>WNFT01013926.1_pt1 | contig 22316 bp, 24 predicted proteins | sample 5400191 | NCBI WGS metagenome assembly WNFT01 (sample SAMN13153359, study PRJNA577476) | soil metagenome | isolation source: 80 cm saprolite under Madrone tree | place: USA:California | collected 2016-06-14 | reverse complement strand
AGCGCGAGGGCGAACTCGAACGAGCGCGGGACCATGCTCCCGGTCGGACGCGAGGCGCCGAGGGTCTCGGCCTCGATGAGCCCGCGGCGATCGATCGCGTGGTTGGCGGCCAGGCGCACGCGACGGTCGGACCACGGAGACTTCGGGTCCCACTGGTCGAAGAAGTCCAGGTAGTGCACGCCGATCGCTCCCGAGAAGCCTAGCCGGAAGTTCGGATCCCGCTTCAGCTCCAGCGCCGAGGGAGCGTCGAGCATGTACGCGATGTCGACCTCGCCGTTCTTCAGCATGGCCGCCCGAGTGGTGGGGTCGGGGACGGTCTTCATGATCAGCCGCTTCACGTGGGGCATCTTGCGCCAGTAGCCCTCGAACGCTTCCAGGACCAGCTCGACGCCTGGCGTGTGACTCACGAACTTGTAGGGCCCGAGCCCGACGGGATGCTTCTTGAAGCCCTCGTCGCCGACCTTCTCGACGTACTTCCTCGGCACGATCCAGCCGGCGCCGGTCAACACCGTGCCGTAATACGCCATGAAATCTGGAAAGGGTTCGTGCAGGTGGAAGCGCACTCGCGCGGGCCCGACGACCTCGATCTCGCGCACCCGGTCCTTGAGGGCCTTGCCCGCCTTGGAGCGCTGGAAGCTGAACTTCACGTCGTCCGCGGTGAAGGGATCGCCGTTGTGGAACCTGAGCCCCTCCCGCAGCTTGAAATCGTAGATGCGCTGATCCGCGCTCGCCGTCCACGATTCGGCCAGGCTCGGGGTCATGAGGTTACCGGGCATCGGCTTCACGAGCGCGTCGTGCATGGCGTAAAGGACCCAGAAGGGCGTGAGGGTCCCCGCGCTGACCTCGCCCGGATCGAACCAGGCCGGGGCCAGCGTCACGTAGAGCGCCCAGCGCATCTCGCCTTCCGGGTTTTCAGCCGGCGCCGGCCCCGGCCGTGGTTGGGCCGCCACCTGCCCCGCGAGAGCGGCCACCATCAAGACGGTGATCATGATGCGTGTCATGGCTTTCTCCGTGGGAAGCAACGTTCCTTCGGGGTCGAGAGACGGCCGGGCAGTAGTGTACCGAAGTTTCGGGTCGGAGGCTCTGGGGGCCTTCGGCGTCATGTGCACCTTCCCCTCGCCCCCCGTGGTGGAGATGCTGGGCCACCTCGGGTTCGACTGGATCCTGCTCGACAACGAGCACGGCTCCATCACCGTCGACACCGCCGAGGCCTGCATCGTCGCCGCCGAGCTGAGCGGCATGGCGCCGATCGTGCGCCCGGTGGGGAACAAGGCCGAGATCATTGCCCCGTTCCTGGATCGGGGCGCGTGGGGCGTGCAGGTTCCCCACGTCAACACGGCGGACGAAGCCCGGGCCGCTGTCGACGCGGTGAAGTACGGCCCGGAGGGTCACCGGGGCATCTTCAGCGGCGGCCGGCCGGCCGGCTACGGCTTCAAGGGCGCCACCGCGGACTACGCCAGGGAAGCCAACCGCCAGACCCTGGTGTGCTTGATGCTCGAAGAAGTCGAGGCCATCGAGAACTTGCCGGATCTGGTCACCGTGCCGGGGGTGGATGTGTACTTCATCGGGTCCGGGGACCTGTCGCAGTCCATGGGACTCACCGGCCAGCAGACCCACCCGGACGTGCAGCAGGTGATGGAGCGCGGCGTCAAGACGATCACCGGCGCCGGGCGCATTGCCGGGTGCAGCTGCCCCGACAATCTCATCCCCAAGTTCCTGGGCCTCGGTGTGCAGTACTTCCACGGCAGCGTGGGCCGACTGCTCCAGCAGAGCAGCGAGGCGTACTTGCAGAAGATGCGCCAGGCTGCGGCTGACGCCGGGAAGTGACGGACGTCGCGGCTTGCGCTGACTAGCGCAACATTCAAGCCCGGGCGCGGAAGCGGAACTCCCGCAGGTCGTCGGCGATGATCAGCCGGGCTTCGGTGCACGCCTGAATCTCCGCAGGAGTCCAGCCCGGGGCGTGTTCCCGCAGTTTGAACCCCTCGGGCGTCACCTCGAACAAGCCCAGGTCGGTCACTGCCAGCTTGACGACGCCCGGCGCCGTGATGGGCAGGGTGCAGCGCTTGAGCAACCGGGGCCCGCCTTCTTTGGTGGTGTGCTCGAGAGTGATGAACACCCGCTTGGCGCAGGCCGCGAGATCCATCGCTCCACCGATCCCGCCGCCCTTGCGGGTGGGGATGCGCCAGTTGGCGAAGTCGCCGTTCTCCGCCACTTCGTACGCTCCCATCACCGTCACATCCACCATCCCCTTGCGGATCAACGCGAAGGAATCGGCGTGATGGACGATCGCCAGGCCGGGCAGGGCCGTGACCTGCTGCCCTCCAGCGTTGACGAGATGCCGATCTGCCTTCTCTGGAGGGGCCAACGGACCGTAGCCGATCGCGCCGTTTTCCGAGTGAAAGACGAGGCTCTTGTGTGGATCCACGTAGTTGGAGCACAGGGTCGGCATCCCCACGCCGAGATTCACGATCCATCCGTCCTGGAACTCCATGGCCAACCGGTCGCACATGGGCTGCCGTTCCAGTCTCGGCTTCTCCGGCATCTCCAATCCTTTCCTTCTTCTCAGTCCCAGATACCGTCAGGCGGTATGCGCACCAGGCGGTCCACGTAGACGCCCGGTACATGAACGTGGTCCGGGTCCAGTTCCCCCACCGGCACGATGTCGTTTTCCACTTCGACGATGGTGATGCGGGCGGCCATCGCCATGACCGGGTTGAAATTGCGCTGGGTCAGACGGAATACTAGATTACCGAACGTGTCCGCCTTCCACGCCCGGATGAACGCGTAGTCGGCGTGCAGCGGGTACTCCAGCACGTACCGCCGGCCGTTGATTTCCCGCTCCTCTTTGCCCACCGCCAGCTCGGTGCCCACGCTGGTCGGGGTGTAAAAGGCGCCGATCCCGGCGGCGGCGGCGCGAATCCGCTCGGCCAGTGTCCCTTGGGGGATCACTTCCGCGTCGATCTCGTTGTTGTTGTACATCCGCACGAACGGCGTCACCTGGGAGGGATGGGTGGCGGCCGTGAAGGCGCAGTACATCTTTTTCACCTGCCCCGCCGCGATCAAGGTGCCCACGTCCACTTTCGCGTCCAGCGTGCCGCCGTTGTTGGAGATGCCGGTGAGGTTCTTGGCGCCCTGACGGTGCACGGCGGCGAGGATATTGCGCGGCACGCCGACACCGCCGAAGCCGGCGGACATGAAGACTGAGCCGTCGGGAATGTCGGCCACCGCCTTGTCGAAGGTCTGATAGGTTTTGTTCTTCATCGCATCTGCCTCGTGTACCCTCCCCGCATCGGTCTCTGCGGGAATAGTAACGCAAAGACTCACTCACGGGAGGTCGAGATGAGCTTATTCGACGAGTACGCGAACAAGTACACGACGGCCCGGATGGACCGCAGAAACGGCGTGCTGCAGGTGACCCTCCACACCGAGGGCCAATCGCTGCGTTGGGGGTTTCTGCCTCACGGCGAGCTACCGGAAGCCTTTCACGACATTGGCGCGGACCGCGAAAACCGCGTGGTCATCCTGACCGGGACGGGCGACGAGTTTTCCGGCCCGCGTGCGACCCAGGGAACCTCCTCGTTCCCGACACGTCCGTCGATCGAGCGGATCGATCGCATCCATTGGGAGGGACGTCATCTCTTGATGAACCTGTTGAACATCGAGATACCGGTGATCAGCGCGATCAACGGTCCGGCGTGGCGCCACTCTGAGATCCCCCTGCTGTGCGACATCGTCCTGGCGGCCGAGACTGCGCAATTCCAGGATTCCGCGCATTTCACGTCGGAGGTCGTGCCTGGCGACGGCATGCACATCGTCTATCCGCTGCTCTTGGGAATGAATCGCGGGCGCTATTTCTTGATGACCGGGCAGACGCTCGACGCCGCCGAAGCGCTGCGACTCGGACTGGTCGCTGAAGTGCTGCCGCCCGATAAGCTCATGGCACGCGCGTGGGAGCTCGCCGAGGAGCTGGCCCGCAAGCCGACCTTGCTGCTCCGCTATACGCGGCTGCTCTTCACCGAATATCTGCGCCGGCAAATGCACGACCTCCTCGGCTATGGGCTCGCCATGGAGAGCCTGGCGCTCTTTGAAAAGCCGGAAGCACCCGGGACACCCGAAAGGAGGTGAGTGTGCCAGCGGTAGCGCGCGCGGCGAGTGGGGGACCCGCCGCGCGCGGCTCCGATGACACCGTTACGCCATGGAGGGACCGCGAGCGGCCGCCGCTGCGACCGGCCGGTCCTCCAGCACGCCGCGCTGGTCGGCCTGGGCGAGCACGGCTTCGATGGTCTTCACGAGCTGTCGCGCCGCATCCACGCTCAGCTCCACGGCCACGCGGACGCCCGGGCCGAGGGCCTCGTTGACGAAATCGATGTTGAGCGCGTGCTCGAGCGGCAGATCGTACGGATGGTCGTAGGAGACGTTGGCTTCGCGGACCTCGAACCACTCCGGGCCGCTCTTTCCGCGCCCCTGGATCATTACCTGGTGGGCGATCATCGTGCACATGGCTGGGCTCCTCGTGTCCGGCTAGCGCAGGGTTCTCTCGGTGAATGCAAAGACCTTCTTCCAGCCGTCAACAGCCTGCTCCTGACGGTAAGCGCCACGGTCGTAGTAGAAGAAGCCGTGGCCGGCGCCGTCGTAGCGATGGAACTCGGACTGCTTGCCGTGCTTCTTGAGCTCCGCCTCGTGCGCGTTGACCTGGTCGGGCGTGGGTGACTTGTCCTCGTTGCCGAAGAGCCCGAGGATCGGGCACGAGAGGTCCTTGGTGTAGTCGATGGGCGCCACCGGCTGGTTTGGGGTGAGCTCTTCCTTGGACTGAACCACGCGTCCGCCCCAGCACTCGATCACGGCGTCGAGGCCCTTCAGCCGACAGCCCGCGAGAAACGCCTGCCGGCCTCCCGAACACGTGCCGAAGATGCCGACCTTTCGGCTCACATAGGGTAGCGAGCGAAGCCAGGCATTGGCGCCATCGAGATCTCCCAGCACCCGAGCATCCGGAGCGCCCCCGGCCGCGCGCACCTTGGCCCCGACGTCCTCGGGAGAGCCGTGGCCGTCGCGGGAATACAGGTTCGGGGAAATCGACACGTAGCCGTGGTGGGCGAACCGGCGAGTGCACTCTCGGTACCACTCGTCCCAGCCCGGCGCGTGGTGGATGACGACCATGCCGGGAAACGGGCCGGCGCCGAGTGGTCGCGCCACGTACGCGTTGATGACATCCCCGTTGTGCCCTCTCATGGACACTGTTTCGGCGATCATGCCTTCGTACTGATCGGTCTGGTACATGTGCGCCTTCCCTCCGTGTGTGTTGGAAGCGTCCAACTTCGCGTCGCCCCGCTGCGTGACCACGTTACTACCGCCCCGTGCAGCCCCTCCACGCCACGGGCGAGGGTGAGAGCTGCGCCGAGCCATGCTGCCCTGCCGCGGGCTCGTGGTCAAGACGCCAATCAGCCCCGGTCGCGGACGATGGAGTGGGAGAGGCAGGGCTTCGCCGGCGGTCGGGATCTCGGTCTAAGATTGGCCTGTGCGCCTGCCCTTTACTCCGCCGCTCCAGCCCATGTTGTCCAGCGCCGCCGAAGCCCTGCCGACCGGCGAGGGCTGGCTGTTCGAGCCCAAGTGGGACGGCTTTCGCACGCTGGTGTTTCGGGACGGGGACGAGATCTTGCTGCAGAGCCGTGACGAGAAGCCGATGAACCGCTACTTCCCCGAGCTCCCGGCGCCTCTCGCCCACGCGCTCCCCGAGCGCTGCGTCGTCGATGGCGAGATTGTCATCGTCGGTGCCGGCGGCCTCGACTTCGAGGCGCTGCTCTTGCGCATCCATCCCGCCGCGTCGCGGGTAAAGCTTCTGGCCGCGGAGTCGCCCGCCTCGTTCGTAGCTTGGGATCTGCTCGCGCTGGGTGACGAAGATCTACGCGAGGCGCCGCTCGCCGTACGGCGCGAGCGGCTCGAGCAGGTGGGAGCCGGCGCGGCGCCGCCGGTGCACCTCTCACCGGCGACGCGCGACCGCGCCCTCGCCGAGGACTGGTTTCGTCGCTTCGAGGGCGCCGGGCTCGACGGTGTCATGGCGAAGCGTCTGGATGCGCCGTACCGCGCTGGCGAGCGCTTGATGATCAAGGTCAAACACACGCGCACAGCCGACTGTGTGGTCGCCGGCTTCCGCTGGCACAGGAGCGGGGTGGGCACGATGATCGGCTCGCTGCTGCTGGGCCTCTACGACGACGCGGGCACGCTGCACCACGTCGGCGTCACCGCGGCGTTCACCAACACTGTGCGCAAGCAGCTCGTCGCCGAGCTGGCGCCGCTACGGAGGAACGCGCTCGAAAGCCATCCCTGGCGCGACTGGGCGGAGGCGCAGACGGAAGCGAACGCGACGGGGCAGCGCCTGCCCGGGGCGAGCAGCCGTTGGAACCGGGGCAAGGACCTGAGCTGGGAGCCGCTCCGGCCCGAGCGCGTCAGCGAGGTCGCGTACGACCACATGCAGGGGACCCGCTTCCGGCATGCCGCGCAGTTCGTGCGCTGGCGTCCCGACAAGCGACCGCAAGACTGCCGCTACGATCAGTTGGAGGTCACGCCCCCCTACGAGCTGGAGCTCGTCTTCGGCGCCCGAGGCCTTGGTTCTGAGTCGCGCCAAGGATCGTAGTCGGGATCGGGCGGTTCCTCTGGGGATCGCTCGCTTTCGGGGACGTGGCGCAAATTGACCCGGATCCGCGTCCACGTGGACGAGCGGCCGCGCATCGAGTCGACGAGGATGTCGTCTACCTGGAGCAGTGCGGCGGCTTCCGGATGGCGCGCCTTCCAGCGTTCGAGGCCCGCGAGCGCGTCCTCTTTGTGCTTCGCCTTGGCGACCGTGATGAGCGGTTGTGTCGACTGCCGGTGGCCGCTCCCAGTCTTCGTGGCGTTCGCGCTCTTCCTGGCGCTTGCGCTCTTCATGCGTGATGGGGCGACGCGCGGGGGCTCGTCGCGTTGCTTCTTGTAGTGCGGCGGCCAGGGTGCGTCGCCGAGGCCCGCGGCTTCCTGGGCAGCGGACAGCTCGAGCAGCGTGTCGAGCGATCCCGGGGCGGCGTCGATCGCCGCCGACGCGTCGCCGCGTTCGGTCAGACGCGCCGGGGCAGTGACCAACGTGAAAGCCGCCGGATCGCAACCGGCGACCTCGTCCCATTCGAGGGGCATCGACACGCGCGCGTCGGACGTCGGCCGTACCGACCAGGCCGACGCCACGGTGCGGTCCTTGGCGTTCTGGTTGTAGTCGAGGAACACGCCGTGGCGTTCCTCTTTCCACCATTTGCTCGTCGCCTGCCCGGGCGTGCGCCGCTCCACCTCGCGGGCGAGAGCCAGCGTCGCGCGCCGCACCTGATCGAAACTCCAGCGCCGCTCGATGCGCACATAGACGTGCATGCCCCGCGATCCCGACGTCTTGGGCCAGCCGCGCAGGTCATGCTCGTCAAGCACGTCACGGACGGTCAGGGCCACGCGCCGCACGTCGTCCCAGCTCGCGCCGGGGCCGGGGTCGAGGTCGACGCGTAGCTCGTCGGGGTGCTCGAGATCGTCGGCGCGCACCGGATGCGGGTTCAGGTCGATGCACCCGAGGTTGACGATCCAGAGAAGCTGTGCAGCGTCGCGTATGACGATCTCCCGCGCCGTCCGGCCGGATGGAAAGCGCAGCTCCACCGTCTCGACCCCGCTTCTGAAAGAAAGGCTCACCCTCCGCGCCGCCCACGTAGCGCTTGAGCACCACCGGCCGCGCCGCGATCCCCCGCAGCGCCGCGTCGGCCACCGCCGCGTAGTACTTCGCCAGGTCCAGCTTCGTGTGGCCGGCCTGGGGAAAGAACACCTTGTCCGGGTGGGTGATCACGACTTCTCGCCCGGCGACTTCCAGCACGGTCTGCGGCACCGTCCCCATGAGGACAGTGTTGTCAATTCACATTCGGCGCGCAAGGCGGCGAGATGTGGGGGGTAGTGCCGCAACCAGAGGACGCCGACCTTACACCCTGATGCGGAACTGTTTTTCTCGGGGTAGTGTCGATCTCAAGCGGGCTCGTTCGACTATGTAACGAGAAGAAAGGAGTCATGACGATGCCATCCACGATGCAAGTCCAGCCCTACCTGTTCTTCGAAGGGCGCTGTGACGAGGCGCTCGAGTTCTACCGAAGGGCTCTCGGCGCCGAGGTCACGGCGGTCATGCGTTTCAAGGAAAGTCCCGACCCTGGAATGATCCAGCCGGGTGCCGAGGACAAGGTGATGCATGCGAGCTTCCGCGTCGGCGAGACCACCGTGCTGGCTTCCGACGGTCGATGCGAAGGGCGGCCGAGCTTCCAGGGTTTTGCGCTGTCGCTCACGGTGCCCAACGAAGCCGAGGCCGAGCGGCTGTTCGCTGCCCTGGTCGACGGTGGGCAGGTGGTCATGCCGTTGACCACCACGTTCTTTTCCCCGCGCTTCGGCATGGTTACCGACCGCTTCGGCGTGTCCTGGATGACCTACGTGACGCCCGAGGAGCCGGTCAAGGGCCGCAGGAGCCAGGCGCTGGCGAAGCAGTTCGAGGTGAAGGCCGAGGAGGCCGTGGCCACGCTGCAACGGCTCAGCGACGCGGACTGGAAGAAGGTGACCCAGGCGGAGAAGTGGCCGGTGGGGGTGACCGCACACCACCTGGCCAGCGTTCTCGATCCGATCTCCAAGATGATCGAGACGGTCGCGGCCGGGCGGCCGTTTGAGAGTTTGCGCCTGGACTCGATCGACGAGATGAACGCCAAGCACGCGCGCGACTACACCGACTGCACCAAGACCGAGACGATCGAGCTACTTCGCAACGGTGTGGCCGTGGCCGCGGCGACCGTCCGCCGGCTGAGCGATGAGCAGCTGGCGAAGAATGGGAAGATCGTGTCGGGCGCTCCGCCGATGACCGTGGAGCAGCTCATCACAGGCGGCCTGCTCAATCACATCAACGATCACTTCGGCAGCATCCGGAAGACCGTCGGCCACTGATGGGGAGGGGCGATGATCAAGGGTCTGCGCGGAGCAAAGCCGCCGGGGTCGAGTTCGTCGAGAACCCGACGGACTACGGCCAGCTGCGCATTGCGACGCTGAAGGACCCCGAAGACAACTTGGTTCAGCTCCTGCAGCCCGTCCGGGGCTGAGGCGACCGTAAGGCCCGTTCTGCGCACTCGCCTCAGACGTGGAATAATGCGGTGCGGAATGTGGCAACGCCCGCGTGGCAAGGAGGCCAGCATGGAGAAGCACCTCGGACGCCGGGGCTTTCTCAAGAAGATGACCGCGCTGGGTGCGGCCGGCGTGCCTGTCGTATCGACGCTGTGGTCGGCCGCGGCTCATTCGAACAGTGCGACAGGAGGACCCCTGATGAAGACGGCTTACGATCCGGCGGCGAAGTTCGAGCTCAAGGTGAGCGAGGTCGAGTTCCGGCGCGCGGCGAGCGGGCGCATGCTGATGGCCCGTACATATCAGCCGCAGGGCGTCGGGCCGTTTCCGGTGCTGCTCGATCTGCACGGAGGCGCGTGGAACAACAAGGACCGCGGGGCGAACGAGCCGATGGACCGCGCCGTGGCGGCGAGCGGCGTGCTCGTGGTCGCCATCGACCTGACGCTCGCGCCGGACGCCCCGTATCCCGCCTCGGTCCAGGACGCGAACTTCGGAGTCCGCTGGCTCAAATCGAAAGCGGCCGAGTGGAATGGAGACGCGGCGACTCTCGGAGTGCTGGGCAGCTCCAGCGGCGGTCATGTCGCCGAGCTGCTGGGCATGCGCCCGCGCGATGCGCGCTACAACTCGATTCCGTTGCCGGCGGTGCCGAACGTCGATGCGACGGTGGCCTACGTGGCCACGCGCTCCCCGATCAGCGACACCTACGCGCGCTACCAGCAGGCGGAGAAGATGAAGCGCGACGGGATGATCAAGAACAACAAGACCTACTTCCGGCCGTGGGAGACGATCTTCGAAGGGAATCCGCAGCAGATCCTCGATCGCCGCGAGGCGGTGACGCTGCCACCGCTGCTGATCATGCAGGGTGCGCTCGACGACAACGTGCTGCCGGCGGTGCAGGAGAAATTCGCCGCGTCGTACCGCGCGGCCGGCGGCGAGTGCGAGCTGCACGTCTTCGAAGGGTGCGAACACGAGTGGGTTGCGAAGCCAGGGCCGCAGACCGACCGCGCCCACGAGATGGTGAAGGCGTTCATCGCGCGTCATTTGACGGCGGCGCGCCGCGCGTCGTAGATAGGCAGAAGAGCGGGATCTACTCCGTCGCGGATTTGGCGGGCGACCGAGGTCTCGAACCCGCTGTGGTGATCATCGAGCAGCGGCCGTCGAGCCGCAGTGAAACACGGTGATCGGATAGAGGCAGAAGTAGTCGGCGCTTCGCAGGATGTTCGTCGGCGAGTCCGGCTCGCACAGCGCGGATCGCGCGTCCCAGTCGGCAGGAGTCAGGAGCTCGCGCAAGCGGGCGCCCCAGTTTCGCGTGAAGACTGTGTTCTGGATGTAGTCGTGGTCGGCCGCGCCGAGCGGGGCGCGGCGCTGCAGGAGGTAGTTCCGCACGGCGACCTCGGTGAGGCCGACCGCTCGGAGCGACGCGAGGGTGGTCTGCCGACGCTCCTGGAACGAGCGCCCGCCGCCCTCGTCGAGGGTGCGACGGATCTCGGCGAGCTGGATTCGGCGCTCGAGCTCGGGGTGCGCGGGCAGGAACAGGGCGGAGAGCACCTGGGACTCCTTGATGATGATCTGCCCTCCGGGGCGAACCACCCGCCGAAATTCCCGCAGGGCAAGCTGGGTCTCCACGATGTGGTGGAGCACGTCCCCGCACCACAGCCAGTCGACGCTCCGGTCAGGCAGCGGAATGCTCGTGCCGTCACCCTGGCGAAACTCGAGGCGCCCGGGCTCGAGTTGGCCGCCCACCAGGGCTCGGGCAGCCTCGACGCGCTCCGTCTCCGGCTCGATGCCGGCCACGTGACCCGCGCTCCCGACGGCTTCCGCCAGCCAGAGGGCGTACAGCCCGACGCCGCAGCCCACATCGAGGCCGCGTGAGCCCTGGGGCAGGCCGAGCTCGGCGATGATCCGTCGAGCCTCCGGCGCCTGAAAGCGATTCATACGCTCGAGCGACTTCTGCGGTCCTTCGCTTTCTCCGCCATGCTGATGACTCACTCGATCACCTCTCCCGATCGGTCGCTTTCGGCAATAGTAGTCACGATCACGTTTTCCCCAGCTCGTGTTGATCGCCAAACGACCCGGGAACCCTCGATCGTCGCCAGAGGCGGAGCGCGCCTCTCAGTGCATCACCGTCCCCCCGTCGACGTTCCACGCTTGCCCGGTGATGTGGTCGCTCTGCTCGGACGCGAAGAACAGCGCCAGGCGCGCGATGTCGTCGGGACGAGCGATGCGACCGGTGGGAGGCAGAGACAGCACCGGGGCGGCCGGGTCGCGCTCGGCGAGCGCGCGCTCGCGCCGCGAGGTCGATTCGCGCCGGCTCGTGTCGACGCTGCCGGGGCAGATGGCGTTGACCGTGATGCCGTGCGCCGCCAGCTCCTGGGCCATGACCTGGGTGAGGCCGATCACGCCGAACTTCGACGCCGTGTAGGCGCCGCGGCGGGAGGTGCCGCGCTTGCCCGACACCGAGGCCATGTTGATGATCCGCCCGCTGCCGCGCGACAGCATGTGAGGGATCACGGCGCGGCTCATCAAGAACGTGCCCTTGAGATTGACATCGATGACGAGGTCCCACGCCTCCTCTGGCACCTCCCAGAGCAGGCGACGATCGGCACCGTGCGGGGCGGCGGCGTTGTTGACGAGCACATCGATGCGGCCGAACCGCGCGAGGGCGTCCGAGACGAAGCGCTCCGCGTCGGTCGCGCGGCTCACGTCGCCGACCATCGTGAGGGCACGACGCCCGAGGCCCTCGATCTCCCCGGCCAGGCTCTCGAGGCCCTTCCACCCGAGCCGTATTTCCGCGAGCCCCTGCTCGTTCTCGTTCCGCGTCCCGCCGGGCGCCACGTCCGTCACGACGACATCGGCGCCCGCGCGGGCGAACGCGACGGAAATCGCGCGCCCCATCCCTTGCGCCCGCGCACATCCAGTGACCAGCACGATCTTGCCTTCGAATTCGCTCACCGGAAGAACCTCCTTACTCGACGACCACGCACGATTGTCCGAACAGTATATATTCGTCGCCATGGAAGCCCAGGACGAGCGTTCCGTTCCCAGCCACCTCACGCCCAGCCGGGGTCCTCTCACAGGCATCCGGGTCATCGAGCTGGCCGACGAGCAGGCGGAGTACTGTGGGCTGACGCTGGCGGGTCTAGGCGCCGACGTCGTCAAGGTGGAGCCGCCCGGCGGAAGCCCGACGCGCCGCATCGGGCCCTTCTACCAGGACCGCGAAGATCGCGAGCGCTCCCTGTTCTTCTGGCAGTACAACCGCGGAAAGCGCTCGATCGTGCTCGACCTGCGCCGGCCGGATGACCGAGATCGGTTCCGCTCGCTGGTCGCCACCGCCGACGTGCTGCTGGAGTCGACACCCAGGGGTGAGCTCGACGGGTGCGGGCTGAGCGCGAACATGCTGATGCAGCAGAGTCCCACCTTGATCGTCGCGAGGATGTCCCCGTTCGGGGACCATGGCCCGTGGGCCGACTTCAAGGGCTCGGACCTGGTGCACCTGGCACTCGGGGGCGTGATGATGAATTGCGGCTACGATCCCGCTCCCGGCGGCACGTACGATCTGCCTCCGATCGCTCCTCAGATGTGGCACGCCTTCCACATCGCCGGTGAGCAGCTCGCCATGGCCATCATCGCCGCGCTGCTCTTTCGCTGGCGGACGGGGAAGGGGCAGTACCTGTCGTGTGCGATCCACGAGGCGGTGGCGAAATCCACCGAGGTCGACCTGATGTCGTGGGTGATGCGACGCGTGCTCGTGTTGCGCCAGACCTGCCGTCATGCCCGGGAAACGGTCTCGCCGCACCCTTCCATCGTGCACACGAAAGATGGGCGCTGGGTGATGGCCAATCTGGGAACGCGCCCGGGTGAATCAGCGGCGCTCGTCGGTCTGCTCGAGCGCTATGGCATGGCGGCCGGGCTCGACACGAAGCAGAGCGTCGTAGCTCACGGCAGCCGGTTCGTTCCGGGCACCGCGCCGACTACAGAGAAACGCGACCACGCCATGGAGGCCGTGCAGCGCTTCGTGCGGGCCTTTACCTACGAGAACGTGCCATGGCGTGAAGCCCAGGAGGCCGGCATGCTCTGGGCACCGCTGCGGAAGCCGCACGAGAACGCCATGGATCCGCACTGGCTCGCGCGCCAGAGCTGCACGGACGTCGAACACCCCGAGCTGGGCCGCACCTTCCGCTACGCCACGAGCAAATGGCTGGCGACGGGCACGTCCTGGTCGGTCGGCCGGCGCGCTCCGCTCCTGAACGAGGATGCGGGGACCGTGATCCTCCCGCGGGGTCGCGATCTGCCGGTGATCGATGCCTCTGCGCGTGCGCCGGTCGGCGAGGGACTCTCGCCTCACGGCAAGCTGTTCCCGCTGGGCAACATTCGCATCCTGGACTTCACGTGGTTCCTGGCCTCGGCCGGTGGCACGAGGTTCCTGAGCGCCTTTGGCGCGGAGAGCATCAAGGTCGAGCTGAAGAGCCACCCGGACACCCGCATGGCCGCGATGGCGCCGGTCGGGGGTCGTGTCGCTCGCGAGCGGGCCACGGGACCGCTGCCGGGCGTGACCGACCCGGACATGGGCGGGCAGTTCAACAACAAGAACCCGGGCAAGCGGGGTATCTCGCTGAACGTCAGGCATCCGAAGGGCCTGGAGATCGCGAGGCGTCTGGTGGCGATGTCGGACGTCGTCGCGGAGGGCTTCTCGCCGGGCGTTCTTGACAGCTGGGGACTGGGCTACGACGCGCTGCGTGTCATCAAGCCGGACATCATCTACGTCCAGCAGTCGGGCATGGGGGCGAAAGGCACCTACGGCCGCTTTCGAACCGTGGGTCCGATCGCGAACTCCTTTGCCGGCTTGTCGGAGATGTCGGGGCTCCCCGAGCCGGCGATGCCGGCAGGGTGGGGCTACTCCTACCTGGACTGGATGGGGGCCTACAGCTTCGCGCTGGCGATCCTCACCGCGCTCTTCCATCGGGCGCGGACGGGCGAAGGGCAGTGGGTCGACGCCTCGCAGTCCGAGGTGGGGCTCTTCATCAGCGGCACGACCATCCTGGACTGGTCGGCGAACGGGCGCATCTGGTCACGCTACGGCAACCGCTCTCCGTACAAGCCCGCGGCACCCCACAACGTCTATCCCTGCGCCGGGGACGATCGGTGGCTCACTATCGCCTGCTTCACGGACGCTGAATGGCGCGCGCTGACCGAGGTCGCGGGACATCCGGAGTGGGCGAACGACGGCCGATTCAAAGAGCTCGCCGGGCGGCTGGCGCACCAGGATGCCCTCGATGCTCTCGTCGGTGGCTGGACGAAATCGCGCGACGCCTACGAGGCGATGCTCGCCCTGCAGCGCGCCGGCGTGCCGGCCGGAGTGTGTCAGACGGCGGCGGACCGTTGCGATCATGACCCGCAGCTAACGGCGCTCTCGTGGTTGACCGAAGTGACGGGCACGAAGATCGGTCGATGGCCGCTCGCCGAGGTGCCCGTCAAGATGAGCGAGAGCCCGGCCTACATCGGCGGCCGCATGCTCGCCTGCCTTCCACTCCCGGATGAACTCGCAGTTGGGGAGCAGCTTCGCCGTCTCCTCGGAGATCGCGAACGGATGCGCCTCATCGTTGCCCGCCAGCACCAGGCACGGCGTCCGGCAGCTCGACACGAACGCGCGGTCCACGCTGTAGAGGAACCCGGGACCGTACAGGTTCTGGTGGAACGCATCCAGCACCTGATTGGTGGCCTCGGGGTGGTCCTTGAGGGTCCCGGCCCACGCGTCGAATCGCGCGGCGCGGCCAGGGGCCATCGCTCCGACCCGCCCGATGGGCTGGGCGAGCACGGCGCTCGCGATGCGCTGGGGCTGCGCCTTCAGCAGGCTCATGATGAAGGACCCACCGATGCACTGGCCGTACAGGTGGCACCGGTCGATGCGCAGGTGGTCGAGCAGGGCGATGTGGTCGGCGGCGTAGGTGTGCCAGCCGTCCTGCGCGGTGATGGAAGCGCGGGACTGGCCGCCGGCGTTGCGCTGATCCATCGCGATCACCCGGAAGGTTGCCGCGAACTCGGTGGTGGGGTTCACGGGAGCGGAGGTGCCCCTCCAGACGTCGATGACCGACTGCAGGCCCGCGGGCGCGAACGTGAGGATGGGAAATCCCTGGCCGAACTCCTCGTAGTAAATGGACGCACCGTGGTGTTCAAAGGTTGGCATTCTGGTGTCCTTTCTTGTCTTGTGGCGTCTACGCGAAAATCTCGGCGAGCGTCAGCGTGACGTCGGGAAACGCCTGCACGGCAACTGTTCCGGTCCCAGCGACGCGGCTGACGTCGCGATAGCCGCCGGCGTCGGGTGTGCGGTGGACCTCGACGCTTTCCGCAACACGCGGCGTAGAGTCTGAGCTTGGTCGATCGGTCGTAGGCGAGGGAGCTTTCGGCGACCTCGATCAGCAGGAGCGCGTCCTCCGCGTAGGCTTCGCGCTCCTTGTAGGGCACCGGGCGGCGCCGGATGATGGCGATGTCCGGCTCGGGCTCGGTGTCGTCGCCGAGAGCGATGGGGCCCTGGACCGCCACGATGGCGCGGCCGGCCAGGCGCACGGCCAGGAGCTGGTTCAAATTGTTGCCGAAGGCGTAGTGCCGTCGGCCGATGGGCGACATCTCGACGATCTCGCCCCGGATCAGCTCGACCCGGTCAGTCGGCTTGAGGATGCCCACCTCGCCCATCCGGTGGTACTCCTCACGGGTGAAGAGTCGTCGTGCCGCCGCCACCTCGACCGCCATCGGTGTCCGTCCCTAGAAGGATACGTCTGAATGTCGGTCAATAGGGTTCTTTGACGAAGATGAAGGTGGTTCCCTGCACGATGGGAGCGCGCGCGCCGACGAACGAGACATTGACGTCCTTGACCTGGCGTTCCCCGGCCCGTCCCGACGCTTGCAGCGCCCCCTCGATCTGGTGGGTGAGCCGGAGGTTCGCGCGCTCCGCGATAGCGGCACGGAGCGTGCGGACGGCCGTTGGGTCACTGCGTGACGACGGGCCCAGACTAGGCTCTATCTCAAGATGAATACAAAGAAAGCACCGCTGACCAAGATGATGCGGGCAATACCAAGCCACGCGATCATCGCCGCTGCCAGGGATGACCGGCGGGGAGGCCGGGGAAGCCTGGTCGCCCTCGCCCGGCCCGCGTCACGAGCGTTGCCGACGCGTGTGGCACGTTCTGACGGCGCGCCGGCGTGCGCCGCCATTTTGACGCTACGACAGCCGGGGGCTTTCACGTTCCGTCGCGCCGGCACGCATTACCACCGTCCGCCCGGCCGGAGCTGTCGGGTCGCCGGCGAGCACGGCGGCGCGAGCGTAGAATCGGCTTATCGTGAGCGCGCTCAGCGAGCTCGAGCGGTATCGCTACATGAGCCTCTCGACCTTCCGCCGCACCGGCGCTGAGGTGGCCACGCCCGTGTGGTTCGCCGCGTCCGGCGGGAAGCTCTACGTGTTCACCGCGAGCGACTCCGGCAAGGTCAAGCGCTTGCGTCATACGTCGCGGGCGCGCGTCGCGCCCTCGGATGCGCGCGGGCGCGCGCAGGGTGCGTGGCGGCGCGCGACGGCGCGCCTCGTCACCGAGTCTCAGGTGATCGAGCGGGCGCACGCGGCGCTACAGACGAAGTACGGCTGGCAGGTGTTGCTGGCCGATCTCTTCTCGCGTCTCACGGGACGCCTTCGGCGCCGGGCGTGGATCGAGATCGAGGTGGAGTCGCCGACTACGTCGCGATGATCCTCACGCCGGAGTCCCCCCGAGGTGGGCGGCGAACCAGTCGAGGATGTGGCGGAACCGACGCGCGGGCCGAGCTGGGTGTCGAGCACATCGAGATGCCGGCCACATCCGAGCGCGTCTGGCAGGCGATCCGCGCCGCGCGGCCACGCGACGTTACTTGAATCTGTAGGTGATCCGACCGCGGGTCAGGTCGTAGGGCGACAGCTCCATCGTGACCTTGTCGCCCGGCAGGATCCGGATGCGGTGCATCCGCCACCACCCGGAACATCGCGTTGGGCAGCGGCTCGACCACCATGCCCTCCACCTCGACTGCGTCTTCCTTGCTCATGGCTTTTCGCCTTTCATCAGCGTGTTGGACGGAGGCCTCGTGCGGATGCGGGCTGGCCGTCACGACATGGGAGCGATGTTCTACAGCGTATCACGCATTGGGTGTCTTAGCGCCGCCCAATCGCCCTTCGTGAGGTGCCGCATGCTCTACGAGTTGCGCCGCTCCGATGTCGCTGTCTCTCCGGGGGCGGTGGGAGGAACTTCCGAGAGCAGGCCGCCGCGATACGAGACTTCGCGGAGGAAGGGATCGAGGTGCTCGCCGAGGAGGACGTGATCTGAATGTCGGTCAGTAGGGTTCCTTGACGAAGATGAAGGTGGTGCCCTGGACGATGGGAGCGCTCGCGCCGGCGAACGAGACGTTGACATCCTTGACCTGGCGTTCCCCGGCACGTCCCGACGCTTGCAGCGCCCCCTCGATGATGTGCCAGAGACCATGGATGCGCCCCGTGCCCAGGCTGCCACCGAAGGTGTTCAGTGGGAGCTCACCGTCCAGCTCCATGCGTCCGTCCTGGATGAAATCCAGAGCTTCTCCCTCCTTGCAGAACCCGTAGGACTCGAGGCCGTAGATGACCGAGGCGGAGAAGCCGTCGTAGATCTGCGCCACGTCGACGTCCCTCGGGGAGAAGCCTGATCGCTCCCAGGTGAGGCGCGACGAGCTGCGGCCGCCCTCCATGTAGCTGCTCAGGCTCCCGATGCGTCCAGCCACCTCGAACGCCAGCCGTTGACCGTAGCCCGCGATGTACGCGGGGCGCGGCCGCAGATCGCGCGCGCGGTCGGCGGTGGTGAGGACGATGGCGACCGCGCCCTGTACCGGGATATCGCAGTCGTAGAGACAGAACGGGTACGCGACCATCCGCGAATTCAGGTAGTCCTCTCGCGTGAGCGGCACCTTGTAGAAGTAGGCGTGAGGGTTCATGTGCGAGTGCCGGCGCTGGGTCACGGCGAGCGTCGCCATCTTCTCCCGGCTCTGGTGATGCCGCTCCAGCCAGCGCGTGTACGCGACGGCCATGCCCTGTCCCGGACCACCGAACCCGTAAGGGGCGGTGAACTGCGCCGCGCCCTGAGCGTACGTGCCGGGCAAGTTCTGATAGGTGCCGCGGGGGTTGTGCATCGCGCGCCAGACCACCGCGTACCGGCACACCCCGGCGAGCAACGCGTTGACGGCCTGCTGGACGGCGCCGCCGATGTTGACCGTCTCCACCTGGACGTGCCAGGAGAGGTTCGGCAGCTTCAGCATCGCCATCATGCAGTTGACGGACACGATGGTGACGCCGTCCACCACCGCGTGCCCCGTCGCCGGCAGCTCCGGATACGTCGCCAGCCCATCGATGTCCGACATGGCGAGCCCGGAGTCTTCCACGGCGCCCTTGACCGCCTCGAGCGCATGCGCGGCCAGGGGAATCTCGGCCGAGCGCGTCACGCGCGAGAATCCCACGCCGCTCACCGCGACCTTGCACCGGTGCTCCCACATGCGGCCGATCTCCTTGCGCCTACTTCGCGTCGTGCGCCAGCCGGAACTGCGGCAGCGTGATGTCGTCGTTCAGGGGCTCGAAGACCACCTCCACCCGACGCCCCACCTTCGCCTCCGTGTACGGAGCCTCCAGCAGATTGCCCGCCAGCAGTGCTCCGGGCGCGTCGTCGAGCTCCACGATGATGCTCGCGTAGGGAATTGCCGCGGCAAATCGCCGGTCACCGGCGTGGTACATGATCGTGTAGGCGTAAATGGCGCCCTGGCCACTGACGGGTTCGAACGCGAGGTCGATCGCCATGCAGTTCACGCAGGTCGCGTACGGCGGATGCTGGAAGTGCCCGCACCCCTGGCAGCGCTGCAGCGCCAGCACGCCACGGCTGGCCGCTTCCCAGAAGGGTTTCGTCCACTCGTTCGGGACAGGAATTGGCCTGGTCACCCTGCTCCAGTCGCTCATCGTCATGGTCTCGTCCCTTCCGATCCGGCCCGATTGCCCAACACGCGAGCCAGGATGTTGGCCCCCCGGCAGCGCCACCATAGCAGAAGCGGCTATGACGGGTTTGCGCTACGCCCCACCTCGGTTTGTCATCGTCGGAACCTCCTATGAGGGGGCAATCTTGCCCTTGAGGTGGTCGTCCGAGAGCCGTCGCGAGCTGGCGCGCTGTGGCTGATGGGGTGCAATTCCAGGTCCCGCGAGCGAAGTGGAGATCACGGCCGCTATCCCGATGACCACAAGGCCGATGGCGCGCAGGAGCCCGCCGCCGGCTCGATCCCCGTTGATGAACAGCCCCAGCCCAACCAGCCCAATCGAGATGGGGACGAGGATCCATGCCCAGCGCATATCGTCATCTCAGCGGCTTCGGCGGTGCCGGCCGAGGGGGCCGATGCGGGCGAGGCGGACGTGCCGACTTCGGCACCGCTGGAGCCGTGGCAGTCCTGCCGCGCGACTGCCGGATCACTGAATGATTTGGTCCGCCCAGATCAGCAGCGATTGCTGGATCGTCAGTCCTACTCACCGGGCAGCACCCAGGTAAATCGATATGAAACGCTCGCGCTCCGATTCCAAAGTCCTTCGTCTGTCACGTTCGAGAGTTGTCTTCACTCGGTGGCCCGAACCAGTCAGGCACGCCTCGTAGTACCGCCTGAGCCCTTCGATGCCACCTGTCGCGAGCGCGCTTTCCGCGTGCTCCTTCAGCTTCCAGCCCGGGATCAAGTCCTTACCGGCTTCGTATATGTCCAGAACGACCGCCAGCATCGCCGCCCCTCTGTCCACTTCATCCTCCTAGTCTCCCTCGTCCTCTCCCGAGGCGTAGTATGGGCTGTTTGGGAGAGGTACAACATGAGTCAGCCTTGGACCTGTGCAAAGTGCGACCAGCCGATTCTCAAGGGTCAGCCCTTCACGACAGCAATCGTCCCGGGGCGGCTGCCCAACCCAGGCGTCGTCTCCGGAAAGGTCCTGGTTCACAAGAACGAAGAGGACTGCAAAAAGCGCTAGACGGGGCAGTGTGGGGGATGCGGTGGGTGGAGCTGGACGGTGACCACGCCTTCGGTGACTGCGGCTCCCGACGGCCCATGAAGGCGGCGTCAAAGAACCCCTGCCACATGCGCGGCAACCCGTCGACCGAAGCGGGCCGGGGTACCGCCGGCTGCTACGTGGAGCGTCCAGCCCGAGAGGATTCTACATCTCTTGCGGAGGCTCCTGCCAGTCGGCTTGCGGAGCTCCTGTGCCCTAGCCCTTCGCGAGCCGCTCGACTTCCTTCTTCGACATCGTCTTCAGCCGCGACAAAAGGGTTTTCACCTTCCGCTCAGACGCGTGATCGGCCAGGATGACTTTCTTCGACTTCGTCCTGATGATGTAGGCCACCCAGTCGTCCAGGCTCGGCGTGCCCCGCCAGGCAATGGTGAGCCCACTGAACGGCATACGACGGCGCCCTCCGACTTTTGCCAGCGGCTTCCGGCTCGCTTCCATGAGGCTCCGCTCCTCGTCAGAAGGCTTTGGCGTCCCGAGGAGGATCAGAGCATCCTCTTACGGGAGCGATTCGATGAGACGCCCAGTTTAAAAACCACGCCATCGGGGATGTCAATGCTTCGTTTGCCCGCATCAAATGCGCATGCGTGAGCCTCGAGGCGCCCGCGCCCGCATCGAATGGCCGAATATTGCGTCGGTGCTCGCGGTGGACGAATAGACCGTCGCTTTTGGCGACTATAGCCGCAAGACCGCATCACACCGTGCAACCCTGGCGCCTGTGGATAACTGTGCAGATGTGGACAAGATGTGTTTGCCGCCGGGACGTATTGGGGCCCCGCTTACGCCATGGGCGGTCGTTCGGAGCGCGCTGCCGACGCACCTGAGCAGAAGATCGGGGAGCACTCCAAAGGCAACGCGGCGTTCAAACCTACCTCCTTTGCCAAGTCGTATCCCCATGCCGTCGCCATGGTCCCCGAGAAGGTCGGTGTCAACCAGGTTCACCTCGACGAGATGATTCAGGTCTCGTGGACCATGAGAGAGCCCCTCTTGGAGGGGATCCGCGCCAAGGTCTCGGTGGCGAAACTCTGCCGCCGCGGCGGCGCCGGACGGTGAAGCGGCCCGGGTCACGACTCGACCCGGGCCGCAGGGAAGACCCCCACCGGAGGGGTTACGGGGAAGTCTGAGGGGGATCTCTCTCCTCGCTAATACATGTCGCCGTGCGGCATCGCAGGCGCGGCCGCCGACTTCTCCTCTGGGATATCCGTGATGAGCGCCTCGGTCGTCAGCAGCAGCGATGCGATCGACGCCGCGTTCTGTAGCGCCACGCGCTCGACCTTCGCCGGGTCGATGATGCCGGCCTGCATCATGTCGACGTACTCCATGCTCTCCGCGTCGTAGCCACGGTTTGGCACCGTCTCGCTCTTCACCTTCTCGACGATCACGCTGCCCTCGGCGCCCGCGTTCTCGACGATCTGGCGGATCGGCTCCTCGAGCGCCCGCTTGACGATCATCGCGCCCACCTTCTCGTCGCCCGAGAGCTTGAGGCCGTCGATCGCCTTCGCGGCGCGGAGCAGCGCGACGCCCCCGCCGGGCACGATGCCCTCCTCGACGGCCGCCCGCGTGGCGTTGAGCGCATCCTCGACGCGGGCCTTCTTCTCCTTCATCGCCGTCTCGGTGGCCGCGCCGACCTTCACCACGGCCACGCCGCCGGCCAGCTTCGCCAGCCGCTCCTGCAGCTTCTCGCGGTCGTAGTCGGAGGTCGTCTCCTCGATCTGGGCGCGGATCTGCTTGATGCGCCCCTCGATCGCGCTGGACTTGCCCGCGCCCTCGACGATCGTGGTGTTGTCCTTGTCGAGGACCACCTTCTTGGCCTTCCCGAGGTCCTCGAGCTTGATGTTCTCGAGCTTGATCCCGAGATCCTCCGTGATCGCCTTGCCGCCGGTCAAAGTGGCGATGTCCTCGAGCATGGCCTTGCGACGGTCGCCGAAGCCCGGCGCCTTCACCGCGGCCGTGTGCAGCGTGCCGCGCAGCTTGTTGACGACGAGCGTGGCCAGCGCCTCGCCCTCGATGTCCTCGGCGATGATGAGGAAGGGTTTGCCGGCCCGGGCGACCTGCTCCAGCAGCGGGAGCATGTCCTTCATCACGCTGATCTTCTTCTCGTAGATGAGGACGAACGCAT
>WNFT01004612.1_pt1 | contig 22324 bp, 20 predicted proteins | sample 5400191 | NCBI WGS metagenome assembly WNFT01 (sample SAMN13153359, study PRJNA577476) | soil metagenome | isolation source: 80 cm saprolite under Madrone tree | place: USA:California | collected 2016-06-14 | reverse complement strand
AATGGCAGAAAAATGGCGTGGCGATCAGTGGTGCGACTTCGTCCAGCTATACCACACCCGCTACAACGACTTCCGACAACGGTGCGCAGTTTACGGTGGTGATCAGCAACGCAGTCGGAAGTGTCGGCAGCAGCGCGGCGACGCTCACGGTAAATGCGGCTCCCGTGGCTCCTTCCATCACCACCCAGCCCTCAAGCCAGACCGTCACGGCGGGTCAGACTGCCTCCTTTAGCGTGGCCGCCACAGGTACAGCGCCGCTAAGTTACCAGTGGCAGAAGAACGGGGCGAACGTTGCGGGAGCGACCTCCAGCACTTACACGACGCCAGTCACATTGACCTCGGATAGCGGATCGACCTTCGACGTGGTGGTAACAAACACCGCAGGAACGGTGACGAGCGCGGCCGCGACGCTGACGGTAAATGCAGCTCCTGTAGCGCCGACGATCACGACGCCGCCGCTGAATCAGACAGTGACAGCAGGACAAACGGCAAGCTTCTCGGTGGCGGCGGCAGGGACGGCGCCGCTAAGCTATCAGTGGCAGAAGAACGGAGCAAATATCGCGGGAGCGACGTCCAGCACTTACACGACGCCGGTGACGACGACCTCGGATAGCGGATCGACCTTCGACGTGGTGGTAACAAACACCGCAGGAACGGTGACGAGCGCGGCGGCGACACTGACCGTGAACGCAGCGCCGGTGGCGCCAACAATCACTACACCTCCAGCGAATCAAACGGTGACAGCAGGACAAACGGCAAGCTTCTCGGTAGTAGCAGCAGGGACGGCGCCGCTAAGTTATCAGTGGCTGAAGAACGGGGCAAACATTGCGGGAGCCACGTCGAGCAGTTACACGACGCCAGTCACGACAACGGCAGACAGCGGATCGACCTTCGACGTGGTGGTCAACAACACGGCGGGTACAGTGACGAGCAGCACGGCGACACTGACAGTGAACGCCGCTCCCGTGGCGCCGACGATCACCACGCCACCGGCGAATCAGACGGTGACGGCGGGACAGACGGCGGCGTTTACAGTAGTGGCGGCAGGGACAGCCCCGTTGAGCTATCAATGGCAGAAAAATGGCGTGGCGATCAGTGGTGCGACTTCGTCCAGCTATACCACGCCCGCTACAACGAGTTCCGACAACGGAGCGCAATTCACGGTGACGATCAGCAACGCAGTCGGAAGTGTCGGCAGCAGTGCGGCGACGCTGACGGTGAACGCCGCTCCTGTGGCGCCGACAATCACCACGCCGCCGGCAAATCAAACAGTCACAGCAGGACAAACAGCGAGCTTCTCGGTGGTAGCGGCAGGGACCGCACCGCTGAGTTACCAGTGGCAGAAGAACGGCGTGAACATCGCGGGAGCCACCTCCAACAGCTACACGACCCCGGCCACAGCGACCTCGGATAGCGGGTCAACGTTCGACGTGGTGGTGAGCAACACGGCGGGCACGGTAACCAGCAGTGCGGCGACACTGACGGTGAACGCGGCTCCGGTGGCGCCGACGATCACCACGCCGCCAGCGAATCAAACAGTCACAGCAGGACAAACAGCGAGCTTCTCGGTAGTGGCGGCAGGGACAGCGCCGCTGGGTTATCAGTGGCAGAAGAACGGAGCGAACATCGCGGGGGCCACCTCCATCAGCTACACAACACCGGTGACAGCGACCTCGGATAGCGGGTCAACGTTCCGCGTAGTGGTCAGCAACACGGCGGGGACGGTGACCAGCACTGCGGCAACACTGACGGTGAACGCCGCAACAGCACCAGCCATTCAGTTAAGTTCCAACACCATTAGCTTCGTAAATGATGTGGTCAGCAGCAATTCGTCGCAACCCTTGATCATTACCAACACAGGCACGGCCACGTTAAGCATCACCCAAGTGACGGAAACCGGTTCCCCAACGTTCAGCGTCAGCGGATTCTCGCTGCCCTTGAATGTGAGCCCAGGACAACAGACCACGATCACAGTGGCCTTTCAGCCGACTGTGGTTGGCTCTGTGTCTGGAAACCTCTCCATCGTGAGCAACGCGCCAACTTCACCGACTCCTGTAACCCTCACGGGCACGGCGATCGCCGCCACTTTCACGCTTGGTATCAGCCCGACCAGCTTGAGTTTTGGCAGTATTACCACGGGCACTTCCTCTCCCTCGCAAAATGTGACCATCACGAACACCGGCAACTCGAATGTGGCGATATCACAGATCACATTGACTGGAGCAGGTTACTTGATGACGGGCGGAAGCGCGCCTGTGACTCTTTCTCCGTCGCAAAATCTCACTCTGATTATCACGTTCAGTCCCACAACGGCCGGGCTTCTACCTGCAACTATCTCGATCGTGAGCAATGCGACCGGGTCGCCCGCCACCGTCTCCCTATCAGGAACGGGAACTGTACAGCATTCCGTGGCGCTAACCTGGAATGCCAGCACCTCGACGGTAAATGGTTACAACGTTTATCGCAGTACCGTGAGCGGGAGCTCGTACACGAAGATCAACTCGTCGTTGGTTGCGGTACTCAATTACACAGATTCGACGGTACAGAATGGCACAACCTATTTCTACGTGACGACGGCGGTTGATTCCGCTGGTACTGAGAGCGCGAACTCGAACGAGGTTTCCGCTCCAATACCATAAGTTAGAGCTTGAGCAGCATGATTCAGTCGCTTGGCGTGGTGAATGGTAAACCGGGCCCACAGTGCCCGGGACGTCAGAAGGAGGGCATCGCCTAGTTTGCCATTGAGGATAGAAAAATGGGACCGGATGCTACCCACATCTCGCCCAATTCGGGGACGGGGGATTCTCCGGCTGTTTGAGAGGGGCCTGGGTATCGGGTCCAGCCAGAGGCTCCATGACCTCAGGGGCAGGGTTAACACCTGTACCTAAATTGGACTTCCATCCAGTATCACCAGAATTGTTATAGCCGTATTCTTGCGTCCAGTGAAGCCCTTGAGGGCCTGGACGATGAGACTTGAGCAGGACAGATATTCCGGAAGCGCGCTTGCCGAACTGCCCGAGTTGGCTTCTCGAGCCAGACGAGCCTTGTTGTGTGTGGTAACGATCCTGCCCGCAATACTCGCCTGGGGGTGCGCTGGTGTGGTTAGTGGCCAGAGTTCCTCGCCTCCTCCAGGAACCCCGCAAACCTATACCATCTCAGGGACGATTGCCCCGGTCGCAGGTGGCAATGGCGCGACGGTAACACTTAGCGGGGCAGGAAGCGCAACAACTACGGCTAGCAGCACAGGTAGTTACACATTTTCAGGGTTACCAAACGGCACCTACACGATTACGCCCAGCCACCCGGGCTATACCTTTAACCCCACCAATTTGAGCGCGACCGTCAATGGCGCGGACGTCACCGGAATGAACTTTGCGGACGCTGCTCAGACCTACAGCATCGCCGGAACGATTACTCCCACGGCAGGTGGCAACGGGGCGACGGTGGTGCTCAGCGGAACAGCGAGCGCCACGACGACGGCCAACAGCTCCGGCAATTATACATTTACAGGACTGGCAAACGGAACGTATGCGGTTACCCCCAGCCGGACGAGCTACACGTTTAGTCCCACCACGCAGGGTTCGACAGTGAATGGGACCAACGTTTCCGGAGTGAACTTCACTGCAACACCCCAAGTGGGGCCGACTTTCAGCATCTCTGGCACGATTAGTCCGATTTTGGGTGGAAGTGGTGCCACGGTATTACTTAGCGGTGCGGCGGGTGCCACGACGGTTACCGACAGTTCAGGGAATTACACTTTTGCTAGCCTGGCGAGCGGAACCTACTTGGTGACTCCCTCCAATACGGGGTACAGCTTTAGTCCGGTGAATCAGAGTGTCACTATCAGCGCGGCAAACGTCACCGGCGTGAATTTCAGTGCCACAGCCCAGGTGGGGCATACGGTGGCCCTGACCTGGAATGCGAGTACTTCGACGGTCTCGGGGTACAACGTTTACCGGAGCACTGTTAGCGGAACGGGGTACGCGAAGATTACCTCTTCGCCCTTAGCCCTCCTTAGCTATACGGATGCGACAGTCTTGAATGGAACGACCTATTATTACGTGACTACCGCAGTCGACTCAACCACCGGGGCTGAAAGCACCTTCTCGAATGAAGCAAGTGCGGTAATTCCGTAATCTTCCTTCTGGTCGTACCTTCATACCGGTACGTTGTCCCAGCTTATCTCCTTTGTTTGTCACTCATGCGCAAACTGCCGGATGTGGGGAGATTCTTCCCAGATTGGAACAACAGTCACTAGGTCAGCGAGCCTGGAATAGGAGAAGCTCAGCTCGCGGAAAGCTCGCTCAGGGCATGTGAAGCCTTTTCGGCGGAGGGAGCATTTGGATTGAGGCGAATTGATTTCTCAAATTCAGTTCGGGCCCGTCCCGAGTCATTCAACTTCTGGTAGGTTGCTCCCAAATGATAGCGATAAACTGCATTGGAAGGTGCGCCTTTTACGGCTTTTTCCAGCAGCGCCACGGCTACAGAGTACGCGCCATTCTGAAAATAGGCCCACCCAAGGGTATCGGCAGAGTTGGGCACGTCCGGTAGGCCACGGCGCGCGGTTTGCGCCAAGGTGAGAGCCATGTTGACGTTTCCACCGTGCTCCATCATGAGATAGGCCAGATTGTTCGCCGCAAGGGCTTGTTCCGGCTCGAGCGCCAAAGCCCGCTGATAGGCCGTTCGGGCTTCTTGCCAGTCTCCATGACCTTCGTAAGTGGTTCCCAAAGTCGTGTACAGACCCGCATTACTCGGCGCAATGGCAATTGCGCGTTGATAGCTGGCGATTGCTTCCGTTGAATGCCCCTGCGCTTGCTCTACTTGGCCCAGCATGATGAATCCATTCAGGCTCTGCTTGTCTAGCTCTACGCAGCGTGAAAAGGACCGTTCTGCATCAGCCAGGCGCCTCCCGCCTAAGTACGATTGGCCCTGCAGGAGGTAAAGCGCGGCATTGTTCGGATCTCTATCAATTTGCCTCTGGATGAATTGGAGCGCGTCGGCTGGCCTTTCGCGACGTAAATCAAGATCCACCATTCCCTGGATGGCGTCCGGATAATCGGGTGCGCGTTTGAGGGCTTCTTGATAAAAGCGCTCCGCTTCATTCCAACGCTTTTGCGCCGCGCGAAGCTGTCCGAGCTTTGCGTATCCCATCGGGCTTTCCGGAGAGCCTTGGACTAGTTGATTCAAGTCGGCTTCGGCGTTGGCTGAGTCACCCTGATTGAATCGAGCGGTAGCATGGAAAAGATAACCACCGGGACTCTGAGGGGAGATTTGTTTCAATTGGACGCCTATCGATTCGAGATTGGTCCAGTCTTTCCGCTGCGCCGCGCTGGTGCCCAAAGCAACCCAAGCATCGGTGAGTGTGGGACGCAGCTCGACGGCGTTTCGCCACTGACTTTCTGCCTGATTCATGTTTCCCAGAGCCAGGAAAGCCATTCCGAGTTGGTAATGCGCAATCGGGTTCGCGGGATCGCCCTTGACCGCGAATTGCAAAGTTTGGAGGGCGTCCTGATAATTCCCTTTTTGAAGCAGGATCTGTCCGTTCAGAATGAGTCCTTCCACATCCTGAGGAGATTTCTTCAGAATCTCGGCAGTCAGCTTTGCAGCTTCGTCAATTTGATGTGAGAGAATCAGCAGCTGGATGTACGACTCTCGGATTTTCAGATCCGCAGGGTGGTCCTTTGAAATGGAAGCGAACTCCGCGAGCGCTTTTGCGCTGTCACCTAAACTAAGGTAGTAATCCCCCAACATTCTGGAGGCCGTGGGGTCGTCTCTCAACTCTGTTTTTGCTTCCTGCAGGACTTTTTCGGCTAATGCTCGCTGTCCTTGCACTACATACATTGCCGCGAGGGAAGCGCGGGGAGCCGGATTCTTAGGAGCGATCGCAATCGCTCGTCGAAAAGCCTTCTCACCCTCATCCCAACGCTTCTGGGCTTGGTAAAGACCGCCTAGGGCCATCGCGGGGGCAGGAGAAGCTGGAGTTAGTGCTTCTGCCTTTAGGAAGTTTGCTATCGCGCCTTGATATGCCGAAGCTTTTTGTTGAATGCTCGCAAGGTTGAGATAGACATTTGCGTCGCTCGGCGACATCTTGACCGCATCGGTAGCTTCTAGGAGAGCATCCCGTAAGTTGTCCATCTGCGCATCGGCGTCTGAGAGAAGAATCTGCGCGTTAAGATCTTCAGGATTGCTCTTCAGGATCAGTTGTGCTTGATCTTTTGCATCGGGCGTTCTTCCTCCGGCCAAGTAGAGGCGGCCAAGATCGAGATGTGCAGGTAAGTTTTGGGGATCAAGGTCCGTGGTACGCTGCAACTCTTGAAAGGCAGAGGCCCAATTTGCCAGCTTAAGCTGGCACTGTGCGACCTTGTAGTGCGCAGCGGCAAATCGTGGGTCAATTTGAAGGGCACGGCCGTAGGTCAACATTGCTTCAGGGAACTTTTCCTGCGCGAAATAGAGGTCCCCTTGTTCTACAAACTTCTGTTTTCGGACGTTGGGGTCGCGGACGCACCCGGTCAAGAGGAGACAGATCTGCGCCATAATCCCAACTAGAAGAGTGGTTCTTTGCAGTTTTAGAGAGTAGCGGGGAATCATTTGAGTACCAGTAAATTTCATGTCTGGGGCCCATCAATTGCAATTTTGCGTCCGGGAAGCCCATCGAAGGAGACCCTTGAGAAGAGATTCCAAGTATATGAAAATAAAGATCATAGGGTCGCGCTGCTGAAAAATTCATCGAAAAACTAGCTATTTCCACCTTTGGATGCACAGTAGGCGGGCGTGGCATGGACAATTTCCGGGATATTATGGATACAAAACTTCCACACTTCTAGGATGTCGTGGTAAAGAATCCAAGTATTGGGTTCGGGGCGAGGACCATGGGTCGCGTAAGTTATTCTAAACAAGCGTATTGCTATGTATTCGCTTTTTCTTTGAACTTGAGGTGGTGGCAATGTGCGTGCTTCCTCTCAGGGTGGGATGGTCTAGTATTTTCGTCTCGGGGAGCATTGCATGGTACGTAACGGCGAAATCGGTAGTGAAGACATAAAAAGAGTGGTTCGAAAACGCTGGTGGATTGTTCCCGTTTGCGCGGTTACCTGTGGAGGCCTAGCTCTGCTTGTCGCGATGCAGCTCCCGAAGAAATACACCTCCCAAACACTCGTGCTGGTGGCCAGGCCTAGTGTGCCGGTGGAATATGTTAGGCCTGTGGCGACGGAAGACTTGAATCAGAGGTTGGTCTCCATGAAACAACAGATACTGAGCCGTTCGCGCCTGCAGCCGGTTCTTGAAAAGTTTGACTTGTATCGCGAGGACCGAAAAAAGGGGCACGGGGAGGACTTGATCGAGCGTTTGCAATCGGCGATTGAGATATCTCCCCTTGAGCCGATGCCCGGCACGCAAGACCGAAGTTTGGCTGGCTTTTACGTGGGAGTAACCTTCGATAATCCGCAAACCGCGCAGCAGATTTGCACCGAGATTACCTCCATGTTTATGGAACAAAATGGGAGAGTCTTGGAGCAGCAGGCCGTCCGCACGACCTCATTTCTTGGCCAGCAACTGGACCAAGCAAAAGCGAAGCTCGATGAACAGGACGCCAAGCAAGCTGAATTCAAGCGTCGAAACCTAGATGTACTGCCGGAAGTGGAGCAGGCCAACTTCAGCTTGCTGAGCAGTATGAACGCACAATTGGAGTCCAACACCCAATCGCTCAGTCGGACACAGCAGGATAAGGCGTTACATGAATCCCTACTGAGCCAGGAAGAAACGAATTGGAAGGCATCCAGGCGAAGTGAGCAGAATCCCGAAACGATTGAGGAGCAACTGCGGAATCTGCAGGGACAATTAACTACTCTCGAGTCTCGATATACGGCAGAGCATCCTGATGTAGTCAAGATGAAGAACCAGATTGCAGAGCTCAAGAAGAAACTGGCGGAAACGCCAGGTACGGACAGTCTTTCAGTCGGAACACGCACCGCAGTTGAGCCGCCTCAGATCCAAAAACTGCGCGCGACAGTGCGGCAGGATGACTTCAATATTGGAGAGCTCACGAAGCGGCAAGGGCAAATCCAGGATCAAATTCGGACTCTTGAAGGACGCATACAGTCCAGTCCGATGGTGGAGCAACAATTGAAGGAATTGATGCGCAATTATCAGAGCGCGCTTGATTTTTATAACGAGCTTCTGAAGAAGCAGCAAAATTCAGCAATGGCCACGGATTTGGCTCATCAGCAGCAAGGTGAGCAATTTAACGTATTGGACGCACCGAGTCTTCCCACACAGCCGTCATCTCCCAAGATCCTAAAGTTCGCGGGGGGCGGGTTTGGCGCGGGAGCTGCGTTGGGCTTGGCCATCCTGTATGTTCTGATGGCCATGGACCAGAGCCTATACACGGAGAGAGACGTCGAGATGTTTCTGAAACTCCCCGTGCTTACGAGCGTCCCGGTGCTTGAGGCCGCCGAAATAATCAAGAAAAATGGTGACGTTGTGAGACCGTCCGCGGTTCAAATCAACTGAGCCGGACAAAAAGGCATCCGAGGAAACGATGAGTCGCATTCATGAAGCCTTGAAGAGAGCCGCGCAAGAGAGATCTACCCAGCTTGCTGCTGGATTGGAAGCCCAGGTTGCGGAGGTTGCTGGTGAAAGCCGGCGTCCTAACACCGTGGCATCCGTCGCCGGACCCGCGACGCCATCTCGTGTCGTCGCTGCTACCAGTAAGGTTGTTGCCCCGGGTTATGAAGAACTTATCGTGCGCTGTTGCCACCCCGAGTGGCGGTTAGATCCGCTCAAAAGTGTGTTTCAAAATCCGAAAATCGGACAGGGGGTATCGGAACGATTTCGCGCCTTGCGTTCGCGTCTATATCAGATTGCCGGTGTCCGCACGTTGCGGCGGCTCCTTGTGACGAGTAGTGTGGCGAGTGAAGGGAAAACCTTTGTATCAACAAATCTGGCCCAATCGATTGTCCAGCAACCCGACATGCGAGTCCTGCTTGTGGACGCCGATATACGAGCGTCTCGATTGCACGCGACACTGGGCGCCCCCAGTGGCCCGGGATTGTCGGACTACTTGAGAGGCGAGGCGGATGAATTTGAGATAATTCAAAAAGGCATGGAGGGAAATCTCTGCCTGATACCGGGGGGAAGCCAAGTATCCAACCCCAGTGAACTACTGTTGAGCGACCGCATGAAGCATCTGCTGGAGTTCGCCGCGCCGATCTTCGATTGGGTAATAATCGACTCGCCGCCAGCCATGCCGGTCCCCGATGCCAGTATACTTGCTGGGTTGGTGGATGGAGTCTTGCTCGTGGTCAAGGCAGGTTCGACGCATGTTGCCATTGCGGAGAAGACCGCGGCAGAATTTCATGGCAACAATCTGCTCGGAGTGGTGCTGAATCAGGTTGAAAAAAGTGAATCCTACGGCGGCTACTATTATGACTATCAGGCTAAACGAGATTGATGGACTTGCTAGTGGGGCACTCCAGCTCTGGGATACAAAACTATCTTAGAGACGTTCACTTTCCAATAAGGATTATGGATTGTCAGGGATTCGACGGTTCCGTAGCCACTGGGATCCTGGATTCCCATCTCTGAAGCAAAAACAAAACAGGCAAGAGTAATAGCAAGGCCAGCACAAAAAAGACGATCCCCCCTTCGTGATGCAATCTTCCATATAGAAAGCTCGGATCGGCGTATACCGCAAGGAGTGTAAGTGTAGCGATGCGGATTCCGTTTTTCAGAATCATCATGAACAGTCCGAAAACGACGAATAGAACTTTATTTCCAAAACGCTTGAGTCGAAAATGGGCCACTAGCAACGCCAGGATTAGCAGCGCCATGCTTGAGCGGATGCCGCTGCACTCCTTGGCCACTTCAATATTGACCCGTGGAAGGTGAAAGACTAAACCTTCGCGCAAGGCGGGGACGCCGAAGAAGTCAAAGAAGGCTCCTGCTATCCCAGCGGAGCCCGCCTGAAGGAGGCGGATCACCTGGTCGAGAAGGAAATTGGGCGGAGGGATCATCAGGAAGAGGAAGAGCAGCGGGAAGTAGCCCTTTTTTGTAGGGGTCTTTCCAAATAGGAGCGCAAAGCCTGCCACCCAAACCAACACGAGCGACAAAATATAGCCAGAGAGTTGCGCGTCGAGGGGGGACATGCCACCGGCAAAACGCGCACCGATAGCTACGCAGCCAGCGAGAAAGAGGATGCTGGCACCGAGCACGACATCGTAAGAGAAATCCTGAAAAATCCGGTGAGATTCCGCGAAGAGAAGCCATGCACAGATGAATGGAATGAGCAGAAGGAAAGAGGCATGCCTCCGTTCTCTCAGCGGAGGCATTGCGGGCGAGTTGCAAGACGTTCTAGCCATGCATCTGACTCTCACATTATGCATCTGTGTCGCCCATAAGGGAGCAAACTTCACAAGGTCCCGCTGCCGGGCCTTAATTCGCGTTGCTTGTCATGGTCCGATGTTTGCGCCTAGCTGCGCGGCTCGGCGTTCTTCCGGTTCCAACGCGAGAGCGAGATTGCCTGGTCAACCGATTCCATGTGGATCGACGAGAACCTTGGAAACGCGTGACAGGGACTATGCCATGGGCCACTCGCCTATTTAGGTTCGCGCAGAATCGAGCTCCGTCGACCGAATAAAGGCGGCTAGTGGTTGCTTCGCACCCATCATATCGAACAGTAGCTGATTGCAATGTGTGGGACAGGATGTGTTGAGTTCGCCCAATTGATAGGCGCAAAAGAAAGTAGGACGATCCCTGCACAGCTCTAGTAAGCGCCCTCACCACTAATAACTGCGCGCGGAGTCGCAAGAAGGATTCTTAGGTCGAGCCAGAGGGACCAAGACTGAGAATATCGGAGGTCCAATCGAACCATATCATCGAAGCAGATCCGGCTTCGACCACTAACTTGCCAGAGCCCAGTTACGCCAGGTTTGAGCTCAAGAACCCGTCGGCGATGCCAGAGATCATAGACTTCAAATTCGTAGGGCATCGGCGGACGAGGACCAACGAGAGACATCTCGCCGCTAAGAACGTTCCAGAACTGCGGAAGTTCGTCCAAACTCGTTTTACGAAGGAATCTGCCTACGGGCGTCACTCTGGAATCGTTCGTGATCTTGTAGATCACGGGCTTCCCAGGGTCGCCTTTTTCGTTACCGGATTGACCGGCAATAAATCGCTGGACGTACTCCTGATGGACCTTTGGGTCGTTGTTCGTGTACATCGTTCGGAACTTCAGACACCTAAAGCGAGCTCCAAACTGTCCAAACCTCTCTTGCTGGAAAATCACCGGACCCTTGGAGGTTAGCTTGATTGCCAACGCAATGGCCGCGAGAACGGGGCTTGCAATGAGGAGCAAAAAAGCGCTCCCCGCGATATCAATGACACGCTTCACGACTCGAGAAAGGCGCTTCTTCGATCCACCAAGGGAGAGATCCGGGTATAGTCTGGCATCTGCAATCGGTTCGGTCGCACCGCGATCCGGACTCTCGGGGAAGAGATGAGCCGTGACAACAAGATTCGAACTGACTTCACGATTCAGTTCATCGTGAAGAGCGTTCACTACCTTCGAATGCAGGATTTCAGTGATCGGATTTTCGGATTCCAGACTGATTTCGGTGAAAATAACGCCAAGGACGACTCCGTTTTTGTGCCAGCCAACAAGATCAGTCTCACGCGTACATTTCATCAGAATTGACGATACCTGCGACATCAAGCGGTTCGCTGCTCCGGAGTCAACGAATGCACTCGCATCGAGCAGCATTAATACAAATGGTTTGAGGGAACGCTCCGCCCTCCGACGCTCCAAAGTCAACATGTTGTGGAACGTCTCTTCTTGCAAGATTTCCGCACGTCTTGCAAGGAGGGAATCGAAATCCGACTTAACCTTGTGGCCGGTGGGACGGCGCGCAGTCTGCTCGCGTGTGGTCGGAATCCTCAAGGGGCTGTTTCCCATCTTTGTTCTGACCTCGTGTCGCCCATTCAGAAGATTGTCCGTGTAAGTATTCTGGGCGACTTCAAAATTTGTTGCTGAAAGTCAAACTCCCCATAGTTAGCGGCGAGCTTAATTCCACAATCCGACGAACTAAGCGACTGCCGGCTCAAGCAAAGGAGAAAACGCGAGCGGTTCAGACGGGACAGTTTGCATCGGCTGAATCGCGCAGACCACAGACCTGTCGATCTCCAGCGCCACGGAGCGACGAAGCAATGAAACGGAAACCACAATCCGGCGAGCTCCCTTGAAACCGATGAGGATTCCTTGGACGCCGCACAACGCTCCATCATCTATCCGGACCATCTGACCGACTTCCAGATAAGGCCAGGGTTCTGCCTGCAGTCCGGTGGAAACCAGTTTCTGAATTGCTTGAATCTCCGAATCCTCGACAGGAATTGGGATGCGGGCTCTTCCGACGACGCTGATCACGCCTGGTGTCAATAGGACAGGCAAACGTCGGTGTGCGTCAAAGCGACAGAACACATATCCAGGGAACAACGGCGAGGCTATTTCGCAAGATTTGCCACGCACGCGCTTCAATGTCTTAAAAGTTGGAAGAAAGGTTTGATACCCTTTGCCAACGAGCAAAGCCGCTGTGGAATTCTCCCAACGAGTTCTCAGTTGAAGGGCATACCACTGCTCACGACTGGGGTCGATATTCATCCTGGTTTAGGATCTCCCTTTATTACGTTTCGCCGGATAGCTCTTGAGCCGATGATCGAGCTAGGCTGTCGCGATAGACCCTCACGAATGGACGCAGTGGTTAGGGCAATCACCCTGCCATATCGTGTTGCAGGAAGGTAAAACCTGACCCTGCGTTCAGATCCGTTAATCTATTGAAAAATGACAACTTATCTCCCTAGGTGGAAGAGAGCCCCCGTTCCGCACTCTCCACGAGGGGAATCTAGAGCTAATAGATGAAAACCGTTACCAACATTTTCCAATGCGTTTCCAATATTGCTCCTGCTAGGCACAAGACCATCTTGGGCTTGCATCAAATTATTTGATTTCAAGGAGTTAGGAGATTCATGCAATATCGTTTTTCTAGGTCAAGAATGAGTGGGAATGGTTTGAGAGAACTCCGTGAATTAGACATGGAGGAAGCAAATGAAGTGTGGTGCATCGAAGAAAATACGAAAATCAAGCAAAGTGGTCATCGACCTCATTTAGGTCGGCTGTGCAAAGGAATTCTCAAATGGTCAAGCCGAGATACCAGAATGAGGCAGGAAGCTAGGAAGAGCGAATCGTATATTGTTGAAAATAAATTAATTACATCTCAATAAGAATCGGCGTCAATATTGCTAAACCTACCTAAGAACGGTTGGAGACTGCGCTAAAAGCGCAAGGGGAATACATGCGACGATTGCGATATGGGTTGCTCCTGGCTGGTCTAGTCTTTTTCGTCGCAGGCCCAGCAAAGGCTGATACGGTGAGCATTGATGGCACCTACTACTTTGCGAACAATGGATATGGAATTCCCCCCTACGGCGGAACGCTGAACGGCCAGAGTCAATCCTTCTATTGCGTGGATTTTAGCCACCCTATCCAGGCTGGCGACACATGGAACGTGACCATTACGAGCCTAACAGGGTCGAACTTTTCCTCGACATATCTGGGCAATCAAACCACATACCTAGCCATGGCCTGGTTGATCACGCAAATGATGGGGACAACGAACCAACTCCAAATAGCCAAGGATCAGTACGCCATCTGGAGTTTTACCGGGGGCCCGAACCCCTACGGAACGAATAGCGCGATTGTGGCGGCGGCTTTGGCAGCCGTCAAAGCAGGTTTTACTGGACAGGGATGGGAAATCTTGACCCCAACCGGTAGCTTGGGCCAGGAGTTTTTGGTCAGAGTGCCCGAGCCAGCTGCGCTGCTAATGCTCCTGATTGGATTAATGGTGATTGGCTTTACCATGCGCAATCGGCCAGTCGCTGGAGCATAGGCATTGTAGTCTCCCCGCCAGAATGATTGACTTTATCAGGCTCGCCCGGTTATGACCTTGGCGAGCCTGAAATTTTGCGCGGAGTGCTTCCAAGGGTAGGACGCAGAGGCATCCAGAAAACGGTAATAGAATGTTTCTCAAGGATTCATCCAACGTTTGCCAAATGGTCTTTGGGAAGGCGCACCTAGACTCCGTCCTGGTAAGCACGTGCGAGGGGGTCCAACCGCAGCGAAACCAAGACATTCCTTGGATTAAACTCCCTTGTGAGCTCTGGTCGCCGGTCGCGCTGTGAAAAGCTATGCCACTATTAGGTAAGTTGTGCGCCATTTTCACTCTGCACTTTGCTCCGTGGATGCCCCCGGTTTTGATAATTCCTTCATTTTAAACAACTTATGGTTCGGATACGATATTGAACATGGCAAATTGCTTGCTAAACTCTAGCATGTTTACAGAGGAGCGTAGCTTTCTGGCAAGTCCCTTTTTGCCTGTAGGATAGACAGAATTGACCTCGAAAGACGGTTATCGATAACAGAAGTTGCCGTAAATCCCGGGAATTTGGTCTGGAGCGAATTGATGCGAGTTTTGATCACCGGTCACAAAGGCTACATCGGCACGGTTATGGCGCCACTGATCGCCGATGCGGGCCACGAGGTCGTCGGACTGGACAGTGATCTTTTCGAGCAGTGTACGTTCGGCCGGCCACCGCGTGAATTCCCCTGCATTCGAAAGGACATTCGCGACATTGAGCCCTCGGACCTGGAAGGGTTTGATGCTGTGATTCATCTTGCCGGTCTATCCAACGATCCTCTCGGCAACCTGAATCCTGACTTGACCTACGACATCAATTACCATGCTTCTGTCCGTCTCGCCCGTCTGGCCAAAGAAGTGGGAGTCAAACGATTGCTGTTTTCCTCCTCTTGCAGCACGTATGGCGCAGCAGGCGACAAGATCTTGGATGAAACGGCAGACTTCAATCCCGTTACGCCCTATGGCCGCTCCAAGGTTCTTGTCGAGCAGGAAGTAGCAAAGCTGGCAGGGTCAAACTTTAGCCCGACATTTCTCCGCAACGCCACGGCTTATGGTGTTTCGCCACGACTCCGATTTGACCTGGTACTCAACAATCTGACCGCCTGGGCTCTGACGACGGGCCGGGTTTTCATCAAGAGCGATGGCACTCCGTGGCGACCGATCGTGCACATAGAAGATATTTCGCGGGCGTTCCTTGCGGTACTGAACGCGCCCGTGGACGTGATTCACAATCAGGCCTTCAACGTAGGACGCACGGAAGAGAATTATCAAATTCGCGACTTGGCGGAAATCGTGAAGGAAACCGTTCCTGGATGCACCATCGAATTCGCCGCGGATGCTGGTCCGGACAAGCGCTGTTACCGGGCAGATTTTAGCCTTATCGCAAGAGCTCTCCCAGCTTTCCAACCGCAGTGGGACGCTCGTCGTGGCGCCCGGGAACTCTATGACGCCTACAAAAAAGTGGGCTTGCGTGTCGAAGATTTTGAAGGCGAACGTTACAAGCGGATCGACCACATCCAACGCCTGCTGTCTTCCGGTCGTCTGGATTCCAATCTTCGCTGGCAGACGTCCGACGCTGTCGGGGTGCTGCAAGCGAAGAGCTCCTGAGGCAGATCCGTGTACTGCTGGTGAGATTTGACTTTTACGGAAACCAAACTGCCAGGCGCTTTCGTGATTGAACCGGAAATGCACGAAGACGACCGTGGATTTTTTGCACGTACCTTTTGCCGGCGGGAATTCGAGGCCCGCGGGCTGAACCCGCAGGTGGTCCAGTGCAACGTTTCGTTCAACAAGCGCAAGGGCAGTTTGCGCGGCATGCATTTCCAGGCTTCTCCCTATTCGGAAGCGAAGCTGGTGCGCTGTACGGCAGGATCAATCTATGATGTCATCATCGATCTGCGAACTTCTTCATCGGCGTTCAGGAAGCATTTCGGCGTTGAGCTTTCCGCGCGAAACAGGAAGATGCTGTACATACCGGAAGAGTTTGCCCACGGATTTCAAACCCTGGAGGACGACACCGAGGTCTTCTACCAAATGTCCCAGTATTACTCCCCGGAACATTCCCGGGGCGTCCGCTGGGACGATCCGGCCTTCGGCATATCGTGGCCTCCCGGCGAGCGAATCATTATCGAGCGCGACAGAACATATCCGGACTTCCACTTCTAGAAACAATTGGGATTGAACTTGGATACTTTTCACCACGAGGTCGATGCGGCAGCGACAGGCCGGGCTATGCACCGCCTGATCGCCGAGCTGTTCCCCATTTGCCGCAGTATTACAGGGGACGGTCTTCGCCAAACACTTCGCATTCTGCGGACACATATTCCTCTGGAATTGCGCGAAGTTCCCACAGGTACGCAGGTATTCGACTGGACAATACCGAAGGAATGGAATATACGCGACGCTTTCGTAAAGAACTCAAAAGGTGAACGAGTTATTGATTTTGCGAAATCAAATCTGCACGTCGTCAATTACAGCGTTCCCGTTCGGCGCCGCCTCTCTCTTTCCGAATTGAAAGAGCATCTATTCACGATCCCGGAGCACCCGGATTGGATTCCTTATCGGACTTCCTACTACAAGGAAAGTTGGGGATTCTGCCTTTCACAACGTCAGCTCGAAGCACTCACCGAAGACGAATACGAGATCAGCATCGACTCGACGCTAAATGACGGCCACCTGACCTACGGCGAGTACCTTCTCCCTGGAGAGACGCAGAACGAAGTATTGATCTCCTGCCACGCGTGCCATCCGTCTTTGTGCAATGACAATCTATCCGGCATAGCGTTGGGGGTTTCGATGGCCAAGAGCCTGCAAGCCTCGCCGCGGCACTATTCCTATCGCTTTTTGTTTATCCCGGGTACGATCGGCGCCATTGCCTGGCTCGCCCTGAATGAAGACAAGCTTTCGCGCGTCAAGCATGGGTTAGTCCTTAGCGGAGTCGGGGATTCTGGCAAACTTCACTACAAGAAGAGCCGTCAAGGCGATGCTGAAATTGACAGGGCGGCTTCCCAGGTTCTCCGGCATTCGGGAACTTCCTACGAACTCCTCGAATTCTCACCGTATGGTTACGATGAGCGCCAATACTGCTCGCCGGGAATCAATCTTGCAGTGGGGAGGCTCTCGCGCACTCCTCACGCTACTTTCCCGGAATATCACACTTCTGCGGACAACCTAGAGTTTGTACACCCGGACAAGCTAGGCGAATCGTTCTCGGTGTGCATGGAGATTCTTTCGGTTCTGGAGAACAACGGAACTTTTGTGAACTTGAGTCCAAAATGCGAGCCACAACTGGGAAAGCGCGGCTTGTACCACATGATTGGCGGAAAGTCCGAGGCCGGTCTGAACGAGATGGCGATGCTATGGGTGCTAAATCTTTCCGATGGAAGTCACTCTCTGATGGATATAGCGGAGCGATCCGGTATTCGATTTGGGTCCATCCAGAAGGCCGCGCATGCACTGCGGGAACACCACCTCTTGCGAGAGAAATTCGAATGTGTACCGACGGCCGCACACTAGCCGGCGGAAAGGATAGCGTCATGAATACGATTTTCCTGGATGCCCCACTTGACGACAATAAACGGCGGGAACTTCTCTATCGCGGCCAGTTGCTGGTCTATTCCCCTACGCCGAGCTCACTCAAACTAGTCAATTTCGCGCGCCAGATGGCCGAAGAGGCTCTGCAACCATACGAACCCGAGACTGCTCAGTACCACCTTCCAGTAGAACAATACGCCGGCATCCTCGCTGAACTGAAACCAAAATTCATCCACCACCCAGTATCCAAGGAATGCATCCAGGGCATCTTCCGCGAACTCGGCGTCGATTCACACAAAACCTTTTTCGATGTCCCCCGAATGCGTACGTCCACGAGCGATGATTATCTGAAGACCGGGATCGCCTACGCCTTTCATCCGCATCGCGATACGTGGTACTCGGCGCCCATGTGCCAGATCAATTGGTGGATGCCCATTTATCCCATCGTTCCGGAAAACGCCATGGCTTTCCATCCGCGCTATTGGAGCCAGCCGGTACGCAATGGATCCGCGGCGTACAACTATGCGGAATGGAACCGCACGAGCCGTCAAAATGCCGCGCAGTTCGTCAAGGAAGACACCCGCAAGCAGCCCAAACCGGAAGAACCCATGGAGCTTGACCCGCAGATTCGGGTGATCGCACCGCCGGGCGGTATCTTGCTGTTCTCTGGGGCCCAGATGCACTCCAGCGTGCCGAATAATTCCGGCCGCACTAGGTTCAGCATCGATTTTCGCACCGTTAACATTGACGATATTGCCGCGCGTCGCGGCGCTCCGAACGTAGATTCTGCCTGCACTGGAACCACCATGGGAGATTATCTGCGGGGCACGGACCTCGCGCATGTCCCGGAAGAATATTACGCCCTGTATGAAACGCAACCAGCCTTCGCCAAGCCGGAGGAATGCGAGACTGCCACTTCTGCTTAGGAGAGCTACGGTGACCAAGGAAATGACGACCGAAAGCCCAGCTGAACAGAGACGAAGCTCTTCTTCGCAGAATTTGTGCGACAGAGTCGCAGTCGTAACGGGTGCCAGCTCCGGCATAGGAAGGGCGATTGCGTTGGCTCTGGCGGGAGAAGGCGCTCAAGTGCGTCTGGTCGGTCGGAAGCTAGACACCCTCGAAGATCTGATCAAGACCGCGCGGGAACATTCTTTGCGGGCGAGCGCGTGCCGCGTCGATCTCACCCGTGACGAAGACATTCATGCTCTCGTGGCGGACTTAGAGGGCAATGACGGACGGGTCGACGTGTTGGTTCACTGTGCGGGAGAAATCCGTCATGCGGAACACGCGCGAGCTCCGTTAACGGATTTTGATGCTCAATATCGAGCCAATGTTCGCGGACCTTACCTGTTGACACAGTGTTTGTTGCCCCTGCTGCGGGCCGCATCGGGTCAAGTGGTTTTTATTAATTCCAGCAGTGGCTTGAGGGCGCGGGCCCGTTCGGGACAGTTTGCAGCGACACAACACGCCATGAAGGCAATAGCCGATAGCCTGCGGGAAGAAGTAAATGCCGATGGCATCCGCGTTCTGAGTGTTTTCCCCGGACGCACAGCGACACCTCGAACCGAACAGCTCTTCCAGGAAGAGCGCAAAGCCTATCGGCCGGAGTTGTTGATGCAGCCCGAAGATGTTGCGGCCATGGTTGTTCACGCATTGAAGATGCCGCGCACCTGCGAAGTCACGGAGATAAGCATCCGGCCCTTGTTCAAGTCTTACTAGGATCATTGATGACTCTGACGAATCAACCCGGCTGCCGCTTCTGTGGAACGAAGCTCGAATACACCTTCGTGGACCTGGGAATGTCCCCCTTGTGCGAGAGCTACCTCAGCGCGTGCCACTTAAATCAAATGGAGCCGTTTTACCCCCTGCACGTGTATGTTTGCGAGAACTGTTTTCTCGTCCAGCTCGAAGCCTACGTTACGCGGGAGCACATTTTCACCGACTACGCATATTTCTCATCGTATTCGGACTCTTGGCTTGAACACGCAAAAAAGTACACAGCCCAGATGGTCGAGCGATTTGGTATTGACGCCAGCAAATTTGTCGTGGAACTGGCGAGTAACGATGGCTATCTGCTTCAGTACTTTGTAGGGAATAAAGTGCCGGTCCTCGGCATCGAGCCTGCCGCGAACGTCGCGGCCGTCGCCGTCGAGCGAGGTGTGCCGACCCTCGTAAAATTCTTCGGGCGTGAAACCGCCCGCGAGCTCGCCGATTCCGGAAAACAGGCGGATCTCCTTCTGGGCAATAACGTTCTCGCTCAAGTGCCGGATATAAACGACTTTGTTGCCGGCATGAAGATTCTGCTGAAACCGGGCGGTGTCATCACCCTGGAATTTCCGCATCTCCAGCGGCTGATGGAAGAGAATCAGTTCGACACCATATACCACGAGCATTTCTCCTATTTTTCTCTACTCACCGCGGAGAAGATTTTTGCCGCGCACGGTTTGACGGTCTTCGATGTTGAGGAGCTCCCGACGCACGGCGGATCTCTGCGCATTTTTGTCCGCCACGCTGAAGATTCATCAAAGCCGGTTAGTTCGCATGTAACCGATGTCCGAGGACGCGAGGAATCCGCGGGCTACACGAAAATGGAGACCTATTCGCACTTTGCCGAGCAAGTGAAAGAAACCAAGAGGAAGCTGCTGGAGTTCTTGATCCAAGCGAAGCGCAGCGGGAAAAAGATCGCGGGCTACGGCGCGCCCGGCAAGGGCAATACGCTGTTGAATTATTGTGCGATCCGCTCCGACTTCCTTGATTACACCGTGGACCGCAATCCCTGCAAACACGGTAGATTTTTGCCCGGCACGCATGTTCCTATTTTTTCGCCGGAACGCATCCGCGAGACACGGCCCGACTATTTGCTTATTCTCCCCTGGAATCTAAAGGACGAGATCATTAAGCAGAACGCTTTCATTCGCGAATGGGGTGGCAAGTTCGTCGTGCCCATACCCGAGGTTCAGATCCATGAGTGACGCGCACTTGGCCGGAATGAGTGTAGAGAAGAACAGGTGGTGGCAGTTCCCCGGTCTTTTGCAAATAGCTGCTTGTCCCTGCTTCACAGCTAGGTAAGGAGTAATGCAGATGAAAGTCGTTATCTTTTGCGGCGGACTCGGAATGCGCTTGCGGGAGTATGCTGATAATGTCCCCAAGCCCATGGTTCCCATTGGTTACAGGCCGGTTTTGTGGCACGTCATGAAGTATTACGCACACTTCGGCCACAAGGACTTCATTCTGTGTCTGGGCTACCGCGCCGATGCCATTAAACAGTACTTCCTTCATTACGACGAGTGCGTCTCCAACGATTTTTCGCTCTCCAAGGGAGGGAAGGATCTGCAGCTCTTCAACAGCGACATTCATGATTGGAACATCACTTTTGCCGAGACTGGGATGCATTCCAATATCGGCCAGAGACTGAGAGCCGTGGAGAAATACCTTGCTGGTGAAGAGACCTTCCTCGCTAACTATGCAGATGGCCTGACCGATTTGCCGCTCCCGAAGCTGCTGGAGTTTTCCAGGGATCACGGCAAGGTCGCCACTTTCGTTTCTGCCAAGCCAAATCTAACCTACCACGTTGTTTCCGCCGGTCCGGGCGGGATTGTTAACGAAATCAAGGCCATTCAGGATTCCAACCTCCGCATCAATAGCGGTTATTTCGTTCTCAAACAGGAGATTTTCAAGTTCATGAGGAATGGGGAAGAATTAGTTCTGGAACCGTTCCAGCGCTTGATTCGCGAAAAGCAATTGATGGCTTACGAGCATAATGGCTTTTATGCCTCCATGGACACCTTTAAAGACAAACAGCAGTTGGATGATCTATATGCTCGGGGCGATGCGCCCTGGGAGGTTTGGAAGAACTCGTCACAGCACGAAGAGGCTGTGGTTCCCGTGGGGGGGAGCGGCGGGGACGACATTACCTAGGCCGAAAACAAACATGCTGAAACTTACTCTCGGTGAGGTCGGCAGGCCCCCTCGCCGCATTCTATGCCTGGGCGCACACTGCGACGACATCGAAATCGGATGTGGCGGGACGATCTTGCGGTTGTTACAGGAGGACCCGGAACGCGAGATCTGCTGGCAGGTGTTCAGCTCGAATCCAGTACGGAAGCGGGAAGCGATAAAAGGGGCGGGTCTGTTCCTCGAAAGAGCCAAGTCCAAGAAGGTAGCGGTCCGAAACTACCGCGATAGCTTTTTCCCGACGCTTCATCCGCGGATTAAGATGCAGTTTGAGAAACTGAAAGAAGAATTTGTTCCGGACTTGATCCTGACACATTACCGACACGATCTACACCAGGATCACAGGGTGATCTGCGAACTGACCTGGAACACCTTTCGCAATCACCTCATCCTGGAATACGAAATCCCCAAGTACGACGGCGATTTGGGGGCGCCAAATTTATTCGTAGGATTGGATCGCGAGACATGCGAGCGGAAGGCGAAATACATCTGCGACGCGTTTGCCTCTCAACGCTCAAAGCAGTGGTTCGAAGCAGAAACGTTTCTCGCCCTACAACGACTGCGCGGTGTTGAGTCCAATGCCCGCGACAAATATGCTGAAGCCTTTCATTGCAGGAAACTCGTGCTGTAGAGTTGCCGGTTTCCGGCGCTCCCCAAGGTCTGCCGCGGCGCTGTGATACTGGCGCCAAAATTATCCCATTCCTGCCACTCTACAAGAGCCGAGAAAGAAAACTCAGTTATGGCCAGCGGCGTCGACGAGATAGAGCACGGCATCGCCGCTAAAGGGTGGCGTGAAAGACTTGGTCGATCCGCCAGTAATCGATGCTGCGCCCGTGATCGCTCTAGTAGCCGGGTTGAACCACTCCACGTTGAGAGTG
>WNFT01001202.1_pt1 | contig 22328 bp, 15 predicted proteins | sample 5400191 | NCBI WGS metagenome assembly WNFT01 (sample SAMN13153359, study PRJNA577476) | soil metagenome | isolation source: 80 cm saprolite under Madrone tree | place: USA:California | collected 2016-06-14 | reverse complement strand
AGGCCCGGAGCATGAACGTGCCGTACATCGGCACGGAGCACCTGCTCCTGGGGCTGCTCCACGAGCAGGAAGGTCTGGCCGCGAGAGTCCTGGGCGCGAAGGGCCTGCGTCTCGAGGCCCTGCGGGAGGAGGTACGCCTCCTGTCGCAGGCCAGGGAGGGGACGCCGCGGCCCCGGGAGGCCTTCCCCAAGCTCGCGGAGTTCCTGGCGCAGCTCGACGAGAGGAGGGCGGCCTACCACGTCGCGGCCTTTCGCGGAGAAGCCATCCGGGTGGAGGTGGCGCTCCCCGAAGAGCGGTGGGTCGCGACCTTCGTCGCGGACGGGCGGGTCGCGGTCGAGGTGTTCGAGGCTTCGGGAAGCGTCCAGGACGAGGCCGCTCTGGCGCGCCTGCTCGACCGGCTCGGCCCCCCCCGGCCCGCGGAGGGTTGAGGACCATGGGTCTCGGCCAGTTCGTGGAGGCCCACGGCCGGGCGCTGCTCCTGGTCGTCCTGAGCTTCTGCGTGGCGGGCGTGATCTTCGCCTTCCAGCTTCCCGTCGCCATCTTCCCGCAGACCGATTTCCCGCGGATCGTGATCCTGGTGGACAACGGGATCGCCCCCGTGGACGTCCAGGCCCTCACGGTGACCCGCCCCATCGAGGAGGCGATCCGGCTCGTGCCGGGGATCACCAACGTGCGCTCCGTGAGCGCCCGCGGCTCGACCGAGATCAGCGTGTTCTTCCGCTGGGACGTGGACATCCTGAACGCCCTGCACCTGATCCAGGGGCGCATCTCGCAGATCACCCCCTCGTTGCCGCCGGGGGCGCGCTTCTACATCAACCGCCTGACCTTCTCCGTCTTCCCGATGATCGGCTTCAGCATCACCTCCCCCACGCGGAGCCCGTCCGACCTCTGGGAGCTCGCCTACTACAACCTCGCCCCCCGCCTCTACCGCCTGCCGGGCGTGGCGGAGACGCGCATCGTCGGCGGGCGGGCTCCCGAGTACCACGTGCTGGTGGAGCCCCAGAAGCTCAACGCCTACAACCTGCCCTTGACGAAGGTGGTGGAGGCGATCCGGAACACCAACAAGATCGAAGCCGCGGGTATGGTGCAGGAGAACTACCACCTGTACCTCACCACGGTGACGGGCCTGATGCGCGGCAAGGAGGACGTCGAGAACACGGTGGTGGACGTGGTGCGCGGCACCCCGGTGCTGGTTCGGGACCTGGCGCGGGTGGTGAAGGGCGAGCGTCCGGTCTACAACGTCGTGACCGCCAACGGTCGTCCCGCGGTGCTGGTGAACGTGCTCCAGCAGCCCGACGGGAACGCGGTCCAGATCGCGGACGACGTCAACCGGGAGCTGCGGGAGATCCGCCGGAGCCTGCCTCCCGACATCGAGCTCCTCACCTTCTACGACCAGTCCATCCTGGTGCGCGACTCCATCTCGAGCGTGACCGAGAGCATCGTGATCGGCCTCGTCCTCTCCATCGTCGTCCTGGTCGGCTTCCTGAAGAGCTGGCGCACGACCGTGGTGGCGGCGCTGGTGATCCCGATCTCGACCATGATGGCCATCGTCTTCATGAAGCTCTTCAACATGAGTTTCAACATCATGACCCTGGGCGGCATCGCCGCTTCCATCGGGGTGGTGATCGACGACGCGATCGTCATGGTCGAGAACATCTCCGTGCACCTGTCGATGGGGCAGGCCCCCCGGGAGGCCGCCCGGAGCGCGATCCAGGAGCTGACCCCCGCCCTCATCGGCTCCACCCTCAGCCCCATCATGGTCTTCGTGCCCCTGATCTTCCTGGGCGGCATCACCGCGGTGTTCTTCCGGGCCCTCGCCCTGACCTTGGTCACGGCGCTCCTGGCCTCGCTCTTCCTCGCCCTCTTCTTCACCCCCGTGCTGGCCGGCTTCATCCTGCGACCCCGGGGGGGCCCGGGCTCGACCGACCTCGAGGAGGCCGAACGCGCGGACCAGGGGAGCTGGCTGCGCGGGTTGACCGCCCGCTACGAATCCTCCCTGCACTGGTGCCTGGGACACGCGCGGGCGGTGCTGGCGGCATCGGCGCTGATCGTGGTGGCGTCGGTCGGCATCTACTTCCGGCTGGGCAGCGGGTTCCTGCCCCCCACCGACGAGGGGGCCTTCGTCCTCGACTACGTGATGCCCGCGGGGACCTCCCTGGCGGAGACGCACCGCGTCCTGAGCCACATCGAGCGCTTCCTGATGGAGACGCCGGAGGTCGAGAGCTACTCCCTGCGGCTGGGGGCGCGGCTGGCCCTGGCCATCGCGGAGCCCAACACGGGAGACTTCCTGGTCAAGCTCAGGCGGAGCCGCAAGCGCTCCCTGGAGGAGGTGACGGGCGATCTGCGGCGCCGCATCAACGAGGCGGAGCCCGTCATCGAGGTGGAGTTTCCGCACATCCTGGAGGACCTGATCGGGGACCTCGCGTGGTCGCCCCAGCCCATCGAGATCAAGGTCTACCACGACGACCCCGCGGTCTTCACGGCGGTGGCGCGCGCGATCGAGGAGTGGCTGCCCAAGGTGAAGGGGGTCGTGGACGTGGTCAACCGCAACGTCGTGATCGGCCCCGCCGTCAACTTCCGGGTGGATCCGCAGAAGGCCCGGCGGGCCGGCTTCGAGGTGGGCGACGTGGCCGCCCTCGAGGCGGCGATCCTCGACGGCGACCTGGCCTCGAACATGATCAAGGGCGACCGCCTGATCGGGGTGCGGGTCCGCTATCCCGCCGAGCGGCGGACCACCATCGAACAGCTCCGGTCCCTGCTGCTCACCTCCCCGAGCGGGGTGACCCTGCCCCTGGCGAGCATCGCGGACGTCGAGGTGGAGGAAGGGCAAGCCGAGATCCACCGCGAGAACCTGCGCCCCCTGGCGACGGTCACCGCCCAGCTCTCCGGCCGCGACCTCGGCTCGGCCATGGCGGAGATCCGGGAGCGGCTGCCCAAGGAGGTGGCGATCGTGCCCCCGACCGAGATCGAGTTCGGGGGGCTGTACCAGATCCAGCGCGAGTCGTTCCGAGGGCTGACCCAGGTCCTGCTGATGTCGATCCTGCTGATCTTCATCATCCTGGTCTTCGAGTTCCGGTCGTTCTCGCATCCCATCGCGATCCTGGTGGCCACCATACTGTGCGGTTTCGGCGCCCTGCTCGCTTTGTACGTGACGGGCTCGACCCTCAACGTCTCTTCCTTCATGGGCGCGATCATGGTGGTGGGCATCGTGCACAAGAACGGGATCCTCATGCTCGACTCGGAGAAGTACTTCTCGGCCCGGGGCCATCCCCTGCGGGAGGCGATCTTCCACGCCGGCCGGCGCCGGCTGCGGCCGATCCTCATGACCGCCCTCGCCACCATCGTGGGCATGCTGCCCCTGGCGCTGGGGGTGGGCTCCGGCGCCCAGATGCTCCAGCCCCTCGCGATCGCCGTCATCGGCGGGGTCGCGGTCTCCATGGTCCTGTCCCTCCTGATCACCCCCGTGCTCTTCTGCCTGCTGCGCGAGCGGGGACTCTAGGCACGGTCGGGAGGCGGCAGCGGCGGCCTCCGGCGGCTCCTCGCGATCAGCGGATGCCGGCGAGGCGCTCCCGGGCCTCCTGGGCGTAGTGCGCGTCCTCGACGGCGTACTCGGGCCGGGGCGGCGCGGTGGCGCATCGTTGGAGGAGGGCGCGGGCCTCGTCCGTGCTCGAGGGATCCAGGGTCAGGAGGGCGTCGGCCAGGAAGTACATGAGGGCCGTATTGTCCGGCGCGATGGCGAGGCCCGTGCGGAGGTGGGCGAGGCCCTTCTCCCTCGAGACCCAACCGGTGAGCATGGGGATGCGCGGCGCCTCCACGTGAAGACGCCCGAGGATCAGGTATCCCCCGGCCTGGGCGATCGCGGGCTCGAGCTGGATGGCGGTCTGGGCGAGGTCGCGGATCCGTGCCGGGGCGCTCTGCCACGCGGCATAGAGCTTGTGGAAGACCGCCCACTGCCCCCAGGACACCGCCGCCCACAGGTAGGTCTCGGCGGCAGGGGCGATCGTCCGGGCGGCGTCGGCGCGAAGGTGGCCATGAACGCGGTGGACGTCCGCGTCGAGCAGGCGGACGGTATCCTCGGCGAGCTTCTTGGCCTCCTCGAACAGCTTGACCTGCTCCCGCCCGTCCATGTCGCAGAAGCCGCCGCGAAAGAAGAAGGCGCGCAGCAGGCGCAGGCGCGCCTCGTAGGAGAGGGGGGCCAGCGCGAGGGCCCGCCGGTAGTCGGCGATCGCCCGATCCACGTGAATGGGGTCGGCGGTGCCCCCGCGGGCGCCCTCGGCCCTCCGCGCGTAGTGCACGTCGCCCGAGGCCAGGGCCGCGGCGGCGGCGGAGACATCCTCGGGAGGGGCGGAAAGGGCGAGCGCAAGGACAGCCAGGATCATGGGCGTGACATGGGGAGCGCCGCGCGCTCCGAGTGCCTAACTTACTAAGACCGCGGGTCCGTCATCAAGTCGGCTATCATGGAGGACGAATTGGACGCGACGATCGCCAAGGCACCATCCCCCGAGGACGGCCCCACCGAGAGCGAGCCCGCGAAGCCGCCGAGCCCGGGGGGTCGTACGCTCGGCCTGGGCGGCCTCCTGATCGAGCTCGTCCTGCCGGTGGCGTTCTCCGCGGCCCTGCTGCTCGTGCTGGCCAGCTACACCGCCTACTGGGACCTCCGGCGCCCCGTCGGCCTGGGGATCTTCGGTCTCCTGCTGGTGGCCCTCAGCCTGTTCGTGAGCATTCGGGTGGATGGGCTCACCCTGGCCCGACGGCAGAGGAGGGGCAGGAAGCAGCTGCTCAACCGGGCGAACGCGCGCGCGCGGCTGGCCAAGTTCGTCCTGGGCGGCCTGCTGATCCCGATTGCGGCCCTGGCCGCCGCCAACCTGCTCGAGCTGCCCAACCACCAGACCCCGATGTCGCTGGCCATCCGCCTGAGCATCAGCAAGCCCCCGGCCGCCCGCGCGGAGCAGCTCGCTAACACCGTGCTGCGCGCCGAGAGCTCGGCCGCCCGGGTGCAGGGGATCGTGGCCTTGCAGACCCTGAGATCGAGCGAGGCCCTCGACCAGCTCCTTCGCATCCTGAGCGACGACCCCACGGCGCTCCAGGGTGGCGGCGAGTACCAGGCCCTGAGCAAGGCGCTGGCCTCCTACGGGGCGCCCGCGAGAGCGAAGCTGCGGCAGCGCTTCGATCAGGTGAGCCCCGGCGCGCGCCGAGGTGCTTCGGCCCCGCCCGGGGACCTCTTCGAGCGCTACTTCGCGGCGGGCTTCGAGGGGCTGAAGAGCGAGATCGACGGACGGAGCCCGGACCCTGCGGCCGAGGAGGAGCGGGAGCGCCTGCAGGCCACGCGGGCCGGGCTGAAGCAGGCCTTGAGCCTGATGGAGACGGACGCTCCGTCCGCCCCGGACGGCAGCCCGCTGCCCGCCTTCATCATGCAGACCTTCCTCCAGATGGGTCTCCAGAAGGATCCCGACCTGCTCGCGTTCGCCCACCGGACCGCGCTCGATGCCGGGTGGTCGGACGCGGTGCGCGGGCAGGCGCTGCTCCTGATTGCGAATCTCGGTGGGAAGGACGACCTGGACGCGCTGTACGCCTACCTGGAGAGTCCGAGCCTCCTGCTGCGGACGCGGGCCACCCAGGCCATTGCCACCCTGCAGTCGAAGTTGACGGTCGCCGCGACCAGCGGCTGACCCCCGCCGCGGCGGCACCGTCGGGCTTCGGGGCGCGGGGACGGCCGCGCGTCCGGCGGCAGGAGTTCATGGAGAGGGTGCTACCATCGGCCGGAGAACCCCAAGGAAGGTGCCTGGATGTCGACCCTCTCGGTGCGCGCGCTCACCCTCGTGGGTCTCTGGGCCGCGGCCGGGTGCGGCGGTCCCGGCAGGGCCAAGAAGGTCGATCCCGCGAAGGCATTCCTCGCGGTCTCCATCGGTCCACGCCAGGCCACCTGGACCCGAAACTTCAACCCGCTGCTTCCGAACGCCCTTTTCCCAGCCGCGGGCGGGATCTACGAGCCCCTGCTCGTCTACAACCGGGTCAAGGCGACCTACGTCCCGTGGCTGGCCACCTCCTACGCCTGGACCGCCGACAATACCAGGCTCGCCTTCGCCATCCGAGCCGGCGTCAAGTGGTCCGACGGCCAGCCCTTCACCGCGCGCGACGTGGCTTTCACGTTCGACGTGCTGCGCCGCCACCCGCCCCTGGACTCGCGCCGGGTCTGGGACTTTCTGAGCGACGTCAAGGCCACGAGCGACGCGATCGTCGTGATGACGTTCCGACGCGCCTACACCCCGGGGCTCGTGCTCGTCGGGCACCAGGTCATCGTCCCCGAGCACATCTTCAAGGACGTCGACGTGACCGCGTTCGCCAACGAGAACCCGGTGGCCACCGGTCCCTTCACCGTGGTCACCCGCTTCGAGCCCGGGGTCTACGAGCTGGGCCGGAACCAGGCCTACTGGCAGCCGGGCAAGCCGGCGATCGCCGGCCTCCGCTTTCCGGCCCTCGCGAACAACGAGCAGGCCACCCGGGCCCTGCTCGCCGGAGAGCTCGACTGGGCGGGGCTCTTCGTGGCGGACGTGGAGGGCGTCTTCGCGGCCAGGGACCGCGCGCACAACCGCTACTGGTTCCCCCTCGTGGGCAACCCGGTGGTCCTCTTCGCCAACACCACGCGGAAGCCCCTCGGCGACGCAAGGGTCCGCAAGGCGCTGAGCATGGCCATCGACCGGCCGCGGATCGCCCGGGAGGCGATGCAGGGGTACACCGTTCCTTCGGACGCGACCGGGCTCGCGGACACCGACGGTCGCTGGAAGGACGCGGAGGCGGTCCGGGCCGGGACCTGGACCACTCGGAACGTGCCGCGCGCCAACGCCGAGCTCGACGCGGCGGGCCTGAAACGGGGAGCGGGAGGCGCGCGTCAGGGGCCCGGCGGGGCCCCGCTGCGCTTCACGATCGACGTGGTCGCGGGCTGGTCGGACTGGGAATCCGCGGCCCGCATCATCGCGGAGAACTTCGAGGAGGTCGGGGTAGGGGCCACCGTCTCCCCATCCGAGCACGCGGCCTACCTGGACAGGGCCAGGCGGGGCAAGTTCGATCTCTGCGTCGGCTCGAGCCTGCGCGGACCGACCCCGTACCACTTCTACCGCGGCCTCATGGGCGGCGAAGCCACCGCCCCCGTCGGCGAGCTGGCCTACGAAAACTACGGGCGTTTCGCGAGCAAGGAGGTCGACGAGACCCTGCGGAAGTTCGAAGCGACCACGGACGGCGACACCCGGACCCTGCTCAACAAGCGCATTCAGGCCCTCTTCGTGGAGAACGCCCCCGCCCTCCCCCTCTTCCCCGGTCCTTCCTGGGGGGAATACACGAGCGCGCGCTTCACCGGTTTCCCCGACCAGGACAATCCCTACGCCCGGCTGGCCCCCCACGACGATCCGGAGCCCCTGCTGGTGATGACCGAGCTCAAGCCTCGCGTCGATTGAGGCGCGGCGGCCCATGGAGGATCTCTCATGACGAAACGCAAGCAGATCGACCGCAGGTCGTTTCTGGGTCAAGCCGGCGTGGCGGCGATCGGAGCGGGCGCCCTCGGCGGCACCGCGCTCTCCTACGGACGGATCCTGGGCGCGAACGATCGCATCTCGCTCGGGCATGTCGGGGTGGGCCGGCGCGGCACGGAGCTGGCCGAGATCGTCGCCCGCCTCAAGGCGAAGAACGTGGAGATGACGGCGGTCTGCGACCTGTGGAAGGTCAACCGGGAGGCGGCCGCGGCGCGGGCGGCATCGGCTTACGGACGCGCGCCGAGGGCGTTCCAGTACATGGAGGACCTGCTGGCGCTCAAGGACGTGGACGCGGTGCTGGTCTCGACGGCCGACTTCCAGCACGCGACGCACTTGAAGCGCGTGGCGGAGGCGGGGAAGGACTGCTACTGCGAGAAGCCGATGGCCAATGACCTGGCCGAGGCCAAGGCCGCCCGGGAGGCGGTGCTGAGCAGGCCCCTGATCGTGCAGGTGGGCACCCAGCACCGCAGCGAGCCGTATCAGAACGCGGCCCGGGACTTCATCAAGACGGGCGCGCTGGGAGACGTCACCAAGGTCGAGATCGTCTGGAACTATCACGGGCCCCGGTGGCGCGGGCGCCCCGAAGTCGCCCAGGTCAAGGAGCAGGACACCGACTGGCGCCGCTGGCTGCTCGGCAAGCCCTTCCGGCCGTTCGACCCCAGGATGTATTTCGAGTTCCGCCTCTACCAGGATTTCTCCAGCGGCATCCCGGACCAATGGATGAGCCACGGCATCGACCTCGTCCACTACTTCCTGGACGACCACTTCCCGAGGTCGGTGGTGGCGAGCGGCGGCGTCCTCGCCTGGAAGGACGGCCGCGAGAACCCGGACACCTTCCACGCCCTGCTCGAATACCCGAAGGGGTTCCTCGTGAGCTATTCCACGAGCTTCGGCAACGACAGCGACAGCTTCACCCGCATCATGGGCAAGGCGGCGACCTTGATCAACCTCGGGGGGGAGGGAAGCCCGCGGTGGAAGTGGGTGGAGGAGAAAGGCACGCACGAGGACGACCCGAACGTGAAGCGCGCGGAGAAGTACGTGACCATCCCCGGCGACGACCGGATCCCTCCCGCGTCGATCGGCGACGACGACACGTCGCACATGGCCAACTGGCTCGAATGCCTGCGCAGCCGGAAGCCGCCCAACGCGACGGTCCACCACGGGTTCGCCCATTCCGTGGCGTGCATCATGGCCGCGCGCGCCTACCGGGAGGGCCGGAGGCTCTACTGGGACGCCCGGACGGAGTCCATTCTCGATCGTCAGCCCGCCTAGACGGTCGCCTTTGGGCGGGCCCGCCGCCCGCCCTCAGCGCGCGGTGCCCCCGAAGGCCTGGCTCTCCCGGATGCGCACCCTGACCTTGAGGCCATTCACGTCCGCCGGCTCGTAGCGCCAGTGCCGCACCGCGTCGAGCAGGGCCTGGTCGAGGATCTCGCCCGCCGACTCGACCACCCGAGGGTCGACCACCTCGCCGGTCTCGGTCACGGTGAGCTCCACGGTGACCTTTCCCCGGAGACTGAGCCTCCGGGCCGCCTCGGGAGACGGGGCCGGATCGCCGGAGATCTTTCGCGGGGCCGTGACCCCGGGGCCAATCTCGACGAGGTCACCACGCTGGACCCAGCCGCCGGTCCGCAAGGCCTCCTTTTGTGCCGCCGGGTCGTCGACGTGCTCGAGGCGGGCCGTGACCTGAACGGTCTCGCCCAGGGAGGCGTTCACCTTTCGCACCCAGGGGTGGTAGCCCGCGCTCTCGAGGCGAAGGTCGTGCGCGCCCGCCGCCACGGGCAGCGTGACCAGGGGCGTGGTCCCGACGCTCCGGCCGTCGACCTTGACCGAGGCCCGCGAGGGCTCGGACTCGATGCGCAGGGTCCCCGTGGCGGGCTGCAAGGTGAAGCGCAGCGGGATCGGAGGGCCCTCGCCCGTGACCTCGAGGCTCAGCTCTGCGGGGACGAAGCCCTCCCGCGTCACCTTTACGTGGTGGAGGCCGCGGGGGACGGGCGTGAGGAAGAGCGGCGTGTTCCCCACCCCGGCGCCGTCGACGAACACGGTCGCGTCGGTCGGGTGGGTGGCGATCTCGAGCCCCGGGGGGGCAGGCAGCGCGGTCATTCTTTCCCGCGAGCGAAGGGCGACCGCGGCCGCCGCCAGCCCCACCACCACCGTCAGCGTCGCGGCGACCACGCCTCGCCGGCCGGGCCAGCGCCGGGCGAAGAATGGAGAGGGCTGCTTGAGGTCGACGGTCTCCGCGGGCTCCGCCCGAGCGGCCGGGGTGGCGGCTCCGGCTGCGACGGCTTCCGGCATCGCTCCCGCGGGCGCGCTCAGGCCAAGGGCGGCCACGAAGGCGCCCGCGCTGGGGAAACGCGCCGTGGGGTCCTTGGCGAGGGCCCGGCGGAAGACGTCGTCGAAGGGACGGGGGAGCTCCGGGTTCCAGCTCGAGGGAGGCGGGGGATCCGTGTTGACCACGCTGTAGAGGATCGGAGTGATGGTTTCGCCTTCGAAGGGCTTCCGCCCGGTGAGGGTCTCGTAGGCCACGACGGCGAGGGAAAACTCGTCCGTGGCCACCGACACCTCGCTCTTCGTGATCTGCTCCGGCGCCATGTAGGCGGGGGAGCCGAAGACCTGCCCGCTGGCGGTGATGATCGCAGACGTCAAGTGGGCGACCCCGAAGTCCATGACCTTGGGCCGCCCGTCGGCGAGAACGAAGAGGTTGGCGGGCTTGATGTCGCGGTGGATCGTCCCCTTGGAGTGGGCATAGTCCATGGCGGAGGCCACGGGACCCAGGATGCGGAGGGCGTCGGCCAGGGCCAGCCGCCCTCGCTCGCGCAAGATGGCCTGCAGGGTGGCCCCTTCGAGGAACTCCATGGTGAAGTAGTCCTCGGCCACGTCGAAGATGGTGACGATGCTGGGGTGGACGAGGCGCGCCGCCGACTGGGCCTCCCTGCGGAAGCGCAGGAGGTACTCCTCGGCCTCGGGCCCACAGACGTGCTCGGGCCGCAGGGTCTTGACGGCGACGATGCGTCGGGCCAGGGGGTCGAAGGCCCGGTACACGCGCCCCATGGAGCCCTCGCCGACGACCCCCAGGACCTCGTAGCGGCCGAAGGTGCGCTCCGGAGGAACCGCGGCCAGGGTCGCGTGCAGCCGGTCGCGGACGTTCCCTTCGAAGCTCAGGAACCGGATCCCGGTGCGCCCCGGGGTCTCGCGCGACGCCCGCACGACCGATCCGACGGCTTTGGCCTCTCCCTCTCCCCCCGGCAGGGTGAAGCACAGGTCCAGAATGGTCCCCGGGGCCAGCGAAGCCTTGGTCTCCAGCAGCATGCCACCGACGCTGATGTCGCGCGCCACGGCCAGGATGGGCTCGCCGGCCCCTTCGTCGCTCCGAGGAACCGCGCGCACGGGCAGGCGCGTGCGCACGCGGCGCGGCACGATCAGGAGCTCTCCGAGGCGCGTGTTCCAGAGCGGCGGATCCACGGGCCCCGTGAGCACGAGGTTGGCCCCCGCTTGCCGGAGCTCCTCCTCGGGAAGGGCGGTCTGGCGGGAGACCACGACGATCGACGAGCGCCGGGTCCCCGCGTTCTCACGGAGCCGGCGCAGCAATCCCAGAGCCGCGGGAGCGTCGGCCCCGTCGACGACCACGACGCTGGGGACGAACGCGCGAGCCACCTCCAGGGCCCCGCCCGGCGTAGACACCAGCGCGCGCTCGACTCCGTCCGCCCAGAGGATGGTGCGCTCGAGGTCCGTGCCGAGGTCTGCCGAGCCGACGATCAAGACTTTGGGCACCGAGATCCACCAAACTGGCCATGAGATCACCCTGGACAAAGGCCCAGGTTGATCGGGAGGGGGCCTGTCGGAAAACCACTTCCTTCTTTTTCGCGTTATTCTAGCACACGGGGACGGCGACCTTCAGGACGGGCGACCCCGCCTGAGAATCTCCAATGAAAGCGGGCGTTTAGCCTCCTGTGCGCGTGCGCACTGCGCGCAGAGGGCGCGAATGCGCAGCCTTCGTCGTGGCCATGATCCATCAACCCTACTCCAAGCTGTGGCGGGTGCCCTTCGTTCGGCGCTGCCGGGTGGAATGGGGGGGCAACACGGGAGATGCCGTCTGCTGCAACATCAGCGCCGACGGCGTCTACATCGTCGTCCACCCCATCCCGGCCGTCGGGGAAAAGGTGGAGCTTCGCCTCGAGCTTCCGGGAAACGACATCCCGATCGTCGCGGAAGCCGAGGTGTGCTGGGAGAACTCGGGGCAGCACCACAAGGTGCACAGCCTCCCCCCCGGATGCGGTCTGCGGTTCCTCACCCTGCGCGGGTCCGACCGCGAGAAGATCGTGGACCTCGTGAAGGAGTACCGCGAGCCGGGGCCCCGGCGCATCGGACGGCGCTGAGTCCAGCGAAATCTGTGTCCTTCGGCACCACGAGCCGGTGTCCTTGCTCACGATCGGGGCGGGTCGTGATCCCGCGCACACGCCGGCCGGGGCGGGTGCCCTAGGTTCTGGCTTGGACGAGACGCCGCTCGATCCCACCTCCTGACTCAGAGCAAACCCGGGGCAACCCGGGGACGCAGAGCCGCGGGGCCCTCGGGCTGTAACCCGTGGGGCCAGCCGGGCCGCCAGGAGCCGACGCTGCGCAACAGGTCTCGACCGAGGCCGTCCTGAGCGCAGCCGAGAGGAGGTGCCCGATGAGACCCAGCTCTTCGCGACGTGTCGACGGTCGCCGAACGGTTCGGGCCGAATCTTCCCGCAAGGGCCGCGCGGCCGCGGCGCCGGGAGCTCGGACAGACGGGGCCCGGCGTGAGGAGCAGGCGCGGCTGCGCATGCTCACGGAGCAGATGCCCGCCGTCATCTGGTCCACGGACGGCGACTTCCGGATCACGTCTTCGCTCGGCGCCGGTCTCGGGGGCATGAACCGGCGCCCCGACGAAGGGGTGGGCCGGACCCTGCTCGAGTACCTGGACACCGAGGATCCCGCCTTCCCGCCCATTGCCGCCCACCACCGGGCCCTCCAGGGCGAATCGGTGAACTACGACCTGGAATGGGGAGGCCGCACGTTCCAGGCGCACGTGGAGCCGCTACGAGACGGCGGGGGCGGGATCGCGGGGACCATCGGTGTCGCCCTCGACATCACCGAGCGCAAGCAGGCGGAAGAGCGCCTGCGCCACGCCGTGCTCCACGACGAGCTCACCGGCCTGCCGAACCGCGCGCTCTTCCTGGACCGGCTGGCCCACGCGCTCGACCGCACGCGGCGCAAGGGCCAGCCGTTCGGCGTCCTCCTCCTCGACCTGGATCGCTTCAAGCACGTCAACGACGGGCTGGGTCACCTGGCGGGGGACCGTCTGCTGGTGGCGGTGGCCCGGAGGCTGAGGGCGTGCGTGCGGCCGCAGGACACGGTCGCCCGCTTCGGGGGCGACGAGTTCACGGTCCTCCTCGAGGACATCGATGGCGCGGACGACGCGGTCCGGGTCGCGGAGCGGATCCACTACGACCTGTCTCCACCCCTCGAGGTCGACGGTCACGAGGTCGTGATCGGGGCGAGCGTCGGGATCGCGGTCAGCGCTCCGAGCTACCACCGACCCGAGGAGATCCTCCGGGACGCCGACACCGCCATGTACCGGGCCAAGGCCCGGGGCGGCGGGTGCTACCAGGTGTTCGACGAGGCCATGCACGAGCGGGCCGTTTCGCTCCTCAGTCTCGAGATGGAGCTGCGGCGGGCGGTGGAGCGCCAGGAGCTCCGCGTCCATTACCAGCCCATCGTCTCCCTGGCCGACGACCGGTTCGCCGGCTTCGAAGCCCTGGTCCGCTGGCAGCACCCCCGGCGGGGCCTCATCCTTCCCGCAGAGTTCATCCCCCTGGCGGAGGAAACGGGCCTGATCCTTCCCATCGGCCGATGGGTCTTCGGAGAGGGGTGCCGACAGATGCAGGCCTGGGAGGCGGAGTCGCGGTCGGAGCTTCCCTGGTCCCTCAGCCTGAACCTGTCCGGCAAGCAGCTCCTGCAGCCGAACCTGGTCGAGGATCTGAGCCAGCTCCTCCGTCCGGTCGGTGCGCTTTCGCGACGTATCAAGGTCGAGGTCACGGAGGACGTCCTCATGGAGAACGAGCAGTCGGCCGGGGATACCCTGTCCCGCCTGCGGGACCTGGACCTGGGGGTGAGCATCGACGACTTCGGGACCGGCCACTCCTCGCTGAGCCATCTGAACCGCCTCCCCGTGGACACCCTCAAGATCGACCGGTCCTTCGTCGGCAACATGTGCGATCGCCGGGGGAACCTGGAGATCGTCCGCACCATCGTGGCCCTCGCCCACAACCTGGGCATGGACGTGGTCGCGGAGGGTGTCGAGACGAAGGAGCAGCTCGCGGAGCTGCGGGCGATGGGCTGCGACTACGGCCAGGGCTACCTGTTCTCGCGGGCCGTGGAAGCCCGGGACGCGCGAGCCCTGATGGAGCGATAGAGTGCGGCCGCGCCTCACACGGCGGGGAGCAGCTCCTCGATGCGCTGCTGGAGCTCCTCGACCACCGTCCCATCGCCGGGGAAGACGCGGACGTTGGGGTCGAAGGGCATCTCGGCCAGGATGGTCGCCGCGTGGTCGGCCAGGGCTTCGAGGATATCGAGGTCCAGCTGGGTGAAGCTCGGACCGAGCTTGCGGCTGTCCACGTAGATGAGCCCCAGGATCTTCCCCTCCTGGCGGAGGGGGACGCAGGCCAGGGACGCGATGCCGAGGGCCGCCACGCTGGGGCGCTTCCCGAAGCGGGGGTCGGCGCGGACGTCGGCGATCACGACCGGGGCCCCCGTCTCGAGAACCTGTCGCGCCGCCCCCACGCTGCCCCGGAACCGCTCGTCGCGCAGCGCGGCGGGGGAGAAGCCGGAGGCCACCTTGACCCGGAGCCTGCCGTCGGGGCCGATCACCAGGACGAAACCGCGCTCGGTGCGCATCAGCTCCATGGCCGATTCCAGGAGGCGCACGAGGAGGTCCGCGGGCCCCAGGTCGGGGCTGAGCCGGCGCCGCATCTGGGCGGTGCCCTGGATCCGCGCCAGGCGCTCCGAGTCCTGGGTCGCGGCCTGGGCGGCCGAGAGACGCTCGAAGCGGCCGCTCAGGCGCCCGATTCCGATCTGGTCGCCGTCCCGGAGCTCCGCGCCCCGCGCCGGCTCGCCGTTTACGGTGGTGCCGTTCTTGCTGCCGACGTCCCGGAGCGTCCAGCCGCCGCCGTTCCAGCCGACGCGCGCGTGGCGCCTCGAGACGGTCGAGTCCTCCAGAACGAGCTCACAGGAGAGGTCGCGTCCGATCTCCAGGCTCTCCCCATCCCGTATCATCACGACCCTGGATGCACCATTCGGCGGATGGAACGTCAGCTTGGCAGGCATTTTGGACCATCCCGGGGGGATACAGACCCCTAGCGCGCTCGCGTGCGGGCTGCGCCCTCCCCCTCGTCATCGGCGCCAAAAGCAAGGCCCTCGCTGTCGGGTGCTCCGTTATCCAGGACCCCACCGGTCCGGCTTGACCCTGGGGGTCGCGGCTGAACTTGAGCGTGGCCGGGTCGACCGCTTCCTACTGCAAGGCCCGCACCTCCGGCGCGGTTGCCCGCTTGCGACCGTCGAAAGTCATTGCCATTTAGTTGGTTAGGCCCAGGGCAAACCCTGTCGGGGACCCCCGGAGAGGGGGGTAGGCAACTACCGAAAGGTGGAAGGCCGCGACACCCTCTCAGCCCGGAGCTCCGACCCGGTCATCCGCCCCTTGGATTCTCTATTTCAGGGGGCACCAACTCCCACGCCTCGTCCGGAGGGCGGTGATCATGGCGCGACGACGCTGGCCACGGGGCGGTCGTCTTGAGGATGCGGCGTCTTGCGCCACATCCCTGGGGGAAGACATGCTCCCCCGGACACCACTTCTCACCCGTGCACAGCTCCTCGGCGTACTTGGCGTCCAGCGACGTAACGTCGGACCAGAAATGGCGATGCGCTCCACTCACGGCCTCCCGGCGCGCGGCCGTCAGGCCCTGCGGCGGAGTGAACTCATCCCTGCTCACGCAACCTATCCTACGCTTCGTTCGACCCACCTTCTCGCCCGCAGTCCACCAGAACGAGCGTGAGGTCGTCGGCCGCCGGCAGACCGGACCACGTGGCGAGCGCCTCGAGAAGAGCGTCGGCCAAAGCGTCTGGAGTGCGCGCGGCGCCTCCGACGATCGCGGCTTTCACGCGCTCGAGGCCGAAGAACTCGCCCGCCGCGTTCGCGGCCTCGACGAGGCCGTCCGTGTATAGCAGGAACCGGTCGCCGCCATCGAGGGGCTGTTGCAGCTCCTCGTAACGAGCCGCCTCCATCAAGCCGAGGGGAAAGCCGTTCTGCTCGACCTCGCGAACCTCCGACTCCCGCGTCCCCGCCCGTAGCATGGGCGGATGCCCGGCCGCGCCGTAACGCAGCAGGCCGGCGCGACGGTCGAGGAAGAGATACGCCGCCGTGACGTATTGGCCACCCAGCCGCCCCCAGAGGGTCTCGTTCATCCCCGCCAGGACGGCGGCCGGGTGCTCCGCTCGATCCTTCTGGGCGGCCACCGCAACCTTGACCATGGAGGCGATCAAGGCGGCGGGCACACCGTGGCCGGAGGCGTCCGCGACCAGCACGCCTAGCCGCCGATCGTCGATCTCCAGGAAATCGTAGAAGTCCCCCGCCACGGCCGTCATCGGCCGATAGCGCGCCGCGACCGTCAAGCCGGCGAGGCGAGGCATGTCTCGGGGCAGGATCGCAGCCTGGATCTGGCGCGCGATGCTCAGCTCCCTGTCGATCGCCACCAGGCGCTCGGCGTTTCCGCGAATCCGCCAGGCCGCGAGGGTGCCGAGGCAGGCGATCAGGACGGCGAAGCCGACGGGTTCGACGTCCGGACCCGCGAGGGCCACGACCCCCAGGCCCCGCAGGTTGTCGAGCATCGCCGCGGTCGACACTGCGAGGATCCCGAGGCGCAACGTTCGCAGTTCCCGGGTCGCCGCGAGCCCCGGGCGGAAGAGCACGGCCAGGGCGGCCAGGATGAGCGCGATCGCGATCAGGTTGTTTGGCGTCTTCGCCGATTCCGGTCGCCGGAGGAGGGCGTCGGAGGTCACGGCGCACGCCGCGAAGGCCGCCAGGAAAGCGGCCACCCAGGTCGCGACCCGCCGCCAGGCGGGGGCCGTCGAGCGCAGAAGCAGGAACCCCGCAACCGGGATCACGTAGGTGAGGACGGCCGCCGCGTGGTCCCAGAAGGCCCCCGGCGCATCGAAGCAGAGGAGGCGGAAAGCCTCGCTGCGCGCGAGCAGGCGCAGGCCGTAGAGCAGCGCGAAGGAGCCCAGCCAGAAGAGGGACGCCTCGCGGCGACGCGAGCGCGCGTAGAACGCGGCCGAGAAGAGACCGGCTGCGAGCAGGAGCACGCCGAGCACGAGGCCCAGGGCGTCGGCCCTGAGCATCTCGCGCACGGCCGCGCGGGTGATCTGGAGTAGAACCAGCGGCATAGCCACGCTCATGCCCGAGGCTGCGGATTGTACCGTTCTTCCTCGTTTGGAAATCCCTTGGCGAACCGCTGGACCGGCTTGAGGACTTCCGGGCCGAAAGGGCCGAAATCTGGGGTGCGAGGAGGAGATCGATGGGCAAGAGTGTGTCGTCGATGGTCCTGATCCTGGTGGTCGTGGCGAGCGGCGTCGGGGCGGCCGCGGAGGAGCCAGCGGACCCGCGCGCCTCGGCCGTCGTAGGCGATCGCGTTCGCCTTCGGATGACCGGAGGGCGCGACCTCCTGACGGGGATGGTCCTCGAGATCGACGGCGCGGCCCTCGTTCTCGCGCGCGGCCGTGCGGGGGTCCTCCGCGTCCCTCTCGCCTCCCTCGACCGGCTCGAGGTGGCCCGGGGCCGGCGGCACCGAGCCGGAATGGGGGCCGCCATCGGCTTCGTCCCCGGCGCTCTCTTGGCGGGGACCGTCGGTTTGTACATTGCCTGCTCGGAGCAGGTCACCTGTAGTCCGGTCGGTCCGGTTCTGGTCGGCGGCCTGCTGGGGGGCCGGCAACGGGAGCCCTCGGCGCGCTCATAGGTCTGGCCATCCGGAGCGACCGTTGGCAGGCCGTTCCCCTCGGGGAGTCGGCCGCCAGGAGGAAGGCCACCGTCGGGATCGGCCTCTCCCCGGTCCCGGGGCGCGGCTTTCGGGTCGGGCTTTCGGTGGGCTTCTGACGAGCGGGCGATCTACTGCCGCGTCAGGACCATGGGCTGTGGCGGCCCATCGGGATGCGTGTACGTCCCCGGGATCTGGAGAAGATCGCTGGTCGCCATCCCGTCGATGACCACGACGTTGCCGTCGCAGGCCTGGAAGTCGAACCTCACCGTGCGGGGACTGGTCATGTGGCCCTGGAGATCGCCCAGGCACCCCTTGTCCGGCTCGCTGTAGGGGCGCCCACTCAGGGCCGGGCCGGTCTGGACGATGTCGAAGCCCCGCTCATAGAACTTCCCGCCGCCCTCGGAGAGGAGCCAGCGCCCGCTCAGGTTCCCGACCGTGATCGAGCTGCCGACGGTGGTGACCCCTCCGTGGTTGTCGCTGACGGTCAGGGCCACCGGGAACACGCCGTCCTTCGCGTAGACGTGGACGACCGACGCCCCCGAGGCCGCCTGGCCGTCCCCCAGGTCCCAGGTCACGCTGAGAGCGTCGCCGTTGGCGTCGCTGACGGCCGCCGTGAGCACCACGACCGTGACGCCGGAGATCAGCAGCCCATCCGGGGTCCGCGAGATGCTGACCGTGGGCGAGGCATTGGCGGGGCTCGCCTTGTGACAGCCCGGCAGGACGAGAGCGATCACGTAGAGGAGGGCCCCCTTCAAGGCCGGCCCATGAGATCATTCGCCTCGGAGTAGGGGATGGCCTCTTCCGCGAAGGCGAATGTCCCGTGCTCCCTGATCTCCCGCGCCGCGCGGACGAGGGCCCCCAGCGCCGCCCGGGTCAGGGCGGACCCCACGCTGATCCGCCGCACCCCCAGGCCCGCGAGCTCCGTCACGGAGAACGAAGCACCCCGGAGGCCCATCACGACGTTGACCGGTTTGCTCACCGCCGCGCACACGGTCCGGATGTGCTCGGGCCTGATGAGCCCCGGCGCGAACAGGGCGTCCGCTCCGACGGCCTCGAACGCCTGCAGGCGGCGGATCGTGTCGTCCAGGTCGGGGCGGCCGTGCAGGAAGTTCTCGGCCCGCCCAACGAGCACGAACGGGAAGGCGAGGGCGCGGGCCGCCTCCGCCGCGGCCGCCACGCGCTCGACCGCATGCTGGAAGCCGTAGATCGGCTGCCGGGGATCGCCGGTCGCGTCCTCGATCGACCCGCCGACCAGCCCCGCCTCCTCACCCGCGAGGCGGATCGTCTCCGCCGCCGCTTCCGGCGAGGGGCCGTATCCATTCTCGAGATCGGCCGCGACGGGCAGGTCCGTCGCTTCGACGATCGCTTTGGCGTTGGCGAGGGCTTCATCGCGCGTCACGACCCCGGCGCCATCCCGCCGGCCGAGGGTGAAAGCCAGCCCGGCGCTCGTCGTGGTGAGCGCCTCGAAGCCCAGGCTCGCCAGGATGCGGGCGGTGCCTGCGTCCCACGGATTCGGGATGACGAAGGCACCCGGACGGGCATGCAGGGCCCGGAATCGCTCGGCTCTCTCGGCTTGAGGGGCGCGCATCACGACGACGGACATTGTAGCAACGGGCTCCCCGATCACGACGGCCAGCGCAAAAACTGTATAAAGTATCGAGCACACGGCGGCCTGGCCTCCCCCTCGCCGCCCCTCATCGGATCCTAAGGAACCATGGACCATCACTCGATCTCGTACCCGACGCCAGCCCGGAGCCGAGCCCGGCTCTCTCTCGCACCCCTGGTCTCGTTCGCGGCCCTGGCCGCCGCTTGCGGCGGTGGCGGCAAGCAAGGGGCCACTCCCGGGGGCGGCCGTCCCGCCATGCCGGTGGAGGTGGTGATCCTCGCGGAGCGGCCCCTGGAGCAGGCCACCGAGTTCGTCGGGACCGTGAAGTCGCGGCGGTCGACGACGGTGCAGCCCCAGGTCGAAGGTTTCGTCACCCGGATCCTGGTCCGTTCGGGGGATCGGGTGCAGCCGGGAACCGAGCTCATGCAGATCGACCCCAGCATGCAGCAGGCCGTGGTGGCGAACCTGGAATCGCAAAGGGCCGCGCGCCAGGCCGAGCTGGAGTACGCCCGGCAGCAGGCCACCCGCATGAAGACGCTGCTCGAAGCGGGGGCCGCCAGCCAGTCCGAGATGGAGCAGGCCCAGACCGCCCTCTCCACGAGCGAGGCCCAGCTCAAGGCGGCGGAAGCGCTGATTCGCCAGCAGCGCGTGGCCCTCGCCTACCACCTGGTGAGCGCGCCCACCGCGGGGGTGGTGGGCGACATCCCCGTGCGGGTCGGCGACAGCGTCACCCGTTCCTCGGTCCTCACGACCATCGACCAGAACGCCGGCCTCGAGGTCTACATCAACGTGCCGGTCCAGGAAGCCCCCAACCTGAAGGTCGGCTTGCCCGTCCATCTGGTCGACGACCGCGGCCGGCTCCTCTCGACCGAGAAGCTGTCGTTCGTGTCGCCTTCGGTCGACGTCGCGACCCAGTCGGTCTTGACGAAGGCCGTCCTCACCGAGGCAGGCAACTTCCGGACCGAGCAGTTCGTCCGTTCGCGCATCGTCTGGAGCGAGGCGCCAGGGCTGACGGCTCCCATCGTGGCCCTCAACCGGATCAACGGCCAGTTCTTCGCCTACGTGGCCGAGGGTGGCGAGGGCGGAATGACGGTGGCGCACCAGCGAGCGGTGGAGCCCGGAGCGGTGGTGGGAAACGACTATGTCGTCAAGTCCGGCCTGAAGGCAGGGGAGAAGCTGATCGTCTCGGGGGTGCAGAAGATCGGCGACGGTGCGCCCGTCAAGGTCCGCGCGCCGGAGGCACCTCCTGCCCAGCCTTCTCCCGCGGTGCGGGGAGAAAGGGGCGAGTAGCCGTGTTCTCCCACGTCTTCATCCGCCGCCCGATCCTCGCCACCGTCTGCTCGCTCGTCATCATCCTGGCGGGGGCGATCTGCGTCCCCCTCCTGCCCATCGCTCGCTACCCGGCGCTGGCGCCGCCGTCCGTCTCCATCACCTCCTTCTACACGGGGGCCAACGCCCAGGCGGTGGAGAGCGCGGTCACGACCCCCCTCGAGCAGGTCGTCAACGGCGTCGAGGGCATGACGTACATGCAGTCCTCGAGCACCAACAGCGGGGTGAGCACCATCAACGTCTACTTCGAGATCGGCCGCGATCCCGACCTCGCCGCGGTCGACGTCCAGAACCGGGTCAACCAGACCCTGGGCCGTCTGCCCGCCGACGTCCGCACCACCGGGGTCACGGTCACGAAGAACACGGCGGGCTTCATGGGCGGCCTCGGGTTCTTCTCCAAGGGCAACCGGTACAGCTCCCAGTTCATCAGCAACTACCTGGACCTGTACGTGCGCGACGCCCTCAAGCGCGTCCCCGGGGTCGGCACCGTGATCATATTCGGCGAGCGGAAGTACGCCATGCGCCTCTGGCTCGACCCCGTCCGCCTGGCTGCCCGGGGCATCACCGCGGGCGACGTGGTGAGCGCGTTGCGCGAGCAGAACCTGCAAGTGGCGGCAGGCGCCCTGGGGGATGCCCCCGCGGACGAGGCCCAGACGTACAACCTGAGCGTCCGCGCCCTGGGCCGCCTGACCGAGGCGGCCCAGTTCGAGAGCGTGGTGGTGAAGGCGGGCGCGGACGGCGCCCTCGTGCGCGTCCGGGACATCGGCAGGGTGGAGCTGGGAGCCGAGACCTACTCGGCCAACCTCCGCTTCATCGGGCTCGAAGCCTCCGGCATGGGCATCCAGCTCCTGCCCTCGGCCAACGCCCTGGCCGTCTACCAGGGCGTCATGAAGGAGATGGCGCGGCTCGAGGCGAGCTTCCCGCCCGGCCTCGAATGGCGGCTCGCCTTCGACAACGTGGGGGTGGTGCGGGAGTCGATCAAGGAGGTGCTCGTCACCCTGGTCGAGGCCATCGTCCTCGTCATCCTCGTGATGTTCCTGTTCCTCCAGAATTGGCGCAGCACCCTCATCCCCGCCATCACGATCCCGGTGTCGCTCGTCGGCACCTTCGCCTTCGTCAAGCTCTTCGGGTTCTCGATCAACACCCTGACCCTGTTCGGGATCGTGCTCGCCACCGGGATCGTGGTCGACGACGCGATCGTCGTGATCGAGAACATCGAGCGGCACATGCGCGAGGAGAAGAAGAGCTCGTACGTGGCGGCCCTGGACGCCATGCGCGAGGTGTTCGGGGCGGTGGTGGTGATCGGCCTCGTCCTGGTGGCGGTGTTCGTGCCGGTGGCCTTCTGCTGGCCCAGGAGAGCCACACCCACGGCCGGTTCTTCACCGCGGTGAACCGCGTGATCGAGAGGGGCACCCTGGGTTACGTGGGCCTGCTGAAGCGCGCGCTCGCCGTGCGGCCTCTCATGCTCGGCCTCTTCGCCCTGGGCCTGCTCGGGACGTGGTGGCTCTTCAGGACCGTGCCCACCGCCTTCGTGCCCGACGAGGACGAGGGCTACTTCATCAGCATCATCCAGGCGCCCCCCGGCGCGTCGCTCGGATACACGACCAACATCGCGAAGCAGGCGGAGGCCATTCTCTTCAAGGATCCCGACATCCAGGCCGCGTTCTCGGTCGCGGGATTCAGCTTCAGCGGCGGGGCGCCGAACAACGGCCTGATCTTCACGAGGCTCAAGGGCTACGACGAGCGGCGCGGGAAGAGCCATTCCCTCGCGGCCGTCCTGGGCCGGGTGCGCGGCCCCATGATGGGGATCCCCGGAGCGCT
>WNFT01003685.1_pt1 | contig 22353 bp, 18 predicted proteins | sample 5400191 | NCBI WGS metagenome assembly WNFT01 (sample SAMN13153359, study PRJNA577476) | soil metagenome | isolation source: 80 cm saprolite under Madrone tree | place: USA:California | collected 2016-06-14 | reverse complement strand
CGCCTCGCTGAGCGTGTCGGTCGCGGACGGGCATCCCGCTTCGCCATGCTCGGAGAGCCAATCCCGGGGCCCCTGGCGGGCCAACTGGGCATCGCCGCACAGGTCGTCCCCGAGTCCGAGCTCGGCCGCGCCGTGGAGGCTCTGGCCCAGAAACTGGCGGTCGGGCCGACAAAGTCCTACGCGGCAACCCGAACACTCCTGAAGGCCTGGTCGGCGGGCGGAGTGCCGGCTGCCGATGCCATGATGCTCGACATTACCATGGATCTCTTCAACACGGAGGATTGCACCCGCGGGTTCGCAAACACCGCAAAGGCCTTCGATCGCGACGTCGAGCCGCCGGACATGGTCTTCAACAATCGTTGAACCGCGGCTGGCTGCCGTTGCTACGGTTCAAGTCCGGCTGTGCAGCCATGCAGTCGGCGTCAGCCCGACCACCTTCAAGAACGCGCGCGAGAAATGACTCTGGTCCGCGAAGCCGCAAAGAGTCGCGACCTCGGTAAGGCTTTCGTTCGGATTATCAGTCAGCAGCCGCTGCGCGCTGCGAACGCGACAATCCGTCTGCCACTGTCGGACGGACATGCCGGTCGCGTCCCTAAATGCGCTGCCAAATTGCTCAGGGGGCATTTGGGCGACCTCAGCGAGAGTTTCAACGGTGATAGGCTCTCCTAGATTGTCGCGGATGTACCGCGAAATCGCGGCCCAGTTGGCGCCGGTCAAGGCAGCGGCTTTTGACGCCTTACGGGCCATCTCGAGCACGGCCGCGAACAGCGCCTTCGACATGGAGAGGATGAACGACATTGAGTCATCTCGAATACGGCCACGATCGAGGACCGTTGCGCAGGTTCTGATGCGCTCGTTCTGGAACATGTAGCGACTTCGCAGGCGTCCGACGGCGGCGATGTCCTCGGACGTCAGGTAGTCCGCATCGGCCGCGTGGAATGCGAAACAGCACAGGCGGGCCTGGCGCATCTCTGCCGCGTGGATCGCGATCCGCGAGCCGGGTGCCGCGAATGCCAAAGCGCCTGATCCGAAGTATTCGCCGTCAACGGGTTGATCGGGTTTCACCCTGAACTCGCATCGTCCGCCGGTCTCGGTCGCCATGGTGCAGAGCGTCGGCGCCTCGACCTCCAAGGTCAGCCAACCGGGCTCCGTCAGCCAGCGCACCTCGCAGGCAACCTCCGCGACGCCGAAATCCGCCCACCTCCGTTGATCAGTGATCGCAACTCCGTGCTGGTCACGGATCATCGGGCACCTGTGCCGCGGACAGCAATCATGGCGAGCAACGTGCCCTCGGTGACGTGATCGCCAACCTTGACTTTGATCATCTCGACAACTCCGTCGAATGGCGCCGACAGAACGAGCTCCATCTTCATGGCTTCCATCACGATGAGCTTCTGTCCCTTGCTGACGCCTGATCCCTGGGCCGTGTCTACAAGTACGATGCGCCCCGGCATTGGCGCGAGCAGCGCGCCGTCTTCCGTTCCGCCGTCTCCCAGTTGTCCGGCGACAGGCGGCCCAAATGCCCAGGCCTCGCCATCGAGGAAGAGCACGCGCGAGTCGCCGATAACCGCCACTGAGGTGGCGGCACTAGCCGGGGTTGTTTGGTAAACCCGCCCGCCAACCGTGACGACAACCTGGTTATCGGAGGGCGCGTTGATCCGGAATCCGCGCAATGCGGTCCAAGGATCCGATGACATCGCAGGCAGGAGCGCCGCGGCGGCCGACCCGATGACTTCGGCTCTTGGTTCGGCGCCGGGGATCAGCCGCGGTGAGTGCCGCTCGATGAAGCCCGTGTCGACCGCACCGGCGATGAAATCCGGGTCGGCGGCAGCGCGACACAGGAATCCCGCATTGGTATGCACCGGCCAGATCTCTACCCGGCGGCAGGCTTCGGCCAGCTTGACGGCGGCCTGCCGGCGGGTTGGGGCGTGGACGATCAGCTTGGCGATCATCGGATCATAGAAGGGGGTGATCTCGGACCCTTGTTCGACACCGCTGTCGACGCGTATCCCGGATGGAAGGCGCAGATGATGCAGTGGCCCTGTCGAAGGAAGGAACCCAGTCGTAGGGTTCTCGGCGTAAAGCCGCGCTTCCATCGCCCAACCCGAGATGTGGAGTTCTGCCTGCTTGACCGGAAGCGGCTCGCCGCCGGCCACTCTCAGCTGCCATTCGACCAGATCCTGGCCTGTGATCTTTTCGGTGACCGGATGCTCGACTTGAAGCCGCGTGTTCATCTCCATGAACCAGATGCGATCGGCGCGCAGCCCTTCGCTTGCGTCGGCAATGAACTCGATTGTTCCGGCGCCGACGTAGTCGACCGCCCGCGCCGCTTTGACTGCGGCCTGGCAGACCGCTGCGCGGGTCTCGACGTCCATGCCGGGCGCCGGCGCCTCCTCGATCACTTTCTGGTGCCGGCGCTGGAGAGAGCAGTCGCGCTCGAACAGGTGCACGACGTTGCCATACCGGTCACCGAACACCTGCACTTCGATATGCCGAGGGCCCAGGATGTATTTCTCGATCAAGACCCGATCATCCCGAAAGGAAGCGGCGGCCTCCCGTTGACAGCTGACCAGCGCATCCGCGAAATCCCGCGCGGCGTCGACACGCCGCATGCCTTTGCCGCCGCCGCCGGCCACAGCCTTTATCAGAACCGGATAGCCGATGCGGTCGGCCTCGGCCTTCAGCGTTGAGGGTTGCTGGTCGTCGCCCATGTATCCGGGCGTTACAGGCACGCCTGCCGCGACCATCAACCGCTTCGCTGCATCTTTCAGTCCCATCGCGCGGATCGCGCTCGGTGGTGCACCAATCCAGGTAAGGCCCGCAGCCTCAACGGCTTCCGCAAACTCGGCATTTTCGGAGAGGAAGCCGTAGCCGGGATGGATTGCCTGCGCGTTTGACGCCAGCGCTGCTTCGATGATGCGGTCTGATTTTAGATAGCTTTCGCGAGCCGCCGGCGGGCCGATGCAATGAGCCTCGTGGGCTTCGCGCACGAAGGGCATGGCAGCGTCCGCCTCGGAATAGACCGCGACGGTGGCTACTCCGAGGCGCTCCGCGGTCCGGATGATCCGGCGGGCGATCTCCCCGCGATTGGCGATCAGAATCTTTTCGAACACCGGCCTACATCCGGAACAGGCCGAATCTCGGCTGCCGTGGGATCGGCGCGTTGAGCGCAGCCGAGAAGGCCAAGCCAAGCACATCGCGTGTCTGGACCGGATCGATGATCCCGTCATCCCAGAGTCGCGCAGTGGCAAAATAGGGGTTGCCTTCATCCTCGTATTTCTGCCGGATCGGCGCCTTGAACGCCTCCATCTCCTCTGGCGTCCAGCTCGCGGCATCGCGATGAACCGTCGCCAGCACCGACGCGGCCTGCTCGCCGCCCATCACCGAGATGCGCGCATTGGGCCAGATGAACATGAAGCGGGGACCATACGCCCGCCCGCACATGCCGTAATAGCCGGCGCCGAAACTCCCGCCGATGAGCACGGTGATTTTCGGCACTGTTGCTGTCGCCACCGCGGTCACCAATTTTGCACCATGCTTGGCGATGCCTTCTGCCTCGTACTTACCCCCGACCATGAAGCCCGAGATATTCTGCAGGAACAGAAGAGGGATCCGGCGGAAGCAGGCCAGTTCGATGAAATGGGCGCCCTTGATTGCACTCTCGGAGAACAGCACGCCGTTGTTGGCAAGGATCGCGACGGGAATACCCCAGATGCGCGCGAAACCGCAGACAAGGGTGGTGCCATAGCGCGGCTTGAATTCGTGGAGCGCCGATCCGTCAACAATGCGACCAATGACTTCGTGCACATCGTAAGGCGCGCGAACGTCCATCGGCACGATGCCATAAAGGTCTTGCGGGTCGAGCTTTGGCGGTTCAGGTGGCAGCAGTTCGATGTCCGGCGCTTTGGGCTGATTGAGGGTCGCCACGATGTCGCGCACGATCAGGAGCACATGCACATCGTTCTCGGCGACATGATCGACCACGCCCGATTTGCGCCCGTGCGTCTCGGCCCCGCCCAACTCCTCCGCGGAGATCACTTCGCCCGTTGCGGCCTTCACCAACGGCGGCCCACCAAGGAAAATCGTTCCTTGATTGCGCACGATTACGGTTTCGTCCGACATCGCCGGCACGTAGGCGCCGCCGGCGGTACAGGACCCCATGACACAGGCGATCTGCGCTATGCGCTCGGCTGACATCTGTGCCTGGTTGTAGAAGATCCGGCCGAAATGATCGCGATCCGGGAAAACCTCGGACTGGTGCGGCAGGTTGGCGCCGCCCGAGTCCACAAGGTAGATGCAAGGCAGGCGGTTCTCTCGTGCAATCTCCTGTCCGCGGAGATGCTTCTTCACTGTCATTGGGAAGTAGGCGCCGCCCTTCACCGTTGGGTCGTTCGCAACGATCATTACCTCTCGCGCGGACACACGCCCGATCCCGACGATCATTCCGGCGCCAGGCGCCTCGTCGTCGTACATTCCATTCGCAGCCAAAGCGCCGATCTCGAGAAATGGCGAGCCAGGATCCAAGAGCCGACGGACGCGATCGCGCGGCAGCAGCTTGCCTCGCTCAACGTGTCGCTCGCGATGCTTCGCCGGGCCGCCGCGGCCCGCTGCGGCGATCGTCGAGCGCAGCATCGCAGCCAAAGACCTGTTGTGCGCGTCACTGGCGCGAAAGGTCTCGCTCGTTCGGTCGATTGACGTCGCTACAAGCATGTGAAGCTCATGCGGCGCGACCGAGCAACCGTGCAGCATTGCCTCGATACACATCCGGCCGCGAGAAGGCGGCGACGGAAAGCTTCTCCAACTCGTGGCCGAAGTTGGTGATCGCAGGAACCGGTGCCATCGGGAAATCGGTTCCGAACAGCACATGGTCGGGGCGCGCGACTTGCATGAGGGCAGAGATGGTCGAAGCGCCAGCCGATAGCGCCGTATCGTAGTAAAACAACGCGAAGGCTGCGTTCACGTCGCCGACGCGCTCCGCCACGCCCGGCATCATCGAAACGGACAGCGACACCCGCGGGACCAAGTAGGGCAGCGTGCCGCCCGCATGCGCGAGGATGAAGCGTACATCGGCAAATCGCCTCAGAGCCCCCGAGATGATGAGGCTGGTTGCCGTTCGCGTGGTTTCAAACGGGAATTCGAGCACGGACGCCGGCGCTATCGTGGGGAGAGCATAGGCGGGATCGCTTGGGTGGATGAAGGCGACCGTCTTGCGCCGGTTGAGCTCTTCGAGCAGCGGCGCGAAGTGCTCATCACCCAGATACTTGCCGTCATAGCTCGCGAAAATGATGAAGCCGTCCACCTTCAGGGTATCGAGGCAATACGCGACCTCGTTCAGGCTCGCATCGATGTCGGGGAGAGGAAGGCTGGCGAAAGAGCCGAACCGGCCAACATGACGCTGGCGCAACTCGGCGGCGACGTCATTGCATTTTCTCAAAAGCGTGGGCGCGTCGGGGATCGGTGGTCCAGACGAGACCGACAGTATCCCTTCGCTTATGCCGTGGGCGTCCATCATTGCGATGGCGCGCTCGGGCGACCATTCGGGCGCTTTCTGGTTTGGCATTTGTCGGGCCAGGGTGTCGAGCCCAACCCCGTCGACGTAGGGCTTTGGGAAGAAGTGCTGATGGGTGTCGATCTTGCCTGAGGCCGTCGGCTTTGCGGCTCGATCGGAAGCCGCGCCGGTCTGAGCGAATCCGCTTTCAGGACGGTCAAGCGCCGCAACTGCGCCAAGTCCTGCGGCGCCCGCCCCGATAACGATCGTCCGGCGATTGACCATAGTGGAGTTGCTGTCCGTTGATGCCATGACACACTCCTTCCTGAGCCACCAAAACGCGAATTCGTCTAAGCCGGTTTGATGTCGCGCCCGAGCAAGCACGTCATGACCCCGCGCAGCTCAGCAGTCGGGTCGCTCGGCAGTCCCGGATTTCTCCAAGCGACGAAGCGGTCGGGCCGCACCAGAACGCAGCCGCAATCTGAGACACCGCGGATCCTCGTCCACTCCCCGAGGAGATCATCGAAGTCTTGCCGCAGACCGACACCAGCTGTCTTGATCTGAACGCCAAGCTCGGTCGCAACTATCTTCGCAGCAGCAATCCAGGCCTTGCCGCCAATGCCGGTCAGCAGCGTGAAGCCCGCATAGTCGGCGACATCAAGCGTCGAGAGCTGCTTTCCGTCGTGCTGGACCCAGACGTGCGGAAGATGGGACCCGGGCACCGTGTCCGGCTGGAAGTAGAGCTCTCCATCTCGCTGGAATTCCGGGAAAGACTCGTGCGATCGAATAGCGCTGCTGCGATAGCGCTGTCCCAATTCGACGCCGTGAGCATTGAACTGATAGTCCATAAGTTGGACTCCGGCGAGGAGGTCCCGTCGCCGTTGTGCACCCCGATCCGAATCGCCAAAGAGCTCCGCCAGATTGGCGCGGGCGTCGTCTTTACTCATGCCCGGCCGGAGGCCCGCTGCCTGAGACCACGGCTCGATCTCGGTGTGGCTCTTCATCGCGCGATCGATCACCTGGCGCCCGACCGGTTGGCGCTCATCGCTGTAGCTGTCGAGGAGGCTGTCGTCGGCGCGACCCGACAGGACCAGCGCAAGCTTCCAGGCGAGGTTGTAGCTGTCCTGGACGGAGGTATTTGAACCGAGGCCGTTGGCCGGTGAGTGACGGTGCGCGGCATCGCCCGCCACAAAGACGCGGCCGATCCGATATTTCTTGGCGACAACGTGGTTGACCTGCCAGCGCGTGATCTTTTTGATCTTGAATTGTACCTCGGGATCGCCGATCGCTTCGCGAATGTAGCCCTTGAGCACGGTTTCATCGGTCGATCCGGGCGCCCACCCATGACGGAAAAAGAACGGGTTCCACTCCGTCCATGGCGTCACACACGGCCAGATGCTCATCCAGATGTCGCTGGATTGAGGGGCAATGAATGCGATCGCGCCCGAGCGGTGGCTCGTATACTTGGTGAGATCAGCATCCAGCCAGACGCTGATAGCCTCGCCGACATTGAATTGCCCATCGAACTCAAAGCCGGTTTTGCTCGCGACGACGCTGCGGCCGCCGTCGGCCCCGATGAGATACTTGCAGCGAATTTCGTACTCGCCCTCGCGCAGGCGATCGCGTATTCGCGCCGTGACCGCCTCCCGATCCTGTCGCAGATCGATCAGCTCCGAGTTGAAGCAAATTTGCGCGCCATGCCGCAACGCGGCTTCGAGGATGACGGGTTCCAGCTTATGCTGCGAGATATTGCACATCGCGCTCGGACTGGCGCGTTCATAGTCGGTTATGCGATCGATCCCCGCTCCCCACGCCATCGTCCGCGACAGTTCCAACCCGGCAAACGACGTCGCGAAAATCTGGGTGCCCATGATGTTCTGTGGCATCGCCGCCTCGCGCAGACGGCCCTCGACGCCGAGGTCCCTCAACACCTCGACCGTTCTCTGATTGGTGATATGGGCGCGCGGCGAATCGGCCGTTCCACCGTACTTGGTGATGCCTATGGCGTTTACGCCGGCCCGGGCCAAGAGCGCGGATGCCGTGAGTCCGGCCGGGCCGGCGCCGACAACAAGTACATCCGTTTCGATCAGCTTCATCGACCGTAACTCCCGATTCGCTATCGACCCACTGCGCATAACGAACGCCGCACGCTCGCTCGCTTTGCGCAGCGCTTCTTGATAAGAATGCGCACGTTTGGGATTGCCGATCGGTCCGCGCTGTGCCGCGCTTTTTTTTGAACGTTGCGTGCGAACATGTCGGCCAACACGCCATCGCGGCGGCTCGCCGACGCGACCGCCCAAGTGACGGTCGGCCGTGGAAGTCGCAGCCCTTGTCTACCTGGCAGGATCGCTTGTTCGCGGCCGCGACTGCGCAACAAGTTTGGAAACGAGTTACTTCACGGAAGGCCGAACAGCCGCCGTGAGTTCTCGCGACCGATCTTGTTTCGATCGGTCTCGCTGATCTCACAATTGTCGAACCAGCGCGAGGCCTCTTCAAAGCTCTCGAACGGATAGTCGACGGCGTACAAAATGCGGTCGCTCCCGACCTCCAGCATCGTCGAGAGGAGCGACGGCGTCCGGAAGTTTCCGCTGGTCGTCACGTACACATTCTCGCGGAAATATTCCCCGAGCGAGCGTTTGCATGGGATGCCGCGGGGCGCCTTTCGGACGATGTTATCTATTCGCCAAATGTTGAACGGAATGCATTCACCCAGATGGCCGAGAATCATCTGTAAATTCGGGTTGCGATCAAACAGACCTGACGACATCAGGCGCAGCGCGTGGGTGCTTGTCTCCATCGTAAAGGCCCAAGTGGCCGCGGTCAGCCAAGGGAAGCCGTCGAAAATCGGCTCGCGGGAAGGCAGCGGGTCGCGCGGATGCATGTAAAATGGCTTGCCGAGCGCATTCGCGCTTTTCCAAAAGTCAGCAAATTGCGGCGCGTCGTAATACACGACGGTCTCTGCACTGCCGGCTTGCGAGAAGCCATTGACCATGAAGCCGTGGAACCCGAGCGTCTTGACACAGCGTTCGAGCTCGACCGCCGCCGCGTTCGGATCCTGCATCGGCAAGGCCGCAAACCCGCCCAATTTCGTGGGGTGGCGCGAAACATGCTCGGCGAGAACGTCGTTGGCGCGTCGCGAAACATCGATGGCCTCCTTGACATTTGGAATGCCCTGAATGCCGGGAGAGTTGAGCGACAGGATCGAGAACGCAGTACCGCCCTGATCCATTCGTTCCAGTCGCTGTTGTTCGATATCGAGGAGATTGGCTTTCAGCCTCTCCCAAGCCACAGGCAGTGAATAGATCTTGGATTGGTCGATCGTAAGGTCGATTGCGAAATGCTCTTCCAATGCGATTTTGTTCTTCACGCTCGCTACTCCGATAGGCGTAGGGGTCATTGGATCGCGGCAAAAAAGTCCGTTCACTTCGCCTACGTGGATGTTTCCTGTGGCGGGGAGCGTCCCTGGGTAATCGCAAACGTCTGATTGAGCTTGATCGCAATCGGCGCGTTTGGGACGCCCTATCGTTTCCGAAGGTCGCGGCTTAGGGCTCCTTGCCGTCGTGAGCTTGTCGACCGGTAAAGCGCTTGTTCGGTCGCTACGGCGAGTGAAGTGGTGCAAGCGCGATCTCGTTCAAATCGCGCCGTTTCCGATCAATGCACAATGATCGCAGTAGCCCATGCTTTGGCCGCGAGACTAGGGCCGAGCAAAGCTCATCGCGTGTCAATCAGGCCGAGGCGTGACTCCGTCCCAGAACTTGGCCCGCCGCGCGGCTGCTGCGTAAAGTTGTTGAGAGGCTCACTGCAACTTCGCTTTGCAAAGGCGGTCTTTGCCACGAGCGCGACGATGTGAGGCGTGATTGAATGGATACTCAGGTTATCATTGTCGGCGCCGGTCCCGTTGGGCTCACATTGGCCATTGACCTGGGACTTCGCGGCATACGCTGCATGCTCGTTGAGCAAAAGGTTGAACCGCAATTTCTGCCGAAGATGGAGCGCTGTAATGCGCGCTCGATGGAGATGTTCCGCCGCATAGGCTTGGCTGACGAACTTCGCGCGGCTGGGTTAACGAGCGACTCGGTCATGGATGTTTTTGTCATTTTGGCAATGACGCGGGCACCGCTGCTGCATTTGAAGTATCCGTCGGCCGACATGGTCCGGCAGGAGATACGGCAGATCAACGACGGTTCAATGCCGCTCGAGCCTTACCAACTCATCTCACAGTACACTTTGGAGCCTGTGCTCAAGCGTGCCGCGGAGCGAATTCCGGCGGTAGCGGTTCGGTACGGCACCGACCTCCTGGAGTTCAAAGAGGATGGGCCAAGTGTTGTGGCGACCGTCCGATCGTCGGATGGCGGATCGAGAAAAATAAGAGCCGCCTATCTTGTCGGCTGCGACGGCGGATCCAGTGCGGTGAGGAAACAGCTTGGTATTCGGCTCAGAGGCGAAGCCAACTTGGCTAGATTTCGTCAGGGACTCTATCGCTGTGACGAACTCTACGATCGTCTGCCGCTGGGTCAGGGGCCTGGCCGAGGCCGGCATTACTTGGCCGCGGACGAATGGGCGACATTTCTGATCATGCAGGACTCGAAACGGCATTGGACGCTCCACGCCGCTGTCGAATCAGATGAGGAAATGAGGCAGCGCTTCGAGCAGACCATTGGGACACCCGTCCGCTACGAGATGATCTACTGCGGCGAATGGCGTCAGAACCTTCTCTTGGCCGATCGTTACCGCGCTGGGCGCGTGTTTCTGGCCGGCGATGCCGTACACCTGCTCATTCCCGCCGGTGGACTTGGTATGAACACGGGGGTAGGCGACGCGTTTGACCTTTCATGGAAGCTGGCCGCCACCCTCGACGGATGGGGTGGTCCGGAACTGCTGGATTCATATGAGATCGAGCGGCGACAGGTCGGTGAGCGGAACATCGGGGCTTCGCGTTACGCGACCCTCGGCTATCGCAAATGGCGCTCGGAATGGCGTCCGGAAATTGGTGACGATAGCCCGACTGGCCAAGCGGTCCGCGACAACCTTGCTAAGGTAGCTGCCGTCGAACAGCGCAAGGTCAACGAGATGATTGGCGCTGAACTTGGTTATCGCTACGTCGACTCGCCCATCATCGACAACATCCCGGGGGGACCCCAGCACCTGTTTCGGGACTACCAGCCGACCACTTGGCCAGGAGCACGGTTGCCCCATGTTTGGTTGGAGGACGGCACGCCGATCCACGATCGAATTTCGAACGTGGGTTACACCCTGCTTACCCTGAACGGGCGGCACGACACGGCTTCCTTGGAAAGTGCGTTTCGGGCTCGGTCGGCGCCATTCAGCGTGCTGCAGATTGCCAGCGGCGCGGCGCGCGCGATCTATGAGAGAGATCTGATTTTGGTTCGCCCCGACATGCACGTGGTCTGGCGCGGCAATAACCCGCCCGAGAGTCCCGCTGAATTGGCAGCACTCGCTACTGGTAACGGACGCGCTTCGCCGTAGCGCCGATTGGCGTCGAGTTGTTGTCCCTGGAACAACGTACGCTTGTTCTTCTCGAATTGGTGCTCCGGTCGTCTCGCGCATCCGCCCGGTTGTCGGGCCGACACTGCGAACCCGTGCCAAACGCGCGCATCCCGATCAAGAATGTGGCTGCCCCCGGGTTTAGCTAAGCCGTCGTTCGGCACCGGCCCCGATCGTGATCGCCAGGGGTAGATGCCCTCTGACCACAGCCAGGCGTCACACCGCGAACCCAGATCGTCTCATGGCCTTTCCTGGTCTGCGCGCTCCCAGCGAGAAGTCGGACGCGGAAGCCTCCGCCCCTCGTTCGCCAATATTCGGCAACCCGTCGATTGTGGACATCGCCGGCTTGATCAACATGCATCCGCTCAGTTCCTTCCAGAAAGGGATCATGGTCCTGATCGGTGGCGTCGTCGTCATGGATGGGTTCGATGTCCAGGCCATAGGATTTGTTGCTCCCGCTCTCACCGAGGATTGGCACATCGACCCGATAGCCCTCGGGCCCATTTTTGGCGCCGGGCTGCTTGGAATGCTGGTTGGTTCCATGCTGTTGAGCATTCTTGCCGATCGTATCGGACGACGGCCAGTGCTCGTTGGATCGACGACGTTTTTCAGCTTGTGCATGCTGGGCACGGCTGCGGCCGTGTCCGTACAGCAACTGGTCGTGCTGCGCTTTTTGGCGGGGCTCGGTATCGGTGGGGTGATGGCGAACGCTGTCGCTCTGGCGAGCGAATACAGCCCCCAGCATCGCCGTGCGTCGCTGCTGATGTGGATCTCCTGCGGATTCACTGGCGGTGCAATCGCAGGCGGCTTGATCGCTGCAGCGCTGATTCCCTGGGGAGGGTGGCGATCCGTCTTCCTCGTCGGGGGCGTGCTGCCACTAGGAATCGCTGCGGTGATGCACTGGCGGCTGCCCGAGTCGCTGCTATTTCTGTCGTTGCAACAGAAAGATCATGATAAGCTTCGGAAGTTGCTGCACCGCATAGCCCCGGGCATTGACCCGGGTCGCGATCTGCATCCGGGACCGGAGCAAGTGCGCGGACGTGGCTCGTTTACGAAGCTGTTCCGCGATGGCCGGGCTTTGATGACCCTGCTGCTCTGGCTGATCAGTTTCGCCAATTTGCTCAACCTCTTCTTCCTGGCGAACTGGCTACCGCTGCTGTCGACACGCATGGGGTTCAGTTCATCAACGGCGGTGTTGATGGGCACCACGCTCCAACTCGGCGGCTTCGTTGGTGCGATCTTCATGGGTCCGCTCATCGATCGGCTCGGCTTTTATCGCGTACTTGCCCCAGTGTTTCTCATCGCGGGGCTCTCGGTTGCGACCATTGGCCAGCCGGGCTTCGCGCTGACTTCGCTGTACATCGTCATCTTTGCTGCGGGGATTTGTGTCGTAGGCGCGCAGCCGGCGCTGAACGCCCTGGCGTCGACGCTCTATCCTACCGAGATTCGAGCGACCGGCGTCGGTTGGAGTCTCGGTGTCGGACGAGCCGGAGCCATCGTAGGCCCGGTTGTTGCCGGCCAGCTTGTTGCTCTCAACTGGTCGAGCCAAACGTTGTTTGTGGCGGCATCGATCCCGGCCTTGTTCTCTTGCGTCCTTGTCATCGGCCTCGCGATCGCGACACGTCGCAGGTCGAACTCCCATTAGCAGGCAGGGCCGCCGTCAGACGGCGAAGACAAGATCACTTCACTCAGCAGTCATTCAGGATCAATCGCCAGTCCGACATCTGCGACCTCGTCCGCGCGCATGAATCGACAACCAGCCCGCGTGTCCAAGTCGGAGAAAGCACCCTTTCGTGTGTTCAAACCAGGACTCGACGCTCGACGCGACTAGGCATTTGTACCTCAGGGGTATGCGTTCGAATTCATGGGAGCACCCACAATGAATTATGTCCGTCGACGAGTTAACGTCGGTTCTGGTTGGTCGAAACGGCGAGATCTGCCGAGGGTCAAACCCGCCGACCAGCTTCATCTGGTGGCCGACTTTCCTCAAGTCGCCACCAGGAAATTTGCTTTTCGGTGCGGTAAGCCCGACGCCGATGTTATGGATCTCCGGTCAAGCCGCGAGGAGTTGAACGACGTTGCGCTCCGCGGCGGCGATTGCCTTCTGCCGCTGCTCGGCGCTCACATTGACGCCCTCGGCGCGGAGGAAGCGGATATCCGTGATGCCGAAGAAGCTGAAGACGGCACTCAAGTACTTCTCCTGGTGATCAATGGCGTTCAATGGGCTGTCCTCACCGTAAAAGCCCCCTCGCGAGGATGCGACGACAACTGTCTTTCCGCCGACTAAGCCGATCGGTCCTTTTTCGGTGTAGCGAAATGTCTTTCCGGCGGACATCGGCGGCCAGGAATTCCTCGAGCACTTTCGCGCCCACGGCCAACGTATCGCGGATCGCAGGCGAACGTTCCCCGGTCCTCTGCGCCGCGAGGAGGTCGCCTGTGAGATGATCAATCGGGTCGGAAACGAGATCGCGATAGACGACGTTCGTTTCGGGATGCCGTTCGCGCCACTGCGCCACCGCCGCTGCCGAAAGGCGGCGCGACACCGAGGAGGTGCCCAAAATGCCAGAGTCAACATGGAGGAGGTTCATGATCTGCTTCCTTTAGCTCCGCGCCGACCGAGCAAAGACCGGCGCACCAGGGCCCACAAATTACGAACAGGTTGACGGAGCAAAAAGCCTAGGAACCGGGGACGCAGCGTTCGGCGTATGGAACAATGCGGTTTCATGCTATCATCGGCGTCGACCGTACCGAGTTCACGCCATGCGCGACCTGAATGATGTCCAATACTTCGCAGCTGTTGTGGAGCACCAGGGGTTCTCGGCGGCAGCCCGCGCGCTAAACCTCCCGAAGTCAAGCGTGAGCCGGCACATTGCCAATCTCGAAGCCCGTCTGGGCGTACGCCTGCTTGAGCGCTCGACGAGGAGCGTGCGTTGCACCGAGGTCGGCAATGCGTTCTACGATCAATGCCGCGCGATCCTTGCGGATTTCGATGCAGCCGAGCGTGCCGTTGCCGTACGACGCGCAGAACCCGTCGGCCTCGTCCGAATGAGCTGCCCAACAGGCCTTTCCCAGTTCGTGCTAGCAAAAATACTGCCGAAATTTTTGGCTCGCTATCCAAAGGTACGCTTGCAGGTCCTGGCCACAAACCGCGCAATCGATCTCGTCGAGGATAACGTCGATATTGCGATCCGCGCGCGCCTTCGGTTGGCGGATGAGGCCACCACGATGCGAATGCTCTACAAGAGCGAGCTGATATTCGTGGCAAGCTCTGCATTTGCAAACGCTCATCAACTCTCGGCAAGCGCAGATGTGATCTCCTCGTTGCCTTTCCTCAGCTTCATCGAGGACGTGAGACGGCCAACATGGACTCTCATCAGTCCAAACGGCGGGACGAAAACGCTTTCGTTCGATCCAGTTTTGACCTCAGGCGATTTCAACCTGTTGCTCCAGGTTGCGGCAGCCGGACAGGGGGTCGCCCTGTTGCCGTCTGACGTGGTTGAAGATGAGCTACGGATGAAGCGGCTTATCCGGATTCTGCCCGATTGGCACTCCGAAGAGGTCAACGTCCATCTCGTATTCGCTACGAAACGGGGACTGGTGCCGGCTGTACGGGTCCTGATCGACTATTTGGGAGAGCACTTCAAATTTCGGCGCGACAAGGGTTTGAGAAGCAAAGAAGCCGAGACAACCGCTCCAGGAAATCCGAATGCCAAACCGTCTAAGGCGATACAGTAGCCCAAATCTTTAGGGGTGCATTGTCGCGGAACGTGGGCCTCGCCTTGCGACTGGCAGCTTTGAAATCTTGATAGCGGTCGCACGCACGGGTGCTGGGATTACGCTGCTGCCAGTCACGTGCTGCCAAGACGCCCTCGCACCGGTGCGCTCGTCCGGTGCGCAGCGGCACGGCATCATGTGTCTCGTCTTTGCCTCGCGATACGGCATCTTGCCAAAACGTCGGGCGGTGATCGCCTTCGCTCCGGCGCCTTAAGGTCGTCAGCCATCTCATAGAGCGGATAGTCGGTTGGTCGTTCGCCATATGGAACGACGTGTCCACAATCTAGTGACTAATCACGCCATCGGTTCAGCGCCATAACCACTCGCGAACGGAGACCCATCGAGTCCGAAGTCGAGGAACGGCTATGTTGCAACTTCGATCCAAAGGAACGCTGGATCATGGTGATCGTGGCTGGCTCAAGGCGCGCCATCACTTCGTCGTTTCGGCCGACGGTAATAAGGCGAACAGTGCCCTCGGCGCCCTCGTGGTCTGGAACGACGACGAGATCGCGCCCGGCATGGGCTTTGGCCGTCACTCCCATGCCGACATGGAGATCGTCACCTATGTCCGCCAAGGCGCCGTGACACACGAAGACAGCACCGGGAATGTCGGCCGGACTGTCGCTGGCGACGTCCAGGTCATGAGTGCTGGCACCGGAATTAGCCATTCCGAGTACAATCGCGACGAAGACCCTCTCAAGCTTTTCCAGATCTGGTTGCTTCCGCGCCGCCGCGGCGGGAAGCCGCGCTGGGACAGCCGAAAATTCCCCAAAGCGGATCGCTCCGGACGCCTCATCGAACTGGCAAGCGGAGAGCCGAAGAATGCCGATACCCTGCTGATCCGCGCTGATGCGCGGGTTCTGGGCGCCACGCTTCTCGCCGGAGCCGCACTCACCCACGCGCCGACTCACCGCCACGCCTACCTCGCCCCCTCCCAGGGTACGGTGCTCGTCAATGGGCAGCGGGTTGCGGTCGGTGACGGCATCGCCGCCATCGATGAGCCCGAACTCACCATCACGGCTGAAGAGAACGCTGAATTCATCCTCGTCGAGGCTGATTGAACTTATACTGGCAGAAGGAACAAACGCAATGGACGCCACACGCTACCTTCCGTTCTTAGGCCGCCTGTTGATCGGCCTTCCGTTTGCCATGAGCGGTTTTGGCAAGCTCGCGACTTACGGTACGACGACCGCAATGATTGCCGCAGCGGGCTTACCACTCCCGCCGCTGGCCTACGTCGTGGCAGTCGTCGTCGAGCTCGGCGGCGGACTTCTGCTTGTCGCAGGTTATCAGGTTCGCCTCGTCGCAACTGCGCTCGCATTGTTCTCGATTGCTGCGGCGGTGTCGTTCCATAGCAACTTCGCTGACCAGAATCAGATGATCCACTTCCTCAAGAACGTGATGATGGCGGGCGGCTTGCTCCAGATCACCGCGTTCGGTGCGGGGGCGTTCAGTCTCGACAAGCGATTCTCCAGAGACCGGGAAGTTGTCGCGAAAGCAGCGCCGGCCCACTGATCGCCGCTACGTACCTGTGCTTAATCTTACTGGCCTGACACGGCGCTCTGGGATGCGCTTATTTGACGAAAGCGTGTGCACAGTTGGCCGGCAAGATGTCCTCTTCGACAGTCGAATGATTGCTTTCCGGCTTTGTGGGTGCAAGGATGTCGCATCGAATTTTGGTAAACGGTGAACTGCATCTGGTGGACGCCACGCCCGATACCGCGTTGCTGTATGTGCTGCGGAACGATCTCGGCTTGAATGGCCCCAAGTTCGGCTGCGGTCTCGGGCAATGTGGTGCCTGCGCCGCTATCGTGGGCGGAGCACTCACGAGAACATGCTCGATTGCCCTGCGGGACGTCGGTGAAGATGAGGTCATCACACTTGAGGGATTGGGTACGATCGAGAAGCCGCATCCTTTGCAGAGATCGTTCATCGATGAGCAAGCCGCTCAATGCGGGTATTGCTCCAACGGCATGATCATGGCCGCAAAGGCTTTGTTGGACCGCAATCCAAATCCGAGCGAGGAAGAAATCAAGACCGCCCTTGAGGACCAGCTCTGTCGATGCGGCGTCCAAAATCGGGTGGTGCGCGCGGTTCGCCGGGCTGCAGCAGAGGTCGCGAGATGACGGACCGAGGCCTATCGCGTAGACGCTTCACGCAGTCGCTTGGTATCGTCGTGGCTTCGTTCGCCTTGGCGCCCGCTGTGGCGTTTGGCCAGACGCCTGGAACATTGCCATTCAGTGTGCGCAATAACCGAAGGTTGGAGGGATGGATTCGGTTGGAGCCAGACGAAACGGTGACCGTATTCACCGGGAAGGCCGAGCTTGGTCAAGGGATTCTCACGGCATTGGCGCAGATCGCAGCGGAGGAGCTTGACATCGGGTTCGACAAGATCCGCGTGATTTCCGCCGACACGTCACGTGGTCCCGATGAGCAGTACACCTTCGGCAGTCAATCGATCGAGCAAAGCGGAAGCGCTATTCGAACGGCAAGTGCGCAGGTGCGCGGCATTCTTCTTGCTGCGGCGGCACGGCGGTTCGCCGCCCGCCCGGAAGAACTGCATATCAAGTCCGGCATCATCACCGCTCCCAAAGGGGAACGTGCGACCTTTTGGGAAATCGCAAGCGCAGATCCCGACCTGTTGAAGGGAGAGATCACAGGCGCAGCAGCGCCAAAGAAGCCGAGTGACTATTCCATCGTCGCCGAGCCGATCAATCGGATCGATTTGCCAGGTAAGTTCACTGGAGCGCCATCCTACGTACAGGATATGAGGCTGCCGGGGATGGTCTTTGCGAGAGTCGTCCGTCCACCGCGCTACGGGGCGAAACTGGTTTCGCTCGACGAAGCTGCGGTACGCTCATTTCCAGGCGTGGTAGCGGTTGTTCGCGACGGCAATTTTCTGGCGGTTGCCGCAAAGCGCGAAGAGCAGGCAATTGCCGCCCGCAATGCTCTGGAGTCAGCGGCGCACTGGAGCGACGACGCTGTGCCACTTCCTGATATCGCCGATTTGCACAGAGAGTTGAAGAAACTGCGCGCCGAAACGATCGTAGTGGGCGCAACCGGTCAGTCCGAGCCGGTGCCTGACCAGGTCAGGAGAGTGAGCGGCGAGTATACCCGCTCATACGTGTCTCACGCATCGATCGGCCCCTCTTGCGCTATCGCATGGCTGAAAGACGATCGCATGACTGTATGGTCCCACACGCAAGGCGTGTTTCCACTGAGAGGAGATCTGGCCAAGGCGTTGAGAATGAATGACGGTCAGGTCGATGTCATTCACACCCCGGGGGCGGGATGCTACGGCCAGAACGGTGCGGACGACGTGGCCTTGGACACGGCTCTGGTTGCCCGTGCCCTCGCAGGCGCGCCCGTCAAGCTTCAGTGGATGCGGGACGACGAATTCGCCTGGGAGCCCTTCGGCCCCGGAATGGCGATGAGGGTCGAGGCGGGACTCGCATCTGACGGAAGAATCGTGGATTGGTCGTACGATCTTTGGAGCAACAGTCACGCGATGCGGCCTGGTCAAGCCGGCGGCGTGAATCTTCTCGCTGCGTGGGATTTGAGCGCCCCCTTCGTCAAATCTCCCGCTCCGCATATCCCTCAGCCGTTCGGCGACGGAGACCGCAATGCGGTGCCGACCTACGAGCTGCCGAGAAAGGAGATCCGAAACCATCTCCTCCTCGACGCGCCCGTACGAAATGGATCTTTCCGAACGCTGGGAGCTCATGGAAACATTTTCGCAATCGAATCCTTTATGGACGAGCTCGCCGACGTCGCGGGTATGGACCCGTTGTCGTTCCGCCTCCTACATCTTAGCGATCCTCGAGCCCGGGCCGTGCTTCAAGCTGCTGCGGACAAGGCGGGCTGGACCCCAGGAAAGAAGGGCGATGGGCGGCGTGGGCGCGGCATAGCCTATTGTCGATACAAGAGCGTCGGCATGTATGCCGCCGCGGTGGTGGACGCGGAGGTCGACCGAAAGACAGGCGTGATCAAAGTCCCCCGAGTTGTGCTGGCTGCGGATATCGGTCTCGTCGTCAATCCGGACGGCGCGAAGAATCAGCTTGAAGGAGGCATCATCCAGGCGATCAGTCTCACTCTGAAGGAGCAGGTCTCCTTCGACAAAAAGGAGATCACGAGCCGGGACTGGTCGGGCTATCCCATACTCACGTTCTCCGAGGTTCCCGCCATTGAACTCGTTCTGATGGAGCGCAGCGATCCTTCTCACGGTGCCGGCGAAGGTTCTCTTCCTCCTACATCTTCGGCGCTTGCGAATGCTTTCGCGAATGCTACCGGGCGCCGACTGCGGGAGCTTCCCATGACGCCCGAACGCGTGAAGGCAGCGCTTTCCTGATCTCCACGCTTCAAAGGCCCCGCCGGCCCAAGTTTGGTCTGCTGGGCGTCCTCTCGATCCAGACGGGTGAGTCGGAACATCGATCGGCCGCTTTTTTTCGTAGACTTGTCCCGGTATTTCTTATCGCGGGGCTCTGCGTTACGATTATTGCCAGCCGCGCTTGGGGCTATTTCTCGTTCACGTTTGCTGCGGGGAATTGCGGCTAACCAAACGCGCTGGCGTCGATCCTCTATCCCACCGAGATTCGTGCGACCGGTGTCGGTTGGAGTTTGGTCGACCTCTATCCCACCGAGATTCGTGCGACCGGTGTCGGTTGGAGTTTGGTCGAGCCGAACGTCGTTTGTGGTGGCATCGATCCCGGCCTTGTTCTCTTGCGTCGTCGTCATCGGCCTCGCGATCATGACTCGTCGCGGGTTGCACTCCCTTTAGAGGCAACGCGGCCATCAGACCGGCAAATGCAAGATCACTTCACCCAGTCGGTTATTCAGGGTCAATCGCCAATCCGACATCTGCGACCTCGTCCGAGCGCATGAACCGAACAATCAACGCACGTGTCCACGTGGGAGAGAGCATCCGAATGAATTCGAACGCGTACCCTCGAAGGTACAAATGCCTGTGCACCCACACGTAGCTGATGTTGGGAGGGAAGAGATGGCGAGCTTTGATCGTCGCAAGAGCCGCATCTTGCCTTGGATCATAAGCGAGCTCCGGCAAGGTCGCGATCCCCAGGCCAGCTGCCACATAGGCCTTGATTACGTCGGCATCGGTTGCCGTCAAGACTACGTTCGGCGTGATGCCCTTGGCTTGGAAGGTGCTCATCACTGAGACGCCGCTGGCAAACGATACGTCGAGGTTGATCATTGGGTAAGCCGCCATGTCGGCAAGCGTGATCCGCTTTTTCTTCAACAGCGGGTGGCGCTTTGGCACCAGAACGCAGCGACGAAAGCGGTAGCAAGGAAGACGGACAAGTATAGGGGTCTCTTCGGTCGGCGCGGATGCAAGGCCGAGGTCGGCTCCACCGACCGCTACAAGTTGGACGATTTGGTCCGGATTGCCCTGGCGTACACTGAGACGCACGTTCGGGAAGCGCTGCCGAAAACGCTGCACCACGGGCATCAGGATATAGCGCGCGTGCACATGCGTCGTCGCCACGGTCAGAGTCCCGTTGTCGGCATCGGCGTGATCTGCCCCCACACTGCGGATATTCTCGACATCGCGCAGCATGCGTCGCGCGATCTCGACCACGGCGCGTCCCGGTTCGGTGAGCGCCGAGATCCGGTTGCCCTGGCGCACCAGCAACTCGGTCTTCAGTTCCTCCTCCAATTGCCGAATTTGGCGCGTCACGCCGGGTTGAGAAGTGTGTAGCGCTTCAGCCGCCTTCGAAATATTGAGCGCGTGGTCCGCGATCCCGCAGAGGTAACGCAGCTGCTGGAGGGTCATGGTGAGCTATGCCTGCAGGTTATCGATCCATAATAAACAATTACTTTCAAAACGCCAGAACCTCCATACGTTTGGAAAGACGCGCCGCCAAGAAGCCGTTGCTTCATAGCCCGAGGATTTCTGGTGAGCAGAGACGCGCGAGTGGAAACGGCGATATATCACTGGGCGCCCCGCTTCATCTCGAACGGCGTGCTGCTGGCGGATTTCCAGGAGGTAACCGGCCAGATCGAACGCTGGGAAGACTGGTGCGCCGCATGGTCCCTGCGCGCCGCTGATCACGAGGATCTCGGGCGTGCCGCTCTGGAGGACGGTTACCACCTGAGCGCGGGCGAGCATCTCTCGCGCGCCGCCGTCTACTATCACTTCGCCAAGTTCATGTTTGTGAACGACGTGGCACAAATGCGAGCGGCACACGCGAAAGCCATCGAATGCAAGCAACTCGCATTGCCTCATCTGCGTCCGCCGGGGGAGCGAGTCGAGATTCCCTATGGCGGCTCCTTTCTGGCCGGGTATCTGCGGCGTCCCGCGGGCGCGGCTAAACCACCGGTCATGATCATGGTGCCGGGCCTCGAATCCGCAAAGGAGGAGATGGAGGCTTACGAGCTGCCGTTCCTGTCGCGCGGAATAGCCACCTTGATGGTCGACGGACCCGGGCAAGGCGAAGCCGAGTATGAGCATCCGATCCGAGGCGACTTCGAGATCCCGGCCGCCGCAATCGTCGATTGGGTGCTCACGCGCAGTGATGTCGATGCGGCGCGCATTGGCCTGTGGGGCGTGAGCATGGGCGGCTATCTGGCGCCGCGCGCCGCTGCTTTTGAGAAGCGCATCAGCGCTTGCATCGGTCTTGCCGGCCCCTACGACTTCCATGATATCTGGGAGAACCTGGCCGAACTTTCGCGCGAAACCTTTCGCGTCCGAAGTCATTGTGCGACTCAACAAGAGGCGAAATCTTACAGCGCTACCCTGACCCTCAAGGATGGGATTGCGCGCCAGATCGACTGCCCGCTCTTCATTCTGATGGGCAAGCAGGATCGGCTGGTGGACTGGCGTCACGCACAGCGCCTCGCGGACGAGGCCTCGGGGCCCGTCGAGCTTCTCTACATCGAAGATGGCAATCACATCGCCAACAACCGGCCTTGGCGGTGGCGCGGGCTCACGGCCGACTGGATGGCTCAGCAGCTCGGGCTGCCGCGGCAGTGAACGGGAGGCAACAAACCAATGACGAAGTTCAGTCACCATCCCGGCTTCACTCGACGCACTTTCTCGCGCGCTGCGGGCAGCATGCTCCTCTGGCCTTCACTACTGGCGAACGCGGCCGCCAGTGCGCAGGAGTTTCCGGGGGGCAAAGGGATCAAACTGGTTTGCGGCAGCTCCCCCGGCAGTGTCTCCGACATCGTCGGGCGCATTATTGCAGAGCAGCTGCAAAGCGAACTGGGTGTGCCCGTTTATGTGGAGAATAAGGTCGGCGCGTCCGGGATAATCGCTGCGCAGTCAATCCTGGCTTCACCGGCCGACGGTCACACTGTCTACATTACGTCTGGGGCCCACACGACCGCTCCGCTTGTCAACAAAGCGAATTACGACCCTGTGGGCGATTTCTCCGGCGCCGCAACCCTCGCGGTCGTGCGGGACGTCCTCGTCGTTCCGTCCAACAGCAGCATCAAGTCTGTTGCCGATTTAATCAATGCCGCAAAGGCAAAACCGGGACAGCTCAACTTTGCGTCGGCGGGCCTCGGTAGCGCATCCTACATGAGCGGGGAGAAGTTTCGCCTCGCGACCGGGATTGACGTCGTCCATG
>WNFT01001168.1_pt1 | contig 22363 bp, 20 predicted proteins | sample 5400191 | NCBI WGS metagenome assembly WNFT01 (sample SAMN13153359, study PRJNA577476) | soil metagenome | isolation source: 80 cm saprolite under Madrone tree | place: USA:California | collected 2016-06-14 | reverse complement strand
CGATCATCAGCACCGTTCCCCGCCAGCGGTCTTTCGAGCGCGCCAGCAGCGCGGCGGCCCCGGTCCAGGCCGCCATGTGCGCGTCGTGGCCGCAAGCGTGCATCACCGGCACGGTCTGACCGGCTGCGTTCACCGCGGTGACGGTGCTGGCGAACGGCAACCCCGTCTTTTCCTCGACCGGCAGAGCGTCGAGCTCGGTGCGGAGCAGGACCGTCGGGCCCTTGCCGTTGCGCAGGACGCCCACCACTCCCGTGCCCCCGACGGGCGCGGTGACTTCGTAACCGAGCTTGCGAAGCTCCTCCGCCAACCGCGCGGAGGTGCGCTGCTCCTTGAGGGAGAGCTCGGGGTTCTTGTGCAGCTCGACGTAGAGCGCGTCGAGGTGCGGGTAGAGCTGGTCGAGGCCGTCCACCGGCGAGGCGGCGAGGGCGAGCGCGAGGAGGGTGAGCATGCGGGCAAGATACTCGATCGTTGACACGGCGGATCCCCCGCGCCAAACCAGCCTCATGTTCATTCTCGCCGCCGTCCTGATCGCCGCTCCCCATCGGGTGTACGTGAGCAACGAGGTCTCCGACGACGTGGCCGTGATCGAGAACGACGCGCTGGTCAGCCGGATCCCGGTGGGCAAGCGTCCTCGCGGCCTGAAGATCGGACCCGGCGGCAAGCTCTACGTCGCGGTCAGCGGCTCGCCGCGGAGCGGACCCGGACAGGACGAGCGGGACCTGCCGCCGCCTGACCGCGCGCAGGACGGGATCGCCGTGGTCGACCTGGCGCAGGGGCGGGTGGTGGGGCGGCTCCCTGGCGGCCCCGACCCCGAGTCGTTCGACCTCAGCCCCGACGGCAAGCTGCTCTTCGTCTCCAACGAGGATGCCGCCACCCTGAGCGTGGTGGACGTGGCCGCCGCGCGAGTGGTGCGGACGGTGAAGGTGGGCGCCGAGCCCGAGGGCGTGACGGTCTCGCCGGACGGGAAGGCCATCTATGTCACCAGCGAGGAGGACGCGCGCGTCGACATCGTCGACGGGCGCCGGTTCACGGTCCTGGCCCGGCCATCCGTCGCTCCCCGGCCGCGGGGCATCGTCTTCACTCCGGACGGAGCGCGGGCATTCGTCAGCGCAGAGCAGGGCGCCGCCGTCGACGTGATCGACGCTCGCAACCACAAGCACGCGGGCAAGATCGCCATCCCCGGCACCGGAGCGAAGCCGATGGGCCTGGCCATGTCGCGCGACGGATCGCGCCTGTTCGTGTCCACCGGCCGAGGGGGCTCCGTGGTCTACATCGACGTCAAGGAGTTGCGCGTGCTGAAGACATTCGAGCGCGTCGGCGCGCGTCCCTGGGGCATCGCCCTCAGCCCCGAGGGCGACCGGCTATACACCGCGAACGGACCCTCCGACGACGTCTCGGTGATCGATGCGCAGAGCGGGAGCGTCGTCCACCGCATCGCCGCGGGCAAATCTCCTTGGGGCGTCGTCGTCGCCCCCTGATATCCGAGTGTTTCGGCGATGGCCTGGTGCTGCGCTCCGGTGTAAAGGACCCTCATGCCCGACTCCGCCCTGGCCGGCATCCGCGTGATCGAGGTCGGCAACTTCATGGCGGCGCCCTTCTGCGCCCTGCAGCTCGCCGATCTGGGCGCCGACGTGGTGAAGATCGAGAACCCCGACGGCGGCGATCAGGTCCGCACCACCGCGCCCTTCCTGGAAGGCGAGTCGTCCGGCTTCATCCGCCTCAACCGCAACAAGCGATCGCTGGCCCTCGATCTCAAGGCGGCACGCGGCAAGGAGATCTTCCGTCGCCTGGTGCAGAGCGCGGACGTCCTGGTGGAGAACCTGCGGCCCGGCACCATGGCCGACCTGGAGCTGGACTATCCCCGGCTCTCGCAGCTCAATCCCCGCCTCGTCTACGTGGCCGCCTCCGGCTGGGGGCAGGACGGCCCCTACGCGCAGCGCCCCGGGCTGGACATCATGGCCCAGGGGATGAGCGGCCTGATGTCGATCACCGGAGAAGAAGGCGGCAAGGCGCCCGTCAAGGTCGGCGTGCCGCTCACCGACCTGACCTGCGCCCTGTACGGCGCGCTGGCCGCGCTGGCCGCCCTGCGCGTGCGCGAGAAGACGGGCCGCGGGCAGTTCATCGACGTCTGTCTCTTCGAAGCCGGCGTGTCTCTCGCGGTGTGGGAAGCCGGCCGCTACTTCGCGACCGGAGAGGTGCCGAAGCCGCTCGGATCCGCGCACCAGAACTCGGCGCCCTACCAGGCGCTGCGCGCCGAGGACGGGTTCTTCACCTTGGGAGCGACCTCCGCGCGGAACTGGGAAGCTTGCTGCGACGTCTTCGGTCTTCCCGAGCTGAAGCGGGACCCGCGCTTCGAGAAGAACCACCTGCGGCACCAGAACCGCCGCGAGCTGATCCCGCTGATCGAGGCGGTGACCGCGAGGCGGCCGGCCCGCCATTGGGTGGAAGCCCTGGAGCGCGCCGGCGTTCCCTGCGGCGCCCTGCAGACCTACGATCAGGTCTTCAACGATCCGCACCTCAACGCGCGGGAGTTCTTTCCCGACGCGCCGCATACGAAGCTGGGGCGGGTGAAGCAGATCGGCTCTCCGATGCGGATGTCGGCGACGCCGCCGCGGATGGAGCGCGCCGGGCCGCTGCTCGGCGAGCACTCCGCCCAGGTTCTGGCGGAGCTCGGGTACCCAGCGGACGAGATCCGGAAGCTCGCGGCGGCGGGCGTGATCGGGGAGCCTCGATGAGCGCGGACGAGATCGTCTTCGAAGTGCAGGACGGCGGCATCGGCTGGCTGACGTTCAACCGGCCCGATGCCCGCAACGCGATGACCTTCGGGATGTACCGCCGGCTGGGCGAGATCTGCCGCTCGCCGGACCCGCGGATGAAGGTCCTCGTCTTGCGCGGGGCGGGCGACAAGGCGTTCGTCTCCGGGACCGACATCTCTCAGTTCCGCGGGTTCAAGTCGCCGCAGGATTCCTTGCAGTACGAAGCGATGATGGACTCGGTCTTCGACGCGCTCGAGGACCTGCCCATCCCCACCATCGCCGCCATCCAGGGCGCCTGCACCGGTGGAGGCGCCGGCATCGCCGCGGCCTGCGATCTCCGCCTGGGCGCCCCCTCGGCGAAGTTCGGCTTCCCCATCGCGCGCACGCTCGGCAACACCCTCTCGATGCGCAACCATGCCCGCCTGGCGGCGCTCATCGGCGTGGCGCGAACCAAGGACATCCTCTTCCTCGCCCGCCTGATGGACGCGCAGGAGATGCGCTCCATCGGGTTGCTCAACGAGATCACCACCGAGCATGGCTTGTACACGCGGGCCACCGAAGTGGCTCGGACGCTGCTCGAGCATGCGCCCCTCACCCTGCGGGCGGCGAAGGAGGCGCTGAACCGGGTGGTCCGCCACTGGACTCCGCAGGGAGGCGGGGACGACTTCGTGGTCCGCAACTACATGAGCGACGATTTCCGCGAAGGCATCGAAGCCTTCCTCGCCAAGCGGAAGCCCCGCTGGACGGGGAAGTAGGAGCGCGCATGCCGGTCCCCAGCAGCCGTCACTTCCTCCAGATCCCCGGTCCCACCAACGTTCCCGATCGGGTGCTGCGGGCCATCGACCGGCCGACCATCGATCACCGCGGTCCCGAGTTCGAGAAGCTGGCGCGCGAGATCCTGGCCGGGCTGCGCCGGGTCTTCAAGACGAAGCAGCCGGTGATCGTCTACCCCGCCTCGGGCACCGGAGCCTGGGAGGCCGCGCTCTCGAACACGCTGTCGCCGGGCGATCGCGTTCTCATGTTCGAGACGGGCCACTTCGCCACGCTCTGGCGGGAGATGGCCGAGCGGTTGGGGCTGTCGGTCGACTTCGTCCCGGGGGACTGGCGGCACGGGGTGGATCCGGCCCTGGTCGAGGACAAGCTTCGCGCCGATCCGCAAGGCAAGGTGCGCGCCGTCTGCGTCGTGCACAACGAGACCTCGACCGGCGTCGCCTCGCGCATCCCCGAGGTGCGCGCCGCGATGAGCCGCGCAGGCCATCCGGCGCTCCTCCTGGTCGACACCATCTCTTCGCTCGCCTCGATGGACTACCGCCACGACGAGTGGGGCGTGGACGTCACCGTCGCGGGCTCGCAGAAAGGGCTGATGCTGCCGCCGGGACTCTCCTTCAACGCCGTCTCCGAAAAAGCGCTGGCTGCCTCGCGCACCGCGGGGCTGCGGCGGTCGTATTGGGATTGGAGCGCCATGCTCCGCGCCAACGAGAGCGGCTTCTTCCCCTACACGCCCGCGACCAATCTCCTCTACGGGCTGCGCGAGTCCCTGGCCATGCTGGAGGAGGAAGGCCTGGAAAATGTCTTCCGCCGGCATGCCCGGCACGCCGAAGCCACCCGCCGCGCCGTCCATGCCTGGGGCCTGGAAGTGAATTGCGCCGACGAGCGGGAGCACTCGACGTCGCTCACCGGCATCCGGATGCCCGCGAGCCACGATGCGGACTCGCTGCGCGGGATCATCCTCGATCGCTTCGACCTGTCGCTCGGCCAGGGCCTGGGCAAGCTGAAAGGGAAGCTATTCCGCATCGGGCACCTGGGCGCGTTCAACGACCTCATGCTCTGCGGCACCCTGGCCGGCGTCGAGATGGGCCTGTCCCTCGCGGGCGTCCCCCACCGTCCGGGCGGGGTCGCGGCGGCGCTGCAGCACCTGGCGCGCCCGGTGTAGGGGGGCGCACGCCACCCGGCACTAGCCTCGCACCCAACCATCGTCGTACTCCGCAGCGGGGGGGTTCAGACGATGAGCAACACCACTCTGCCGCGCATCCCGACGCGCGGGCCGTCCGTCTTTTCGCCGGGCCACTGGGTGATCCTGCTCGCCGCCGTGTTGACCATCTTCGGCGTCGCCGGCTTCCACATCTTGTCCAAGCCGGCACGCGCCGGCGACGTGGCCGTGAACGCTCCCTAGAACAGATCTCATGACCGGCGGGCGAATGATCATCCTCAAGCCCCTAAGCCGCCTGCGGCGGCCGGGACTAGAGCGCCCGCAGCCCCGCCTCCGCGCAGTCGAGGTCCTGCTCCGGCTTGCCGCCGCTGACGCCGACCGCGCCCAGCACCGCCTCCTTGCGGCGCACCAGCGCCGAACCGAGGCCAGGGACGATGGGGACGCGGCTCATCTGGGCCACCGCGGCGAAGAACGCGGGACGCTCCTGGGCCACCTGCGCGAGCGACCCGCCATCCCGATGCCAGAGCGCCGCGCCGCTCGCCTTGCTCTCCGCGATCTGGGACGAGAGCGGAGGAGCCCCATCCATCCGTGCCAGGGCGAGGAGCAGGCCGCCCTCGTCCACCACGGCCACGGTGATCCGGATGCCGATCTGGGCGGCGCGGGTGTGAGCGGCATCGATGAGCCTGCGGCACTCTTCGGCGGAGAGGGGCATGTGGGTCGGACCTCCAGCAACTCGGGCGGCGCGGAATCCTAGCGGATTCCAGGAAGCTACGCGCGGGGTCCGCCGCACTCGCCGGAAGTGCGAGCGCGAGGACTAGCGATCCTACCCTGCCGTCGTGGTTCGTTTTTTCCAGCCCCGCGGCACTGCCGCCGCGCCGCTCTAGACGAGGCCGACTTGCTGAGTGTGCTCGAGGTGGCTGGCTGCGCGTTCGTGGGGTTCCTCTACATCGCCATCCTGGCGACGGCGGTGACGCGCAAGACCCGACGCAACCCCTCTCAGCCTGCCCACCCGGACGGCGCGACGACCTCCCACGGCGACCGTCCCGCGTAGGCGGGCGAAGCGGTCAGGCTAGTGTTCTGCCAGCCTGTCGGCACCCGGACGGCCGCCGAGCGGGAGGCGGGGCGACCCCAGGCGCATCGAGCTCGGTTGCACGCGCTGCTGCGGCAGGCCGCTGTTGCGGATGAAGTCGGCCACCCTCTGTGACACCGCCAACGTCTCGACGAGCTGTTCGACGGTCGATCCGACCGCCTCGTCCACGAACCAGTCGTCGCTGCGCAGCGTGGCCACCAGGGTGCGGTCCTCGTGGGTGAGGAATACCTCGAGCTGCCCCTTGTAAGGGTCGTGGTCGACGACGTTGAAGCCTCGGGCCGAAAGCGCGCGCGCGAACGCGGCGCGCTCCGCCGGGTCCTGCGCGCGGACGGTGACCTCGTACACTGCCAGCTCTCGCGGCGTCGGCGGATGGTCCGCCCGCCTCGGCGGCCAGTGCGCCTCGCGCGCGCAGCCGAGCGTGGCCACCAGGGCGATCACGACGCGGCTCATCTTCACTGCTTTGCTCCCGGCGGTCCGCGCCGTCAATCCGGCGATGAGCGGAACGGCCCCTCCTCAGCCTCCGTACAGGAACTCCGGCAGCCAGAGCGTCATGCCGGGCCACAAGTACATGAACACCAGGCAGACGAGGACGATGACCATGTACGGCATCATCCCGGCGAAGATCTGGTTGAGCGTGACGTGCTTGGGCGCCACGCCCTTCAGGTAGAACGCGGACATCGCCACCGGAGGCGAGAGGAAGGCGGCCTGGAGGTTCACCGCCACCATGGTGCCGAAGAGGATCGGGTCGATCTGGAAATGGCCGAGCAGCGGGATGAAGATCGGGCAGAAGATGACGATGATCTCCGTCCACTCCAGCGGCCAGCCCAGGAGGAAGATGATCAGCTGCGCGATCACCAGGAACCCGACCGGCGAGAGGTTCATCCCCAGGACCCAGCGCTCGATCAACGACTGCCCGCCGTGCAGCGCGAACACCGCGGAGAAGAGCGCCGAGCCGACGAAAAGCCAGCAGACCATCGCGGTGGTGCGCGCGGTGAGGTAGGTGGCCTGCTTGAGGTTCTCGCGCAGCTCCTTGGAGGCTCGGATGTTCCAGAGCCCCGGCACCACCGTGCCGAAGAACGTCGCGCCGATGAACGCGGAGACCAGCACGGTGACGAGCTGGTCGAAGAACTCGGACCGGTCGTAGGAGGCACGGAGGATGGCGAGCCCGCCGCCGACGATGGCGCCGACCAGGGTCCACCACGCGACCTGCCGCGGGTACTTCGCCATCACCGCCAGGTAGAGGGCGCCTAGCGCGCCGATGGCCGCCGATTCCGTCGCCGTGGTGATGCCGAAGAGGATCACCGCCAGCACGACGAAGGTGAGCACGCCCAGCGGCATCACGGAGACGATCAGCTCCTTGAGGATCTGCAGCTGCTCGCCGTCCATCCGCCAGTAGTAGATGGCGATCAGCAGCGCCGAGAGCGCGGCCAGACCCCAGAACCACTGGTTGAAGTGCGGTGGAACGTGACCGATGCCCGACGTCTTGGCGGGCTCCGCCAGCGAGGTCATCTCCTCGGGCGGACCGTCCGGATTGGAATGTGCCGGCTCCGCGCCGGAGCCCGCCGAGCCGAGTTCCTCGGGCTGCTCGTCGCCCGAGGGAGGCGCCGGGTTCGGCGCCGGATTCTGGGTGGAGGCGACGGCGGCCGCCGGCTTGGGCGCGACCTCCGGAGGCGCGTTGTGGATGACCACGTACCACCAGGCCGCGCCGAAGGTGGTGACCGCGACCAGGACGGGAACGAGGACGGCGAGGAAGTTCTTCCAGATGAGGCCGTAGCCCACCGGCTTTCCATCCGGCCCCGGGGCGCCCTGGAGCAGGCTGGGGCGGAACAGGGCGGCGATGACGCCCGGGACCACCCGCCGCGCGGGCCCGCGCTCCAGGCGCCGGACGAAGTCCGGGACCGCGACCTTGTACTGGTCGGGCGGCAGCCTGGGCGCGATCTTCGGATTGATCAGGGCCCAGGCGAGAACGTAGACGAGGTACAGGAAGGTGAGGAAGAAGCCGGGCAGCATGGCCGCGGCGTAGAGCTTGACGATCGACTGGCCGGCGACGGCCGCGTAGACGATCAGCATCACCGACGGCGGGATGAGGATCCCGAGCGTGCCGCCCGCGGTGATCACCCCGGAGGCGAGCTTGATGTCGTAACCGGCCCGGAGCATCGGGCGCAGCGCGATCACGCCCATCAGCACCACGACCGCGCCGACGATCCCGGAAGCGATCCCCCAGAAGGCGCACACCAGCAGGGTGGTGACGGCCAGCGACGCCGGGATGCGCCGGAACGCGAGCTGCACGCTGTGGAACATCTTGTCCACCAGCGCGGCCCTCTCCATCACGTACCCCATGAAGACGAACAGCGGCACCGAGAGCAGGGTGTCGTTGGTCATCACCCCGTAGGTCCGCTGCACGATCAGGTCGAAGATCCGGTTGTCGTACCAGGGCAGGCCGGGGCCCATGAACGCGATGTAGCCGAAGATCATCCCCAGCCCCATCAGCGTGAACGCGGTGGGGAAGCCCATCATGATCGCGATCACGATCAGGCCCAGCATGGCGAGGCCGAGCGCCGGGCTGCTCACGATTTCTTCCCGCCGCCGTCGTCCCGCGCCACCGTGCGGTGCCGCGCGGCCTCGTCGATCGCGGTCTTCGACTCCATCGCCACGCGCCGCGACTCTTCGTCCACGTACTCGCTCTTGGAGAGCTGGGTGTCGATCACGTCGATCTCCTCGACGTCGGAGAGCCGCGAGGGCCATTCGCCGGTGCGCAGGCAGACGATGCAGCGGACGATCTCGGCCACTCCCTGCAGCATCACCAGAGCGCCCGCGATGGGGATGACGGACTTGAAGTGGTAGACCGGCGGGCCCTCGGCGGTGACGGTCGAGTGCTCGCCGATCCGCCAGGACAAGGAGGCGTAGTCGTAGCCCGCGTAGATCAGGCCCAGGATGCCGGGGATGAAGAAGAGGAAGTAGAGGGTGAGGTCGAGCGCCGCCTGCGTCCGGGGGCGCAGGTAGGAGTAGACGAAATCCGCCCGCACGTGCCCGCCCTGGGCCAGCGTGTACCCGCCGCACATCATGAACAGCGTGCCGTACAGCATGTTGTTGAAGTCGAAGATCCAGGCGGTCGGCGAGTTGAGGATGTACCGCTTGAACACCTCGACGGAGACCACGAAGGTGAGGGCGACGATCAGCCAGGCGAACGTCTTCCCCGACCAGTAGCTGATCTGGTCGACGACGCGGATCAGTCTGTTCATCGGCGCTCAGAAGGCGCCAGCCACCCGGCGCGGGTGGGGTGGCTGGGGGCCCTTGTCGAGGTCACCGGGAGCTACGTCTTCTTTCCGGCGGGAGCCGAGGACGGCTTTCCGAAGTAATGGTTGTACGCCATGCGCCGCGGAACGTTGGTGTCCAGGTCCCACTTCACCGCCCGCTCGGCGAACTTGCGCTGGGACTCGACGATCTCCTTGAAGAGCGGGTTCTCGGCCGACTTCTTCGTCTGCACCGTGTCGAACACCTCCAGCTGCTTCTGCAGCACGGAGTCGGGCGTGCGGAAGAACTTCACTTTGTCCTTGGTCTGCAGCTCCTGGTAGTCCTTGGAGTAGCGGTCGATCGCCTTCCAGGACATGTCGGCGGAGGCCGCCTCCACCGCGTTGGCGATGACCGCCTTCATCTTCTCCGGCAGCGCGTCGAACTTCGTCTTGTTGAAGAGGATCTCGAACTGCTCGGCGCTCTGGTGGTAGCTCTGCAGCATGCAGGTCTTGGAGACGTCGGGGAAGCCGAGGATCCGGTCCGAGGTGGCGTTGTTGAACTCGGCCGCCTCGATCAGCCCGCGATCCAGGGCGGGGACGATCTCGGAGCCGGGAAGCGCGTTCACCGCCGCGCCCATGCCGGTGAACAGGTCGATGGAGATGCCCACCGTCCGGAACTTGAGCCCCTTGAAGTCGTCGGGCTTGGTGATCGGCTTCTTGTACCAGCCCAGCGGCTGCGTCGGCATCGGGCCGTAGGGGAACGAGACCACGTTCGCCCCGATGGAGCTGTAGATCTTCTGCAACAACTCCTTGCCGCCGCCGTACTTGTGCCAGGCGAGCATCATGTTGGCGTCCATCCCGAACGCCGGGCTCGATCCCCAGAGCGCCAGGGCCTGCTGCTTGCCGTAGTGGTACACGAGGACGCCGTGGCCGCCGTCGAGCGTTCCCTTGGAGACGGCGTCGAGCAGGCCGAAGGCCGGAACGACCGCGCCCGCCGGCAGCACCTCGATCTTGAGGTCGCCGCCGGTCATGTCGTTCACCTTCTTGGCGTAGTCGAGCGCGTACTCGTGGAAGATGTCCTTCTGCGGCCAGGTGCTCTGCCAGCGCATCGTGATCGGCCCTTGGGCCTTCGCGATCGTCGGGAAGCCGACCGTCGCGGCTCCGGCGGCTGCGACCGCGCTCCCCTTGAGGACGGCGCGCCGGGAGACTCCAGTGGCCTCCTGCTGCCCTGTCTTCTTCTCCTTCATACGTCCCTCCTCCATTGGTCGTGGGTGCGAGAGGACAGAAATCCGACCTTCGGCCACCCCACCTCGCCCCGGAGCGCGCGATTAGTCAAGACGGCGCGCGGCATGCGCGTTCGCTCGGAGGCGGGCGGACGGCGGACTCCTGGGCTCGATCCGCGGTCTTCTCAGGGGCGGCGGGACATCTTCCGCAGCTTCTCCACCAGCGTGGTGCGGTTGAGGCCCAGGGACTGGGCGGCTTTGTTCTTGTTGCCGCCGCTCCGGTCCAAAGCCTCCGTGATCAGGCGATCTTCCAGCTCCCGCAGGACCGCGTACAGGTCGATCCCCTCTGGAGGGAGCGAGGGGGCGGCTGCCGGGACGGGCCCTGCCCCGCGGATGGGCTCGGGCAGGTCGCCCACGTCCAGATCTCCCGCGGGCTTGAGCACCAGGAGCCTCTGGATGAGGTTCTCCATCTCGCGCACGTTGCCCGGCCAGGAATAGCGCTCGAGGGCGGCGAGCGCCTCCGGCGTGAACCGCCGATTTGCGCGGCGCAGGAAGTGGGTCACGAGCGGAGCGACGTCCTCGCGCCGCTCGCGCAAGGACGGGAGATGGAGGGGAACGACGTTGAGCCGGTAGTAGAGATCGGCGCGAAACGTTGCCGCCGACACCTGCTCGGACAGCTTCCGGTTGGTCGCCGCGATCAACCGCACGTCGACCTTCTGCGGCTGGTCCGTCCCCAGCGGCTGCACCTCGCCCTCCTGGATGGCGCGCAAGAGCTTCGGCTGCAGCGAGAGCGGCATCTCCCCGATCTCGTCGAGGAAGAGCGTCCCGCCGTGCGCCTTCTGGAAGCGGCCTTCCCGGGGCCGGTCCGCGCCGGTGAACGCTCCCTTGGTGTGGCCGAAGAGCTCGCTCTCCACCAGCGATTCCGGCAGCGCCGCGCAGTTCACCGCCACGAAGGGAGCGCGGGCGCGGCGCGAGAGCTTGTGGACGGCCCGCGCCACCAGCTCCTTTCCGGTGCCCGTCTCTCCCTCGATCAGCACGGTCGCCTCGGTGGGGGCGGCGAGCAGGAGCACGTCGAGGAGGGCGCGGATCGCCTGGGACCGGCCGACCACGCCCGCCTGCTCCTTCGGGTCCAGCCCGTCCTCGAGAGCGGCTCCGTCGGCGATGGCGGCGGCCAGCTCCTTCTCCAGCGTCTCCATCGGGACCGGCTTCTCCAGCACCGTGACGGCGCCGAGCCGGATGGCGTCGACGGTGCCGGAGACCGACCGCGAGCCGGTCATCATCAGCACCGGACATCGGGGGAGCTTCTCGCGAGCCAGCCGGACGATGGCGCGGCCGTCTCCGTCCGGGAGCTGGAGATCGGTGACGATCGCCTGGAACGGCGTTCCGTCCCGCAGCGAGTCCTCGATGGCCCGGACCGCCTCGCTGACCAGGTACGCCGGGGTCGGGGTGTAGCCGCGGCGCCCGAGATGTCGCACCAGCGCCTCGACCAGCGGGACCTCGTCGTCGAGGATGAGGATGCGACGCACGGCGGACATCCCCTCGGCTGTACCCCGGGACGGGCCGCTGCGCAAAACCGCGACCTTCCCTCACCACTGCGGCTCGGGAAAGGCGAATCCTGGCCGCGCGAAGAGGAAGCCCTGGAACAGGTCGCATCCCAGATCGGCCAGCGCGTCGCGCTCGGCGGGAAGCTCCACCCCCTCGGCGATCGGGGTGCAGCTCAAGTCGTGGCAGGCGGAGAGGATCGAGGCGATCAGGCGCCGCCGCGTCGCGCTGCGATGGACGTCGCGCACCAGCGCGATGTCGATCTTCACCATCTCGGGCTCGAGCAGGGCGAAGCTGGCGAGCCCCGCGTACCCCGAGCCGAGGTCGTCGAGCGCGATGCGGTAGCCCAGCTTGCGCAGGCGTTCCAGGCGCCGCCGAAGCTCGGGAACCGCGTCCAGCGAGGCGCGCTCGTTCACCTCCAGCACCACCCGGTGCGCGAGCGCGCTCAGCGGCGCGGCCGGATCGAAGAGCGAGTCGTCGAGCAGCTCGTGGGGACTCATGTTCACGTACAGGTCGGAGACCGGCGAGACGCCACCGGCGCGGGCCACGCCGTCGCGCAGCGCGCGCGCCAGCTCCTGGGCCCGGCCGGCGCGGTCGGCGGCGTCGAGGAGGGCCTCGGGGCGCAGCATCGTGCTGCGCATCAGCGCCTCGTAGCCCACCACCCGCCTCCGTTGCCAGGACACGATCGGCTGCCAGGCTACGCGCAGCGACCCGATGGCCGCGTCGACCACCGTCTCCAGCCCGGCCCGGTCGGCCGCGCCGTGCGCCGGCTGCCCGATCTCCTCCTGCGACTTGCGCCGCGCCTTGGCCAGCCGGTGCATGCTCACCGCCGCCCCCAGCACCTTGCGCAGTTCCTGCAGGTCGAGCGGCTTGCGCAGGTACCGGGCAGCGCCGTGCTCTACCGCGCGCATGGCCGTCTCCAGCGTCGGCTCGCCGGTCATGAGGAGGAAGGGGATGTCGAGGTCCGATTCGCGGACCCGGCGCAGCAGCTCCAATCCGTCCATTCCGCAGAGATTCACGTCGCAGAGGACGGCGTCGAAGGCGTCCGAGCGGACTTCGGCCACGGCGGCTTCAGCGCTAGGGACCGCGACCGGATCGTAGCCGCCGGACAGCGCACGGACCAGCGCCGGACGGAGGACCTCGTCGTCCTCGACCACCAGGATGCGCGGCCGGCTCGAGCTGGCGTTCACGGCTGGGCCCCGCCGCGGCGCGGCATCTCCCGGCCGGAGTTCAGGTCAGGGCCGTCCACCAGCACCGGGCCGCGCTGCGGCAGCCGGGCCACGTCGGCAGGCGCGAGCGGGAGGGTGAAGAAGAACGTCGAGCCCTGACCCGGCGCGCTCTCGACGCCCATGGTCCCGCCCTGCTGCTCCACCAGCCGCCGGGAGATGGCGAGCCCGAGGCCGGTGCCGTCGTGCCTCTTCACCAGCGGGCTCTCCGCCTGGAAGAACGGCTGGAAGAGGCGCTTCTGCGTCTCGGCCGGGATTCCGGGGCCGCAATCCTTGACCCAGAACCGGACCGCCCGGTCCTGCCGGGCGAATCCGGCCTCGATCGGCGAGCGATCGGGGCTGAACTTCACGGCGTTGGCGAGCAGGTTGAGGAGGATCTGCTGCAGCCGCCCGCGATCGGCCAGGACCGCGCCCGCGTCTCCACCCGCGACCTCGATGCTGATCCCCTTCTTCTGCGCCGACGCCCGGATCAGGCCGCAGGCGGACGCCAGGGCTTCGGCCGGCGCCACGGGCTCCGGCGACAAGGGCATGTGGCCCGCCTCGATCTTGGCCAGGTCGAGGACGCGGTTGATCAGCGTCAGGAGATGGCGGCCGCTGGCCTGGATGTCGTCGACCCACTGGCGCCGCGTGGGGCCCAGCTCGGCGCCGTCGTCGAGGAGCAGCTCGGAGAACCCGATCACCGCGTTCAGCGGCGTGCGCAGCTCGTGCGACATGTTGGCGAGGAACTCGCTCTTCAGCCGATCGGCCTTCTGCACTTCCTCGTTCTTCCGCGACAGCTCCTGCTGCTGCGCCTTCAGCTCCTCGCCCTGCCCTTCCAGGGCGGTGGCCTGCTCCGCCAGCTCCTGGTTGCGCCGGGCCAGCTCGCGGGCGATGCGCTCGGTGTGGTCGAGCAGCGATCGGCGGGCGATGGTGAGGGCGAGCGGAGCGGCGACGTCGGACAGCATGGTCACCGCGTCGTTCGAGAACGGACCCAGGGACCCCACCACCAGCAGGCCGGAGGGACGGTTCCCCACCGCCAGCGGCACCATCACCAGGGCGCGAGGACGGCCCGCGGCGACCAGGCAGTCGAAGCGGAGGTCGATCTCCGGAGGAACCTCCTCGAGGATCTCCACCCGGCGCTTGCGCATGGCGTGCTCGGCCATCCCGGCCAGCGGCACCGGCGTGTTGCGAGCGGACTCGGTGGCGGCGTAGCTGGCGATCGGGCACAGCTCGCGGCCTTCCAGCTTGTAGCAGAGCATCACCGCCGCGCCCACCGGGCCGGCCAGCTCGCAGAGCGCCGCTCCGATCACCTCGTCCAGCTCGGCGTCCGCGGTGAGCGCGGCCAGCGCGCGGCCCTTGGCCTGCTCGCGATAGCGGTGGCGCGCCAGCTCCTCGCTCCGCTCGGCGAGCTCGCGGTTGCGGTGGGACATCTGGAGGTTGACTGCCTCGAGCGCTTGGGTGCGCTCGCGCACCTTGTCCTCCAGCCCCGCGCGGGCCGCCGCGAGCGTCTCGGCCATCTGGTTGAAGGTGCGCGCGAGCGCATCCAGGTCGGTGTCGCCGCCGACCGGCAACCGGGCCGCGTAATCGCCGCGGGCGAGCGTGGCCGCCGCGCGGGTCATCTCCCGGATCGGCCTGAGGGCACGCCGCACGGTGATCATCTGGATGACGAAGGCGATGGCCACCGCCAGGGCGCCGGCGAGCAACGACGACCGGTCGGAGGCGGCGGCGATCAGGTCGCCCGAGAACGCGATCTGCGCCACCGCGAGGACGGCGAGGGGGAATGTCGCGGTGGCGGCGAGGAGAAGGGCGGTCCGGCGGCGGACGAGGAAGCTCACGCGGCACCGCCGATTCCGTCGCGCTGCTGCGGCGCGACCTGCTGAGGCGGAGCGAGGCGCATCCGGAACACCGCCCCGCCGCCCTCGCGGTCGTGCACCGAGACGCCCCCTTGGTGCGCCTCCGCCACCAGCTTGACGAGATAGAGGCCGAGGCCGATGCCGCGGCGATGGTTGCCGCGTTTTGCCTCGACCGAGCCGAAGCGCTGGAACAGCGCTCCCTTGAGCGGATCGGGAATCCCCGGCCCGCGGTCGGCGACCTCGATCTCCACGTTGCCGGCTTCGCCCTGGACCCGGACGTCGACCTGGGTCCCGGGCGCGGTGTACTTCAGCGCGTTCGAGAGCAGGTTCTCCAACGACCTCTTCAAGAGCTTCTCGTCCACCATGGCGAGCGCCTCGCCCTGGACCGTCCAGGACAGCTGAACGCGGCGCCGGCGCGCGGTAGGCTCGACGGTGGCCACGGAGGCGGAGACGACGCCCGCCAGGTCCGCGGGAGCGCGCCGGGCGACGAGAGCGTGCTCTTCCATCAGCCGGACGTGGAGCGTCTCGTCGAGCGCCTCGCGCAGCGCTTCCGCCGACCTCAGCGCCCCGCGCAGTTCCTCCGCCTGCTCCGCCTCCCGGCTCGACTCCAACACGATCTCGATGGTGGAGAGGATGCCGGAGAGCGGGTTGCGCAGGTCGTGCACGAGCAGCGACACCACGTCGTCCTTCAGCGACTGCAGGCGGCGCAGCTCGTCGACCTGCTTGCGGATGAGGGCCTCCTGCTGGCGGATGCGGAGGAAGCTGCGCACCCGCAGGAGCAGCTCGCGCCGGTCGACCGGCTTGTGGAGGAAGTCGTCCGCGCCCGCTTCCAGCCCCCGGTTGCGGTCCTCCTGTTCACCGAGGGCGGTCACCATCAGGACGGGAAGGAACGCCTCGGCGGCCGCCGCCTTGATCGACCGGCAGGTGGTGAAGCCGTCCTGGTCGGGCATCATCACGTCGAGCAGGACCAGGTCGACCGTTGCGCGCTCCACGAGCTGCAGCGCCTCGGTTCCGGAGGCGGCTTCGATCACCTCCCAGTGCGCGCTGAGAAACCCGCGCAGCAGCGCGCGGTTGCGCGCTTCGTCGTCGACGACCAGCACGATGCTGCGGCGCTCCATCGGCAGACCTCCCGAAACAGGAGTGACGGGCCTCACGGGTGCAGGGAGCGGGCCAGGCGATAACCGCGCGTCTTCCGGGCGAAGGAGGTCGCCGGTCCGAGCCGTTCGTCCAGCTTCGAGACGCGAAGTCCGATTTCCGGACTAGCCGCGGCCGCCGTAGGCGGCCTAGCGGCTACGCCTGAGGATGATCATTCCGTGGTCGGTCGTGAGATGTGTTCCAGACGCCCTTGTCCGGGGAAGTCCTGAGTGCACGCGAAACAACCCCTGACATAATGTCGCGCTCCTCGAAGTCCGAGCCCGGAATCATTGACGACCGGACTGGTTTCCATCGCCGATGCCTCCGCGCGCGCCACCTCCCATCGATGACGAAGTCCGGCGCAGCGGCGGGACGTTCGAGCAGATTCCCGCGCTGGCCTGGGCCACCGATTCCGGGCTCCGCATCCTCTGGACGGTGGGGGACGCCTTCCAGGCGGCGAACCGTTCGGTGGTCGGCAAGACGCTGCAAGAGGCGGGGGAGATCTCGGAGCGCAGCATCCGCGCGCACCAGGACGCCCTGCGCGGCCGGTCGAGCCGATTCGAGGGACGCTTCCGCGACCGCATCGCGCAGGTGGGCGTGGAGCCCTACCGGGACGGGGCGGGCGAGATCATCGGCGCCCTCGGGATCGCCGTCGACGTCACCGACAGCAAGCGCGCGGGAGAGGAGCTGGCGCACCGGCTGCTGGAAGCGCAGGAGGCAGAACGGCGCTCCATCGCCCGCGAGCTGCACGACGACTTCGGCCAGGTGCTGACGGCCATCCGCCTGAGCCTGCAAGGCGGGGCGCGCGCGGCGGAGAGCATCCAGCTGGTGGACGACGCCATCCAACGCATGCGCGATCTGGCGCTCGATCTGCGGCCCGCGATCCTCGACGACCTGGGGCTGGAAGCGGCGCTCCGCTGGTACGTGGCCCGCGAGGCCGGCCGCGCCGGACTCGCCTTCCGGCTCGACGTCGAATCGATCGGGACCCGCCTGGCGCCGGCGTTGGAGACGGCCTGCTTCCGCCTGGTGCAGGAGGCGTTGACGAACGTGGTCCGGCATGGCCAGGCGGAAGAGGTGGAGGTCAAGCTCGACGCCTCGGAGGGAGAGGTGCGCGTCAGCATCTCCGACGACGGGAAAGGCTTCGACGTCCGGGCCGCGCGGCGCAGGGCAGCCGCCGGAGGCAGCCAAGGCCTCTTGATCATGGAAGAGCGGGTTTCGCTGGCGGGGGGAAAGCTGGAGATCCGATCGGGCCGGGGAGGCGGGACCACCGTCGCCGCGCGCATTCCGATCCCGGGAGCGCCGCGATGACGAAGCTTCGCATCCTCCTCGCCGACGACCACAAGCTGGTTCGGGCCGGCCTTCGCGTCCTGCTGGAGCGGATCCCCGACATGGAGGTGGTGGGCGAAACCGCCGACGGCCAGGACGCGCTCCGCCAGATCGCCGAGCTGCGGCCGGATGTCGCCCTGGTCGACGTGTCCATGCCGGGTCTCAACGGCATCGAGACCGCGGCCCGGGTGGCCCGCGAGCACCCCGCCACGCGGGTGCTGATCGTCTCCATGCACCTCGACGAGGAGTATGTGCATCGCGCGCTCTCCGCGGGCGCCGCCGGGTATCTGTTGAAGACCTCCGAGCTCGAGGAGCTGGAGATCGCGGTGCGGGCGGTGGGGAGGGGCGAGACCTGGCTGAGCCCCGACGTGTCGGCCCGGGTGGTGCGGTCCCTGGGCAAGGGAGACAAGGCCGGCGCCAGCCCCTACGAGCTGCTCACGCAGCGCCAGCGGGAAGTGCTCCAGCTCATCGCCGAAGGGCGCTCGACCAAGCAGATCGCGCAGCGGCTGGGCATCAGCGTCAAGACGGTGGAGACGCACCGCAGCGAGCTGATGGAACGCCTGGGCATCCACGGCATCGCCGGGCTGGTCCGGTACGCGATCCGCGCCGGCATCGTGCGGCCGGACGCCTGAGCGGGCGTGAGGGCGTGTGCGCAGCCCGCGCACCCGCCCGCCGGCGGCGTGATCCGGACCACCGGCGGCGCCCGAGATCTTGCGCGAATCGGCGGTCCGGGTGCTGATTGGCAAAGCATGCCCGCAATCCCCTCCAAAGCGCTCTCTGGCGCGCCCCACCGATGAAGAAGCTCGACAAGTTCATCGAAGTGCTGTTCTTGCGCGGCTCGACCACGCTGGTGTTGCGCGCGGGGTCGGCGGCCTATCTCGAGCGGCCGGGAGCAGCCGCGCAAGCGGTGATGCAGCGGCCGCTCTCGAAGGAGCACATCGTCTCGGCCGTCGCCGAGCTGATGCCGGCGTACATGGCCGAGACGTTTTCCGGCACCGAGTCGGAGGAGTTCGAGTACGACGCGCCGTCCGGCCGCGTCGAGGTCCGCTTCACCGCCGACGCGAAGGGCGTCCGCGCCGAGCTGCGCGCCATCCCTCGCGGGGCCGAGCCCCCCGCGGCGGCGGGCATCGACATCTCCGACCCGGACGACGAACCCGAGGAGGGGCTGCAGCTGGTCGATACGTTCGAGCGCCCGGAGCCGTCCGGCAGATCCGCTCCAGCCGGCAAGAAGCCGGCCGGGCGGCCCAAGGTGATCGTTCCCCCGCCGCCCGAGCTGAGAGCGGCCGGTCGACCCGGCGGACAGGTCGTCGCCCTCGGCGGCGAAGGCGCCAGCCCGGTGGCGGTCGGGAAGCGGCCCGAGGATCCCGCCGCGGCGATGGCCGAGCTGTTGGAGCTCACCTCCTCGAAGGGGGCCTCCGACCTCCACCTCACCAGCGGCCGGCCTCCGGCTTTGCGCATCGACGGCGACGTCCGCCTGCTGCAGGGCTGGGGCGAGCCCTCGGCCGAGGAGCTGGAGGAGCTGCTCTGGAGCATCACTCCGGAGCGCTATCGCGAGCAGTGGACCGCGACCAAGGACGCGGACTTCGCCCACGAGGCCGGCGACGCGCGATTCCGGGTGAACCTCTTCTGCGACCGCTCCGGCATCGCCGCGGTCCTGCGCCGCATTCCCGGCAAGGTCTTCAGCGCCGAGGAGATGGGAATCCCGAAGGAGCTGCTCGAGCTCTGCTTCCTGCCCAAGGGGCTGATCCTGGTCACCGGCCCCACCGGCTCGGGAAAGTCGACCACGCTGGCGGCGATGATCGACCACGTCAACCGCAGCCGCGACGACAACATCATCACCATCGAGGACCCGATCGAGTTCGTGCACGTGCCGAAGCGCTGCCAGATCCACCAGCGCGAGATCGGCATCCACACCGCCGGGTTCAAGGCGGCGCTGCGGGCCGCGCTGCGCGAGGATCCCGACGTGGTGTTGATCGGCGAGATGCGCGACCTGGAGACCGTCTCCATCGCGCTGGAGACGGCGGAGACCGGCCACCTGGTGTTCGGCACGCTGCACACCAACACGGCGCCCTCCACCGTGGACCGGATCATCGACCAGTTCCCGGCCGACCGGCAGGCGCAGATCCGGATCATGCTCTCCGAATCGCTGAAAGCGGTCGTGACCCAGACGCTGTGCAAGAAGGCCGGCGGAGGCAGGGTGGCGGCGCGCGAGGTCCTGATCGCCAGCGGCGCCGTGTCGAACCTGATCCGCGAGGGGAAGACCTTTCAGCTTCCTTCCGTCATGCAGACCGGGAGGGGCCACGGAATGGTGACGCTCAACGACGCGTTGCTCGACCTGGTGCGCAAGAAGCTGGTGGATCCGGAGGAGGCGCTGGCGAAGTCGGTTGCGAAGACCGAGCTGCGCAAGGCGCTGGCGGCGAACGGGCTCCTCCCAGCCGAGGCGGCGGGTTAGGCCCGGCCACCGGAGGTGGCTCAGGGCTTACGCTTGAGCGTGATCATTCCGCCGTCGGTGATGAGACCTGTTCTAGCCCGGCTCAGGTTGCCAATAGATCGGCTTCCGCCAGCAGCAGCAGCTCCGACTCCAGCCGCGGCGCCGGTTCGCCGCGCTCGCGGGCCTCGCGGTAGCGCCGCACGATGTCGACCAGCTGGCGCTTCTCGTCCTCCAGCACGATCACCTCGAAGGCGAGCTGCACCACGGTTTTCAAGTCAGCGTTGTTCCAGGGCTTGCGGAGGAAGCGGAACACTTCCGCCTCGTTGATCGAGCGCACCGGCAGCTCGGGATCGGTGTCCCCCGTGAGCATGATCCGGAGCACCTGGGGGTAGCGGCGGCGCACTTCCTTGAACAGGTCGAGGCCGGACATCCCGGTCATCCCGTTGTCGCTGATCAGCAGCTTGAACGGCTTCTGGCCGAGGACCTCCAGGGCCTCCTCGCCGCTCTCCGCGGTGGACACGGAGTAGCCGGCGTCGCCCAGCACGCGCGACAAGGCGTTGCGGACGTGCTCTTCATCGTCGACGACGAGGACCGTCCTGTCCGGCAGCACCGGCGGCGCGCCGCTCAATTGCCCCTCCGGGGAGGCTTGGCCGGCGGCGCGGCTGGCTGCTGCGGGCCGTCGACTCCGTCCTTCAAGCGCAGGCGGAACACCGCGCCGCCACCCTCACGATCGATGACCTCGGCCATGCCCTGATGCCCCTCCGCCACCAGTTTGACCATGTAGAGCCCGAACCCGAATCCCTTGCGCGGCCCGCCCTTCTTCGCTTCGACCGAACCGTACTTCTGGAACATGGTGGCCTTCAGATCGCCCGGGATCCCGGGACCGCGGTCGGCCACCTCGATCTCCACCGTACCATTGTCGTGACGGACCGCCACCGAGACGTCCTTGCCCCCCGGGGTGTACTTGAGCGCGTTGCCGAGCAGGTTCTCGAGCGCGCGGCGGACCAGCTTCCCGTCGATGACGGCGGTGGCATGGCCTACCACCGCCGTCGACAAGTCGATGCGCTTGCGCCGGGCGGTGGGGTCCAGCGTGGCGGCCGCGTCGGCGATCAGGGCCTTGAGATCGACGCGGGAGCGCGCGATGGGGAAGTGGCCTTCCTCGAGGAGACGGATCTGCAGCGCTTCCTCCAGCGAGGAGAGCATCGAGTCCGCTCCCCGCAGCGCCGCCTTGACGTCCTCTTGCGCGCGGCCCTCGGTGACGTCCTCGAGCAAGAGGTGCAGGTGCGCGATGATCCCCGCCAGCGGGCTGCGCATGTCGTGGACCATGAGCGAGAGCATGTCGTCCTTCGTCTGCTGCAGCTGCGCCAGCTGCTGCAGCTGCTGGCGGATGAGGGCGTCCTGCGCGCGCAGGCGGAGGAACGCGCGCACGCGCAACAGGAGCTCCCTCCGGTCGACGGGCTTGCTGAGGAAGTCGTCGGCTCCCGCCTGCAATCCCAGGTTCTTCTGCTCCTGATCGCTCAGGGCAGTGACGAGGAGGACGGGAAGGAACGGCTCGCTGGGCGTCTCCTTCAGCTTGCGGCAGACGTCGTAGCCGGTCATCCCCGGCATCATCACGTCGAGCAGCACCAGGTCGACGCGCTCCCGGGCGATCAGCCGCAGCGCTGACGGTCCGTCAGGCGCCTCGAGGATTTTGTGCTGGCCGCCGAGGATGGCCTTGAGCAGCGCCCGGTTGTGGTCCTCGTCGTCGACGATCAGGATGGAGGCGCCCAGGGACATGCTTCACTTCTCCTCCGGCCCTTCGGGCTCGACGAGCATCAGCTCGGCTTCCTCCTGCCGCGCCATCGCGGACAGGTAGGGGAAGTTGCGATCGAGGGCGCGGACGAACTGCAATTGCCTGCGCAGCGCCTGCACCAGCCGGCGATTCTCCTCCTGGAGCTGGATCTCCTCGAAGGCGAAGTGCACGGTGATGCGGAGCATGGTGTTGCTCCAGGGCTTGGGCAGGAAGCGGTAGACCTCGCCTTCGTTGATGGCGCGGATGATGGTGTCGCGCTCGGGGTCCGCCGTGAGCATGATCCGGCAGATATGCGGATACCGCTCGCGGATGAGCTTGAAGAACTGCAGCCCGCTCATGTCGGGCATGTTCTGGTCGCTGATCACCAGCTTGATGGGCTGCTGGCGGAGGATCTCCAGCGCTTCCGTGGGGCCCTCGACGGCGGTCACCGTGTAGCCTTCTCGCTCCAGCAGCCGGCTCAGCGCGGTCCGGACCTGCTCCTCGTCGTCGACCACCAGGATCGTCCGGCCCGGCAGCCGGACCGCTGCTTTACCGTCATTCGCCATTGATTCAATTGCACGGCGAACGACGCCGAAAGCAAGTTCTCCGATGTGTCCGAAGGTGCGATGGCGCTCTACAGCGCACCGGGGGAGACAGTTGAAAATCTGGCCTCTTCTGCTTGCCCGTGATGGTTTGTCCGGGTGACGTCCGGGGCGATGGCCGACGAGCAGGTGGAACAGATCCTGGTGCTCGTCGCCGAACGGCGGGGAATCGATTTCCGCGATTATCGGCGGGAAACCTTGCAGCGGCGCGCTCGTTCGCGGGCGCGGGCGGCCGGATGCCGGGATCTGGCCGCGTATCGCCGGATG
>WNFT01001367.1_pt1 | contig 22374 bp, 21 predicted proteins | sample 5400191 | NCBI WGS metagenome assembly WNFT01 (sample SAMN13153359, study PRJNA577476) | soil metagenome | isolation source: 80 cm saprolite under Madrone tree | place: USA:California | collected 2016-06-14 | reverse complement strand
CACCCCAAGCCGCTCTGGCTCCCGCCGTCGACCACCAATCCCAGCGCTCCTGCTTGTTTCACCACTCGCCTGCCACCCATCTCTCTTTCACCGCACCACTCCACGCCACACCCCTCTTCATTCAATCCCCATAACTCCCCCGCGGTTTCGTCCAACTGAATTCCTTCCGCAGTGCTCGCCGCTTCGACACCACACTCCCTCGAGAACTTGCCTCATGCCAACCTTGACCCCCGGCGAGACTTCGGAAAGAATCCTATTCGTTAGATGCTCCTGGAATTCATGCTGCATATTTAGCTTACGTTGTCCTCAGATAAGAGGAAGCAGAAGGTAAGCTTTAGAATTGGAGACTAAAAAGATGAAAGCGATGTTGACACTTGCATTACTTCTCTGTGTCTCTTGTGCCGTATCCTTTCAAGGGCAGAAATCCGAAAGCAGCAGTCCTACCGAAGGAGAACCGCAAGGTACGCCCACAGATTCTCGTACTGCTTCCAACCAAAGTCTCGCCATCATACCGTTTGAGCCAGGGGACAATCTCGCCTATCTGCGAGTGCGGGTGAATGGCTCTGCTCCGCTCCTGTTTGTTCTGGATAGCGGCGCGGGCGTGTGGGTCATTGACCAGTCGCAAGCCAAGACATTGAACTTAAAGACAGAGGAACAGGGAAAAATCACGGGCGCGGGTGCGGGCAACGTTGATGTCACTTATACAAAGAACGTCTCATTTGGTCTGCCGGGAATAGAAACCAGGGTTCCAACCGTCGCTCTTATTGATTTGTCAGCGCTAGCGGCTTCATTGGGGCGAAAGATTGATGGGATCATCGGTTATGATTTCTTTGACCGCTATGTTGTCGAAATTGATTATGACGCGTATATCGTCAGGCTGTTCGAGCCCAAAACTTACAACTATTCCGGCAACAGCGAAGTCATTCCAATTACGATCAAAAAGAAGCACGCTTATGTTACTGCAAAAATGAAATTGGCAGGACGCGAATCGGTAGCACGAGAATATCTTGTTGATTCGGGCTCATCTGACGCAGTTAATGACGAGCTCATTGCGCAATCATCTGCGCCAAAAGTGGAGGTTGTCGGCGGCGTAGGTTTAGGCCAGGAGTTCAAGGTTATTCTTAGTCGTGTCGAGCGTCTGCAGCTCGGAAGTATTGTGTTCGAGAACACGAATGGAGCATCGGGCGGGCAGAAGATCGGCGGAGAGCTACTGCATCGCTTCACAGTAATCTTTGACTACAGTCGCCAGCGCATGATTCTTGAGCCGAACCGTCACTTTCGAGACGGATTTGTCTTTGATATGTTCGGTGGAGATTTACGTTACGAACAGGAATCCAAAGCTTACAGAGTCAGTTCAGTTTACAAGAATTCTCCGGCGTCCGAGGCAGGATTAAAGGAAAGCGACCTCATCACGACAATTGACGGGCAGCCCGTTTTGTCATTCAGCCTAGATCAAGTGCGACGTATGTTTGCACAGGAAAAGGAATACAACTTAGGTATCCGACGCGGCAACGACATGATACAAGTCAAGGTAAAGTTAAGAAAGCTGCTCTAGGCAAAGGGCTCCTCAAGGATGTTTATTCTAGGAAGCAATCTCTTAGGCGACCGCATCTAACAATTCGTTGCAGGTGAGCCGCGATTGCGAGTCCTCCATGAAGCCTTTTCCTCTCAGTTGGTGCGATTCGCGCGGCCACCTGAACTCAAGCGTTGGATGTGCTTCGCAAACTCTAGGGGGATGATATTAGGCGTTTGACTTCCACTCTTTGGCTTGCATTGATGCTTGGCGCGTTCCTGTCGTCATCGACTCATGCTCAAACATCCACGCAAGTCTCAACCGAACCGGGCGTAGTCGCCGCTGTCGCTCCGACGTTTGGGCCAATCGCGCGTTCCGCCCGCGTAAAAGGCGACGTGGTTGTTGAAGTAACAATCAACACTCGAGGGGAAGTTGACGACACGAAAATAATCTCAGGACACGCGCTTCTTCAGGCCGCCAGTAAGGTCGCCGCAAAGAAATGGAAATTTGCCGTTGACGATCGCCGTAAACGTACTTGTCGCCTAACGTTCAGCTTTGGTTACATTGACGGTCGTAAATCAGACCCGGAGTACACGACAACGTTCATGCCGCCCTATCGGATTGAAATCTTGTGGAACCCTCCGGCCCCTGGTTATTAATGGGCACATCCAACAAATCGTTGGACGCGAGCGGCGGGGGCGTGTTTCGTAACTAGCTTGGTCCGGCGGAAGGTGCTTTGATTCGCGCCGCCGCGTCAACTCAAACGTTGGGCGTCTTTGATTCTTGACCGATGAAATACGTTTGCAACCATCTGCCCAAGCTAGTGAATAGTTTTGGTTTGATATGCGATGTGATGGGAGCGCTGCTCGTCTGGAAATATGGTTTGCCGGAGGCTATCAGCCGAACCGGAGCGATCCACATAATTGCGGAGCAATCTGACGACGACGAAATTTCGAAGGCAAAGAAGTTTGATCGATGGGCTCGTCTGGGCATCGGGCTATTGGTACTCGGGTTCATTCTTCAACTTGTCAGCAATTTCATCCCGTCTCTCCCGCGGTAATGCTGGGCGACGCCCAACAAATCGGGTATGGACGCGAGCGGCGGAAGCGCGTTTGCCAACTTGATTCGTGCGGCGGAGGGTGCTTTGATTCGCGCCGCCGCGTCAACTCAGACGTTATGCGTCTTACTCGTGACTGACAATGCGTATTAACATTGATGGAGGAGGGGCTTAAGACATAAGCTCAGAAATGGTCTCGGTCGCTCCAGCATTGGGTTGAAAAATTCGGAGCTCAGCGTCTCAAGCCTACAACCCGACGTTCATCAATACGATTGTTCTTCATGATTTCAGATCCCCCCTTTTCATCCACGTTAATTCGCGGCCATATTTTTTACAACTTACGATTGCGTTCCTTAAAGGCCGTCCCAAAGTCTGTTAACAAATAATTCAGCCTGAGTTTAGATTGATGTAACACCCACTATCTAGAGTGGGCTGCTATTCGCATCTTTCGCCCATTAAGTTTGAGGAAAAAATATGCCCCTCTTTAATAGAATTTCGTCGCTCGCCCTATGGACTTCATTACTAGCGCTTGTGGCTTTTGGGTTCGCTTGTAGTGGTCAACAAAGCGGAAACGAGCGTGGATCTATCAATCTGCAAGGCGCAGGCGCAACCTTTCCGAATCCGCTTTACCAAAAATGGTTGAGCGAATACGGCAAGCTGCATCCGAATGTGCGCATTGACTATCAATCGATTGGCTCGGGCGGCGGCATCAAACAAATACAGGCGCAGACGGTGGACTTTGGTGCTTCGGATGCGCCAATGAGCGACGCGGATTTGAAAGCAGCGCCGGGCGAACTCCTTCATGTACCGACTGTCCTGGGCGCAGTTGTCGTTACCTATAACGTGGCTTCGATTACTCAGCCTCTCCACTTGTCGCCTGAAGTTTTGGCGGACATTTTTCTCGGCAAGGTAAAGAAGTGGGACGACGCGCACATCAAACAGGACAACGCGGGCGTCAATTTACCGGCGGCGGATATCACGGTGGTCCATCGTGCCGATGGCAGCGGCACGTCGTACGTCTTCACCGACTATCTTTCGAAAGTAAGCGCCGAGTGGAAAGAAAAAGTTGGCACTGATAAGTCTCCGAAGTGGCCGGTGGGTCAGGGTGGCAAGGGCAACGAAGGCGTGACCGGACAGATTAAGCAACAGCCAAACACGATTGGGTATGTTGAGTTGGCCTATGCAGTACAAAACAACTTGCCCGCTGCTCTGATCAAGAATGCAAGCGGAAAGCTTATTGAGCCTTCAATTGATGCGGTAACGGCGGCGGCAGCCTCCGCTTCCGCGCAAACACCCGACGATCTACGCGTGTCGATCACAAACTCCGCCGGCGAGAACGCCTATCCGATCTCAAGCTACACCTACATCCTCGCCTATAAAGATCAGAAGAACGCGGAGAAAGGAAAAGCGCTGGTTGACTTTCTCTGGTGGGGAATTCACGACGGCGAGCAGTTTGCGAAAGGCCTGCAGTATGCGCCGCTGCCGGCTGAGATAGTCAAGCGAGCAGAAGCGAAGATCAATTCAATAACTTCGGGCGGCAAGCCACTGCGGTGATGTGCTTATTCCCCTCCCTTTGGGAGGGGTTAGGGGAGGGTCCGAAGCTTGACGCGCACAAGCCCTCTCCCCAACCCTCTCCCAAAGGGAGAGGGAGAAAGACTTCAAACTGAAGTTTGCCGGACAAGTTTAGAGGCGGGCATTAATTCGACGGCCCGCCTCTCGGTCATTCAAATGGAACAAGCCATCGGCGAGCGACGCTCGTCTCTAAATGTTAATTGGAGACAATTGCTTTCGCCCACCGGCAACACCGGCGACGCAGTGTTTCGCTGGTTGTTGTTTGCGGCCGCGTCGCTGCTGGTACTGATTGTTGCCGCAATGATCCTGGCGCTGACAGTGAAGTCAATGCCGTCGATTCGTCAGTTTGGTTTTCACTTCCTGACCAGCTCCGAATGGAATCCGGTAAAGAGCGAGTTTGGCGCGTTGCCTTTTATCTACGGCACAGTCATGTCCTCGCTGATCGCGCTCGTGATTAGCGTGCCGCTGTCTTTGGGAATAGCGATCTTTTTGGTCGAGCAGGCGCCGCGCCAACTCGCCAGGCCAGTGACATTTCTGATCGAACTGCTGGCTGCGATTCCCTCAGTAGTTTATGGGCTCTGGGGAATCTTTGTGCTTGCTCCTTTTTTGCGCGTCCACGTTGAGCCACCGTTGCAGCACTGGTTTGGCTGGCTTCCGCTTTTCAAAGGACCAATCACGGGGATCGGATTGCTCACCGGCGGCATCATCCTCGCGATCATGGTGACGCCGATTATTTCTGCGGTCGTTCGTGACGTGCTGGCGGCTGTTCCGGGTTCGCAACGTGAAGCAGCGCTGGCGTTGGGGGCGACCAAATGGGAAACAACACGCGTAGTTTTAGTAAACGGAGCACCCGGAATCGCCGGCGCGGTCATTCTGGGTTTAGGCCGCGCCATTGGCGAAACGATGGCGGTGACAATGGTCATCGGCAATCGCGCGCACATCAGCGCTTCGCTTTTTGATTCGTCATACACGATCGCTTCGGCTATTGCCAATGAGTTTACGGAAGCGACGCAGGATCTCTATCTCAGCGCGCTGGTTGAGCTGGGACTGATCTTATTTTTGGTGACCTTCGTAGTGAATGCGATTGCACGAGTCTTGGTGTGGAACGTGACGCGCAAGATGAGCGGCGTCGGTAACGCGTAACGCTAACTTCATGCGTAAAGCAAACTGTTAGTTTGCGGATCGCTCGCAAGAGGCCACGATGATGGCAATCGCTTCGCAAACCAATCTTGTGTTTTACGAAAGACCGCAAACTAACAGTTTGCTTTACGAAAAAAGATGAGAAAAGTAGATCGACTACGCCGCAACAGGAGCGCGACGATGACCACATTGACCGCGCTTTGCACCGTTGTGGCCGTCGGCATTCTACTGATCATTCTCATTTATATTGCCATGCAGGGCATTGGTTCGCTCAGTTTTCGGTTTTTGGTTGATAGCCCGCGCCCGGTTGGCGAAGGCGGCGGCATCGGCAATGTGATAGCGGGAACGCTGGTGTTGCTTGGGCTATCGGCGGCAATTGGACTTCCCTTCGGCATCGCGGTCGGCGTCTATCTCTCCGAATTCGGCACTGGAAAATTCGGCAGCGCAGTGCGATTTCTAACTGACACGCTGACCGGCATTCCCTCGATCGTTACCGGCGTGTTTGTCTACACGATAGTGGTCGTACCGTTGAAACATTTTTCGGCGCTGGCGGGCGGTATCGCGCTGGCGCTGATCATGATTCCAATCGTCGCGCGCACCACCGAAGAGATGATCAAGCTGGTGCCGCAAAGCCTGCGCGAAGGAGCACTCGCATTGGGCGCGCCGCAGTGGCGCACGACGTTAGGTGTTGTGATTCCGGCGGCGGCGTCGGGAATCGCGACCGGCGCCATGCTGGCCATCGCGCGTATCTCGGGCGAGACGGCGCCGCTGTTGTTCACGGCGTTCGGCAGTCGCTTTTTTAGTTATTACCTGGATCAACCAATCGCTTCGCTAACGGTGCAGATTTATAACTACGCAATTTCGCCTTACGACGAATGGCACGCGCAGGCATGGGCCGCGACTTTGGTTCTGATGACGTTGATACTGTCGATAAATATTGTGGTCCGCATTTTTACGCGCAAACGGTTCTGAGATCTGAAATCCGCAATTCGAAATTCGAAATCCGAAATTCCTAGAATGCCCGCACCGACGTTAACAACTAGGATCGCAGTCTCCGAACGCGCAGCGGAGAGCCTTGCGGCCACGACCGTTGCGGCGGCGAAGATTGCCGTGCGCAATCTGAACTTCTATTACGGAAAGACTCAGGCATTGCATGACGTTTCGCTGGAGATACCGGAACGCATCGTTATGGCGTTCATCGGCCCCTCCGGCTGTGGCAAGTCGACTTTGTTGCGCACGCTGAATCGAATGAATGACGTTATTCCCGCTACGCGCGTCGAGGGCGAGGTGCTGATGGATGGTCGCGATATTTATGAAGCGGGCACGGATGTAGTCGAGTTGAGAAGAAAAGTAGGCATGGTGTTCCAGAAATCGAATCCATTTCCCAAAACGATCTTTGACAACGTCGCCTACGGCCTACGCATTAACCGGTTAACTACCAGCAAATCCGAGCTAGCCGGTCGAGTGGAACAGGCACTGAACGATGCCGCGCTCTGGTCCGAAGTAAAGGACCGTTTGCAGACGTCGGCTCTTAGTTTGTCTGGAGGCCAACAGCAGCGCCTTTGCATTGCGCGCGCGCTGGCAGTGCGGCCTGAGGTAGTATTGATGGACGAGCCGGCATCGGCGTTGGATCCGATAGCGACTTCGAAGATCGAGGAGTTGATCGTCGACCTGAAGCAGCGCTACACGATCGTAATCGTGACGCATAACATGCAACAGGCGGCACGGGTTTCGGACACGACCGCGTTCTTCCTCTTAGGCAAATTGATTGAAGTGAACTCAACGGAAAAAATGTTTACGAATCCAAGCGAGAAACTTACAGAAGACTACATAACGGGACGGTTTGGGTAACACATTGCCGATTGCCAATTGCCAAATGCCGATTGAGGGTTTCGCAATACGTACGCATCGCCTTTAAGCAAAGAACAGAGCCAATCGGCAATCGGCAATCGGCAATCGGAAATGAAGTGACATGGATCAGCATCGCCATCTTGACGACGAACTAAACTCGCTGCGCGACCGCGTGTTGCTGCTGGGCGGCGAAGCCGAAGCCGCGCTTGACCGCGCCATGCTTGCGCTGACGGAACGCGACAGCGAAGTCGCGCGTCAGGTGCTGGATAATGACGATCAAGTCGACCGGCTGGAAGTTGAGATTGACCGCCAGTGCATCGACATCATCGCTCTGCGCCAACCGGCCGCGCGCGACCTGCGTTTTGTTATCTCGGTTGCGAAAATGGCGCCGGTGCTGGAACGCATCGCGGACCACGCGGCTAACATTGCCCGGGTGGCCCTCGATCTAAACAACGAACCGGAGTTGAAATCGGTTACTGAACTGAGTGGCATGGCTGGACACGCATTGCGCATGTTGCATCAGGCGTTGGATGCGTTCACTTCAGGCGACGCCTCGGCGGCACGCGAGATCATCAAGAGCGACTCGGTAATCAACGATCTTTATAACCACATCTTCCATCAGTTGATCGAAATGATGGTCACTGAGCCAGCCACTGCCACCCGCGACGCGCGCCTGCTTTTCGTTGCCAAACATCTGGAACGCATCGGTGACTACGTGACCGACATCTGCGAGTTGACGGTTTATATGGCCGAAGCCACATTCATCAAGCACTTTAAGTAGGACAGACATTCCTGTCTGTCCTTGTCGGCTTGGGCGCGTGCTCATGAGGGTCAGACATAAAAAGAGATTTTCCATTTATCATTTTTCAATTGCCATTTTTCATTTAAGACAAGCGGTAAGAGGTGAGACAAGGCTTGCACAGTTCCTGCCGCCATCAGCTAAATGAAAAATGTGAAATGAGAAATGGAAAATCTCTTGTCCTGCTTGAGCGGTTAGCACGCGAAAGAATCCGGACAGGCGGGAATGCCTGTCCTACTTAAAACAATGGCGCGACCGGTCCTCATAATTGAAGACGATCCGGACATCTCCGAGAGCTTGAAGTACAACTTCGAGCGCGAAGGATTGTCGACCGTTACCGCGGCCTCCGGTGAAGCCGGCCTGGCTGCGGCTCTTAACGAACGCGAGCCACCGGCGCTAATAATTCTCGATCTGATGTTGCCCGGAATGAGCGGCACTGAATTATGTCGCCGGCTTAGAAGAGAACCTGCAACCCGGCGAACGCCGATAATCATGGTGACTGCCAAAGCTTCGGAATCGGATCGCGTTACCGGACTGGACCTGGGCGCCGACGACTACATCACCAAGCCGTTTTCGGTGCGTGAACTCCTCGCGCGCGTGCGCGCAGTCATGCGGCGCATGGACGAGACGACCGGCAAGACTTATGAAGACGATCACTTGCAGATCGACTTCGACGACATTCGCGTAGTTTGCCGCGGTCAGAAGATCAAGCTGACGAACAAGGAATTCACTTTGCTTTCCGTGCTGGCGCGGAGTGCCGACCGCGTTATCACCCGCCAGCAATTGCTGGACAACGTTTGGGGCTACAGCTATTACGGAGACGCGCGCACACTCGACGTTCACATAAGACGGCTGCGACAAAAGTTGGGCGAATGCGGCGACTGCATTGAAACTGTCGTTGGCGTTGGCTACCGTTTCGTCGGCTGTCCCGCCAACGGGTAACGGCGGAGTTCTTCTTGCGGTGGTACGTTAGAGGCGGGCGATGCCCGCCATTATAATTGGCGAAGGCGATAACAGTGTCCAAGCGCAATGCCATCTTGATCGCAGCCGGCGCGTTTTTCCTTGCCGCGCTGCTTCTGGTGCCTTCTTTTCCAGCGCGCCTGTTTGCGGCTGTTTTTACCTCTCTAGTCGCGATCTTTTTGTTGGGCAAAACTTTCTCAACCGGAAATAACACAGGAAATCTCGCTGTAAATCGCGCCAGTGAATCAACCGGCGACGAATCAGCGACTGAAATTTTTGCGTTGGGCAAGTTGTTCGAGGCGACGATGAGCGGCATGCGCGAAGGATTGCTGGTCGTGGATAAGGACATGCGCGTCGTTGCTTCAAACCCCGCCGCGCACCGGCTGTTCAATCTTTCGGGCGGCAAACTAAATTCGCAGCGCCTGACGGAGCTGACGCGTAACCCCGCGATTTACAGCGCATTTCTCGATGCGTTAAAGGGAATAGAACGCAGCGGCGTGAAAGTTGAAACACATGGCACTGAGCGTTTAATTTTCGATTTGCGCGTGGTGCCGCTGAACAATTCGAATGGTACCCCTGCTAACCGTTGGCCCGGCAGTACGGAACCAGCTGTCCCACAAGGGGCCCTGGGAGTTTTTATTGACGTCACGCGCATCGAGCGTCTCGAGCGCGTGCGGCAGGAGTTTCTTTCGAATGTCTCGCATGAGCTGCGCACGCCGCTGACGGCAATCCTGGCTTTCGTCGAAACTTTGGAAACAAGCGCCATCGAAGATCAGGAGAGCGCAAAACACTTTCTTTCCATCATTCGCAAAAGCGCGTTACGCATGAACACCTTGATCGGAGACATACTCGAGTTGAGCGCGATCGAAGCGGGCAACGTAGAAGTAAGGGCAGAAGAGGTTGCACTGGCCCCTCTCGCTGCTGAGGTTATCTCCGCCCTGGCTGCGCAAGCCGAGGCACGGGCGATTATCGTTGTTAATGAAGTGCCGACCGACGTCAAAGTGTTTGCCGATCCGCGCCGGTTGGAGCAAATGCTGACGAACCTGATCGACAATGCCATCAAGTTCAATCGCGAGGCTGGCAAAGTGACGGTGAGTTTTGAACGTAGCGCTCGCGATCAAATATTGATCGCAGACACTGGCGAAGGAATCCCGGCGCAGTATCTTGATCGATTGTTCGAAAGGTTCTATCGCGTGGATCGCGCCCGTTCGCGCGACATGGGCGGCACCGGTCTTGGCCTTGCGATCGTGAAACACCTGGCCCGCGCGCACGGCGGCGAAGTAACCGTTACCTCTGAGTTAGGCAAAGGAAGTAACTTCACAATCGAACTACCACGCAAAGATAAATAGCAGAATACTCGGGACGATAGTTCGTCAGGCTTTCTTGATTTCAAAACGACATTGCGGTGGTCCATCCCGGTCACACCGTTCCTGAACCGGCGCGCCCACGATCTCTGACATGAGAGCTTCGGCAAGTTGACAGACTTCCGGATGTTCACTAACGGCTGCCGCCAGCGGACAACTGCCGCTGCGAATGATCAATTTGGTTTCCTCTTTCTCAATTCTGGCCGCGCCGCCCAGTGCTTCCAATGCCTTCACCGCGCTACGCGCGCGACTCTCCAAACTTCTTTTGGGCGAAGATTGACGCTCCGCCAGTGAGCGACCGACTTCCCGCAAAACCTCAGTGACAGTGTTTGGCTCAAGCCGCTTTTCCAAAATGGTAATGAGAGCGTTCAGCAAGAGATCGTACGCCTTGGGAAAAAGCCGCTCTGCCTCGTGGGTTAGCTTGTAAGCGAAATGTGGTTTGCGAAACCCACGCCGCACGCCACTCTGCTTGACCAGTCCATCGCGTTCAAGCGCCAGCAGTTGCGCCCTTACCGCGTTGTCGGTGAGCTGCAGTTTTTCCAGCAACTCATTAACCGTAAGACTCTCGCCGCGCAGCAAACTAACGATGCGCCCGCGGGTGCTCTCGAAAAACCTCTCCCCTGGTTTGGTTTTATCCATTAAAGCCTCAACCCAATGAGAGTATACACTTTTGCGCGGATTTCTCCAATAAGTCAATTTATTCCTTGACTTATTGGAGTGAGGTACCGTATTCTCGACTGCAAAACACATTTGACCCAAAAAGGCCGAGACAATTCTTCATATCTTAGGAGGCAGCACGATGGCACAAGCAATCTACGGGACAACTCTAACAGAGGCGACTGAGACGGACACGACCGCTCCAGGTTACCAGGGGTATCAGATCCTGCACCTTGGTTTTACGGTGGCGCCGATCGTCGCCGGGCTCGACAAGTTCTTTCATCTGCTGGTGAATTGGGACCAATACCGGCATTCGTCAACAATCTGACCGGCGGGCATGGACATCAATTGATGCTCGTGGCCGGCGTAATCGAGATCATCGCCGGTCTCGGCGTTTGGTTCAAGCCGAAGATTTTCGCTTATGTTGTTAGCGCCTGGCTGCTGCTAATTATCGCTAACCTGCTTTTGATTCCCGGCTACTTCGACGTTGCATTGCGCGATTTTGGTTTAGCACTTGGGGCACTTGCCCTGGGTCGCATGAGCCATGAGTATTCTGACTGAGTAGTCAGGTTTGGTTCAGAGGCGGCGCGCACCGAGAGTGGAACAATCTCCTACCGATGGGGAATGCTCTTCGACTGACTGCTGCCTCGCTGGTTCCGCGTCAGCGCGATTTTCAGTAGCGGTGGAGTCACCAGGGTGGTGATTACAACCATGATCACGACGGCGCCAAACGTTGCCGAGCTCACCACCGGCGCCATCGTGCCTGTTGCATTCGGCAGCATCAGAGTCGCACCGATGCCGGCCACGATCAGGCCAACTTCGCCGCGCGGAATCATCCCAACTCCGACCGCCAAACGATTGAGCCCGCGCTCAGTTAACGCGAGCGAGCAGATCTGTTTGCCAGCAATTGCAGCGATGGTTAGCGCAAGAGCAAAACCGAGCAAATCCAAATGACCAAACACTCGCAGATCGACTTTCATTCCCATCAACGCGAAAAAGATGGGCACGAGAAACGTCGTAACCGGCTCGAGCAATTGACCTAAATCGCGTTCGCCGCGATCGGTAAACGATTTGAAGTGAACATCGTCGAGGACTAACCCGGCCGCAAAGGCGCCGACGATTGTTGCAAGCCCAACTCTGGCTGCCAGCCAGGAAAGTCCAAAACAAAACGCGATCGAGAGGACTAGCAAGATGCCGCGACTTTCCAGTCTGCTCGCACCGCGAAAAAGCGGTGGCACGAGGTAACGGCCAATCGCAAAGGCGTTGACAAAAAAGATAGCTGTCTTTGCGGCCAGCCAAAAAATATGAGCGACGGAAAGCGAAGTCCCTGCCGCAGCAGCCGCCACCGCGCCTACTACCGTCGCCAGGATCAGTAAACCGATAACATCGTCGATCACTGCCGCGCCCAGAATAATGCGCGATTCGCGCAGTCTTAGTTTTCCCAGATCTTTAAGAACGCGAGCGGTGATGCCGACGCTGGTTGCGCACAACACTGCGCCGAGGAAGATATGGACGAGTCGAGACTCATTTGGCAAAAAGTATGCGGACACTCCCCAGCCCAAAAAGAATGGTGCGATTACGCCGGCAACCGCGACGAACAGCGAAGACCAACCAACTTCCAGCATCTCGCCCAGGTTCGATTCCAGCCCCACTTCAAATAACAAAAGAATCACGCCTATCTGCGCCAGCGCTGCAATCACGCCATCGGTTTTGATCCAATCTGCGTAGTGAAAGCCAACGAGCGCGAGGTTGCCGAGAATGATTCCCGCTAACAACTCACCCAGCACTGCCGGTTGGCCAACACGTTCGAAAAGTTCGCTGCCAACTTTAGCAAGTAACAGAATCACCGCCAGACCCGCCAAAATCATGGGACCAAAGTCATAACTGCTGCTGGTTGGTGCAACCGGAATTTCCGTCCCGGCCCAGGCGGTTTGGGCCGCAAACAAGACGAGTAGGACAACAATGATTACAAGCAATGGTCTTTTCATGGTTTTGAAGGAATTGACGCCGGATTATTACACATTCGCAAAGACAGGCATGCCAGGCGAGGCTCACTATGACAAGCGCGCCGCTGTTTCATGTTGTCGCTGGTTTGCCTGGAGCGCTTGCGGCCACTATAATGCGCCAAATTTTGAACGCGCTTTAGTTGGGTGGGAGCAGCCAGCGCTTCCAGATAGCACATTTTCGATGTCAACCCCTCTTAGATGGAAACAACGCGGCCGTGTCTCGCCTTCTAGCCGCCGTCAACCCGAAACTCCGCTGCGTACGCTTGCACTAAACTTAAGCGAGGCCGCTCGTTCGGCACTGACCGAGCCATTTCGGCTGACAGTGGAGCACAGCCCCATCTATCTGCCGCGTTTGCCGCAGGCCTTTGATGGCTTTCGCATTGTGCAGCTCTCCGATATCCACCACAGCCCCTTCACCAGCGTTCAGCAAATTGAGCGCGCCGTGGAAACGGCCAACAGTTTGCAGCCCGATATGATCGCGCTAACCGGAGACTACGTTTCCAAGGAACGCCGGTACGCGGCGCCCTGCGCCGAGCTGCTGGGAATACTGAAAGCTCGCCATGGCGTCTTTGCAGTACTGGGCAATCATGACCATTGGACTGACGCGGCTCTGATTACTGACTTGTTCCGCGCCGAAGGCATCACGATGCTGGTAAATCAGGGAATGCGTTTTGAAAAAGACGGCGCCGCTTTTTGGCTGGCCGGCGTGGACGATACGATGGTGGGATTGGAAGACTTGTCACTTGCTTTGGCCGGAGCGAGCGATGATGAGATGAAATTGCTGTTGGCCCACAACCCGGTAATTTTGCGAAAGGCTGCGCGCGCGGGTGTTGATCTGGTGCTGAGCGGCCACACGCATGGCGGCCAGGTTAATTTGCGTTCGGAGCGCAGCGAGTCGGGCCGCCCCCGCCGCCGTCTACTTAAAGGCCTGGCGCGCCAGGGCGATACTCAAATTTACATAACGCGCGGGCTCGGAACTGTGGTGCTCCCGGTCCGTTTTGGCTGCCCGCCCGAAGTTTCTCTACTTGAATTGCGCTGCGCTTGAGAAGTGAATGGTATCCGTCGTGAATAGTCCTTCGCTTTCATCTATTCACGATTTACGATTTACTAACCAGATGTCCTCCCGAATTCTTACCGTTCCCAATATGCTCACCGTCTTTCGGATGATGCTCATTCCTGTTTTCGTGACCGTGCTGTTCTACCAAAGATTCATCGTGGCGTTGGCAGTCTTCGTTTGCGCCGGTCTCACGGACGGACTCGATGGATTATTGGCGCGACGATTTGATCAGCGCTCGCAGCTTGGCACCGTTCTCGATCCGATCGCCGACAAGCTCATGATGGTGACGGCCTTCATCGTTCTCTCAATGCGCAGCATTTTTCCCGCCCCAGTTCCCAGTCACTTGCCGGTACCCTTCTGGGTCACTGTCGCCGTGATCAGCCGGGACGTATTCATTATCGTAGGCGCGGCTGCGATAAATATCATGACCGGGTTCCGGGGGTTCCGGCCATCCTGGCTCGGAAAGGTCAATACCACCGTTCAAATTGTCGCTATCGCGGCCATAATGTTTGCCGCCAGCGTTCCTTACGACACTGGCTATTACCTGCCAACCGTCTACGCCACCGTATTCACTTTTGCAGTTCTTTCGGGCCTTCATTACATCTTTTTCGCCTCAAAATTGCTGAACGAAGACCGTAAATAGCACTGGCTTGGAAATAGGCCCGAAATTTAAGCCAAACCCGTTGTAAAACCCCATTTCAAAAGTTGACAAGAGGGCACTCAGGTATTATATTAGCGCTCCATTCAACTAGGGTTTATGGGTGGGCACTACATTGAAGGCTGAGGTGGCCCGCAAGCTTCATAATCGCGGGCCAAATATCGTTTGGAGAACAAAAAGAGATGAGCAAGATTATTGGCATCGACCTGGGAACGACCAATTCCGTTGTGGCAGTGATGGAAGGCGGCGAACCCACGGTAATCACGAATTCTGAGGGTGGGCGCACGACGCCGTCGGTGGTTGCGTTTACCAAAGACGGCAGCCGGCTGGTGGGTCAGGTGGCCAAGCGCCAGGCCGTTACCAACCCCGAAAACACTGTCTATTCAATCAAGAGATTTATGGGACGGCGCTTCAATGAAGTGACCGAAGAAATCAAGCAGGTCCCTTACAAGGTTCAGGCAGCCAGCGGCAGTGGTGACGTGCGGATACTCGCCGGTGGCAAGGAATGGAGCCCGCCGGAGATCTCGGCCATCATCCTGCAAAAGATGAAGCAGTCGGCTGAAGATTATCTCGGGCAAAAAGTCGACAAAGCCGTCATCACGGTGCCGGCGTATTTTAACGACGCGCAACGCCAGGCCACCAAGGATGCCGGAAAAATCGCAGGCCTGGAAGTGATGCGAATCGTGAACGAGCCGACCGCGGCCGCGCTGGCTTACGGTCTCGATAAGAAAAAGGACGAGACGATCGCAGTGTTCGACTTTGGCGGCGGCACGTTTGACATATCGATTCTCGAAGTCGGTGAAGGCGTGGTCGAAGTGAAGTCGACTAATGGTGACACGCACCTGGGTGGCGATGACATCGATGAACGCCTGACCGAATGGATCATTGAAGAGTTCAAGAAGGACCAGGGCATCGATCTTTCAAACGACAAGATGGCGTTGCAACGTTTGAAGGAAGCTTCGGAGAAAGCAAAGATCGAACTCTCGAGCACCATGGAGACGGAGATCAACTTACCATTCGTCACCGCGGATCAGTCAGGACCAAAGCATCTGGCAATGAAGTTAACGCGTGCGAAGTTTGAGCAATTGGCTGAGCCAATTCTCGGCCGTCTAAAATCACCAGTAGAGCAGGCAATCAAGGATGCCGGCGTCGACGCGAAAAAGATCGATGAGGTGGTTCTGGTCGGCGGCTCGACACGCATTCCGAAAGTTCAGGAGATGGTCCGGGATCTGTTTGGCAAGGAGCCAAACAAGAGCGTGAACCCTGACGAAGTGGTAGCGATCGGCGCAGCCGTTCAGGCGGGAGTTCTGTCGGGTGAAAAGACTGACATCCTGTTGCTTGACGTGACGCCGCTTAGTTTGGGCATTGAGACGCTCGGCGGTGTCTTTACTAAACTGATCGAACGCAACACAACTATCCCGACACGCAAGTCGGAGATTTTCTCGACGGCTTCCGACAATCAAACATCGGTCGAGGTCCACGTGCTTCAGGGCGAACGCCCGATGGCCGCCGACAATCGGACGCTCGGCAAGTTTCATCTGGTCGGCATTCCGCCAGCCCCGCGCGGCATGCCGCAAGTGGAAGTGGCTTTCGACATCGATGCGAACGGCATTGTGAACGTGTCGGCCAAAGACATGGGCACGGGCCGCGAGCAGAAGATAACCATCACCGCGTCTTCCGGTCTGTCGAAAGAAGAGATCGACAAGATGATGCGCGATGCTGAATCGCATGCCGCCGACGATGTGAAGAAGAAAGAAGAGATCGAAGCGCGTAACCGTCTGGATGGACTTACTTACCAGATGGAAAAAACGCTCAACGACAACCGCGAAAAGGTTGGCGCGGTGGCAACCGATGTCGAGTCGGCAATCGCCGAAGCGAAGAAGGCGTTAGCGGAAGGCGGCGTGGATCGATTGAACGAAGCGTTCAATCAACTACAAACGGCTTCGCATAAGATGGCTGAGGCGCTTTATCAGCAGACTGGAACAACCGGGGGTGAGACGCCCGCGGAAGATCAGGCTTCGGCTGCAAGCGCATCGACTTCGGGCAGCGGCGGCGACGACAACGTCATCGATGCGGAATACGTCGATGTAGACGAGAACAAATAAAGTGAGCAGTGAACGGTGAGCAGTGAGCAGTTTAGGAAATGCCTTTACTGCTCACTGCTTACTGCTAACTGCTCACCAGTTCCAAAATGGCCAAACAAGACTATTACGAAGTACTGGGCATCAAGCGCGACGCCAAGCCCGAAGAAATCAAGAAGGCCTATCGTCGCCTGGCGCGCAAGTACCATCCCGACGTCAATCCCGGAGACAAAGCTTCCGAGGAACGTTTCAAGTTAACCACTGAAGCGCATGACGTTCTTTCCGACCCCAAGAAACGAAAAGTTTACGATCAGTTTGGCCAGTATTCCGACAATCTGGCGGATGCTGCCGCGCGTGGCGCCACCCCCGGCGGGGCCGGCCGCGCGACCCCGGGTTTTGATTTCAGTGGTTTTGATTGGGGTGCGGCCACTCCATCCGCAGGCGGCTCGAGTTTCCGCGACATCTTTGCGGATCTTTTTAGTGGGAGCGCGAAAGAGCAGGAACCGCCACGGCCGCAACCTAAGCGCGGCGCAGACATTGAAATGCCGCTATCGCTTTCTTTTGAAGAGGCGATTAAGGGAATAACAACCAATCTTACAGTTAATCGATCTGAACAATGTTCGCGTTGCAATGGCGCCGGCGACATTGGTGGTCCATTAATGGTTTGCTCGACCTGCAAAGGCAGCGGGCAAGTGCAGCGGGCCGGCGGACGATTGCGTTTCGCGCAGGAGTGTCCCGATTGCAGTGGCACCGGGCGACGCAGATCGCCGTGCTCGTTGTGTCACGGCAAAGGAGTGGTGCCAAAAACTGAAACCGTCAAGGTGCGCATTCCCGCCGGAGTCGAGACAGGCTCGCGCGTGCGCATTCCGGGAAAAGGCCAGGGTGGTCGACTCGGCGCGCTGCCGGGGGATTTGCACATCATCACCAACGTCGGTCCGCACAAATATTTTACGCGCAAGGGCGACAACATTTATGTGACCGTTCCCATAACCGTGCCGGAAGCAGCGTTGGGGGCGAAGATTGAAGTGCCGACTGTTGAAGGCAAAGCACAACTACGTATCCCGCCCGGCACGCAATCAGGTCAAAAATTTCGGCTGCGCCAGCGTGGCGCACCGTCGTTGCGCAATCCCGGCGCGCGCGGGGACCAGTTTGTTGAAGCGCAGGTCACGCTGCCGAAGGTGATTTCAGAAGAGACCAAGGAACTGCTGCGGCAGTATTCAAAGATGAATGACGAGAACCCTCGGGTAGAGATGGGTCTGGAGTGACAAGTAAAGAGTAAAAAGTGAAAAGTAAATCGGACAGCCCGCGTCTGCTACTTTTCACTCTTCACCTTTCACTTTTTACCGTTATGAAGCGCAAGCCAAAGACATACACCATCAGCGCGGTCGCGGATCAATACGGCATCCATCCGCAGACGCTGCGCCTTTATGAACGCGAAGGACTGCTCAAACCGTCGCGCTCCGAAGGCAACACGCGTCTCTACACCGATCCTGATCTCGAACGGCTGGAATTGATTCTGGCGCTGACGCGCGATCTCGGCGTCAATCTTGCTGGCGTGGAGATCATTCTCAACATGCGCGAAAAGATGGATGCTATGCAGCACGAGTTTGAACGCTTCTTTCAGTATCTCCAATCTCACGCTGAAGAGTTAACCAACTTCGCCGAGCCGCCGGCCGAAGGCACCAGCGACGCGCTCGTTCCGGTCACGGGCGCCGCAGCGCTCCGCCGCCGCGCCTCTCGCGGTTGAGCCGTTACAAGATTCTCTGCATAAAAATAAATCTACTTGTTGATGCGCAACTTGCCGTGTTAGATTTCGCGCGCAGTTGACCGCTCCTAAAAGCTTTACCATCACCCGCACATAGAGTTTTCAAGTTCACGAACGCCGGCATGCGTGTCGGATTCGGAATTTGTGAACATCAACGCCGCTCATCTGGTCTTGCAACATGATGAAGGTCGGCCCGCGTTTCTTTTGCGTTATTGTTTTAGCGGTAATGGCGTCGCTGCTCGCGCACCCAGTAACTACTGCTGCGCAGGACCTCGACAACGTAACGATTACCGGACGCGTGATGGATCAGAATGGAGCTATCATTCCCAGCGCCACCGTGACGGCGACGCTGATCAAGACCGGAGTAGAACGCACGGTAGTCACTAACGCCGATGGCCGCTATCGTCTGATTCAACTTGAACCTGGTGTCTACAATCTAAAAGTTTCGTTTACCAACTTTGCTACGGACGAAAGACCAGCGCTGACAACGATAGCCGGCCAGAACCTGCAATTGGATATCACGTTGCAGCCGCCGGAAATCAGGGCGGGCGCACTCGTAATCAGCGAAGCCGATACGCCGGCCGTCGATACAACGCGCACGGTTGTGGGTGGCACCGTCACCACGCTCGAAGTTGAGTCGCTCCCCGTCGTTACGCGCTCGCCACTCGATTTGATCTTCACGCTGCCCGGCGTTTCCGAAGAGCCACTTTCCACGCGCGACCTCGCCGAAGATCGCAACTCAAATCCGGCAAACACTCCTGAAGAAGCAGGCACGTTTTCGCTCTCCGGCGGGCAGGCATCTTCCAACAACATCACGATTGATGGTCTGGATAACAACGACGACCGCGCCGCGCGTGAACGCTTTCAACCTTCGATCGAAGCGGTTGATGAAGTGCAGATCATTACTAACCAGTTCTCGGCTGAGTACGGACGCGCGTCAGGTGGTCGCATCAACATCCGCACGCGTGGCGGCTCAAACCGTTATCGCGGGCGACTGTTCTACTTTTTCCGCAACGACATCTTCAATGCGAACACCTCCAACAATAAATCGAGAGGTCTGGCGCGCTTGCCGTTTGAAGAGCATGACCCGGGTTTCACACTTAGCGGCCCGGTCCGGCTGCCTTTTTATGACGGGCGTTCACGCACATTCTTTTTTAGCGCTTACGAATACGACACCGTTTTGGACTCAGCGACTATAGACACGCTGGTGCCTATCCAGCAGAACCCGCTCTTCCCACTGCCGGCGCCGACGGTCACCGACTCGGCCTTGATCGGTACGCTGCGTTTCAAAGCCGGCATCGCGCCGTTTGTTTCAACTGTCTCGACACCATCCAGGAATCACATCTTCACGACGCGCGTCGATCACAAATTCTCGGACGTTCACAACGGCGCTATTCTTTATCAGTTGGGGCGGCTGAATAACTTGCGACAGTTTGGTGGCGGCAATCGCCTGGCGGAAGCGTTGTTGGGTAAGACAAGAAAAACTGACGCAATCTCTTACACGGACAACCTGGTTCTCTCGCCGACACTCGTCAATCAAACCCGCGTCCAGTTTTCACGGCTGACGCCGGCGGTCGAGGCGAACGGCGGACGAAGTCCCGTCGTCCTGATCACGCTGAATGACCCACTGCCTTCCAGTGATCCCGACCAACGTTCCGGCACGCTCGTCGCCGGTTCTTCAACTTCCGGCGCAACCGATCGTCGCGAGTCGCGCGTGCAGGTGCAGGATGTCGTCTCGTGGGTGCGCGGGAGCCACTCGCTCAAGTTCGGCGGCGACATGCAGCGCATCAATTCCACCTTCATAGATCTTTCAGACATCTCCGGTACTTTCAGTTTCTCGAACCCGGCGGATTTTTTGCTCAACGCACCCAGCCGCTTTCGCCAAAACTTTCAGTCGGAATCCACCCAACGAAACAAATAACTTTGGCCCGCGGCTTTCGCTTGCCTATGATCCTTTTAAGTCGGGAAAGACGGTAATCAGATTGGGCGCCGGAATGTTTTACAACCGCGCGCTGCTGCGGACCATCGATGATTTCACGTTGGGCACTCAACAACTTTTCTTTGACACAAACGATCTTATCGATCCGGCGACCGGCCTGATTGGCAGCGCCGCTTTTCACCGCGACTTCATTGCCAAAAATCTTAAGTTTCCCCAAGTGCTTACTGCCGATTCACCACTCGTCAAGCAATTCGGTTCTCTGAATGCCGGATTTTCGCGCCGTCTCGATTCCGGCTTGCGCATACCTGAGAGTTATCAAGCCAATGTCGGCATGGAAAGAGACCTGGGCTATGGGTTTGTTTTCGAAACAAACTACACGTTCAATCGCGGCCTGCATCTTTGGCGGGAATTCAATGTTAATGCGCCACGGCTGCCGGCTGGTTTCAGGAATTTTTCGGATTACCTGGCGTCGCGCGATTTCGCGAACTTTCACAGTGGCCCGAATGGCGCGCGGCCACTTTACAACGCCTCAACTGCCGGCGAGCTGGTCCGCTTCGTGCCTGGCGCACTCGATCCCGCCAACCCCAATGCTGTCATTCGCGTGAACGAATTTGGCGTGCCCATTTCGGTGATCAATCTCAACAGTTTTACTTCGACGACGCAGGTAGAAGTTGCACTGGCAGCATTGAGCCGCTTTCGGCCCGATCCAACTCACGGAGAGGTTGAGCAGCTAATTTCCTCGGGCAACAGTTTCTATCACGGTCTGACGCTTGAGCTGCGCAAACGTCTCAAACGCACCGCAGGTTTTGGCTTGTCGTTCCGCGCTGCCTATACCTTTTCACATCTGACTGACGACGGCATCGTAAACACTTCCGACGCGCTGACGCCCGGCAACTTCTTTGCGGAAAGGTCACGCAGCCTGCTCGATCGCAGACACCGTTTTGTTTTCTCGGGAACGTTTGAAACGCCGCGCAAGCTGGGGCAACTGAGTTTTGCGCCTATCGTGCGTTTGTCATCAGGCGCGCCCTTCAACATCTCTATTGGCGGCAACGATCGCAACCTCGATGACGTGAGAAATGACCGGCCGATTTTCACTGGCGATACGACACTGCTTCACTGGCGCGCGCCCGGCGATCCAATCGATCCGTCGATTCTTACTCTGTTTGCGTTGCCGACCATCGGCCAAACGGGAAACTTGCCGCGCAACGTCGGCCAGGGGCCGGGCCAGTTCTTTTTCGATCTCAATGTGACGCGTGAGTTTCGCATCAATGAAAAGATGCGCTTGCGGCCGGTGATCGAAATCGACAACGTGCTGAACAAGACTGTCTTTAGTTTTGGCAGCGAGTTCATCAACTTTAATTCCTTCGCGCCCACTGCTACGCCGGAACAGCGTCAGGCTTTCCTCGACTCATTCCTCGTCACCACGCGCACACTACGCCCACGACAAATCCGCCTCGGCGTTCGTTTTGATTTTTGAGTTATTCCGGGTTGATTTTTCCAACCGGTAAAGAGCGAAGAAAAGTTACGAGCCGGCTGAGCTGCAGGTCCTGCACGGTGGTGAAGCGGCAACCAATCAAATAAGTCGCGACGCCGTCGGCGGAAACTTTCTTGAAATAAACCGGTGAGGCCTGCAATACAACCGCGCCCTGGGGCAAACTCAGTTCTACGTCAAAGCCATTCTCTTTTCTGGTCAGGTAGCGATCGATATTTTTTGCAGAGACCAATAAAGCCATCCCCGTCTCGCTGATGTCGCGCGTGCGGCCGACCAGCGCCAACCTGGCAACGTCGCCGGTTTTTGTGAAAGAGGAGGCCGGCTTGAAGCGGATCTTGACTTCCAGTTGCACAGCGCGCCGGCGAAAAACGCGGCGCGTAGTTTCTGATTGTTTCATACGGGGCGATCTGCTGTTCTGATATCTGAAGAATGCTGAAGCAACGCGCTGAATCTATCACATTCC
>WNFT01005169.1_pt1 | contig 22387 bp, 22 predicted proteins | sample 5400191 | NCBI WGS metagenome assembly WNFT01 (sample SAMN13153359, study PRJNA577476) | soil metagenome | isolation source: 80 cm saprolite under Madrone tree | place: USA:California | collected 2016-06-14 | reverse complement strand
GCTGCGATCGATGCCGGGGCTGTAAGCGTAGACCATTCGCCGGCCCGAATCCATCAGACCTTTGATCATCGCGTCGGTGTGTTCGGGTGTGTGCGAGGACTGAGAGGTATCGGTTCCCGTGGTGACGCCCTCGCTGATTTCGCTGAGGCATGCGACGAGCTCCGAGATGTAACAGTCCTCCGGGTCGTACGGCGCACGACCCAGGTCCCAGATGACATTGTTTGGATTCGCAGGATCTGCGATGCGGCCAGCGGTCCAGATGTTCTGGACGACCGAACCGTAGCTCTCCTGCGGCCACGCACCCTGGAGCAAACCATCGGGGATGATGCTGCGTTGCAACGTTTCGTACTGGTGATGGTGCGTGTGGATGAAGCCCGGCATGACGATTGTTCCGGCACAGTCGACGATTTCGGCGTCGCCTGCGGAGACCGTCGGCGCGACTTCGGCAATTCTCTTCCCGTCGATCAGGACGTCGGCCTGTTCGAAGTCGCCCACCCTCGGGTCGAGGCTCAGCACGACACCGCCGCGCAGGAGAATTCGGCGCTGTCGGCCGTCGCCGACCAGGCCCTGGAGATCTGAAGGACTCGCCGAGCGCAGGCTTCCGAGCTGTCCCTCACTCACGATGTTATCCGCTGCCCTCCCGCCGCCAGCGGCAGGAATCGTGGCGGCTGCAAGTCCCGCTGTGCCCGCTCTGATGAAATCGCGTCTGTTCATCGGACCCCTCTTCGTGTTTGTCGCGAAGCGACCTTCGTGGTTAGCGTGATTTTGCATTTCCGCTGCGATGGGCGGTCTGGACGGTGTTGTCTCGCTGATCGCGGGCCTGGCCTATGATTGATCCAACCTGTCGCTTCTCAATGAGACGGCGGCCAATCCATTTCGTTCGTCAGCGCTTCTATCGAAAGCAGCCTTTGCTCAAGGTGTAAGGTTTCGGCGAGGGATCGCCCAGAATGGGACTTAACCGGCTCCCGATGCCTCATCAGGAGAGGCTGCAGCGTTTGCTGGGACGTCGGTGGTTGGCTATCCTTGAAAAATAATACCCGCAGACTTCCAGCCGACGCTCGTAGGGCCCCACGTGATTGTCCGACCAATTGCGGCGACGGACTGGCATGAGCTGTCCGCCGTCGCAGCAGACCCTGAAATATGGGCTCTGCACCCGGTGACCAATCGCCATACAGAACCCGTTTTCCGCGTGTTCTTTGATGGTGCAATCGCGTCGGGTTCGGCATTTTCTTTTGTTGACCGGCAGTGCGGCAAGATTATCGGATCAAGCCACTACTACGCCTATAACCCGCCACCCGTGAAATAGAGATCGGCTGGACATTCCTCGCGCGAGCCTACTGGGGCGGTACCACCGCTGCCATGGTTCGGGCCGCGCTTCGTGCTCGAGCCGCAGGGGCAGATCATCTGGCAGCAGGTCTCCTTCGACCAAAGCCAATGACGGCCTGGGTCCGGTCGGGCTCGGCACCACTAGCGGCGCTACCGGCCGGCTCGGCCTGCGCGGGCGATGGAGCATCCCGGGTCCCAACGGGCAGGTATGGCAGCCCTATGTGCGCGTCAACGTCTGGCGAGACTCGGGCGCCGAGGCGACGGGTCGAGCAGGCGACCCGGCTGGAGTTTGCGGCGGCGTGATTGCAAAGCTCACCGCCAATTGGAGCCTCTACGCCCAGGGCGGCTATCAGTTCGCCGCCGGCGAGCCCAGCAACGGCATCCGCCGCGACGGCGTCATGGGCGACGTCGGCATGAGATACAATTGGTAGAGCCCTTCTTCGACGCGGACGCTCTTGCCATGTCGGCTCCGGGTCAAAAAGAGCCATGCCTCTCACTTCATCGGCACGGCAGATCTACCTAAGTAGCGGACCCGCCGGGCCGGCGGTCGGGGGCTTCCGGGTCGGGCCAGGTGTGGACGGCTCCCGGGCTTCGTTGAATTTGGTTGCGGGGAGCGGATTTGAACCGCTGACCTCAAGGTTATGAGGCTCCACTGATAGGACAAATACGCTAATTGTCTCAATGGTCGTGACATCGCTTTGCGCCGTTTTTGTGCCGTGGAATATTTCGAATGCCTAAGCAAGCAATTGATGACTTCGTGTAGGAGCGCGTCCGCGGAAGCGTTACCTCCGCATCCCTTTCGTTGCGGGGATTTGAAACGCGCCTATCTCAAGGTGAGCCTTGCGAGCCACCAAGCTACTCCAGCATTCACCTTGCTACTGATGGTAGAGTTACTCCCGCGCTGCATTTTTATCTTCTCTAACGCAAACGCAAAGCCGGTAAGCGCGAACGCGGCGTAGAGGGAATCGGTCCAGAAGCTGTAGGCGGTGAGCGCGAGGGTGAGCGCCGCCGCCCAGGCACCAAAGGGCGCCAGATGCGGCTCGATCCGCCCGGCCCTTCGCAGCGTCAGCAGCGCAAAAGCCAGGCCGAGTGCCAGGCCGGGAACCCCTATCTCCACCCACAACTGTGCCACGACATTATGCGGATGCGATGCCGGAATGGTGGTGTAGACGTAATGCGCGCCGTGCGGATTGCGGAAATCAAGCGTGTGGCTGGTATCGATCCCCCAGCCGAGCCACTTCCATGATGCGGTAGGAGATATAATCCCAGATCTCGATCCGCGCGCGCCAAGAATCGGGAAAATGTCCGAGCCAGTCATAATGCGAGAGGAAAAACCACTGCGCAGCAAAGGGCCCGACAAGTACCAGGAATGGCGCGGTCCCAAGGACCGCGCGCGTGAATTTCGGCACAACGAACGCTAGAACCGTACTCTCGAACTCGACCTGGAAGGACGGAGCGCTGACGCCGACCTTCCGGCAACCGTTTGATATTATTGCGGAAGCGGCTGCGGCAGCCAAGAGCGCAAAAGACGGCGGAGCCCTAAATTCACCGGGGCATCCAGTTTGGCTGGGGGACCTGGATTCGAACCAAGATTAACGGAGTCAGAGTCCGCTGTTCTACCGTTGAACTATCCCCCACCTAAGAAGCTAAAAAACAACAGCTTTTTTGGCGGTTATACAAATCCCGGCCGAAATTTTTGCAAATCGGCCGGTCGCGGGGACCTATATAAGGCGGTCGCCGTGTTCCGTCTATCCCTCTGGCGTAACTAGCTTGAGGCGCTTCCGACCGTCAGCAGCTAGGCCCATTGATCTTAAACCTCATGTAGTGATCGACCATCTGGCGCGACATGCCGATGTCGTCGGATATCTGATCAACGTCGTAGCCTTCGGCCCAACGTGTTAGGACGCCAGTTCCTCGCAAGCCATGGGTGGTCGGACTTTTCGCATCATCAGGGTCGATATCCCATTCGTACTTCGCGACCTGCGCCGTGATCCACTCCTTCCACTTTGCGCACACCGCGCGACCAGATTCGGTCTTCAGCCAACGGTGCCACCGCGCCCGTAGGCTTGTCTCTCCGGAAGCGTCTTCTGCGATCAGGCTGATCGATGCACCGTCCTCTCCGGTCTCAAATCGCGCCAGGCCTTTGATGTCGATTCTCGTGTTCATGGTGACACGCGGCACACTCCTTGTGTGCCTGAACACCTAAGCTTGGCGTCGCTCCCGGAAACTCCGATTCTTGCTTTCGAATCCAAGAGTAAATGCGCGCTCGTTTTCGATACCGCGGCAAGAAACGGAGTTTTGTGCGCCCCGCTCGGAGGCTACCTCTTCGCGTGTCATCGACGGACGTCTGTGACGAACACGATTCAACGGAGACAATTCGAATGAGCAAGGAAGAAGACAACAAGGCCGTCGTCGGCCGGTGGTTCACGGATTTCTGGGGCAAGACGTGCGATCTCGCGATCGTCGACGAGCTCGCCGCGCCAGACATGCTCTTGCAATACTCGCTGCATGCGCCCCGGCGCGGCCGCGACGACATCAAGGCGTTCATGACCGATTTCCGCAAGGCGTTTCCGGACCTCAACTTCTGGGGCACGGCGGACCTGATCGCCAAGGACGACTACGTCGTCGGCCGCTGGGAAGGCGGCGGTACGCACACGGGCCCCGCGTTCAGCGACTTCCTGATCGGCGCTCTTCCTGCCGCGACGGGACGCAAGATGCACTTCACGGGCGTGACGGTCCTGCGCGTGCAGAACGGCAAGATCCTCGAAGAGATCGGTCTCGACGACGGTGTTACCGCCCTCATGCAGCTTGGCCTTCTGAAGAAGGCCGCCTGACAAGGGCAGTCCCCACATCTGGCGGTGATCTCGCCTGAAGCGAAAGGCCCGCGCGTTCACCGCGCGGGCCTGACTTTGTGTGCCAGGCATGGCGTTGTTACGGGAGGTGAAAGTCCTCTGCGGACCCTGGTGATGGGAACCACGAGCCGAAGGCAACTGCGCCGCCGCGAGGCGGGGTGGGGAGGGAGCCGGAGGTCAAGCGCGGAGCCGACGAACAGAAACCGGATATGAGGCCGATGCGGTGGGGTAACCCGGCATTGGACGGGGACGCCCGATAATCACCCGGACACGCGCGGAGGTAAATCTGGCGGCGCCCGAGCGAAGCAGCAACGTCTTACCCTGGGAGACCTCTGCGCTTCTCCGGGCGATCCGGAGCAGGATGCCGGCAACGGTACCCGACGAGCGGAGAGGAGTCAGCCGAGGCCGTAGTAACCGGACAGCGTACCGTCCGGCGAAGGGCCGAATTCAGCAACCAAGGAGCAGTCTGAGCCAACTCGATGGGCGTGAAGCGGCAGCAAGGCGACGGCGACCAGAAGGACCTGTTCGATCAGGCCCTGCAGGCATCGTTGCGCCTCGGCGCAACCGGCGAAAGCGGAACCGGGTCTGGTGCATGCGCGGAGCCACAAGCGCTTGCGGTGTGGGAACAGCAACGAGCCTTGACGCAGCACCTGATGGAGGAGGTCGCGGGTTCTGCGAATCTCAACCAAGCCTACAAGCGGGTCAAAGCGAACAAGGGGGCAGCCGGCGTGGATGGGATGTCCATCGCCGACCTGCTTCCCCTGGATCAGGGAGAACCGCGAAAAGTTGATCGCCTCGCTGCCGGACGGCAGCTACCCAAAACCGTGCGCGGGGTGGAAATCCCCAAGCCCGGCGGTGGGAAACGCCAACTCGGGATCCCGACCGTAAAGGGAAGGGTCAAAGGAGGCAGATCGGTGTTGCTCTTCCGCGCGTGGTTGTAGACAGTTCGCAAGCTACGCATTGATCCATTCGCGATGTAGGGGCCATTTTCCTTGGTGATCTTGTCGTGGCGCTCCACGACCAGAGTGGGCTGCGGACCAAGCCGAGCAAGCGGCTTATCAAGCCAATCCTTGAGCAGTCGCTCCATGTGATCGCGGTAATTCTCGATCGTGCCGGGACCCTTGCGTTTCATATGCGCATCGCGATAGCGCTCCCAGGCTTGGCGGAGCGTTATTGAACCGGGCTTGATCTTTGGGGCGTCGCCTGGTCTTTGACCTCTGGTAAGCGCGCCTAGCGTCTCCTTGGTTGATCTGCGGCAGACCGCCCAGGGGTCCAGCCCATGCCCAGCATGCCGTCGGGCTGCTGGCTGTTGACGCCGGGAGGACCGGACCAAATGCGGTCGTTCGTCGGCTCCCTTCGCCGCTCAAGCCAAGTCTATCTCAGGGCTTATCGAAAACGGTTACCTTGGACAGGAAGAGGTTGACGCCGCGGATACGCGTCAGGCCGCACGCTGTCGCTGCGTCGCGTTTGAATCCGGGTGGTTGACGATTGGCTGCTCACTCGAATTCCACAATCTTCCACCTCGATCGGCGAATTGCCTGGAAGCCCAGCCATACCAACGGCAGAGCGCGCGTGGCTTCCGGCCTCACCGAACACTTCCACCATGAGATCGGAAAATCCATTGACCACAAGCGGCTGGTCGCCGAACCCTTCGGCCGAGTTGACCATGCCGAGCACCTTGACCACGCGCTTAACCCGATCGAGGCTGCCGAGGGCGGTGCGGATCTTTGTCAACATGATGAGGCCAGCTTGCCGCGCCGCCTCTCTGCCCTGCTCCACAGTGAGGTCCTTGCCGAGTTTGCCCTTGCCCACCCACGCAGGGCCGGCGGTGTTGCCAGACAGGAACAGGAGCTTGCCGCTCTGCACCGAGTTCACGAAGTTGGCGGCTGGAGCGGCATCCCCCGGCAATGTGATGTTCAGTGACTTGAGGCGCGCTTCAGCCCCACCCGGTGCCTGAGCGGATGCGGGGCTAGACAAGGCAAGCAACGCGAAGCTTGCGGTGAAGACGGCGGCGAAGATGGCTTTCATGTCAGACCTCCATACGAATGCGCGGAAGCGATGTCATCCACTGGACCGCAACGCGGTCTTCGGCGTCCGTTCTTCAAATCTAGCCGGGATCGCCCTGCGATGAAACGGCGGCGTTTGACCGTGGCGGCATGACGCTGCTACCGGACGACAAGGCGAAAATATTCGATCGCCTTCAAGCGGAAGGCAGCGCGAGTACGGACTGGACTGCAATCGGGGGCGCGGCCCGTGGCGATCGTCCGCGCCCAATCGGCTGTGTTCAGTCCGCTCACGTTCACGCTTGCCATGTGTCCGCCGAACCCGCGTTATGATTCATTACGAGAGACTGGAAATTCGTGCATTCGTACAGCGTAAGGACGGTCCTTTGCACCTATCGTTGATGGCAGACGGCGGATATGAAGTTTGAGCCGCTCGACCCGCACCAACCGGAGGGATTGAAATCAGATATCCGTCAAATATCCAGATGAGGTTAGATACGCAGAGTGCGCAGCAATTGACTCTCAAGGTCTTTTGAGGGAGATCGCAAATGCAAGACCTACGGTCGAAACCGGTTGTGAAGGCGTGCAGGCATCCGATGAGATTATGGCAGTCGATCCTGACGGCAATCGCAGCTGTGCTGGGATCGCCCGAGCACGGACTGGCGCAAGCGCGATCCGTGCCGGAGACCATGCAGATCGATGACCAGCCGGGCTATGTCCCGAATCTCGACGACGAGCGGCTTCCGGCTCCTTTTCAACGCCAGATGGTGTTCTATCGCACCACGGAGGCGCCCGGTACGGTCATCGTGCACACATCCGAGCGGTTCCTCTATGTGGTTCAGCCGAACAACCGGGCGATCCGTTACGGCATCGGCGTTGGCCGCGATGGTTTCCAGTGGTCCGGCCTTTTGAAAATCACCCGCAAGGCCGAATGGCCAGATTGGACTCCGCCACCCGAAATGATCGCGCGCCAGCCCTATCTGCCGCGTTTCATGGCAGGAGGCCCCGGCAATCCGCTCGGCGCCCGCGCACTCTACCTCGGCAACACCGTGTATCGCGTTCACGGCACCAATCAGCCGCAGACCATCGGTCAGTCGATATCCTCCGGCTGCTTTCGGCTCGTCAACGGCGACGTGATCGATCTTTACGACCGCACCGCGGTCGGCACCAAGGTGATTGTGCGCCAGACCCCTGAGACATAGAGAGCAATGCCATGAAGACATTTCCTACATGCCGGATTTTCATTGCCACCGCCGCACTTGCCGCAGTCACGCTCACTGGGAGCGCGGCAGTGGCGCAGACGGTGGCGGCCATCAAGAAGCGCGATGCGCTCGTCTGCGGTGTCAGCGAGGGCATAGCGGGCTTTTCGAGTCAGACCGAGACGGGCTGGGCCGGATTCGATGTCGACCTTTGCCGCGCTTTGGCGGCGGCTGTGCTCAACGATGCCAGCAAGGTCCGTTACGTTCCGCTGAATGCGGAAAGTCGCTTTGGCGCATTGCAGGCCGGCACGATCGACATTCTATCCCGCAATTCGACCTGGACGATGTCCCGAGAAATCGAGCTCAAGCTGGTTTTCCCGGCGATCATGTATTTCGATGGTCAAGGCTTCCTGGTGCGCAAGTCGCGGAACACAACATCAGCCCTGGAATTGGACGACATGAAAGTATGCGTGCAGGCTGGAACGACCACGGAACTCAATCTCGCGGATTATTTCGGCGCCAACAATCTGAAACTGGAGCGAATCACATTCGCGAGCAGCGCCGAAGCCATCAAAGCCTATGATGCCGCTCGCTGCGATGTCTTTACGAGCGACGTGTCACAGCTGTACGCCGAGCGCCTTTCCCTCGCAAAGCCCGACGACCACGTGATTTTGCCCGACGTCATTTCAAAAGAGCCTCTAGGTCCAGCGGTCCGTCAGGGCGACGATCAGTGGGGCAACATTGTCAGATGGACGATATTTGCGCTCATCAACTCGGAAGAACTGGGCGTCTCATCCACATCCATCGAGCAGGCCGTGAACTCGAAAAAGCCCGAGATCATGCGGCTCGTGGGGACCGAGGGGAACTTTGGTGAACGGGCGGGCCTTAGCAGAGACTGGGTGGTCCGCATCGTTCGGAGTGTCGGGAACTACGCCGAAATGTTCGAGCGCCATGTCGGCGTCGGGTCCAAGCTCGGCATTCCGCGCGGCCTTAATCAGCTTTGGACCAATGGGGGGATCCTGTACGCTCCGCCGATCCGCTGATCCGGGGCTTGAGCCCATACCGGAACGAAACGCTCGCGTCCGCGGCCTTCGCCATTACCGTGGCCACAGGCGATGAAGCCTTCGCGGACCATCGGCTGCGCGATCCGCGTTGTGGAATGGACGGCAGCCGGCATCGTTTCAATAAGCGGCGAGGGATCGGGATCGCGCGGAAACGGACGCACGCCGATAAACTGGCCGTTCTTCACTTCAGCCAGGAAGGCGCCCCAGTGTGAATGATTTGGGACAAGTCGTGTTGAACGATCCATCAGCATATGTCCGGCGAGCATTGCTCAGTCGGACGATATCGGCGCAGCGCGTCGGTGCGGCCGGCCTTGGGAACAGTCTTCATGATGTCGAAGGTCGAGGTGGTGGTGAGACGCGTCGCGGCTTCGGAATCGACTGACCAGTGCGAAGACGAGGAGCGCGATTCTCACCATCACCTGACTTGGGCCGCAGAACCAGTGGCGAGGCTCGCTTGCCTGCACCGATAAGATGATGGGCACCGCGCGCCGGGGCTGCCGAATGTACAGCGCCGGGCCTGTGCTTATCGAGTCGCCTGTTCCGGCGCCCGCTGCACGATCTCGATGCGCGCGCCCCACGGGTCAGTAATATACGTGATGATCACGCCGGTGGCTTCATTCTTCCGCGGCGGCTCGTCGAGCTTGATCCCCTCCGATTCGATCTTACGCACAAAGGCGGCGTGGTCCTTCACGTCGACGCCAAAGTGGTCGAGCACGCGACCCTTGGTCGGTGCCTGCTTGGTATCAGCTTTGGCGAAGCGGATTTGCGCGCCCGGAATATCAACGACCGGAGCGTTGTTACGTGTGCCGGCCTTCCCGCCAAAGGTCTTTGCATACCAGGCCTGTGCCTTGGAAATTTCGGCTTCAGGCAGGAAGAGGTGAATGTGCTCGTGTTTGATCGGCACCGACTGAGTCTTGTCTTCGAGAATTTCGATGCGCATGCCGTCCGGCGTCTCCACGAATGCCTGGTCGAGCCGGTTGTTGTTGCCGGGCAGCACCGGCACGCCGGCCGCCTTCCACTGCGCAACGCGCTCTTGCACGTTGTTGACGATGAAGCCCACGTGATTCACCACCGAGCCCTGGCTGCCGCCGTTCCCGGGCGTGTTCCCTAGCGTCAGGTTGATGCGCATACCAGGGAACAGCAACGACTGCGCATTGCCCGCGACCGGCTGCCCGCCCATGCCGACGAAGATTTTCTTATTGGCCTCCGCGTCTTTCGACGCGAGGTGCCAATGACCCATGGTGACGCCCACCTCGTTGAATGGGGCGTATTGGGCGTTGGCGGTACCGGCCGCCAGTGTCGATGCAACAAAGAGCCCAGCGATTGCTGTCCTCATGAATGCCTCCCTTATGTGGTCCTCGCCTCTTTCGGCGGAACGCCGAGCATTTTGGCATATGTGCGGAAGCTTGTCCGCTCCGCCGGGGTGCGGTGGCCGACGCTGCCACACCGCCCGCGGAGCTCCCTTCGGGCCGCCACTCCCCCAACTGCTTGGCCAGAGCGGGAGGTGCATCATGTCGGATGCATTGAAGCGAGCAGAACGTTGCCGCGACCTGGCAAAGGAGGTGCCGCCGCTTCGCCGCGATTAGCTCCTCAACCGATATTCGAGATCGCTATCTGCGGATGGCGGAGCATTACAGCTCGCTGGCTGAGGCCGAGGACGCTGCGGACACCGCCATCACCACCAGGAACACCGCAGGCTATTAATGGGCCGATACTCATCAAATGCCCACGCCAATGATAAGGCAGCGGCCGATATCCTTGCCGATGTCGGTCGCGTCGTAGGAACCGGCGCCATTTCAGCTCACCATGGATCGGCTCTCGTTCAATTCCAATCCTTCCGCGGGCGCACAGATCGTGCATTGCTCCCCATTGGGTGCGTACTCCAGTTCCACCTCACCGTCGAATTCGGCGGCCAGATTCCTTTGGATCAATTGAGTGCCAAACCCCGTACGCCTGGGAGGCAAAACGGGAGGGCCGTTCCTCTCGCGCCAGCGCAGGCGAAACTCGCGGCCTTGTCGATGGGGTGCCAAGGTCCAGGCGATTTCGATATACCCCTCATCGTTCGACAATGCGCCATATTTGGCCGCATTGGTCCCGAGTTCATGCAAGGCCAGTCCGAGGGCAAGCGCCGGCTTCGCACCAAGACTGACTTCCGGACCTTTCGCTCGAATCCGGTTCCGGCCACGCCCCGCATAGGGTGCAAGAATGCTGTCGATGATAGTCCTCAAATCGACTCTGGCCCAGTTCGACTGGAACAATATGTCGTGCGCATGCGCGAGAGCTTCGAGACGAGAACTGAACGCGGCGCGGGCGTCCTCCATCGGCACATCAAGCCCCAGCGTCGCATTCGCGATCGCCTGCACCACTGCAAGCGTATTCTTGAGCCGATGACGTATTTCATCGACGTCGGCGCGAGCTGCATGCGTCCTGACGCGTTCGTCTGCGACGTCACGGACATGTTGCCGTTCACTCGCTTTGGTTTCTCTCAAACTCTGTTCGGCATCGATCCCGGCTTGCTTTAGCAAGAAGCGCAGGCGATCGACATCAGCTTCGCGATTCTGGCGATCTCGTTTGTCGTTACCCATTGCTCCTGGGGTGAGTCCCACCTTTCCATCTTTGATAGCAGTCGGCCCTTAAGCTGGCTCAAGCTTGCCTTTCGTCCTGATGCGCTAACAACGTTCGAGCGCATCGATTGGTCTCATCCTTCCCACATCCCACGAACGACGCCCGATTACGCGGCCAGATCCCGTATCACCGGCCGGTTTCCAGAACCCGGTAGACGCTCGCCCGGCCGATGCCGCTCACGCAACCAACCACGGGGACCGGTTGAACGGCAATTTCTTTGTCGAACACGTCGAGAAGCCGACCGACAATAAAACCTCGCGGTGCTCTGCTTCCGCGACTGACGCTCATCCGCGCTCCGAGCTAGCGACTATTGCGATGAAGCCCTGGGTCACGGGCTGAGGGATTTAGGTAAACGGGACAGGGGACCGTCGCTGAGGAGAGCGATTACGGACACATGAGCAGAGGTTTCGGGCGCATCGAGAGCGCCATTCTTACCAGTGTTGCGTCATCGAAAAAACTGAAAGCGATGTGATGCAACCTGAATCCGGACAGCCCCACGAACCGTGAGCAGCGCCGGCAAGACCAAGAACGCCTGAGACCAAGCCCCTGAGTGCGACAGGGGCCGTCCGAACCGTCATGCCCGCTCCGAAACACAGCCTCAAGCCCGGCGGCATTGCGCAGCGCGCCATCGCGTCCAATCGCCCATCTTCATCCGATGAACGAGAAGCTGCCGGATTATTCCCCGTCCGCCGAAGTCCTTGTGCGCTTGCAGCCCGAGGTTCCTCGTCAAGAATATTTCAAATGTGAGCAATTTTGTACATACGGCCGGTGCCGGATCGGCATTCAATTGATCTAGCCTTGCGGAGGAACGCCGTCAGGCCGGCTCCCCGGGCCCCAGCTCCCCCCAGCCTGCAGGCCCGGGGTCCCCATGCGTGATTTTCTGAGCACGGTCACGTCACCCATTCTTTGAGGACCGGGCGACTCGCACTTGAGAAGCCAGCCGCGCTCGCCGTTCAGGGGGAGGCCTCGACAGAGTCACGATGAAACCGGGTGTCAAATGACCGGCGATAAGTTCCGAGTGCGTGCAGACCGGTACATCAAGGCGGCCCGCGCCGTGACCGACCCGGTGCACAAGCTCGCCCTCGTGGACGTTGCTCAGCGTTGGCTGCGGCTTGCCGCGCAGATAGACGGGGCGGCCATCCAAGCTTCGCGGAATTCCGAAGCGCCCGCAACGCAGGTCCGGTCCGCGCTGGCCCGGCCCGCATTTCCGGCGACGGTGCGCCTATCGCGCGCAAACAGCGAATCTTAAATCAGACTGTCCCGGAATGTGGGGTTGCTCCCAATCGCCACCGCGGCTGACGCTAGTAGGCCTCTCTGCGCGTTTCCGCGGCAATGGCGATCAGTCATAATTCTATCGCGCCGTTGCGGCCCCGAGATCGCGAGCATGGCGAGCGCGCGCCGTTGCTCAGCACTCAGGCTCACCGCCGCGTCCCCGGCAAGCTGTTGCCCCGCTCGATCCAATTGGGTATCGCAGTGGCACCGAGGTTGCCGCACCGCGTGCACCGTATGCGCCGGCCGAACGACGGCACCGGAACGTCGTCCGGCCAAGCATCGACGTTGACCTCGGTCTTGCTGCCACAGGCTCGGCAGGTGGCGAAAAGCAAGCGCACGCCGCGGCTGCGCATGTTGCCGAGCGTCATCGGGCCGATTGGTTCGTCAGAGCGGGGCATCGGCAGGCATTTTCTATCCCTGGCCGCGACGTGCGGGAATCAGCTTTGGGCGGCGAGCAGTGGCCTTACTTAGAATGACTCAGTCCTTTCATCATCGATGCGATGCCGAAGCATAGCGTGATGGTTAAGCTGATGGTCAGCAACGGGAGCCATGGTTGGAGATCGAGCCACATCGGAGAATCTCGCCGTTCTCCCCCACGTTGATATGGGAGCGATATGCGACTTTTGTTAGTGGCCCGAGGTGTGGTGGTGACGAGCGATTTGGGCCGGTTTCAGCCTCAGCTATTCCCAACTTGTGCAGCGAGACCTCGACCGATAGCGCCGGAGAGGCGCTGCTTGCTGAACTCTTTCCCAGTCCCGTTTCTGGACTGGGAATGCATACCTCTCTTCGCTTCTCATCTGGGCGGCGAGGACAGCCGGCGACCCCGTAGGGCTCCAGATAATAGAGATGACGTCGAATGGCCGTTCGGAATGCACCCGCGCCGCCATGGCGGCGAGCTTCGACACGAATCATACGCTGCCGCGCATCGCTCCCAGTCCTCCGCACCCATCAGCATCCGGAACGGCGTGACCGCCTCCTTGGCGTTGGTGACCACCTGCAATAGAGCGCTTAGAGCCCTTTACCGAAGCGTGACAACGAGGTAGCGTTGTCAAGGCTCACTATCGCCGCAGATGACGTCGTTTTCGTCAGGGTGCGCACCTGTTCTCGGGAGAATCAGGCTGCAACGGGATCAATTGAATCGGCGCAGTTTTATTGCGTTTCTCGGCGGTGCGCTGGCATGGTCAGACGATGTTCGCTCGCAAGAACCGCGGGTGCCCGTGATCGGTTTTCTCAACTTTGGTTCGTCCGATCAGTTCGCGCCTTTCCTGGATGCGTTCCGCCAGGGCCTGAACGACGGCGGGTATGTTGAGGGCCGGAACGTTGCGATCGAGTACCGCTGGGCGAACGGTCAATTCGCTCGGTTGCCAGAATTGGCGGCTGATCTGGCTCGCCGCCGAGTGTCCTTGATAGCCGCGACGGGAGCCGCAGTGTCGGCACACGCGGCAAAGACCGCCACCACGACAATCCCGATTCTTTTCATTGCAGGTCCTGATCCTGTTGCAGATGGCCTCGTTTCGAGTTTGAATTCGCCGAACAGCAATCTCACCGGCCTGGCCATGAAAACCTCGGAGCTGATGCCGAAGCGGCTGCAACTGCTCCTCGAACTGATACCCGGCGCCGCGAAAATTGCGCTCCTATTTAGCCCGAATGGTGTTGATGCTGACGCGGTAGCAAATGACTTCGAGGTGACGGCACGCGCATTCGGGAGACAGCCGATTCTGCTTAAGACCGGTGTGGAGAGCGATTTGGAGCCGGCGTTCGTTTCGGCTGTCCAGCAGCGGGCTGACGGGCTCCTGGTCGGCGCCGATCCCTTCTTCACGAACCGGCGCAGTCAAATCGTCGCATTGGCGGCACGTCATGCTCTGCCGGCCGCCTACCCGTGGCGGGAATTTGTCGAGGCTGGTGGGCTGCTCAGCTATGGCCCCAGCATAGCGTGGGCATATCGTCAGATTGGTCAGTACGCCAGCCGCATCCTCAAAGGCGAGAAGCTTCGCGACCTTCCTGTGCAAACGCCTACAAGGTTTGAGCAGATCATCAACCTTAGAGTCGCGAAGGCACTCGGTCTCACGATACCCCGCATCGTGCTTGTGGGCTACGAAATCATCGATTGAACATGAGAGAAACACACAAAGTTGTGAAAAACGTTCGACCTAACTTAACTTCGAAGTGGTGTGCATCGCAGCAGTGCCAGCCCGTGGGTGCGGACGGCCAGGATCGTTTCTACCATCAGTGAAATTGACTCGCATTCGATTTGACGAAGGTCGTCCACCCAGACGAACTATTTCCGTGAGGGATTTACGTCAAGGGGAGCAGGGCAGCCGGCACCGGAATGGAATCGAAGCTCGCCGGTGTGGTTGACCTGAATTGACGATGATCAACTCACACAATTGTGGCCCTCACGGTTGGTCCGTGGGGGGTGTTTGGAGGGTTGTTAAATCGGTCCAGCACCTTTTTGACGGCGCTCTCCTCCCCCTCAACAATCCAAATGGGCCCTACCGGCCTATCTGTTATAGAGATGATCGCAAGACCATTATCCCGAGCGAATGGTTTAGCGTGGTTGTCGCGAATTTCGCGGTGCTCATTGTTCCGAAACTTCTTAAGCCCTTCCTCTGTAAATCGAAGGTCCAACGTGAACCTCGGCATGTGGCCCTCCTTTTAGGATGCAGTCTCTCAACGAGACACGGTTTGATGACAGTCACAGCGCTGCTAACTTTAGATCAAAAGGAGATGCGATCTGATATTGATCAAGTCCGGTTGGCAGGTGCACCAGCTCGCCCTTGCGCACGAGTCCTACGTCGTCTCCTGGTCATCACCCGGACAAAAAGCGCAGCCGCATTGGTCAAGGCTTTTGTGCGGATGGTCCTGGTTCGCGTTCATCCGCCATGGCATGATCGCGGTTACCCTGGGCTTAGCGCCCGCTAAGGCCGCGGCCCTGAAAATATCGCCGAGGTTTCGGTTCGTCTCTCCAGTCGACATCGTTCGTTCCCTCCGTTAATTAATTTATATTGGACTACTCATCTACCTCCGTCAATTGCCGAACTGCGGCGGTGGAGTCTGGCCGTCCTTGGCCTCCTCCACCTCGCGCCCGACTTAGCTGAACACCGGTTTCTCGGCGAGATAGTGCCTCTCCATGAGCGGCCGGTACTTGTCCATCATGGCGCGGTTGAGATCGATCGGCGGCTTCTGCTCGCTCGGCAGCAGCGGGCGATATTTGACGCTGCCGATGTCATCCTTGAAGGTGCGTTTGGCCTCGGCGACGATCGCTGGATTCTTCAGGCATTCCACGATCGCAGCCGCCATCACCTTGGCGCCGACAAGCGCGCCTTTGTGCGCAATCGAGGTGGCGAGAGGAACGCCGGCGGCCCAATGGTGGAAGTTGACGTGCGGGATGCTCGCCGGAAAACAGAACTTCACCATCGGTACTTTCCAGGAGATGTCGCCGGCATCATTGGCGGCAGGCTGCTGCACTGCTGGACCTTTCAGTTCGTCGATCGTGCGTTTGAGTCCTTCGACCGGGACCTTCACCTTGGCCTGCACGGCGCGCGCGAGGTCGTCCTCCTCCTTGGTCCAGTCCGGGACGCCGACCAGTTCGATCGTGCGCTGGAAAAGCTCAGCGAGCGTGCGGTTGCCGCGCACCGGCCACACCGCGCTGATCACGTCGACCGAAACGCTCGTGTTGGTCATGAGCGCTGCGCCCTCGGCGATCTTTTTCGCCTGCTCGAACAACTTGAGGGCCCCTTCCGCCGTGGAGTCGCGGAACATCCACCATACGGCGGCGGTGCGCGGGATGACGTTTGGCTGGTCGCCCCCATTGGTGATGACCCGCTGCGCCCGCATGCTGGGCGTCATGTGCTCGCGGTACTGCGCGAGCCCCATGTCCATCAGCACGACGCCGTCGAGCGCGTCGCGGCCCTTCCACGGCACGACACCCGCATGCGCGGTCTCGCCATGGAACGTGAAGCTCGCCGACACCAGCGCGGATTGGATGAGGCCGTAGCCGACCGACATGTCGGAGCTGATATGATTCGCAAACGCGACATCGACATCGTCGAACCAGCCGTCGCGCACGAAATACGGCCGGCTGATCAGCTGCTCCTCGGCCGGCGCACCGAATACCTTGAGGGTTCCCGTCAGGCCGAACGTGTCGATCGCGGCCTTGGCGGCAAGTGCCGAGGCGACCAGGACCGCGCCGTTGACGTTGTGACCCTCGCAGTGGCCGGGCGCTCCTTCGACGATCGCACGCTGTTCGGCGACCCCTGAAGCCTGCGAGTTGTCGGGATTGGCATCGTACTCGGTATGGATCGCGATGACCGGGGCGCTGGAGCCGCAGGTTGCACAAAAGCCACTGGCGAATCCCGAAATGCCGCGCTCGACCTTAAAGCCGGCTTTTTCCAGCAACTCGCACATCAGGCCGGCGGATTTGATCTCCTGCATGCCGAGCTCGGCGAAATAGAAGATGCTGTCGTTGAGCGTGGCGATCGCCTTAGCGTTGCGGTCGAGGTAGTCGAAGCACAACACCTTCTCGCGGCTCACATTGGCAGCTTGCGTACTCACGGTTGTCCTCCCCGGCCGTTCACGCGACGCCGCGCGTGACCATCTCGTTTCTTAGCCGTTCCAGCGCCTGCCGCAACCTGCAACAGGTGCCCCCATCGATGTGCTTGTCATCGTGCCGGACCGCTCGCTGGTCGATCACATCTCGGACACGCTGCTGCGGGGGAAAGCGCCGGGCGTGCTTGGCCCGGGGCTCGCGACGAGCTGGAAGAACGTGTCAGCGCCAAGGCTGCCAGTACTTTGGTCCCTGGAGGGACGACTCCCTCAGAACTCGAATAACTTATTGATGCCACTTGATTTTTACACAACCAGACGCACGCCTTTAGGGTCGCAGGCCAGGACCTCAGGATGATTTGCAACGCCATCCGCCGCAAGGCAGGATTGCCTTTCGGCACCTCGAAGCTGCGCTTGCGGTCAAACAGGGGCGCTCGCGTTTAACTTGGTCACCACAGCGAGGTAATCGCATGAGACGCCGCGAGGTACTTGCGTTGTTGGCCAGCGTCATGGCCCCTTGGCCGCCGATGGCGCTCGGGCAATCGGTCGGGCGGCTGCGCAATATCGGCGTGCTGATGGGACTGGCGGAAACCGATCCGGAGGTGCCGCGCCGCGTGGCAATATTCCGCCAGGCCCTCCAGGACCTCGGCTGGATCGAGGGCCATAACATTCGCATCCATTATCGCTCGGCAATCGAGACCGACCGGCTCCGCGTGCTTGGCAGCGACCTCATCGCTTTGCAGCCCGACGTCATCGTCGCCTCCAGCAGTGTCGTCGCCAGCACCTTGTTGCGGGAAACCCGAACAATTCCTGTCGTGTTCGTGACGGCGTCCGATCCCATCGGAGATGGCTTCGTCGCTAGCCTGGCGCAGCCGAACGGCAACGCCACCGGATTCACCGGCAATCTTTCCTTGCTCTGTGGCAAGTGGTTGGAACTGCTTCAGGAGATCGCGCCCGGCACAATGCATTTCACCGCCGTGTGCCATCCCGATTCGGCTCCCGCTGGCGGCACCTATTTCTTGCCGCCCTTGCAAGCCGCGGCTGCGTCGATGTCGCTCGACCTCGATGTGGCCCTCTTGCGTGAGCCTGCGGATATCGAAAGTGTCCTGGCGGCACGCAACCCGAGCAGCGGCATCATCGTCCTGCCGGACCAATTCACTTTCGCGCATCGCGGGCTCATCGTAGAGTCGGCAGCTCGGCATCGGGTGCCGGCGATTTACCCGTTTCGTCCCTTCGCCGACGCCGGCGGCTTGATATCTTATGGGATCGACGTGCTGGATTTGTATCGGCGGGTGCCGTCCTATGTCCATCGCATCCTCAATGGCGCGAGGCCGGCGGATCTTCCGGTGCAGTCGCCCGCAAAAATCGAGCTGGTCATCAACCGGCGTGTCGCCGGTGTGCTGGGCCTTGCAGTGCCGCGAATCATGCTTGTTCGCGCCGACGAGGTGATTGAATGAAGATGCGGGACGCCACACCGCCCGCCGCATCACAGCCCACCGTTGCGCCGGCCCCTCGCGGGCAACTGTTTCGCAAATATGTCGGCCTCTTCGTCACTGTCGTGTGTGCCGCCCTGGTCGCCAACGGCCTGCTGGATATCTGGTTTTCTTATCGGGAGCAGAACGTTCTGCTGACGCGAGTCCAGCAGGAACAGGCCAGGTCCGCGGCCGCTAAAATCAGCCAGTACATCAAGGAAATCGAGGGCCAGTTGGCGTGGGCGACGCTGCTCCCTTGGAGTACCGATACGCTCGATGAATGGAAAATGGATGCGGCGCGTCTGTTGCGCCTGGTGCCAGCCGTGACCGGGGTCGCCCAGCTCGACGCCACGGGGCGCGAGCAAATGCGCTCCTCGCGATTGACCAAGGATGTGGTCGGCAGCGGGATCGACGATTCGCAAGAAGAGTATTTCGTCAAAGCCGTCGCCAACAGGGTCTATTATGGGCCGGTTCATTTTCTTCGCGAATCCGAGCCTTACATGACCCTCGCAATGGCGGGGGTCCGCCGCGACTACGGCGTGATTGTTGCGCAGGTGAACCTTAAACACATCTGGGATGTGGTGTCGCAGATTCAGGTCGGCGTCCGTGGGCGCGCTTATGTGGTGGATCCGGCCGGCCGGTTGATCGCTCATCCGGACATCAGCATGGTGCTTCGCAATACGGACATGTCGCGGCTCGCGCAGGTCCAGGCGGCGCTCGCTGAAGGCTCGGCGGCGCCAGCCGAGCAGCCACCTGTGACGGACGACATCGAGGGTCGGCCCGTGCTGAGCGTGCATGCTCCGGTAGGGACGCTCGGCTGGCTGGTCTTTGTCGAGCTGCCTGTCGATGAGGCCTATGCGCCGCTATACGCCTCGATTCAACGATCCGCAGCGCTGCTCGTTGCGGCTCTCGTATTGGCGGCATTGGCCGGCCTCTATCTCGCACGTCGAATGATGATACCGATCCGCGCCCTGCATGATGGGGCCGTGCGCATCGGCAGGGGCGGCCTCGACCAGCGGATCAGCATAAGAACGGGCGACGAATTGGAGGCGCTGGGCCAACAATTCAACCGCATGGCGACGCAGCTGCAGGATTTATACGCGTCGCTCGAACGCAAGGTCGAGGAACGGACCCATCAGCTCGAGCTCGCCAATTCCGCAAAATCCCGTTTTCTGGCGGTCGCGAGCCACGACCTACGACAGCCGCTGCATGCCTTGGGGCTGTTCGTCGCGCAACTTCGCACCACAATGACCGCCGCCGAGCGGCAACGGCTCGTCGAGCGCATCGACACTGCGGTCGCTATGGTGAACGAGCTGTTCAAGGCGCTGCTCGATATTTCCAGGCTTGATGCCGGCGTGCTGACGCCGAGCATTGCCGAATTTCCTGTGGCCAAGCTGCTCGAGCGCGTCCAGGCGACCTTCGCCGGGACCGCAAAGGAGGCCGGATTGGACTTTCGCGTCGTTCCAAATGACGTGTGGGTGCGCAGTGACTTCGTGCTTTTGGAGCAAATCCTTTTCAATCTGGTGTCCAACGCGGTGCGGTACGTTGCCAGCGGAGGCGTTTTAATCGGTTGTCGCAAACGCGGCCGAGATTTGCGCATTGAAATCTGGGATACGGGGCCGGGCATTCCGGATGACCAACGCCAAATGATATTCGGCGAGTTCTATCGGCTTAGCGATCAGCAGCATGACCGGAGAGGGCTTGGTGGTGGGCTTGGCCTCGGCCTCGCTATCGTTGAGCGCTTGTGTCGCTTGCTCCATCATCCGATCGAACTTTCGTCAGATGTCGGCCGCGGCTCGCGCTTTTCCGTCATTGTGCCGATGGCGGCAGCGACGGCCAAAGCTGCTGAGCCGCCGGCTCTGGCCTTCAGCGCGCTGAACCTCGCGGCCGAAAAGCTCATTGTCGTGATTGACGACGACGCATTAGCGCTCGACGGAATGGGTGGACTGCTGCGCAGCTGGGGATGCCGAGTTGTCGCCGCGCGCTCGGCGACGGAGGCGCTGACCGATCTCGCCGACCCGGAATGCCCGCCCGATCTTGTCATTTCCGACTTTCACCTGTCCGACCAACGCACCGGCATAGAAGCGATCGAACGACTCCGTGCCGCATTCGGCGTCCCTATCCCGGCGTTTCTCGTTAGCGGAGACATCAGCCCCGCATTGCTGCGGGAGGCGCAGCACGGCGGCTACCATCTGCTCCACAAGCCCGTCGATCCGATGCCGCTGCGCACAATGTTGAACCGGCTTTTGAAAAAGAGAGGCGTAGTCGACGCCGGTGGCTGAATCGTCTGAAAGACATCCTCCAGTCGTACCGCCAGGATACTTCACTCCCAAGACCAAAGCATTCCCTGCTTGCCATTGCGCCGGGCAGGAAAAGCCCTGTTGGACAGGGCTTTCGGCGCTGTGCAGCGCCGCTTTGCTACCGCATCCGCGATACGTTCGGCTGATTTACCGTATGCATTCGCGCCAACAAGATACGAGCGCGCACGAAGGGGTGTGGAGCAGCGATTAAAGCATCCGATTCTTAACGTGGCCTGGACATGGGACGGGCCGAGCAACTGCACGTAGACGCCATGAAACGCGCATTTCGGGCAGGGTTTGCGGTGGTGGCGGGCGCAGCACTCGCGCGGAGGGCGGGCGCCCTTCTGACGGCCGGTGTGCTTCTAAGCTTGTGCGGCGTGTCGGTGGTTGTTTCCCTGCTCACCGCTGGCCCCGTTGCGCCTCTGGTATCTCTTATCATCGAAACCGCCGCTTTTATGGTGGCAACGCTGATTTCCTTCGCAGCGACAGGCCACCGCGAAGCATTGGTGCGATCGCGACTCGAACAGCATCTCGCGCCAGCGGTGGTGCGACGCATCCTGGCAACGCCCGGCTTGGTGAAGCTGAGCGGCGAGCGGCGCGAAGTGACAGCGCTGTTTACCGATGTGGAAGGGTTTACCGCAATGACGCACCACATCGATCCGGAGATCCTCGTGAGCACTCTCGACAATTACTTTGAGGGAATGGCAACCATCATTATCGCGCATGGCGGAATGATCGATAAGATCGTTGGCGACGCCGTGCATGCCTTATTTAACGCGCCGAACGATCTTGAGGATCATCCCCAGAAGGCCGTCGAGTGTGCAATTGCGCTGCGCTCATGGTCAGAGGTCTTCCGCCATCGCCCCGAGGTCGCGACGATCGGCTTTGGGCGCACACGCATCGGCCTCGAGACCGGACCCGCCATCGTCGGCGATGTCGGAATTCGTACCAAGCTTGACTATACGGCTCACGGCGACGCGGTAAATGTTGCCGCTCGGCTTGAGGCCGCCAACAAGGACATCGGCTCCTCGATCTGCATCGGACCTGTTGCCGCATCTCGGTGCGACCGATCCCTGCTTCGCCCACTCGGCAAGATCACCGTTCGCGGCCGCGACGATGCCATGACGGTGTTCGAGCCCTGGAGTTCCAACACGCCGGCATCTTGGGTGCAAGGCGAGCGTGCCGCTCGCCTGTTTGACGAAGATCGGGTTGGCGCGACCGCCTGCTTCGATCCGCGCTGAAATCGCCGATCGCGAAATCCTTTCGACGAGCAGGCTTTCCTTTGCCAGGCCCTACGATACTTCATTCCCAGGACTGAAGCATCCCCTGCTTGCGGCTGCGCCAAATGAAAAAAGTCCCTGACAAACAGGCACTTTCGTGCCGTGCGGCCAGCTTCCTGCGCTCGCGGTGGCAATACCTCGGGCTGATTTACCAGGCCCCCTCGCGCCAGCATGATGCGAACACACACCAGGTCGGTGTGAGCCACAAACTCAAGCAGGAGACATCATCATGTTCACCAAGACGACCTTCGCACTGGCTTTCGTGCTCGCTACCGCTTCAGGCGCCCTGGCCGCAACGAAGCAGCAGAGCTTCCAGCCCCGTAACGACGTGTACGATGCGCGCGGCAACTATGTCGGCTCCGATCCGGACGCCAACGTGCGCTTCGAGCTGCGGCGGGACTGGGATCACGGCAAGTAACACGTCATGACAAAGGCAAAAGCGGCCAGCC
>WNFT01001166.1_pt1 | contig 22391 bp, 15 predicted proteins | sample 5400191 | NCBI WGS metagenome assembly WNFT01 (sample SAMN13153359, study PRJNA577476) | soil metagenome | isolation source: 80 cm saprolite under Madrone tree | place: USA:California | collected 2016-06-14 | reverse complement strand
TTCGCCGTGGCCCTGGCTCTTCGCAGCCCCGAACTCCAAATCCTCGGCGTTACAACTACTTTCGGTGACACCGAAACTCGCGCTAGGCTCCTCGACCGCTTTCTCGCCGAAGCCGGCCACACAGAAATCCCCGTAGCGGCTGGCGTTCCCATGCCTCCCAGAGGCACCTTCACGCAGCGCCGCTACGCCGAATCCGGCCGCTTCGCCAAGCCCTCCCACCCCGACGCCGTCGCCTTCCTCCTGGACCAAATCCGCCGCAACCCGGGCCAAATCACGCTGATCGCCATCGGCCCCCTGATGAACGTCGGCGCCGCCATCGACAAGGACCCCGCCACCTTCCGGAAACTCAAGCGTGTCATCATGATGGGAGGTTCGATCAAGCGCGGCTACGGTGACCTCGGCTATGGGCGTCCCATGCCTCCGCAGCCGGAATGGAACATCCTCAACGACATCCCCTCCGCCCAAAAACTCTTTGCTGCGGGAGTCCCCCTCTTCGTCATGCCTCTCGACTCTACTCAGCTGAAGATTGACGAGGTCAAGCGCGCGTTCCTCTTTAGCCAGGGAACTCCGATCACCGACGCTCTCACGCTCCTCTACCACCAGTGGGGCCAGGAAACCCCCACGCTTTTCGATCCCATGACTATCGCCTTCCTGGTCAACCCTACTCTCTGCCCCGTCGAGCCGATGCACATCCGTGTCGACGAAAAAGGTTTTACGCGCCCCGACCCGGGCCAACCTAACGCCCCCAATTCCCCTGACGCCCAAGTTTGCCTCGACTCCAATCCCGACGCCTTCTTCCGTTTCCTTCTGCCTCGTCTCGCCGCCCCCTGATCGAGCCCAGAACGTCTGGACGCGGGTGATTTTCTCCGGGACAACTGGGAGGTAAGTTCCAAAATGGAAACCGGAGCACCTGCAAAAGCACTAAACTAGTTGCAAGGGGCGAAGGATGGAAAGGTCAGAATTAGAATTTGGAAATCAGAAAATCAGAGATTAGAAATTTGAAATTAAAAAGGAAAGAGCCACCGCCATAAAAACAGCGGACTTCTATATTTAGAGGGCGCCCGCCGGCCCTTTTGATCAGGTGGCACGAACCACCTACAGAAACGGAGGGAAAGTGAAAACTTCGATTTCTATTGGCCATCCTACTTCTTGCCGTGTGCAATACAGTAGCCATGGGGCGTCCTGCTGACAAGAGTGACAGTCTGCTCCAAGGGCAAACTTCTGCCGGTGATTTCGGAAACGAAAATGAGAAGAACTTTGGACTTGTCCTACTTGGGGTTATGGCGTTCCCCGTCATTCTGATCTGCTCCTACGAGCTCTGCAGGTCCTTGCGCGCACGACAACCCGTTTCAGTTGGAAGCTTCCTTCCACTGCCCGTGAACCGCTCTCTAGTCTTCCGTGACGTTGGAATTATTCACGAAGTGGAGCGAGGAGATTCTGTGCTCAGCCCAGTAAGGGTGTAGCTTGGAACACCGTTTGCCTATGCGGCGGCAGCCCATCTGTCACGGGACATCATCGCCGCCGGTGTGACTCGTGAAGAAATTCTAAAGTCTTACGCACGCTACCAGGCCGACCCCATTGGTTAGTCCGGAAGTCGAATCCTGCCATCCTCCATCATCGGGAAAGACGGATTCCAGGCAACCTCCCATGGAAACCCATCCGGATCTGAGAAGTACCCTGAATAGCCTCCCCAGAAGGCCTCCTCATCTTGGCTGGTCCTCTGCCGGGCAGTGTACAGTGTAGCCACCGTGAAGCAAACCACTCAGAAACTAAATTGACCCAAGAACCGAAAAGTTAAATCCCCCGTGCCCCCTTGCCTTTTGCACTTCGATGTATTCTATTTATGCCGCGCCCGGCGGCTTGGTTCAGTTCCGGGTGACCAGTCTCCCAAGAAGGTATGGCTACCGACGACAACAGCGCGAGTCAGCAGGAATCGCCGCAGCGCGGCTTGCTGTCCAGAACCATCTTCGCAACCGACCACAAAACCATAGGCCTCAACTATCTTTGGCTCGCGCTCTTCAGCGTTTTCCTTGGCATGGCCACGTCGCTGGTCATGCGCATCCACTTGGTTTGGCCGGGAGCGCATCTGCCGTTGCTCTCGAGCCTCGGCGATTCGCCAGATCGTTTAGCCGCGATCACGACGCTGCATGGCTCGTTGATGGTTTTCCTGGTGCTTACGGCGGCGCCGCAGGCCGGCTTCGGAAACTATTTCCTGCCGCTGCAAATCGGCGCGCGCGAAATGGCTTTCCCGAAGTTAAATCTCCTCGCGTTCTGGGCAACAGTGGCGTCGCTCCTAGGCCTGACGAGCACGTTTTTAATTCCAGCTCGCCCCGCCATCACGCTGTGGATCGTCAGCGTGGCGATCTTCTGCGCCGCGTCGCTGGCCAACGCGCTCAATTTCAGCGTCACCGTCATCGATCTGCGCGCGCAAGGCATGACTCTCCCTAGGCTGCCGCTGACCGTGTGGGCTTGGTTCATCAACGCCATTCTGGGCATGCTGATTTTCAGCATTCTGCTGGCGGCTTGCGTCTGCTTGCTCTCGGATCGGCTGTTGGGCACGCACTTTTTTTCGCTGCTGGATTTCATCGCCAATCAACCGCCCGGCGCGATCGCGAACGCAGTTCCCATTCTTTGGCAGCGCCTCTTCTGGTTTTTCGCGCAAGCCGAGGTCTACGTCGCTATGCTTCCGTGCTTTGGCCTCGTCACGCATCTAGTTTCCACCTTTTCGCGCAAGCCGGTTTGGAAGGAACGCCTCGTGGTTCTGGCATTGTGCGGCGTTGGCGTTTTTGGTTTTTGCGTTTGGGGCCAGCATATGTTCTCCAGCGGCATGAATCCGTTCTCGCCGCTGGTTTTTTCACTGCTGGCTTCTTCGCTCGGATTGCCCGCCACGATTCTGCTGCTCAGTTGGCTCGGTACACTGTGGAACGCGCGTGTGCAGCTCAACACCGCGATGCTTTTCGCGCTCGGCTTCATCTCACTTTTTCTCTCCGGCGGACTCTCGGGAATTTTCCTGGCGCGCCACGATCTTGCCACGGTTTCGGTGAGCGACGATTTCGTCACCGGCCATTTTCATCTGGTGATGGGCGTCGCGGCAACATTTGCCATTCTCGGCGCGCTGTTTTTCTGGTTCCCTAAAATGTTTGGCCGCCGGTTGAACGAATCTCTCGGCAAAGTTCATTTCTGGCTGACGTTTACCGGCGTCTACTGCGTCTTCATGCCCATGCACTGGCTTGGCTTGATGGCGCATTCGGGCGTTTCGTCTGCAAATGCTCTAGCTTCGGTCACCGCAGCCGGTTCTTCGATTCGTAACTTCGTCACTTGCGCGATTCTCCTCACGGTGTTCGCGCAAGGGCTTTTCCTCGTCAATTTTCTTGGGAGCCTTTTCCGCGGAGAGAGAGTTCTGGAAAACAACCCATGGCGCGCCACCACGCTCGAATGGAGCGTTCCTTCGGCGCCGCCCGCAGACGATTTTGGTTCGACCGACCCGGTGGTGTATCGTGGGGCTTACGAATTCAGCGTGCCGGAAGTGGCCGAAGATTTTGTGCCGCAGCACCTGGCTCCAGAGCAGGTGGTCAAGGCTCGCGAATCCGGAGAATAAAGTTAAGAGTTTCGGAGAATAGAGAACGTCACCATGCCCGGCACAACCGTAACTCCTGACATCGAGATCATCGTCGAAGATATCGGCGGCGGAGGAGGCGGTTCGCCGCCATCGTTCGGCGGAGATGATGACGGAGATGGCGGTGGCGACGACGGCAATCGCCGTCGCAACTGGTCTGCGTCGCCCAAACGCTACTCGACTGCAATTGCGATCGGCATCGTTGCCATTTTGATGTTTTTTATGGCACTGGCGAGCGCTTTTATCGTTCTGCGGCGCGGCAGCGGCGTGTGGGTCACGGTGCATCTCCCGCCGGTTCTCTGGGCCAACACCTGTGTCCTTCTGGCAAGCAGTTTCACTTTGGAAGCGGCCCGGCGGCGGCTCTTTCTTGCGGACCTTCGCGGGTTTCGGAAGTATTGGCTGTTCACCACGGGTTTAGGTTTTCTGTTTGTGGGCGGACAACTCGTTGCGTGGCGGCAGCTTGTGGCGCAAGGCATTTACATCGCCAGCAATCAGGCCAGCAGTTTTTTCTACATTTTCACGGGCGCGCACGCAGTGCACCTTCTCGGTGGAGTTTGCGCGCTGCTGTACGTTTTGGCGCGCAAATTTGAAGAGACGAGTGTCTCGCGTTCAACGGCCGCAGAAGTCGCTTCCTATTACTGGCATTTCATGGATGGACTTTGGGTTTTCCTGCTGGCGCTGCTTTACCTGGGCAAGTGAAATTCGAATCTTCGAAAATTTAACATTTTAGAAATTCCGCGATCGTCTCTGCCACGCGCGTAATCTGCTCCTTGCGCAATTCGGGATACATCGGGAGGGAAAGCACTTCTTGCGCGGCGCGCTCGGCATGGGGAAAATCGCCGGGCTTGTGACCAAGCGCGGAGTACAGCGGCTGAAGATGCAGCGGGCAAGGATAATAGACGGTGCTGCCGATTTTTCGTTCGCTGAGAAATTTGTGGAGCGCATCACGCTGTTCGATTCGAATGGTGTACTGGTGGTAGACGTGTTCGAATCCTTCGGGTACGAGGGGCGGCATGACGCCGGGGACCTGAGAGAAGAGTCGGTTGTATTCGGCGGCGTGCGACTGACGGGCGCGCTGCCAATTCGAAAGATGACGCAATTTGACGCGCAAAATTGCGGCCTGGATTTCATCGAGGCGGCTGTTCCAGCCCGGTTCGCTGCTCAGATATTTTTCCGCCTGGCCGTGATTGCGCAGCGTTCGGATGCGCGCGGCTAGTTCCGCTGAATTCGTTACGACCATTCCGGCGTCGCCGTACGCGCCGAGATTCTTCGTGGGATAAAAACTGACGCATGCGGCGACGCCGAGCGAGCCGATGCGCCGACCTTTATAGGATGCGCCGATGGCCTGCGCGTTGTCCTCGATGACCGGAAGGTTGCGCGCCTTTGCAAACGCGAGAATGGGGTCCGTGTCCGCTGAGAGGCCGTAGAGATGGACGGCGATGATGGCGCGCGTTCGCGGCGTCACGCGGCGTTCTAGTTCGGAGGGATCGATATTGTAAGTGTCCGGGCGAATGTCGGCGAAAACGGGCTTGGCGCCGAGAGCGCTGACGGCGCTTCCCGTGGCCACAAATGTAAACGGCGGGAGAAGGACTTCGTCGCCGGCCTGAACACCACACGCGCGTAACGCTAGAATAAGCGCGTCGGTTCCGGAAGCAACCGCGACACCGTGAGCGACGCCGCAGAGTTTGGCGATCTCCTCTTCCAGTGCGGCGCCTTCGCGTCCCAGGACAAATTGTTGCGAGGCCATCACGCGCTCGACGGCAGTTCGAATTTCACCGCCGATGGCGGCGTATTGCGCAGCGAGATCGAGTTGCGGAACGGGCTCGAGCGGGGAGGGAATTTGAGGGTGTGAAGTCATGACCTTGGCGCGCGTCCAGTATACGTCAATTGGGTTTTGGGTTCGGCGCGGCAGCGCTGCGCTCTTTCAAACTCAAGAACAGAAGAAAGAAAGAGAGGGCGGACTGAAGTCCGCCTCTACATACAAAGCGAATCACAGATGGCAATCACCTATAATGATGCGGCTTCAAGAATGTTCGCGAAACGCACCAATTGGGATTTGACGCCGAACCGGCTCAGCCAAGCGCTGGCGGTGCATCGCGTGGCCGGGAAACCGTTGATCGATTTGACGGCTTCGAATCCCACCGAGTGCGGATTCGAATACGATAGTTCCGCAATTCTCGATGCGCTGAGGAATCCGGCGGCGCTTTCTTATGAACCCAATCCGCGAGGGCTAGAGTCCGCCCGCCGTGCGGTCACAGGCTATTACGCCGCGCGGAACGACCACGTTTCGGCTGAGGATATTATTCTCACCACGAGCACGAGCGAAGCATATTCCTATGTGTTTCGAACGCTTTGTAATCCGGGCGACGAACTTCTGATTCCATCGCCCGGCTATCCGCTGTTCGATTTTCTGGCGGACATACAAGACGTCAGCCTGGTGCGCTATCCCCTGCTGTACGACCACGGATGGCAGATCGATTTTCATGCGCTGGAGCAGGCCATCACGCCACGCACACGCGGGGTCATCGTCGTTCACCCGAATAATCCCACGGGGCAGTTCGCGAAACATGCGGAGATGTCAAAGTTGAATGCCATTTGTTCCGCACGAGAGATGGCCATCATCGCAGATGAAGTGTTCCTCGATTTCGCCTTCGAGGAGAATCGCCCCGCGAGTTTCGCGACGAACCGCGGCGCCCTAACATTTACTTTGAGCGGGCTCTCGAAGATTTGCGGGCTGCCGCAGATGAAGGCGGCTTGGTTGATTGCCAGCGGGCCGGAACAATGGAAAAGCGAAGCGCTGGCGCGGCTTGAAGTCATTGCCGACACCTATCTCTCGGTGAACACGCCAGTGCAACTGGCGATCCCGAGATTTCTCGAACAGCGCCACGCATTCCAGAAACAGGTGCTATCGCGCATGCGGCGAAATTTGGCGGAGCTTGACCGCCAATTGGCTGCGCAAAAGGTCTGCTCTCGGTTGATCGTAGAAGGTGGCTGGTGCGCAGTGCTGCGGGTTCCCTCGACGCGTTCCGACGAAGACCTTGCGATCGAACTCCTGACCACCAAGGGCGTCTACGTTCATCCCGGCCACTTCTTCGAATTCCCGTCAGACGGCTATCTCGTCTTCAGCCTTATCACGCCTGAGCAAACATTTGCTAAAGGGACGACCCGCTTACTCTCGCTAGGCTGACCTCCACTGGAAGACAGCGAGTCTCGCGAGTCGATCAGCGGCTTGACGTGCCCCGATTCTTATGGCTACAGTGAGCTGGTGAAATCGAAAAGTGTGGCTCTCCTCCTCGCTCTGGGGTGTATCTCAACCTCGACAGCCCGACCCGGAACCCAGTCGCAACAGGTCCAGCAAAGCCAGCAAGTTCCTGACAAGACGAACAGGAAACAGCAAAAGAAGCAGGAGCGCGCCCTCCGCAAAGAACTTGCCAGCGCATACAAGAAGCTGCTGGATGAGGATCTGGTTTACATCATCACGGTGGAGGAGCGAGCGGCATTCCTCCGCCTAGGCACGGACGAAGAGCGCGAGCAGTTCATCGAGCAGTTCTGGCTTCGCAGGAATCCCAATCCAGATACGGTCGAGAACGAGTTCAAGGAAGAACATTACCGTCGCATTGCTTATGCCAACGAGCATTTCAGCGTGGGACAGCCCGGGTGGATGAGCGACCGCGGACGGATCTACATCATTTGGGGTCCCCCCGATCATATCGACTCCAATCCAACCGGCGGCCTCTACAGCGAATCCCCGGGTGAAGGCACCCACACGGCGGTGACCTACCCTTTTGAGCAGTGGCATTTCCGGTATTTGGAAGGAATCGGAAACAATATCACTCTCGAATTTGTGGATAAGAATAGCATCGGTGACTATCGCTTGACGGTAGACCCCACGGAGAAGGAGATTTTCACCTCACCGGGCCCGCTCACTCGCGGTTCGGAGCCACTGCTGTCGGGAGAAGATGTGAATTCGCGCTTCCGGTTGCTGAACAACCTCAATCTGTACGGAAAAGTGCAGCGGGCCCCCGCGGTAAGATTCAAAGATCTGGAAGAGGTCGTGGAGAGCAGGATCGTGCGGGATTCGATCCCTGTCGAACTGCGCACGAGCTTCTTCCGCGTGACGGATGAAACACTTCTCGTTCCCCTGACCGTAGCCATCCGAAAAAAGAACCTGAGCTTCCTGGAGAAAGACCAGGTTCAACAAGCGGTCCTGAACGTTTTCTGTCGGATTGAGACGATAACAGGTCGAATCGTCCAAACGTTCGAGGATGTCGTTCAGCTCGCCATTCCCGAGAGCCTGTTTACATCCAGCCTTGGGGAACCAGTGCTCTATCAAAAAACAGTGCCCCTACGGTCGGGCCTGTATAAGCTGTCGCTTGTGGTCAAAGACGTCAACAGCGGCGACATCGGGGTAGTCCAGCAGCGGCTGGCTGTGCCGCGGTTTGACGCTGACCAACTCGCGCACAGTAGCCTGATCCTGGCAGACACCATTGAGCATGTGCCCGTCAGAAACATCGGAACTGGCCAATTCGTCATTGGGGACTTCAAAGTGCGGCCTGTCGTTACCAAAGAGTTTCACAGTAATCAAACCCTTGGTATCTACATGCAGGTATACAATCTGGCCCTCAATGAAGCTAATCATAAGCCTGACGCCTCCGTGCATTACAGTATCGTGCGGGGCACGGAGACAATTCTTAGCCAAACGGAGACCACAGCAACACTATCGAGCGTCGGCTCTCAACTGACCCTTGCGAAGCGTTTCCCCCTTGATCGCCTCGGGCCGGGACGATACCTCCTGGTCGTCTCCGTGACGGACAGCAAACTGAATCAAACGGTGCAGGCCTCCGCGAACTTCCGTGTCCTCCCCTAAGTTGGGAGTTTGGCCTACCCTGGAACCTACTGAAAACCATATGACCTGGGAAGCGAATTCTGATAATTGTATAGAATTTCGATAAAACTCCTTGGTGGTTTTGTAAAATTATGAATAATAAGACCTTAATTTATCTCGATCTTGGAATAATAAATGCACCTAAGAGGACATAGGTCGGTAGAACTGCTTTGCTCCAAATGGACAACTTTGTATAGGCAAGCTTAAATCCAGCACTTAAGGCGGTCGTGTGGCCAAAGGGGGAGGATCTCATGACGCGAGGACGTATTCTTTTGCTGTTGGGGTTGTCTGTAGTTATCGCCACGATGTTTGTGTCATCCGCTTCGGCGCAGTTCGCTGAAACCACGGGGCGCATCCAAGGTACAGTCAAGGACAAAACTGGAGGGACGGTTGCGACAGCGAAAGTGGAATTGGCGGGAGTCGCGATAACTGCCGGCAGAGAACTCTCCACGGACGTTCAAGGGTATTTCCGGTTCGCCCAGTTACCCGCTGGAACCTACACAATCAACGTTACCGCCCAAGGTTTCCGCAAGTATGTGCAGACAGGGATTATTGTGGATGTGGGCCGGCAGGTGACACTGGACGTCGAATTGGAGGTTGGCGCGGTCACGGAGACAGTCGAAGTCTCGGCGGCCCCGGTACAGATCGACGTGACTTCCAACGCGGCACTCGTGAACATCCCCAGCGAAGAGTTCTCACTGGAGCCAAAGGGACGTGGAGTCCTGGGACTGATGGCAAGGGCTCCCGGCACGCGTCAGGAACCGTTGCAGGGTAACGGATTCCAGGTCGATGGCGCATCCGCCGGTGAGAACAACTATACAATCGAAGGTCAGGACACAACGCAAATCCGGGGCGGAGTTGCAGGCATCGACCCGCCAAATGATTTCTTCAAAGAGGTCACTGTCAAATCCAGCGGTTACGAAGCGGAGCACGGCGGGGCGCTGGGCGGCGCAATCAACCTCATAGTCAATTCGGGCGGAAATCGTTGGCATGGCGCAGCAGATTTTTACTACCGGAGTGACGCTCTCGACGCGAGTCCTAGGGACATCATCCGCAGGACGCCGGGTGTCCCATTGAGCTCGCTTCCGCCACGTTTCTCCGAGCCCGTGCAGGTCTATCGGTCGATCAAAGACCGCTACCACATTTTGGAGCCGGGGTTTGAGCTGGGCGGACCCGTTTGGAAGGACCGCATCTTCCTCTATACCAGCTACATCCCACGACTCGACAAGAACACGCGCACCGTCAACATCAAGTTCATTGACCCCGTCACCCAGAAGGACTTCAGCGGCCCGCGAAAATATACGCAGACAAACAACACACAGTTTGCTGTGTCCCGCCTGGACGGAAGAATCACAAACAGTCTGCGGGCTTATGCGCTGTGGAATTACGCCTACAATCGCCAGGAAGGGACGGACCGTCCTAACGCAGACGACCTGTCCGGCGAGTTCAACGCCAGTGCGACAACTGACCCACGTCTCCGGCGGCCTGACCGCGGCTCCGCAAACCCGAACGTCCTGTGGAAGCTCGGCGCGGACTGGACTCCCACTTCAAAGGCGGTGGTAGCGGGGTCTTACGGCAAGTGGTTCATCGACGGCCAAGACCGGGGCGTCCCTGTGGGGATTCGACATATATACGACGCTTCCAGCACTGGCCTGACGGGCTTGGACGGAACCCCAGTGCCGTCGCAATTCCAGCACGGTGCCGGCTTCTTTGACATTCCGAACAACTCGCAAACGTTCTTCGACCAGTATGCTAGAACGCAGGCCAATGGGGACGCGTCCTATGTCTTTCGCGCCCTAGGCACCCATACAATGAAAGGCGGGTACTCGTTGAACAGGCTCTCGAACGACGTCCTGAGTAGAACCAACACGGCGCGAGTGGACATTTTCTGGGGCGAGGCGCTTCAGGTAACAGCACCATTTGCTGCAGGCTGCGCTCCCGTGGTCGCCATGAACCAAGCCAATGGACATGGTGCGGTCTGCCAAGGGAACTTTGGGTACTGGAGAATCACGGACTTCCAGACCCGAGGGAAGGTGGCCAGCAACAATCAGGGGGTCTACATGCAAGACTCTTGGCACGTGGGCCGAAGCCTGACCGCAAATATCGGAGTTCGGTTCGAAAACGAGTACCTCCCTGCGTATAACGCAGGGCAGCCGGGCGTCATCTCCCGGCCTATCTCTTTCCCCTTCGGCAACAAGGTCGCTCCTCGGATCGGCGCGGCATATGATGTGTTGCACAACGGCAAGCTGAAGATTTACGGGAGCTGGGGTTGGTTTTACGACATCATGAAATATGAGCTGCCCCGCGGCTCCTTTGGCGGCGAATATTGGCATAACTGTGTGTTCACCCTAGACAACCCCGACTACACCCAGATCCTTCCAGGCGTGAAGCCGGGCCCGTTTGCGTGCAACAACGGGGCCGTCGGCCAGCTTCCCGGGACGTTCCTGGGTGAAGAAGACTTGCGCATCCCGTCGGACACGCCGGCAACTATTGCCCAGACTCTGGATCCTGGCCTTCGGCCCATACGTCAGACCGAATATACGGTGGGCTCCGAATGGGCAATGACAAAGGACACCGCTCTCGAATTTCGTTGGGCCCACAAGCGCCTGCGGAACGCCATTGAGGATATGGGTATTATTCAGGCGATTGGCGAACAGTTTATCATTGGGAATCCCGGCGAGCGGATCGGCCAGTTCCCCCTGCGGGGTGACTGCGCCATCCCAGGCCCTACCCCGCCTCGCGACCCGCGGTGCGACTCCGTCCTGGGGATTAGCACACTGCCGGCGATGCCCAAGGCGCGACGTGACTATGACGGCCTGGAATTTCGGATCAACAAGCGGATGACCAACTGGTGGCTGAACGGGTCCTATACATGGAGCCGGCTGTTCGGCAACTACTCGGGGTTGGTGAACAGCGATGAACAAGGACGTGATGACCCGAACGTGAGCCGGGCATTCGACGAACAGGAAATCGTATGGGGCGCAAATGGCAAGCCGTCGTACGGTAACCTGGCAACCGACCGGCCTCACACCTTCAAGGCATCAGGGGGATACTCGCTGAAGTGGCGGGGCATGCTAACCACGATTGCGGGGAACCTGGGATGGTTCATCGGCACACCCAAGAGCACCATGATCGCCTTCACCGATGTGGATATTCTGGTTTATGCCTTTGGCCGGGGAAACTTTGCCAACATCACTCAGGATCCCGCCACTGGCGCTTGGGTCCTGGGCAAAGTGCAGCACGGTGCTCGTGATCCGATGTATACCAATACGGACCTGGCCCTCACCCACGAGTTCAAACTCAGCAAGGCGAACGAAGCCCTGCGCCTTCAGCTCCAATTCAACGCACTGAACCTCTTTAACAAGGATGGGAAGCTTTACATCAGCGGCAGCACTGATCGCAACCGCTTCAACGATTTCTACCTCTTCCCCGATCCCACTTGCAGCGACCCACAGGGTTGTGCCAGTGTGAGCACCATTTTCCGGAATAAGTTCTTCAGCGGGTTCGACCCGATCGCCGCTGTGAATGATCCGGCCAACGGCCTAGGGAGACTGGACAGCCTCTACGGCTTTGCCTCCAACCAAACGGCCCACGGTGGTCCGCAAGCGTTCCAAGGCGGCCGGACACTGCAGTTCATGGTCAAAGTGCAGTTCTGAGCCAATCAAGAGAAACCTTAAACCTCTACAGGGGTGGGGCCGCGCGGCCCCACCCCTGTTTTTCTTTTGCCGACCGGTGGTGATCGCACTATCTCCGCCCGACGGCGATGCCGCACGAGAGCAGTTTCCGTATTGTCTGGTGATTGAACGTGTTTCTGCTAGCGCAGGCGGCCGGGAGGATCGGCGGGAGAAGGCATGGCGGCGGATTTCCCGTTGCTCGGGGAATTAGCGGTGACGTGTACAGGGGCCGGCTGGGGGATGCCAGCTCCAGCATTTAACTCAAGATGGTCTTTGGCGCAGGCAGGGCAATAGCCTTTGCCGGTGTCCTCATCGCGCAGGCTGGCGAGCTCATAGCATCCGCAGATGCAATCGCAGTAGCCGGTTTCGGAAGCGGTCTTGATGGGGATTAGCGCCATAGTGTGGAAATCATACGGTCTCGCTCGATGCGGCGCAAGGGGCGCAGGCGTGATCCACATTTGCGCAATTCTCTATCGGAAGGGAGTACGTCAGCAAGCTGGGAAGCAGAGTACAGAGTCGGGAGGCAATCCCCCTCATAGAACGCCAACAACGAATTGTGCGAAGCATGGCGGGAGAAGCCGGCCGCTAGAGGTTCTTCAAATGGGCCAGCCGGAACGGTGAACCAAGGTTCTCCCGTAGGTCCAGCCAATGTCTTTCCGGAATGGTTAAAAAGACCTCGACGACCTTTGGGTCAAATTGGCTCCCGGAACAACGCTTGATCTCTTCGCGGGCATGGGACATTGGTAAAGCTCTGCGATAAGGACGGTCGCTGATCATGGCATCGAGCGAATCCGCAACCGTAAATATGCGCGCTCCCAAAGGGATTTGATCACCCTTCAGTCCGCGGGGATAGCCGGAACCGTCAAAGAACTCCTGATGGGCGAGGACGATTTCTGCCGCGTCGCGCAGAAAAGGGATGCGAATCAGCATGTTGTAGCCGATTTCGCAGTGTTCGCGCATTTTCCTTTTTTCCGCTTCATCGAGTGGGCCGGGTTTGCGCAGGATGCTGTCTGGGATAGCCATCTTGCCAATATCGTGGAGGAAAGCGGCACGCGCCAGAATGGGCAGATACGGGTCGGGCACGGGCATGCATCTGGCGATGGATATACAAAAGGCGGTAACGCGCTGGCAGTGGCCTTCGGTTTCGGCATCCTTCAAGTCCAGGGCGCTACCAAGGGCCTCGAGCGTGTCGTCGTAGGACTGCTCGAGTTCCACGTGCTTTGCAGTGAGCTGGGCGGTGCGCTCCTCGACCAGTTGTTCAAGGTTGCGCTGGTAGTTGCGGTTTTCGATGATCAGCCGGCGGTGTTGCAGTGCGCGTCCAACGCCCAAAAAGAGCTGGTCCTTCTCGAAGGGCTTGAGGATGTAATCATAGGCTCCGCGGCGAATGGCTTCGAGGGCGGTGGAAATGTCGTGAATCGCTGTAACCATGATTACCGGCACTTCCGGATCGTACTGCCGCATCCATTCCAGCAACCGGATGCCATCCATCTCGGGCATGATCATGTCGCTCAAGACAAGGTCGGGAGTTGCTTTTTTGACCTGGTCCTGTGCGACACGGCCGTTGTGCACAGCCGTGCAGCGATAGCCTTTTGATTCAAGCATGGTAGAAACGACCTCTCGAATGGCCTCCTCATCGTCCACGACGAGTATGTTTTCCATCTCCACGGGTTTGCCCTCACTAGGCATTATATGTGACGGCACACACAAATGGGGATGCACTTGCCCAGTCAGAAAATAGCGTGTTAGCGTCAGTGAAGGGTCATTAGCCAAAGTTTCTCGCCGTCCGAAGCAAGCTTTGCGGCAGCACGAGCACCGCAGTGACGGCACTTCCCAGCCCGGGAGCGGGGCACATGCTGCTGCAGAATCAAGGGTTGCTCGGAATCGCATTCTTCGAAGCGACTGCCTCTCTCATTTTGTTGGTCCTCTTTCTTCTATTCCGCCGCGATCACCCGGGGGGATATTTCCGTTTTTGGCTTATCGGATGGTGCTTCTTTGCTTTCTCTTCGTTATGCGAAGTGGCGCTGCTGATTCGTCCGCTTCCAGGACTGCACCTGACGAGCGTTTTGGCGCAAGCCGCCGCTTTAATTCTCTTCTTGCTAGCTGTATTGCACCTCGCGGCGGCTCCTGAGCGGCGAATATGGTCTCCGATCCCGTGGACTGGCTTAATCCTGGTGGTCATCTACTCCATTGAACGAAGTGGCGCGCAACAGGTCGCGTCTCTTCATTGGGAAACTGCCATTTTTGAAACCGCGATTTGCCTGGTTGCCGGCGCGATGATGTGGAATGCGAAGATGTCGCACCGCAGCCACGGCGCGCAACTTCTTGCAGGGATTTTTTTGTTAAAGGGATTGCATGGGATGGACTATCCGCTTTGGCTGGTTAGTCCCCTCTTTCTGCTGCGCGTCGCGTTTGACCATCTTCTGGGAGTGGCACTGGGAATCGCCATGGTGGTGGTGGTTCTGGAAGGTGCGCGTACGCGCAGCGAAGAATTGAATGACAAGATGCGCCGGCTGACGCTCTTGACGGCGGCGAGCACCCAGACGCTTTCCGTCCAGGAAGTGATTGACCAAGTGCTGTCGCATCTGGTGGAAAGTCTTGGGGCGACACACGGCATCGTGCGGCTGAAAGAAGGCGAAGGGAATTCGGCGCAGATGGTGGCTCGCGCATCAGTGGGATTTGACCAGGGCTACTTGACCCGGTACGCCCGACTTTCATCAATGGAGCCGTGGGCACAACGCCTAATGAGCGGAGATTGCCAGTTCCTGGAGTCCTATGAGGAGTGGGATCCCACGGCTCGAAAGAGAGCGGACGAAGCTGGGTTGGCAAGACTGGTTATTCTGCCACTTCCAGGCAAGCAAGGACTATTGGGAACCATCGCCGTTGGTTCGACGCGCCAAGGGCGGTATCACCCGGATGAGTTGGCCTATCTCGTCAACATCGCTAACTTGCTCGGCTTGACCCTACAGAACGTGCGTCTGCTTGAACAAGTCACTGCCGTGCAACGTCAATGGGAATACACGTTCGATTCGATTGGCGACCCGATTCTGGTCCACGACCGCGGCGGGCGCATTCTGCGCGGCAATCAGAGGCTGAGCCAACTTCTGGGGCGCGAGGCGGGCGCTCTTAACGGCCGCAGTGTCCATCAACTCCTCCCGATCCAAAACGCCACTTACAAGATTTGCCCATACTGCGAGGGAGTTGGCGGAGAAGGCGATGAACCTGATCCGTGGCTGCCTGGCTATTTCCTGGCTTCCAATTCGACGTTTACGGATCCGAGTGGATTGCAGCTCGGAACCGTGCACGTTCTGAAAGACATCACGGATCGAAAGCGCGCGGAGGAAAAGTACCGCACGCTGGTGTCCAACGTTCAGGAAGGCGTGTTTATCTCCACGCCCCAGGGACGATTCCTGGATTTTAACGATGCGCTTCTTCGAATGACCGGCTATGAAAACCGCGATGAGCTTCTGACAGTAGACATTCCCACCGCGTTCTATGCCAATAGCTCAGACCGCGAAAGGCTCAAGAAACTCTTGCAGCAGCACGGCACGGTGGCCGACTTCGAATTCGAAATGAGGCGTAAGGACGGCGAAATACGCACCATGCTGGAGTCCTCCATCGCAATTAAGGATGCGGCGGGCAACGTTTCAGCCTATCAAGGATTCTTGCTCGACATTACTGAGCGCAAGCGGGCCGAATCCGAAATCCGGCGGCGCAATCGCGAGCTCCTGGTGTTGAATTCGATTGGGCAGACGCTGACGGAATCGCTGGACCTCAGCGATTCGCTGCGTCGCACGCTGACTCAGATGGCCGAGCTTTTCAGTCTGGACACGGCCTCGCTCTATCTGTTCGAACAGGATGGCACCCAGTTGCGGCGCGTGGTGGCGGTGGGGCATCGTTCGGAATTCTCAAAGAATTTTCCGCCCGTCTCTGTTAAGCCGGAGTTGATGCAGAACGTTAAGGCTGCGCACGCGACGTTTCTTTCCGTGCAGGGCCTGGTACTGCCCCAGATTTTCCACGACATCCAGGCACGGGAAGATCTGCTTGCGGCATACGTCGTCGTTTTGTGGTCCAAAGACAGGGTTATCGGCGGCCTGGTCGTCGGTAGTCGCACGGCGCGGGAGTTTTCTCCGGCCGACGTGAACTTGCTCATTGCTGTGGGCAGCCAGATTTCCAGCGCCATCGAGCGCTCGAATCTCTATGAGGAAGCTCGCCAGGCCTACGAAAATTTGCGCCGCACGCAGGAACAGTTGCTCCACAGTGAAAAGCTAGCAGCGGTCGGGCAGCTGATCTCCGGTGTCGCCCACGAACTGAATAACCCGCTGACTGCCATCCTGGGTTACAGCCAATTGCTGACCTCCAGCGGACAGATGGGACCGCAGGGAATCGAGTATTCCGACAAACTTTACAAGCAAGCGCAGCGCACCCACCGTATCGTGCAGAATCTCCTCAGCTTTGCACGCCAGCACAAGCCTGAGCGCGTCCCCGTGCAAATTAATCAGGCCCTCGAGGAGACTTTGGCGCTGCGTGATTATGACTTGCGTATGCACAACATCCGTGTCCATCTGGATTTGGCGGAGAATTTCCCCGTGACCTCCGCCGATCCACACCAGCTCCAACAGGTCTTTCTGAACATGGTGAACAACGCGGTTGACGCTATCCTCGAACATTCGACCGAAGGCGATCTCTGGGTGCGCACCGGGTTTGATGGTGACCAGCTATGCGTTGAATTCACCGACAGTGGACCGGGAGTGAAAGATGCTTCGCGCGTTTTCGATCCTTTCTACACGACAAAACCGGTCGGCAAAGGAACCGGTCTAGGTCTCAGTATTTGCTATGGAATCATCACCGAGCATGGGGGAACTATTCAGGTAAGGAATATCCCCACTCGTGGTGCGTCGTTTATCATCGAGTTGCCCTATCAACGTATGCCATCATCCAACCTCTCTATCCCGGGTCAAGAGGCGACTGCTGCGAGAAATGGGCGAATCCTGGTGGTGGATTACGATGCCTCCGTGTTGGAAGCCGTCGGGACGATTTTGCGCGCCCGCAATCATCGTGTGCAGACGGCCAGAAGCCTGCATGAGGCCTGTGAGCTGATTGAAAAAGAGGACTTCGATCTGGTCGTTGCAGATCTGCATGTTTCTGACGGCGCGAACAGCGGGGGATTGCGTGAATGGCTGGCCCAGCACAAACCCGCGCTTAGCCATAGATTGATTTGGATGTGTGCCGTTGCGCCCTCCGAAGATGCACGCGAGCACATCGCCGGGAAAGGCCGACAGATACTTCAGAAACCGTTCAAGGCCACCGATCTCCTTGCGGCAGTGGACGAATTGCTTCTAACCAATGTCCAGGCCGCGGCGATTCATCGATGAAGCCAACTCCGCCGCAACCGCGGCGCGCTCCCCGAGTTCTTTCATTGCTGCTTCGATTCGAACGCTCAGCCCACTGACAAGATCGCTCAATCCGTTCAACTGCGGCACTGGGGCCGCACCCCCCAGCAGCTTCCATCGAATCATCTGGTATTGGCATGCAAACTTTGCCGTGAGGCGCAGCCTTTCAAACTCATGTACCGCATCCAGCTCCGGAGAGAGCACTGCAATCACGCGCGCCATCTGCAAGAGACTCTGGAAATCGTCGCGCAGCGCTGCCAGATAGGCGAGAGCGACACCCCGGCGCTCCCGACGGACTCGGCGCAACACATCTAGCGGCGCGTTCTTCGAGAGAAACTCATAGTCTGACTTCGAGAATGCCTGCCGGATTTGCGGCAGGTATGTGATATGCCTGCGCCCACATTCATCAACGGCGCCAACGCATGAGGAAGGCGGGGCGGGCCGTCTTGGGTTTCGAACCGACCAGGCAAAAAGAACCAGGAGCAGGCCGATCAGTCCGAAGAAAGAGTAAAAAAGCAAGCTCAAGATCGATTCCTTTCCACACGACAGAAATGTTCCAACTGCTCATTGAGCGCCTTCAAACGATTATTGATCTCTGGCGAGAGAGTACGATAAATGGCGTCGGAGAGCATTTCCTGTTCAAATGTAGTCTCAGGTAGCCTTCGCCATAACGCCCAATTCCAAAGCACCAGGCTCGCCACAAAGGCTAATGCTCCGAGGAGGTTCCATAGCACCGAAAACTTGTACATCCAGCCTTCCAAAACCGTGTCGTTCAGAACAAAAAAACACGAATAGAGGAAAAAGCCGATAGTGAGCGTGCGCACCGCAGTCTCCATCGTGACCCCATAATGATAAGTAAACAGAAAGAAGATGACGATCACACTGGCGATCGCCAGCTCCATTCCGCGATCGGAGTTCAACACCGCAAACTGCCAACTGCCTTTGGCAACTGCCCAAGAGTAAAGCAGGACGACAGCAGCCGTTGCAACAAGCATGCGCCACGCCAGTGCCCAGATGCCTCGATATTTTCCCAGCACGCGACGGCACATTTCTGCCACTGCCAGGGCCCGAGAAATGATCACAAGGCCCTGCGTGCCCCATGCGATGCGATTAGAAAGTGGTGAGTTAAATCCCCAAATCCGGTAACTCCCGAAAAGGACGAAGCCTTGCAGGAAGTTAAAAAAGACGTAGAAAAAGAAGAAGGGAAATACCCGGTGGTTCTTGCGATAGAGAAGCGAAACGAGGAGCCCCCCGTTAAGGAGGATGGTGAGCCACAAAAGCACGCGTTCGAAAGTAGCGATCTCATTCATTCCGGGCGCATGCTAACACTTCTAAAACGGCAAGGTAAATAGTCAGTATGCGCCCGGGGAATAGTCTGCCCGTACTGGAACGACTGGAACAGTTCCGGCAGCCCAGAACATTAGAAACTCCTTAGGCCAGGGCCTGGCCTTGTGTAGGTGGAATCGGCGGGGGCAGAGGCCAGCCGTCGGCCACGAGTGTATTTGCATTTGCTGATGATGGTTTTGGTGGAATTGGCGGAGGCAAAGGCCAGCCGTCTGCCACGAGTGTATTTGCATTTGCTGACGTTGGTTTTGGTGGAATCGGCGGTGGCAAGGGCCAGCCATCGGCGTACACCGTCCGATCGATCGTAAGGGGTTTACCGGCTGGGAGGTTGACGGACCGCATAACAGGCAGTACCATGGAAATTGCCAAAACAAAAACTGCCACGGCGAGCGCTATTTTGTTCAAGGGTGTGACCCTCCTCAGAGGCATCATGAGGAGGGGCAGTTTTGGCGGTGTTCTGTGATTGAAAATGTTCCGAATGCGGAACAGGGAGCCGCATGAGAACGCTCACACAGCTTCAGCAAAACCGCAGGGTCATACAAGACTTTACACAGACGACTCTTGCGGGTATTCCCGGGCTATTTGCCCGGTTGTCCTATCTGGCTTCCTTGCGGGATCTCTCCAGCGGGCGATATGAACACGCAGGCCTTTCCGCGCTCTATCCAGAGGAGGCTATTCAGCGGGCTTTGCAGCTTTGTCATGAACAGATTTTCGAGCGGATACTCGAATCACCATTGGCGAGCCAGCAGGAGGATTTGCGCGCCTGCCTGGCTAGCATGGAAGGTGGATTGTCTGGCGCTGCTTCACATTGGCGCCGCATCGAATCTTACCGCGTCCTTGTGCCGGAGGCGGTGCCGGATTATCTCAAGGAACTTTTTTGCTCGAATCTCCGCGCTCTTCTGGAGATTCTCGATAAGGAGAATGCTCCGGCCCATTCAGACGCGTAACCACGCCCGTCACGCGCCCCACGATTTCGGCCTCGTCCGGAACGCGCCACATCTCCGGCAAGCAATGCGATAAGGGGTGCGGTTGCATCACCAGCCGCGAGCCTGCCTGATGAAACCACCCACAACGGTATCCATCGTGCACTTCGACGAAATACATCGGCCGATCGTGCTCGGTCGTCCAATCGCCATCGTCGATCCGGCGTACGGACCCATCCACAAGCACGATGCTCCCGGGACGTAGCAGCGGCATCATTCGCCGGTCGGACATACCGATATATCCGTAAAAGTGACGACTTTGACCGTTCGAGAGCACGCCCTCAAAATTACCCCACTTTTCTACCATGCGTGACAAAAACGCCGTTCGCTGCGGATCGAATGCCGGATCAAATTTCATAGGTATCCGCAACGACGTCGGCGCCGCCATAAGATGCGTACGGGGCACCGGAAATGACGTTCCGTCATGAAAACACTCTTCGATGGGCACATCGTACCAGCCAAAAATCTCCAGTGGATTCAACCGGTAGATTGCCGCCAGTGTATACAGTTTGTGTAATCCCGGCACAACTCCGCGGTTCTCAATATCAGCCAGCCGGCTGATGTGCAGAATGAAGTCCGGACGCCCCCGGCGGGCCGCCAATTCGTAGCTGGCGCGCTCCACATCCCGATAGGTTAGTCCTAGTCTTTCGCGAGCCTGACGCAGACGAAGGCCTGGCAGCATCAATTCCTCGTGAGCTGAGCGAGTTCCCCAAGAGCAGGGTACAACAGAATTACCATACTGTTAAGTTTTCGGAACACGAAATCGAGGCCGCGTCATTCTCCGATGAAACTTTGCTCGCATGCGGTACCCCGCCTCGCCTTTATGCGCCGTATCTAAGCGCTCTGCGCATCTATGGCGAGGCTATTCCCTTACTGTGTTCGATGCTCGTTAGTCGTCCTCTCTAGGTCCTGTGCCTCGACAGACGCGCCAATCGGGATTCTGCTATTCTGAAAACGATATGACCCTTTACGTGGAACGCAATTTTCCCCGGCTGCGCGCACTGCTCCTGGGCCTTGCCCTTTTCCTCGGCGGCGCCGCCCACGCACAGGAAGCGGCTGTAGCTCCACCTCGTGCGGATTCCAAGGCTGCCACGGATGGCGATTTCATTGCTGCCGCCGACGAAGTTCTCGGCCAGATGAGCCAGATCACCGGTCTGAAATTGATGACCCCGCTGAAAAAATCGCTGCGTTCGCGCGAGGAAATTCGCGCTTACGTCATCAAGCAGATGAACGAAGAGAAGAATGCCGCCGAACGCTACGCCGACCAGCGCAGCGCGGAGGCCTTTGGCTTGCTTCCCAAGGGATTCGATCTCGATGCCTTCATGGTCAACGTACTCACGGAGCAGGTTGAAGGGCTCTACGATCCCAAGGCTCGCGAATTCTACATCGCAGACTGGAGCCCGCTGGCCGACCAGCGCATGGTGATGGCCCATGAATTGACGCATGCGCTCGAAGACCAGCATTTCCAGATCGAAGCGTGGGTAAAAGCAGCCCGGCCCAATGAAGATGCGGGGCTGGCGCGCGATGCCGTGCTCGAAGGCAGCGCCATGGCCGCCATGGTCGATTACCTGATGCTTAGCTCCGGCCGCTCCCTGAAAGATTTGCCGGACTTCGATCCGGGGATGTTGATCGGCGATCTAGGCAGCACTCCCACTTTGCAAAAAGCGCCTCCGTTCCTCAAGGACACATTGATCTTTCCCTACATCGGCGGACTTTCGTTCTCGGCCGCAATCTTGAAAAATAAGGGCTGGGCCGCGCTGCCGGGCGTATTTGAGAAGCCGCCCGTTTCCACGCAGCAGATCCTGCATCCGGCGCTTTACAGGTCTGGAAAGATTCCCACGACTGTCGCTCTTCCGCGGCTCGAGAAATTGCTCGGCAGCAACTGGTCAAAGCTCGACGAAAACATCATGGGTGAATACGGCTGGAAGGAAGTTTTGAAGCAGTTCCTCGACGACGACCGGGCCAAGACGCTGGCAGCAGCCTGGGATGGCGACCGATACGCCGTCTTCGAGGAGAAACAGACGAAGAGGCTTGTCTTGGTCACCCGCTTGCACCTGGATAGCGAAGAGCACGCGGTGCGGTTCTTTGGACAATATTCGGAAGCCCTCGAGAAGAAATATTCGCAGCGCACAAGTTTGTTCCGTCGGCCGAACTTTTTTTCTTTTGACACCCCGGATGGCGGCGTGTTCCTGGATTGCCTGGGAACCGAATGCGTGACCATGGAAGGTGCGACATGCAAGACCTTCGACGCCTTCACCAAAGAATTGGACTGGCCTTTGGCTCCTCAACCACCGGAGCGCCTCGGGGCCGTAACGAAGAAGACAGCCGCGATTTTTGCTCCAGCCGCGCGAGGCGGTGCTGGAACTTTTGCTCCAGCCGCACAAAACGCGCGGTGAGAAATGGGTCGCGCGAATTGGCGAGCTGGCGCCGCAGAGTGGCGATCGCCAATTTGGCAAATTGAGCGGCTTGGGCCATGTCTTTGGCATGACGCTCGTAGTA
>WNFT01001165.1_pt1 | contig 22427 bp, 14 predicted proteins | sample 5400191 | NCBI WGS metagenome assembly WNFT01 (sample SAMN13153359, study PRJNA577476) | soil metagenome | isolation source: 80 cm saprolite under Madrone tree | place: USA:California | collected 2016-06-14 | reverse complement strand
CCCCTCCACCGCCGCCTTGGCCTCCTCGGCGCGGGCGTCCCGGTCCGCCTTCAGCATCGCCAGCTGCTTCTCGTGCTGGTCGCGGTCGCCGGCCTTGCGCAAGAACTCGGAGAGCTGCCCTTCGACCTTCAGCCGCGCCTCCACGGCCTCCGTCATCTGCGCTTCCGCGTCCTCGACTTGCTTGCGCAGGTCCCGCGCGGTGGCCTCCGCCGTATCCAGCTTCCCGCCGATGACGCTGGCCGCGTCGCGGGACCTGGCCACCTCGGCCTCCAAGGCAGCGATCCGGTCCTGCATCTCCTGCGTGGCCTTGAACTGCTCCTCCACCGCCGCGGCGGCCTCGTCCGCCCCGCCGATCTTGGAGATGATCTGCCGCGCCTTCGCCAGCTCCTGGACCAGCTCTCCGCGCTCCTTGCCCAGCTGCCCAAGCTGGGTGTTCTTCTGCTTGAGTTTGTCGTTCAGCTCCTTTTCCTTGCCGGAGGCGGAATTGAGCTGCTCGTGGACCGCGTGCAGCTCCTCCTGCGCCTTCGCGGTCTTCTCTTCCCGCGACTTGATCTCCTTCTGCAGCTCGTCCTCGCGGTCCGAGAGCATCTTGATCAGGTCGTCCTTCTCCTTCAGCTGCCGGCCGACCGTGTCGCTCTCCGCGCCGCGGATGGCGACCCGGTGCTCCAATTCCTTGATCTGCCGCTGCAAGGTCTCGGTGTCGCGCCGGCGCTCGGCCTCGATGGCCTGCTCCATCCGCTTGCGCTCGCGCTCCAGCTCCGCCGGCGAGTAGTACGTCTCCTTCTCGTCCAGCTCCTTCTGCAGCTTCTTCAGCTCTTCCTCGCGCTGCTTCAAGAGCCCGCGGATCTTCTCCGCGTCGGCCCGGGCGGACGCGGCGGCCTCCTGCGCCGCCTGCTCCTGCACCTGCTTCACCTGGACCTTGAGCTTGCGGTTCTCCTCCTCGTAGAAGGCGATCTTCCCGCGCAGGGTGGCGATCTCCACCTCGTCCTGCGTCTTCACCTCCGCCCGCAGCGACTGGGCGGCGCCGCGGCGCGGCTCGTCGGTGACGATCCCCTCCGGCGCCTCCACGGGCACGGGCACGCGTCCCGCCCCCCGCGAAGCCGGCGCCCCGACCGCCACCCCGCCGCGCTGCGGCGCGCGATTCGGATTCACCCGGGCCTGCGGCTGCGGCTCCGGCTGCGACTGAGGCTTCTCCCCCACGAACGACGCCTTCGTCATGCCAAAAGTAATCACGTCGCCGTCGCTGAGCTTTTCCCGGTCGACGTCCCGGTCGTTGACGAAGGTGCCGTTGGTGGACCCGAGGTCCATCAGGAAATACTCTCCGTCCTCGCACCAGATCTTGGCGTGCTTGGAGGAAACGCCCGCGTCGGCGATGCGGATGTTGCACGCGGAGGCGCGCCCGATGGTCATCGGGTCGGGGCTGAGCTCGATCTCCTGGTTCTCCAGGGATCCGTTCAGGATGCGCAGCGACGGCATGGAAACCGGTTCCTTGTCGGAGGCGTGGGGCCCCGGGACGTTAGCCAAGGGTAGCGGGTCGCGTCAAACCAGACGCGGCGCCCGAAGGGCGCTTGGCGTCTGCGCTTCTTCTAGAGGGCCCGTCCTTGACCGCTCTCCGAGGCGCAAGCTACGCTCGGGCAAAATCCACCGGGAATTCCTTCAATGCCCGAAGCAGCCGTATCCAGCGAGGTCGGAACCTGCTTCGGCAAGTACTTCCTCATGAAGAAGCTGGCCGCCGGCGGCATGGGCGAGGTCTTCCTCGCCAAGCAGCAGGGGCCGGCGGGTTTCCAGAAGGTCCTGGTGGTCAAGAAGATCCTCGCCCACCTCACCGAGACCAAGGAATTCACCGAGGCATTCCTGGGTGAAGCGCGGCTCGCCGCGCAGATGAACCACCGCAACATCGTCCAGGTCTTCGAGCTGGGCGAGCAGGACGGCGCGTACTTCATCGCCATGGAATACGTGCAGGGAAAGCCCCTGCGCGACGTGATCGACGCCGCCGCCCGCCGCAAGGAGAAGCTCCCGCCCGAGCTCTGCCGCAGCATGGCGGAGCAGATCTGCGACGGAGCCTCGTACGCCCACAATCTCACCGACATGGCGGGCCGGTCGCTGAACCTGGTCCACCGGGACCTCAATCCCCAGAACGTCCTCATCTCCTATACCGGGGACGTGAAGATCATCGACTTCGGGATCGCCAAGTCCGAGCTCAGCACCGTCAAGACCGAAGCGGGAATGATCAAGGGGAAGTTCGTCTACATGAGCCCGGAGCAGTCGCTGGCGAAGAAGCTCGACAAGCGCTCGGACATCTTCGCCATCGGGATCTCGCTCTACGAGATGCTGACGGCGGTCAATCCCTTCCACAAGAACAACATCGTCCTCACGCTGGAAGCGGTGCAGCGGTACGAGCCGCCGCCTCCGTCCGAATACGATCCGCACTACGCGCCGTTCGATCCCATCATCGCCCGGGCGCTGGCCAAGGACCGCGACCGCCGGTACTCCGACGCGGCGGAGATGCAGGACGACTTGCGCCGCGTGGTCCTCCCGCGGCCTCCGGAACGGCTGGGCCAGTTCATGGGCCGGCTGTTCAGGACGCAGCTCGAGGAAGAGCAGAAGTTCCTGATGGACAGCGATCGGGCGCGACTGAACGGGCCGAACAAGGCGCCGTCCCGCGCGGGGCCCACGCCGCCGCGCCCGGTCACCGCGTCCTCCGTCGCCACCGTCCCCGATCTCTCGGCCGTCGAGGGCGGCACGCAACTCTTGCCCAGCGCCCCCAGTCGCGCAAAGGCGCCGCCGGCGGCCGCAGCGGCTCGCCCGGCGTCGCGGCCTGCTCCGGCCGCCGCTCCCCGCAAACCAGCGGGCGCGGGCGACACGCTCATCGACATGGGCGGAGAGTCGGCCGCAGCTGCGACCGACGACGTTCCGGGCGGTACCGCGATGCTGAAGCCCGGGCAGGCACTGCCGCCTCCACCTCGCAAGCCCGCCTCCCGGCCGGCGGCTCCGGCGGCCGATCACACCGAGGACCTCGCCCCGGCCGACGACGCCGGCGGCACGGCCATCCTCGCTTCCGCTCCGCAGCGCGCAGCCCCGAAGAAAGCGCCGCCTCCTTCGCGCAAGCAGGGCGCCTCCACCAACATCATGACGCCGGAGGAGTGCGAGGAAGCGCAGCAGCAGGCGCAGGCGAAGATGGAACAGGCGAAGCAGGCGCTGGTCCATACCCGGACTCGCGACGACAAGCGCGCCGAGCTGACCAAGGCGAAGAGCAATCGCGCGATGTGGATCGCGCTGGGCGCCGGAACGCTCGTGGCGGTGGCGCTGATCGTCGGCCTGCTCTTCGTCTTCTTCTCCGAGGACTCGGAAGGCTCGGGCGGCCTGCGGCGGCGAAGGTCCGCGAACGTGCCCGAGACGCAGGCCTCGGCCGCGGGTCAGCCAGCCGCCGCGGAGCGGACCGCGCCCGCCGACCGGGCGGACCCGCCGCGCCGGCGCGTGGGCTCGCGCGCCTTCGGTACGTTGACGCTGAATCCCGGTCCCAACATCCCGGTGGTGTACGGAGGCAACGAGCTGCCGAAGCAGGTCGGCGCCTTCAGCCTGCCGGTCACGGCGGAGAGCGGCACCATCCAAGTGGGCGACGATTCGACCCCGTTCCGCGTCACGCTGGCGTACGCCGTCTCCGGCGGCGCCCTCAACGTCAAGGTCCAGTCGGCGCCCCGGGCGCTCATGACGGTGAACGGGCGGACCGCCGCAGAGGCGCGAATCGACAAGACAATGAGCGTCGTGGAGCTCAGGCAGACCTCGGGCGAGCCTGGCATGACGGTCCGCCTCGGGTACAAGGCCAATTAGCCCTCACACGTGTTCGCGCCAAGGCGCAGCCCCTAAGCCGCCTTCGGCGGCCGGGGCTGGGCTTGATTCAAACCCCATCCGCGCGGTATGGGTCGGCCTTCCGAGAGCGTGTCCACTGACCCTGCAGCGTCAAGCTGGAGATGCTCCGGTGCGTCGAACGAGGGGGCTCTGGCGGACATGGACGAGCACGCCGAGGATCGCCTGGCGGCACTCGAATCCGTCTGGTACGAGATCATCGAGGCGGTCAACGCCGGCCGCACCAGCGGCCTGATCTGCCCGGAGTGCAACGCTCCCGACGGGCTGCAGGTCGAAGAGCGGCAAGGGCGAACCGTGGTGAGCTGCCCCGCCTGCAAGCGGGTGGTGGAGGTGGGGATCGCGTCCGCTTAGCCGGCCGCGGATCCCGGGGGGACTCATGAGCAACTTCCTCGGCGTCGGCTTCAAGTTCCCCTTCTCGGTGGGACCGAACGGCGGCGTCCAGCTCAGCCGCTACGAGACCAACATCGAGGAGTCGGTGCGGATCATCATCGGCACCGCCCTGGGCGAGCGGCAGATGCGCCCCGACTGGGGCTGCCGCATCCATGATTTCGTCTTCGCGCCCAACAACACCGCCACCCAGACGCTGGTCGGCCATCACGTGGAGGAGGCGCTGGGCAAGCACGAGTTCCGCATCCGCAACATCCAGGTCGAAGCCTTGCCCGACCCGGACAGCGCGGAGCGGATCCTGGTGGACGTGCGGTACGAGATCCGCGCCACCAACAGCATCCACAACCTGGTGTTCCCGTTCTACCTGACAGGCAGCTGAGATCTCGCTTCTTCGGAGTGGAGCTACACCATGTCCTTGCCGGTTCCGAACCTCGACGACCGCTCGTGGAAGCAGATCGTGGACGAGGCCGTGCGCCTCATCCCGCGCTACACCCCGGAGTGGACCAATCACAACACGTCGGACCCGGGGGTCACGCTCCTCGAGCTCTATGCCTGGATGACCGAGATGGTCATCTACCGGCTCAACAAGGTGCCGGAGAAGAACTTCCTCACCTTCCTCGACCTGATCGGCGTGCGGCTCAAGCCGCCCGAGCCGGCGCGGGCGGTGCTGGAGCTCACGCCCAGCGCGGGCGCCGAGGGCGAGTTGACGGTGAAGAGCGGCACGCAGGTGGCCACGCTGCAGGCGGCGGGCGGCGACCCGGTGACGTTCGAGACCCTGCGGGACATCACGCTCCTGCCCGTGCACGTGGTGCGGGCGGCGAGCAGCCACCGCGGGACCGTGGCCGACCACACCGAGGCGCTGGGATCGGGAGACGCCCACGAGGCGCTCTTCGCCGGCGTGCAGGAGGTGGAGCGCTTCCTCTACCTCGGAGACGACCGCCTGAACGCCTTCAACGAAGAGGCGGCGGTGGACCTCTTCTTCGAGGCGATGCCCGGCTCGTCGGGCCCGCGGGTGCCGACGGTCACCGAATGGCAGTACTTCGACGGCAAGCGCTGGCGCGACATGATCGTCAACCGCGCCGAGAGCGACGCGCACAGGCTCAGCTTCGGCAGCCATCCGGGGATCGAGAAGCAGCTCGTCAACGGAGTGGAGACGTTCTGGGTCCGCGGCAAGCTGGCCGAGCCGCTCAAGGACCCCGCGGCGGTGCAGCTCGACGGCGTCTCGCTCCGGGTGGAGATCCTCGGCGAGGGCATGGCGCCCGAGAACGCCTTCGTCAACATCGGGAGCTACATCTTCCTCCCGGTCGATCAGGGGAAGAGCTTCCATCCCTTCGGCGAGGAGCCGAAGTTCGATTGCGCGCTGTACCTCGGGCACAAGGAGCTCTTCTCCGCTCCCGAAGCGCGCATCCGCATCGAGGCCCAGCTCGTCGAGCCCTCCGTCGTTCCCAGCCCCGAAGGCAGCCCGGATCTGGTGGTGCAGTGGGAGTACTGGAACGGCCGCAAGTGGGCCGAGCTGGGCCGGACCTCGCCGATGGGCGTCTCCGGAGCGCAGGGCCAGTTCAACTTCCTCGACACCAGCGGCGCCTTCGTGCGCAACGGAGCGATCAGCTTCGACCGCCCCGCCGACCTGATCGAGACCGAGGTGGGCGGCCAGAAGAACTTCTGGATCCGCGCCCGCATCAACGCCGGCAACTATGGCGCGCCGGGCAGCTACGAGCTGATCGGACAGAACTGGGTCTTCAAGGAGGACCGGCCGCTCCTGCCGCCCTGCCTGAAGTCGCTGGTCTTCAAGTACGTGCGCGAGCCCAAGCCCATCGCGCACTGCATCAGCTACAACGACTTCCAGTACCGCGACCACACCGACGACCTGAACACTCCCTACGTCTACTTCCAGCCCTTCCTTCCGGACCAGGACGAGACGCCGGCCTTCTATCTCGGCTTCGACGCCAAGTTCCCCGAGCGGACCATCAACCTCTTCTTCGAGCTGGACGACTCCGCGGCGGGAGGAGGCGGCGAGCAGCTCGGCGGACCGCCGCCGGGAACGGCCGAGGACGATCTGGCGCAGAAAGGTCCGCGCGTGGTGTGGGAGGCGTGGGACGGAGGGCGCTGGGCCGACTTGCTGCCGCAGGATCGGACGTACGGGTTCACGCGCTCGGGGTATCTGACGTTCGCGGCTCCGCGAAATCTAGAGAAGCGCAGCGTCTTCGACACCGAGGCGTACTGGCTGCGCGCCCGATTGGAGTCCGGCAGCTACGATCTGCCGCCGGTGCTCAAGGCGGTGCTGGTGAACGCGGTCGACGCGGTCAACGGCATCACCGTCGAGGAGATCATCGGCAGCAGCGACGGCTCGATCGACCAGAGCTTCAAGGTCGCCAACGCTCCCATCCTCGCCGGCGCCCACCTCTGGGTGCTGGAGCCCGACGCCCCCAGCCTCCAGGACCGCAAGGTCATCGAGCAGGACGAGGGGCCGGAGTCGATCAAGGCGGACGAGGACACCGGCGGCAGCTGGGTGCGCTGGCACGAGGTGGAGAACTTCTTCGACAGCCAGCCCTCCTCGCGCCAGTACGTCTGCGATCCGATCAAGGGCGAGTTCACGTTCGGAGACGGCCGCAAGGGCTGGGTGCCGCCCACCGGGCGCGACTCGATCAAGTGCGAGTACCGGGTGGGAGGCGGCGCGGCGGGCAACGTCGGCGCACATACCCTGACCGTGCTCAAGCAGAGCATCGCGTTCGTCGAGAGCGTGACCAATCCCTTCGCCGCCCAGGGCGGCGCCGATCCGGAGGGCGTCGAGGAGGCCAAGCGGCGGGGCACCTACGCGATCAAGAACCGCGACCGCGCCATCACCGCCGAGGACTACGAGTCCTTGGCGCTGGCTGCCTCTCGCCGGGTGGCGCGCGCCAAGTGCGTGCAGGCCAGCGACGGGAGCATCTCGCTCCTCCTGGTGCCCAAGGCCGAGCGCGAGAACGGAGATGCCCGCGCGGTGCCGTCGCGGGACCTGATCGACCGGGTGGCGGGATTCATCGACAAGCGGCGGCTGATCACGGCGCGCGTCAACGTCGGCAAGCCAAGGCTGGTGCCGGTCTCGCTGGAGCTGACCATTTCGCTGAAGGCCGGCGCGACGGCGGATCGGGTCAAGGCCGACGTCAGGGAGAAGGTGAAGCGGCTGCTCAACCCGCTGCATGGGGGACCGAAAGCCGATGGATGGCCGTTCGGGCGCGCGGTGGGAAAGGCGGACCTCTATCCGCTGGTGGAAGGCGTGGACGGCGTCGACCGGATCACCGACCTCGCCATCATCGACGAGAGCCGCCGGCTGCGGGTGGAGATGCTCAAGCTCACCGAGGACGAGCTTCCCCAGTTGATCGGCGTCGAGATCTACGACCGCGGGTGATCCACCATGGCTGAGCTGCCCATCGATCTGCCCGCTCTCGTGCCCGACCTGGTCGGGTTGCCGCTGGGCCAGGCCCGCCGGGCGGCGCGCAAGCACGCCCGCGCGAATCTGGAGTTCAAGCTGGTCGATTCCGAGGCGAAGGCGCTGACGGTCGTGGGGCAGTACCCGGAGCCCGGCGACGAGCTGCCGGAGTCGCGGGTCATCAAGGTCGAGATCGCTACGCGGCCCTGGATCAACTATCTCCCGGGCATCTATCAGGATGCGGACGAGGAGAACGCCGATTTCCTCCAGCGCTTCCTGCTCATCTCGGCGCACCTCACCTCCGGAGTGGAAGAGAACCTCGAGTTCGTCCACGAGCTGTTCGATCCGCGGATCACCCAGGCGAGGTGGCTGCCCTGGCTGGCGTCCTGGCTGGCCATGCCGCTCCTGGAAGGGTGGGACGAGGAGAGGCGGCGCGAGATCATCCAGCGCACGCCGGAGCTGTACCGCAAGCGCGGCACGGCCGAGGGCCTCAAGCTCGCGCTGCGCCTCTTCGCCGACGTGAAGGCGGAGATCCACGAAGGCGAGTGGCCGTACCCGGGTCTGGTGATCGGCAAGTCGAGCACCATCGGCAAGGACACCGTGCTCTCCCCGCCGGTGTTCGTCAGCCAGTGCTTCACGGTGGAGCTGCCGGAGCGGAAGGCGGAGATCCCGCGCGAGCGGCTGCGGACGGTGCAGGCCCTGGTGGAGACGGAGAAGCCCGCCCACGCCCACTACGCCCTGGTTTTCGAGGAGACCGAGCCGACGTACGAGGCGGTGCCCTTCCTGCACGTGGGGAAGACGGGACGCATCGGCGTGGACGCGCGCATCGGAGGGCTGGAGGACGTTCCAGCCACGCAGGACGAGGAATTGCGGAAGTTGGGGCTGAGCAGGAAGCCCTGAGCGGTTTGACATCACCCGCCCTTCGGACGTTTTCTCCCAAGGGCGCACGGGTTGGAGGATGCAATGGCGGAGCAGGTCAACTTCAAGCGGATCAACTTCTTCGAAGGCTTCTTCACCACCGACGAAGACTGGAACTCGGCGGAGGCCTATCATCTGGAGAAGAGGCGCTTGCACAACCGCGTGCTGCACACGCCCGGCGTGGTGCCGGTGGAGAGCGGCGGGCTTCGACTAACGGCTCGCGGCCGCGGCGATCTCTCCTTCGAGGTGGCGCCCGGTTACGGCATCGACGGCCGGGGCAACGAGCTGGTGCTGCGCGATCCGGCGGTGAAGGTGATCGAGGCGGACAAGCTCAAGCTCCCGCAGACCGTCTACGTGGCCATCAAGTACTTCGAGGAGCCCACCGACTTCATCGCCTACAAGGAGAACCCCCGGTTCAAGGGGCACCGGCGCATCGAGGAGAAGGTGAAGATCGAGGTGATGGCCCGCGAGCCGGACGGGGTGGAGGCCATCGAGCTGGGCCGGGTGCGCCTGGAGGAAGGCGTGCGCGAGATCCGCGACGCGCTCGACTCCCGCGTTCCCGGGCCGGGCGAGATCGACTTGCGCTTCGTGCCCCTCGCCGGCACGGCGGGCAGCCACGCCTCGCCGCAGCTGCGGGTGGAGATCGCCAACGGCCTCTCCGAGAAGGCGGCGCTGACCCAGCTGCTCTGCAAGATGGGCGTCGCTCCGGCCAACCCGCTGCGCAACGCGGTGCTGGCGGCGGAGATGCTGAACAGCGCGAACGCGGTGGGTCCCTTCAACCTGGCCGACGTGCTCACCGGGGTGGTGGAGCTGGAGCGGGAGATGATCGAGGCCATCGAGAAGGACTTCCCGCAGATCGCCGCCCGCAAGGGATTCGCCGATTACAAGAAGGCGCTGGAGGCGCTCACCAAGGTGGTGCGCGACCGGCCGCGCGACGCCGACGGGTGCATGGGGATCGCGCGCTTCCTGAGCGCCAGCAACCAGTCGCTGACGCCGGTGGTGAAGGAGAAGCTGGCGCCTTCCGCGAAGAAGGACGTCAAGGGCGAGCAGACGTCCTGGAAGGACATCGTGCTGCGCTCCAAGGAGTTCCCCGAGGAGCTCAACATCGACGGCTCGAACTTCGTGCGCGTCGACCACCTCCAGCTCGTCAACGACGACTCGGAGAAGGCGCACAAGTTCCGCATCGAGGGCCAGAAGGACATGTGGAAGAGCCGGCAGACCTTCACCTATCCGGACAAGGAGTCGGTCTCCGACTCGGGCGTCGCCTACATCGGCGGCGAGGCCAAGTGGCAGGTGAACAACCTCAAGCCCGGCAAGGACCTCATCGTCATCAAGCGGTTCGACGCCATCCTCGGCGAGCAGATCTGCGACATCAGCGTGGACGGCAAGAAGGTCGGGCAGTGGAAGGTGACCGAGGCCGACCGCAAGCACCGCTGGCGCAACCACTACTTCCTGGTGCCGGGCACCTTCGTCACCAACGACACCCTGGAGATGTCCGCCAAGGCCGTCTCCGCCGAGCGCGACATCAACATGTTCCAGCTCTGGTTCTACCAGCCCGCCTGAGGAGAGCTTCGTGTTCCTGCAGCTTCTCGACCGCGTCCTGCCCTTCCTGAGGAAGAGCTCGTCGTCATCCTCGTCGTCGTCGAAGGGCAAGGTCTGCCCCAACGGCCACGTGATGCACCCGAGCTGGGACACCTGCCCCTATTGCCTGGAGATGCAGCAGGCGATGATGGGCGGCGCCCCGTCTTCCACGGCCATGCCCATGCCGATGCCCGGAGCGGGGCAGGGCACGGCGATGCTGAACGTGCTGGAGATGGGCGGCGAGAAGGGGCGCGGCTCGCAGGACAAGACCCGCGAGGTGTGCGGCTGGATGGTGGCGCTGAACGGCCAGCACAAGGGCGAGGACTTCCGCCTGCGGGTGGGCAAGAACGTGCTGGGCACCGCGGCGGACTGCGACATCGTGCTCACGGACAAGAAGATCTCGCGCAAGCACGCCACCATCCGCTACGAAGGAGGGGAATTCCAGATCGCCGATCTCGACAGCTCGAACGGGACCTTCGTCAACGACGAGAAAGTGCAGAAGCACGACTTGATCGACAACGACATCGTCAAGCTGGGAGACATCGAGTTCGAGTTCAAGTGCCGCGCCATGCGCGAGAAGCGAGAGTAAGGACGACCGTGAAGACGCATCTGTGGATTGGCCTGCTGGCGTCGCTCGCGCCCGTGGCCACGCTCGCCGCCGGGGCGCAGCTCTCCATCCAGCAAGTGGAGGCGACCCAGAAGAGGTGGCCGCACGCGCGCGCCTACGTGAACGTGATCGGCGCTTCGGGCTCCCCCATCCAGGGGCTCTCGCAGGACCTGTTCCGCGTCTACGAGGGCGGCAGCGGCGACAGCTCGAAGATCGAGAAGGTGGACTCGCTGGAAGCCGCGCAGACCGGCGCCTCGATCGTGATCGTGGTGCAGGCCTCGGGCGCGATGATGGGCATCCAGGAGGACATCAAGAAGGCGGTGTCCGCCTTCGTCAACGGCCTGGGCGAGAAGGACCAGGTGGCGGTGGTCGACTACGGGGAGACCGCCGAGATCGTCGCCCCGTTCTCCGAGGAGAAGGGCGAGGTGGCGGCGAAGGCGGCGAAGATCACCTTCACCGGCCGCTCCTTCCTGCTCTACGACGGGCTGGCGCAAGCCATCCAGCTCTACGCCGCGGCTGCTGCGCCGGGGAAGGGCGGCGGCCAGACGCTGCTGCCGGCGGCCAAGGCGATCATCGTGATCTCCGACGGCCGCGACAACGGGAGCGCCACCGACGTGGAGAAGGTGATCAGCGACGCCGGCAAGCGCCGCATCCCCATCCACGCCGTAGCCCACTCCGAGCTGGACCAGGACTCGCTGACCAATCTGGAGATGATCGCCCACCGCAGCGGAGGCACCTACCGGCCGGCCCCGCAGGTCGACGACGTCACCAAGTCGTTGACGGTGATCAAGGACTACATCAACAAGATGTACGTCATCCAGTGGAAGACCCGCCTCGACCACGACGGCAAGGACCACCGGGTCGAGATCGCGATGGAGAACGAGGGCAGCAGCAGCGCGCTCAAGGCGGCCGTCCTGGTGCGCACGCCCGACTTCATCGACTGGTTCAAGATCGGGATCATCACCGCCGTCATCCTCCTGGTGCTGATCGGCGGCATCGCCATCTACGTCCTGACCCGCCCCAAGCCCCCGCCCACCCGCTTCTGCGCCGTCTGCAAGCGGGCGCAGATGCCGGAATGGGACGTCTGCCTCTTCTGCCTGAAGTCGGCGAAGGCGCGCCTGATCATGCAGAAGGGCTCGGGGCCGAAGGGAAAGACGTGGCCGCTGGTGGGCAAGGTCGTCTCCATGGGAAGCGGCCCGGAGAACAGCATCCGCATCCTGGACGGCGCGGTGTCCGGCAAGCACGCCGGCGTGGCCATCGACGGGAACAAGTTCGAGATCGTCGACCTGGGCTCGAAGAACGGGGTGCTGGTGAACGGGAAGAAGACCCCCCGGCGTTTCCTCCGCAACGGCGACGTGATCACGCTGGGGATGACGGAATTCAAGTTCGAGTCCACGGTGACGGCGTCGGACGACGAAGCGGAGGATTAGACGCGGTCGTCGTGCCGTGCGTTTCAACCGGTTGAAACTGATTCGGGACTGATTGATTTGGGCAGACCTTGGTCGGGAGGCTGCGCCGCACGTGGCGTCCTGGCCGAACGCTGGAACGACGGAGACGACCTGCGCTAGAAGGCCCGTTGCCATGGGAGACACGCCGATATTGCTTGCGCTTCTCGGGATCGTCGCGCTGGCTGTCGGGTTGTCTATTTCTCTCGCCGTGCTTCGCGCCGTGGTGCGCTATCACCTGGAAGACGACGGGATCAGAGTGACGTGGCTGTCATTCACGTTGTGGTACGCGCGCTGGACAGACATTCGAGCTGTCCGGGTCGTATCGGGTTGGCAGGCCCTGCGTCCGAGTCTGAGCGTCACGCTCGGCACCAGGCTATGCGGGCCCGGAGTGGAGATCAGCAAAGGATATTGGGGTGCTGTTCTCACGCCCAGTGACCCCGAAGCCTTTGTGCGAGAGGTGAAGCAGAGGGCGATGCTTCATTGAGTCCAGGCAATCGCAATGACCGCGCGTCCGGTTCAGTCGGGTGAACTTGATTCGGCACAGATCGATTTTCAGGCCTTCGTGGCCGGGCGCGGCCGCGCTCCGTTAAGCTGCAGCCATGCCGCGATTCCGCAACCTCGACGGTTCGGGTCCGACCCCGGGCTCGGATGTCTTCCGCTGGGCGGTGCTCGACAAGCTCGCCGGGCGGCGCCGCAAGAGCGCCCGCACGCTCAAGGTGCCCCAGGTCGCTCCGGACCTGGCGGCCATCGGCCGCCCCACGCAGACGGGCGAGCCGGCGCGGCTCACCTGGCTCGGCCATGCGAGCTGGCTGGTGCAGATCGACGGGCTGTCGCTGCTCATCGATCCCATCTTCGCCAGCCGCATCTCCGGCATCATCCGCCGCAACGGAGCGGTGCCCGTCCAACCTTCCCAACTGCCGCGCATCGAGGCGACCCTGGTCACCCACGCGCACTACGATCACTTCGATCGCGGCTCGGTGCTGGCGGCCGGAGCGCGCGTCGTGATGGGCACCGGGCTGGGAAAAGGCCTGCCGCTGCCCGTCCGCGAGTTGGGCTGGTGGGACACGGAGCGACTCAGCGATACGGTGCGCGTCACCTTCGTTCCCTCGCAGCACTGGAGCCGGCGGGGCCTTTTCGACACCAACGAGACCCTTTGGGGCGGGTTCGTGATCGAGGGCAAGAACGCGTGCGTCTACCACGCCGGCGACACCGCTTATTTCGCGGGATTCGCGGAGATCGGCGCACGCTTTCCCCGCATCGGCGAAGCGCTGCTGCCGATCGGCGCGTACGATCCGCCCTGGTTCATGGAGAGGCAGCACATGAATCCGGAGCAGGCGGTGCAGGCCTTCCTCGATCTGCGGGCCCGCACCTTCGTCGCCATGCATTGGGGCACCTTCAAGCTCACCGACGAGCCGCTCGACGAGCCGCCGCAGCGGCTGCGCACGGAGTGGACCCGCCGCGGACTGCCGCCGGACGCGCTCCGCATTCCCGCCATCGGAGAAACGCTGGCACGGCGGAGCGGCTGACGGTCTCATTTTTTGTCCGCGGCAGAGCCTGGTCCTTCTGGCCTATGCAAGCGCGTTCGGCGAGCCCAGACGAACGGCTACTCGCGGCGTGGGCGGATGCGGTTGGAATCACCCGCTGCGATCCAGGGTCGCTCGTCGGAGGCGTCCAGTCGCGGCACGGTCACAGCGCTCGTCGGCCCGGGCGCTGCCAGCGCAAGCTCCTCGGAGTACCTGAGGTAGGTCTCGATCGAGGCCACGACCACGCGCGCTTTGATGGTGATCAGGTCGATCCCGACCAGCGCAACCCTGACCCAGGCGTCGATCACGATGCCCTTGTCCAGCACACGATCGAGAACGTCGATGAGACTCGCTCGCGCCGCGGCTCGCTGGACGGCCATTTGTCCCTGCTCCACATTCCCCCGCAGCTTCCGTTGTTACGCCGCGGGGGACCGGGATGCTCGACGAGTTCAACATCGGCTTGCGGACACGTTCGAAGGTGCACCTTTCACTCCCCGTGCGAGTTGTGACGGCGATCACATCATCGCCCAGGGCGGTCTGGTAGGGGCGGCCCCTTTGACGACGGGGAGGGCGGTGGCCAGCGGATACGCGAACGAGACGGCCTATTATCTCAACGGCAAGCTGGCTCGACTCGCCTTCATCGCCAAGGGTGTGCGCTTTCCCGCCGGTCGCTGGATCCGGGTTGCGGGTGGGACGGTATTGCCCTGGTACGTGGAAGCGCTCGCCGACGACCTGTTTCCCTCGCTCGGTGTGGCGGGGAATCCCATCGCAACCCTTCTGACGGACTTCGACGTGCAGGAGTTCGAAGAGGCGCTGAAGAGGTCCGGGGTCCTCGGCGACGCGGATGCCGACGCGGGCTCGGACGTCGACTAGCTCGACCAAACACGGACTCTGCAAACCGGTTGAACTTGATTCGGCATTGATTTGCTTGGGCAGACTTCGGCTGGACACCCTCATTGCCCAAAATTCGACGGTGCGACAAGCCCCTTCCCGCGGCGCGACGGCTAGCCGTCTTCGAGCGCGTGCATCAGCGTCCGCCACCGCAGGTACGCCTCGCGCGAACCCCGCGCCGCATCGATGGCCGGCGCCACCGCCCGCGGGTCCGCGATCTCCACCCACTCCTTCTCCGGCACCATCCGCGGAAGCTGCACCTGCTCCCACGCCGCGACCGCCTGCTCGAATCCAGGCCCCGACCATTCCTGCTCCTCCGGCGCCTGCTCGTCCTTGGGCACGTCCCTGCGGATGAGCATCTGCTCCCTGCAGTTGTCCATTGCCCAGTACACCTCGTGCGGTTGGTACCAGTCGAAGGGCTCGCGCGGCCCCACCCTGTCCGAGACGGCCCGCTCCCACCACATCGCGAACCACTCTACTTGTAGGGGACCGAGGAAGCGGATCCGCTCCGACGCCATCCAGGGCAGATCGAGGAACCGGCTGCGAAACGTGGGCCGCACCCAGCGGTAGGTCGGATCGCGAGAGGTCTGCGGCAGGATGTCTTCGTTCGCCGGCGCATGCGTGACCGGATCGAGGCGGAACTTGCGCAGGTCCGCCACGCCCAGATCGCGCACTCGCGACAGGAGCGGTGGGCGCAGATCGAGGCGGCGGGGCAGCCGCAGGCGGGGCACCGCCAGGAGAACGGTGCGAAGCCCGCGGACCGGCCGCTGCGCCAGGAGCTTGCGGGCCGCGCGCCGCGAGAAGTATCGGCGCAAGGCCGCGCGCAGCCGGCGGAACATCTACGGCTCCACTTCCTCGGAGGCCGGCGTCGAGAGCTCAGCCGCATCCCGGGCCGACACCGCCGCCGCGACCGGAACCAGGTCCTCGAACAGCGCGCCGAACTTCACGTTGCCGTCCGGCGTGATGTAGATCGCCGCTCGCTGGGGGAGCGGGGGGACTTCCGGCAGCACGCCCGGCAACCCGCTCCGCGATTCGCTCTCGGAGGCCACGGCGCCCCATCCTACCAACACCCCCTCTTGACTACCACCCCTCGCTTGCTTGAAACTACGGCAAGCCCTCGTCTGTTTCCTCGGCGAGCGGCGCCGGGGGAGCCGCAGACGTGCCCGACGACAAGCGCCTCGTCCCCGATTTCCAGCTCGTCGTGGACGGGAAGGCGGCGGATCCGCAGCTGAAGAGCTCGGTCCTCGGGATCCGCGTCACCGACGACATGGACAAGTCCAGCCGGTTCTGGGTCCATCTCTCGGACACCGACCGCAAGTGGACGCAGCAGGACAAGTTCAAGCCCGGCACTCCCATCGAGATCAAGCTCGGCTACCAAGGCCAGATCAAGAGCGTCTGCAAGGGCGAAGTCTCGAACATCGAATTGGTGCTCACGCCCGACGGGCCCACCCGGCTGATCGTCGCCGGCGTCGACAAGGGACACGCCTTCGACCGGGGCACCGTCACCAAGACCTACAAGGACGTAAAGGACAGCGACCTGGCGCGGCAGATCGCGCAGCGGCACGGCCTCTCCGCCGACGCCGACGACAGCAAAGTGGTCCACGACTTCGTCATCCAGAACAACCTCTCCGACTACGACTTCCTCATGCAGCGGGCCGCGCTCGCCGGCTTCCGCATGTACGTCGACGACAAGAAGCTGCTCTTCAAGAAGCCCAAGCTGGGCGACGCGCCGGCGGCCAAGCTGATCTGGCGCGAGAACATCGGCCGGTTCGTGCAGGAGGTGAACACCTTCGACCAGGTCTCGAAGATCACCACCACCGGCTGGGACGTGCAGCAGGCGAAGGAGCTGACCGGGCCGGGAAAGGGCGGCGACGAGTACGGCAAGCAAGGCGGCACCGTCACCGGCGCGCAGCTGGTCAAGCAGATGTTCGGCGAGGTGGAGCAGCACATGGCCATCGCCAGCGGGCAGAAGAACCTGCTCGAGGCGGTGGCGAAGAGCGAGTTCAACCGCCGCGCCGGCACCTTCGTCCACGCCGAAGCGCGCGTCACGGGCGACCCCGCGATCCGCGCCGGCGCGGTGGTCGAGGTGGAGAAGGCCGGCAAGCGCGTCGACGGCCAGTACTACGTCGTCTCCACCGACCACCTGTTCTACGTCGACACGGGCTACGCCACCGAGCTGCGCGCCAAGCGGTACACGATCAAGAAGGGATCCTCGCCGGCCAAGGACCTGGGCAAGTTCGCCAAGGCGCTGCAGGACGCCGCCAAGAAGGCCCAGGAGATCGCCGACAAGATCAAGGAGGCCGCGGCCTGGGCCCTGAAGGCGGCGCGCGAGGCGGCGAAACGCGCCTCGCAGGCGGTCGACGCCGCCAAGCAGGTCTGGCAGGACGTCAAGGACGCGCTGGAGCAGGTGAAGAAGGGCGCGGGCGACGTCGCGGACGCGGCGCTCAAGAGCATCGAGAGCCGGCTGCCGGCGCTCAAGGACTACGTCGCGCAGGCCAAGGCCAAGGTCCAGGAAGCGGCGCAGGAAGCGTCCAACGCGACCCAGGAGATCGCCCGCGAGGCGCTGACCAAGGCGCACGAGGCCGCGGCGCAGGTGGCCGACATCGCCGGGCAGGCCATCCAGCACGCCCGCGACGCGTACGACGCGGTGAAGGCCGCCGCGCTGGACTCGGTGCACACGCAAGGCGAGGGGCTTTCGCCGGCGGTCCGCGGGCTCAAGTCCGGCTTGCTGGTGTCCGCGCAGACGGCGGTGGCGGTGGGGAAGGCGGGCATGACGCTCGCGCAGGCGGCCATCGTCAAGGGCAAGAGCGCCATCGAGCTCTGCGCCGCGTCGGCGGTCGCCGCGGCAAAGTCGATGATCGACGGCCTGAGCGGTGACTTGTCCAACCTGAACGGTTCGGTGAAGTCATCCGGGGATGCCGCCGGCAAGAGCCTGGGCAGCGCCATCGCCGCGGGTGCGCAGAACGCGCTCGACTCCGCGAAGAATGCCATCCAACAAGCGCAGGACGCGATCCAGCAGGCGAAGGAGGCGGTGAAGAAGGCGCAAGACACCATCAAGCAGAACGTCGGCGACAAGCTGAAGGACCTGGTCGGTCAGGCGAAGGGAATGATCGAGCAGGTCAAGAGCACCGTCGACCAGTACAAGCAGAAGTTCGACGACTACAAGAAGCTGATCGAGGACAAGGCCGACGACTGCGGCGGCAAGTACATCAAGGCCGGCAAGTACATCAAGGAGCACGGCGACAAGGCGTACAAGGCGGGCAAGTCCTGCTTCGAGCACATCAAGAAGGGCCTCGACCTGCTCAAGGACAAGAAGTGGGACGACGCGGGCAAGGAAGTCGATCCGGCGCAGAACGACTTCGAGACGGCGAAGACCGAAGCCCAGCTCGTCTTCGACAAGCTGGAGGAGGTGGAGAAGGAGCTCCCCGCCAACGTCAAGGTCATCCTTCAGGTGTTGGTCGAGAAGGTCCGGCAGATGCTGCCGCAGGGCGAGTCGTCGCTGGGCAAGTTCGTCGAGGCGGTGAAGGCGCGGGTGGGCGAGCTCGCCGCCAAGGCCAAGGAAGCCTACGAGAAGGCGAAGAAGATCTACGAGCAGGTGAAGGCGGAGTTCGACAAGTACAAGAAGCAGTTCGACCAGCTGAAGGAGTTCTACCAGGCGGCCAAGGACGCGGTGGAGACCGGCGAGCGGGCCTGGAACGAAGGCAAGGAGGCCGTCGCCAAGTGCAAGGAAGCGCTGCAGCTGGTGCAGAAGCGCGACTGGGACGGCGCGAAGAAGGACGGCGACGAAGCGAAGATCAAGATGGAGCAGGCGAAGGTGGACGCCGAGGCCTGCTCGGAGAAGGCGAAGGAGGCGTACGAGAAGGTCCCCGAGCAGGTGAAGGTCGCGCTGGAGCAGCTGGCCGAGAAGCTCAAGGGCTTGATGGGCAGCGGCGACTCCACCCTGGGCAAGACGCTGGAAGCCATCGAGCAGAAGCTCGGGCAGCTGGCGGAGAAGGCAAAGAAGTACGCCGCCGAGGTGGAGGAGAAGGTCAAGGAGTACAAAGCCAAGTACGACCAGTACCGGCAGGACTTCGAGCAGCTGAAGCGGGTGGTGGAGGAAGCGAAGGCGGCGAAAGAAGCCGGCGAGCTCGCCTACAACAAGGCCAAGGACTGCTTCGCGAAGGTCAAGGACGGACTGAAGAAGGTCGAGGCGCACGACCTCGACGGCGCGAAGAAGGACGCGGAAGAGGCGAAGAAGCGCTTCGACGAAGCGCAAGCGGCCGCCGAGGACTGCTACGCCAAGGCGGACCAGGCGCTCAAGGACATCCCCGAAGATCTAGTGGAGGCGGTGCAGGCCATCGTGGAGAAGGTGAAGGCGCTCCTCCCCAAGGGCGGCGGCGACGGCCCGTTGCAGAAGCTCGTGGCCGAGATCGAGAAGGGGATCGGCAAGGCGGCGCAGGAAGCGCAGAAGCTGGCCGAGAAGGCCAAGCAGACCTTCGACGAGGCGAAGCAGAAGTACGACGCCCTCAAGGTCGAATTCGAGAAGCTCAAGCAGTTCCTCGAGGACGCGAACGCAGCCAAGGAGCACGGCGAGAAGGCGTACGCGAAGAGCAAGGAGCTGTTGGAGAAGTGCAAGCAGGCGCTGGACAAGCTGAAGAAGCACGACTTCGAGGGCGCGAAGCAGGACGCCGGGACCGCGAAGGTTCTCTTCGAGCAGGTGCAGACCGAAGCGGAGGCTTGCTACCAGGCCGCGGACAAAGCGAAGGACGAAGTGCCGCAGAGGGTGAAGGACGCCTTGCAGGTCATCGTCGAGAAGGTGAAGGCGATGCTGCAGAAGATCGGAGGCGGCTCGAAGACGCCCTCCGAAGACTCCATCCTCGGCCGCACCCTCAAGGAAGTGGAGAAGCAGGTCGGCAAGCTGGCCGCCGAAGCCAAGAAGCTGGCCGAGCAGTCCAAGCAGAAGCTGGACGAGGCGAAGCAGTTCTACCAGGCGCACAAGGACGACCTCGAGAAGCTCAAGGACTTCGGCGAGCAGGCGCAGGCCGCGAAGGAGCACGGGGACAAGGCGTACGAGGCCGCGCAGGACGTGATCGGCAAGTCGAAGGAAGCCGTCGCCGCGTTGAAGAGCGGCGACGTCGCCACGGCCAGGTCGAAGCTGGAGCAGGCCAGACCGTCCCTGGAAACCGCCCGGACGGAGTCTGAGGCGCTGGCCGCGGCAGCGGAGAAGGCTTACGGAGATCTGCCGCCTTCAGCGAGAGAGAAGCTCAAGAGCGCCGTCGAGAAGGTCAAGGCGATCCTGGCGAAGGCCGATGATTTCGTGAACCGGGTCCAGGCCGCGGCCGATGCGCTCGGCGAGAGCGCGCTGGCGGCGGCCACGGCGGCGCAGGAGGCCGCTGACAGCGCAGCCTCCGCCTACGCGGGAGCGAAGAAGGCGTACGAGGATTCCGCCGCCGCGGCGAAGGAAGAGATCGGCAAGCTGGTGGACTCGACGCGCTCGCAGGTCGAGGCCGCCCTGCAGAAGGCCATGGAGCTGCAGCAGCAAGGCCAGGCCGCCGCGGACCGCGCGTACGACTGGGCCAAGGACGACGCGCAGAAGGCCGTCGCGCAAGCGCAGGCCGTCCACGCCGAGTGCGAGAAGGCGTACGCGGCCGCGCAGCAGCAGCTCGATGCATTGGTGGCGAAGGTGGGTGAGCGCGGCAAGACCGCGGGCCAGCCGCTCCTGGACAAGGCGAAGGAAGCCGTCGCGGTGGCGAAGCAGGTCCTGGACAAGTCGGTCCAGGCCGCCGGTGAGCTGGGGCAGAGCTACCTGGAGGAAGCGCAAAAGCGGGCCGCGGCGGAAGCGGCGAACACCGATTACGAGGCGGCGAAGAAGGGCCTGGAAGACGCGGGGCAGAAGGCGCAGGGGACCATCGGGCCCCTGGTCGATTCGACCCAGAAGGAAGTGGCGGACGCGCTCGCCAAGGCGCAGGAGCTGCAGCAGCACGGGAAGGCCGCGGCGGACAAGGCGTACGCGTGGGCGAAGAGCGACGCCGAGCAAGCCGTCGCGCAGGCGCAGACCGTCTTCGCCGCCTGCGAGAAGGCGTACCAGAACGCGCAGAAGGCGTTCGACTCGTTGAAGCAAGAGATGCCCGCGGCGGCGGAGAAGAGGGGCCGCCCTCTCGTCGACCAGGCGAAGGTCGCCTACGACATGGCGAAGCAGCTCCTCGACAAGGCCGTCGCCGCGGCGGGCGAGCTGGGTCAGTCGATGCTGCAGGAGGCGAAGCAGCAGGCCGAAGCCTCCTCGAAGGAAGCGGACACGGGCCTCGAGCAGGCGAAGAAGCAATTCGACGAGAAGGGCGGCGCCGCTCAGAAGGAGATCGCGAGCATCGTCGACAAGACGCAGGAGAAGGTGTCCGCCGCGCTCAAGTCCATCGACGAGCTGGTGCGCCATGGAAAGGAAGGCGCGGAAGCGGCGGTGAAGGGCGACGAGGCCGGCTGCCAGAAGGCGGTGGACGATGCCGAGAAGGTCGTCGCGCAGTGCCAGGCCGCCTCCGACGAGGCGGAGGCGAGCCTCAAGAGCCTGACGGAAAAGGTCCCGCAGCGGGCGCGGCAGGTCGGGCAGCCGCTGGTCGATCAAGCGAAGCAGGCGCTGGCGACCGCGAAGGAGCTGCTCGAGCGCGCGAAGCAGGCGCTGCAGGAGATGAAGGGCGGCGGGCTCAAGGAGGCGCAGGCGGCGCAGAAAGAGGCGGAAGACCTCTTCGCCAAGGTGTGGGCGGAAGCGAAGAAGCAGCTGGAGAACGTCGCGCAGGAGATGAAGAAGAAGGTCTCCGAGTCCATCGATCGCCTGCTGAAGAAGCTCGAAGAGGAAGTGCTGAAGGGCGCCGAGAAGGTGCTGGAGAAGTCGCTGGAGACGGCCACCAAGTCCTGGGACCTGAAGGAGGCGGAGAGCGCCAGCGAGGCGGAGGCCACCAAGCAGCTCAAGGAAGTGATGCAGAAGGCGCTGGCCGACGCGAAGGAGGAGCTGAAGAAGCTCGCGCAGGATTTCAAGGCCGCGGGTGAGAAGGCCGGCACCGAGATGCTCACCCACATCGCGCTGGGCACCGATGCGGCGGCGGGCACTGCCGACCAGAGCGTGGCGGCCGCGGACCAGGTGCAGAACAACCCGGTGCGCAAGGCCGACGAGCAGAGCAAGCAGGCCGAGGCGAAGCACGACGAGCTGTCCAAGTCGCACGACCAGGAGAAGGACAAGCCCGAGGAGCAGACGAAGAAGTTCGTCTCCCAGCTCAAGGACCAGTACGGAAAGGTCCACGAGATGGGCCAGAAGATGCAGGGGCCGCTCAGCGAGACGATCAAGAAGAGCGGCGTCTCGGTCGACAAGAGCGCGGGCATCTTCATGTCGCAGGCGCGTGGGGCCGTCGATCAGGCGATGGCGGCGCACGACGAAGCCAGGAGCGCCTACGACGAGGCGCAGAAGCAAAGGGGATCGCTGAAGGAGCTGGCGGGGCACATCCCCGAGCTCAACGAGCACCTCGACGGAGCCTTCACCCAGCTTCGCAACGGGTACGAGGAGGGAAACAAGGCCGCCCACGAAGCGAAGAAGACCGTCAAGGCGCACGAGGACGAGATCGCGGTGGAGGCGGAGAAGATCACTGCCCAGGCCGCCGAGGCGGTGAAGCGGGCGGAGTCGGCCCTCGCCGAAGCGAAGCGGCGGATGGAGGAGAACAAGGCGCTCTTCCGCGGGTTGCCGATGAGGCCCGGGGTCTCGGACACCATCGACGCCGCGTCGGCGGCGGCCCAGAGCGCGACGGCTGCGGCCGAGTCGGCGAAGAACAGCGGCG
>WNFT01001164.1_pt1 | contig 22433 bp, 15 predicted proteins | sample 5400191 | NCBI WGS metagenome assembly WNFT01 (sample SAMN13153359, study PRJNA577476) | soil metagenome | isolation source: 80 cm saprolite under Madrone tree | place: USA:California | collected 2016-06-14 | reverse complement strand
CCGCCCCGGCATTCGTCAACATGGATTTGCGGGTTGCAAAGCGCTTTAATATCGGCGAGCGAATCAAAGCGCAAGTACTCTTCGAAACATTCAACCTTTTCAACCGAGGAAATGCAGCCGCCGTCAATGGACTCATTCCAGATCCCAGCACGCCTGGCCAACAACCAGTTGGGTTCATCCAGCAATATCTACCAGGTCGGGAAGGTCAGATCGGCGTACGTTTTGACTTCTAGCCGCTAAACCCCAAAAGGCGGGAACGGTCATTTCGTACGATCGTTCCCGCCGCTTTTCAGTTTTCTAAACAATGCCCGCATAGACCGCAATTTGGCCAATGTTGAAAGGATCGGTCTTATCCGCCAGAACTAGATGAAACTTCTCGTTGGGGGTAAGCGGAGCGGGGGACCTGAGGTTCGTCACTGTATACGTAGGAATGATCCAGAACAAGCGGGGTGCGGTTCCTCGACAGTTTTGGTTTTGGCCGCGGGCGTTTGCGGGAGAATAGAGCCGATCCTCCACGCCGTAGTTTCCAATTGAATCTGTGGTATTTCTTGCGCCCAGGAAACACTCACTGGGAGCCATACGAGAACTAACAAAGGGAAAAGCTTCAACCACATTGTCCTCACGCTTCCCGCGTTGGGATTTGCCGGTGCCGCTTCATTTGTTATTCTCGCTCGAGGTTTTGAACACCAAACGTTTCTCCCTCGAAGTCTGTCAGCTCAGCTTTTTCAATTTGACGCTACGAAAATTATGTAAGACAGCCACCCTAAGCAGACGATTACAACCGCCGCCGAGTACCAGAGCAAAGCGCTGGGGTCCGCATGGTGCGCTTTAGTCTCGCGCGAAAGCACAGGTGCGCTTGCTGTTGCAGGGCTGGTTCGCCCCTCGGCGAATTTTGCTGCAGAATTGTACTTAAGTTCGAACATCGAGGCCTCCTTGTTGTCGTCGAGCATTCACCAAGCCGATGATTCGTTGTGCCTGAAGCTTGTGCTTACAGCTAGCAGACGGGATTCAGATTTGCCTCCAGTAGCACTTCCTTGTCAGGTCTTCCACCAAGCAACTTACGCAAACGCCTACGAGCTTTGTGTAGTTGGGATTTTGAATTCCCAACCGAATATCCAAAGAATTCGGCTATTTCCCTGTGAGCGTAGCCTTGAATCTCATGAAGAACAAATACGGTTCTGAGACCGTCCGGTAGCAGATCCAAAGCTGTTTGAAGGTCGACACGGTCTACCGCACCGTGCAGATTAAGGTCCACCTTGCCGACATCAATGTGAGGTTGGCGATTATCATCCAGGAACGAACACAGAGACGCCTGTTTGTAGCTGCTTTTTCGGAAGCGCATAAGAACGAGGTTGGTTGTCAACCGGTATAGCCAGGAAGAAAGCGCAGAGTCACCTAGAAACGTGTGCAGTTTGAGAAGCACACGTAGGAACACGTCTTGCGTAGCGTCCTCGGCCTCGATCGGATCTCGCAGCATGTGCAAACAAATGCGGCGAACGAGTTCGTTATGGGCCTTGTAGATATCTTCAAACGTCGCGGTGTTGCCCTGGCGAAGGGATCCGTTAGTGATAGTTAGAGGTGAACGGCGGGCGGCAATTGGGTCTGAGTTTTGCATATAATCTCGCTGCTTGCACGCTATGCCTTGAGCGGTGTGCGAGACACTGCGAAAACTGACAGGGCAGCAGGTGAAGGGGAAATAGGCAGAATTTTTATGCCAAACGACCAATTCAGACTGGCTGACGGTTGGAGATCTGCCCCGCCCATTCCGAATCGTAAGGATTCGAGCCCGAATCAGAAACAATTTAAAGGTTCGAGATAATCGTCAGGCGCCGGAGTTGCTTCACGTCAAGGACATGTACCGCGAGGTCCAAGTGGAGCTGGACGCCAGGGACTTCGAAACACCAAGATTGCGCCGCAAGATCATACGAGAGGGCGACTCACGGAGTAGGGGACTGAGTGACTCCCGTGGCACCACTTGTGCTGGTCCACTGTGAATCGTTCAGATTCCATCCGCCTCCAAGCGCACGATAGAGTTGCACCAATGCCAATTTGCGGCCCAGATCATAGTTCACGGTCGCACTCTCGGCGGGATACATTTGAATCTGGGCCTCAATGATTTCCAAATAGCTGGAGAGTCCGCTGTCGTAGCGGATGGAGGAGAGACGAACGGACTCGCGATACGCCTCAACGGAGGACATCTGCTCGCGGTAAGCATTGGCAAGCTGTTGATGGGCGGAGAGCGAGGTGGAGACCTCGCCGAAAGCCTGGGTGACCGCCTTTTCGAAGGTGATTCTGGCCTGGTCTCGCTGGGCAAGGGCGGCGTTGTATTGACCTTTCAACCGCCCGCCGGTGAAGATAGGTCCGGCTAAGTCTCCGGCGAGGCTCCACGCTTTGCCGGCAGCCGTTAGTTGCGATAATTGAGGACTGAGCCCTCCGAAAATTCCGGACAAGGAAATGGTCGGGAAGAAGTTTGCCTTGGCGACACCCACGTTAGCATTGGCGGCGATGAGGTTCTGTTCTGCCTCACGCAGATCGGGGCGTCGCTCCAGCAGAGTAGCCGGCAAACCAACTGGCACGTCAGGCGGGTCGTACTGATCGGCGAGGGCCACTCCGCGAGGGATCGAACCGGGATTGCGCCCCAGAAGCAGGTCCAGCGCATTTTCCGCTGCAACGATCTGGCGCTCCAGATCGGGGATTGTCGCCGCCACATTCGAGAGCGCCGCTTGAGCGAAGGAAGTTTCGAGTCCTGAGGAGTAGCCGCCTTCCATCCTGTGCTGAAAAATTTCAAGGGTATCTCGAAAACTCTTGACCGTCCGATGAGAAATCTCCAACTGCGCATCCAAGGCGCGCAATTGAAAATATCCCTGGGCAACTTCCGACATAATTAAAAGCCGCACATCTCGCTTGGCTTCTTCGCTGGAGAAGTAGACCGCCCGTTGGGCTTCATTCAATTTGCGGATGCGCCCGAAGAGATCAATCTCCCAGACAGTGCTGAAACTGTAGCCGTAGTAGGTGTGATTCGGTAGTGTTAGCGACTGCTGGCCGGAAATGTTGCCGTCGTAACCCACCTGCGGGAAGTACAGTGAACGGCTGACACCGGCGAGGGCGCGCTCCTGCTCGATTGTCGCGAGGGCCAATTGAAGGTCGTAGTTATTCTTCAGGGCTTCGTGAATGAGGGTTTGAAGAACGGGATCTTTAAACAAATCCCACCAGGCGTAATCGGCAATCGAAATCTGTCTTGCCTGGTCCTCGGAATAGAAGGTGGCGGGAGGTTGGAATGTTGGGCGGTTGTACTTGGGACCGACGGTGCATCCGGTCAACGAGAGCAGCGGAAGAAGGGCAACTGCGACGAGTTTGCGCATTAGTCGTGGCCCCCTTCCAGCGCGGCTGTTTGAGGTACTTCAAGATGAGCTTTCTTTTTCGCAATGCGCTCCACGATTACAAATAGGACAGGCACGAAAAAAATCCCCAAAGCGCTGGCGGCGGACATGCCCGTGATCACCGAGCTTCCCAGCACCTTCCGGCCAATGGCGCCTGCGCCTTTGGCTGTCCAGAGGGGAACGCACCCGAGAATGAATGCAAAGGAAGTCATCAAAATGGGCCGTAGCCGGAGTCTGGCGCCATCCAGAGCTGCCGCCACGAGTTCCTTTCCTTTCGAATGTTCCAGAATTGCGAACTCAACAATCAGAATTGCATTCTTGGCGGTTAGTCCAATCAACATGATTAGCCCGATCTGGGCGAACACATTGTTGTCGAACTTGCGCAACAGCAGTCCCCCATAGGCGCCAAGTACAGCCACAGGAACTGACAAAAGAACGCTGAAGGGTAGAGACCAGCTTTCGTACAGGGCCGCCAAGATTAAAAAGACAAACAGGAAGGACATTGCGAACACTGCCGCCTGTCCGCCTTCTGCTTTCTTTTCCTGGTACGACATGTCGCTCCACGCATAACCAAAGCCGGCAGGCAGCACTTCGTTCATAACCTGCTCCATTGCCGTCATGGCTTGTCCGGAGCTGAAGCCGGGAGCAGGTGAACCATTAACCTGGATACTCCGGAACAAGTTGAAGCGGTTCGTGTACTCCGGCCCTGAAACGCGCTTCACCGAGACCAGGGAGGCAAGCGGTGCCATCTCTCCCTTGGAGTTTCGAACGTAGAAATTATTGATTTTGTCTATGTTGGTACGGTATTCCGGTTCTGCTTGAAGATAGACCTTCCACTGCCGCCCGAAACGATTGAATTGGTTGACGTAGGCGCCTCCCAGGAAGGCCTGAAGCGTCTGATAAACTTCGCCAAACTGGAGTCCTTGCTTCAGTACGCGGTCCTGGTCGACGTTCACGAAGAGCTGAGGCACAGTCGGGCGGAAAGTGGTGACCAACGAAGCAAGTTCCGGGCGTTTCCGCGCGGCCAGTGCCAGTTTGTCCATGGTTTCGGACAGTTGTTGAACCGTTCCGCCGCTCCGGTCTTGTAACATGAGGGTGAACCCGCCGGCGGTGCCAAGGCCAGGAATAGCCGGAGGGCCGAACGCGAAAGCAATGGCTTCCGGAATCTCGCTACGCATTTTCTTATTCAGGGTTTGAACGAGCCCATCAGCGGAAAGCTCCGCGGTTCGACGCTCTTCCCAAGGCTCAAGCTGGAGAAAGTAGAAACCGGTGTACGAGGCCGAGGTGTTGGAGAGCAGGCTGAAACCAGAAATCCCGCTGAAACTCTGAACACCGTGCGTGTGCGCCAGCAGGGCATCAATCTTGCGCATGACTGCATCGGTGCGCTGCAGAGAAGCGGCGTCAGGCAGTTGTATCTGGAGGAACGCGTATCCCTGATCCTCCTCCGGGATGAAACTGGTGGGAAGGCTCTTGCCCATAAGCCCGGCAACAACAGCGATGCCGACGAGCATGAGCATTGCCATGACCCACCGACGAATGAGGAGGTGGCTCCAGTTTACATAGCCACCTGTGACTTTATCGAACCAGCGGTTGAACCAACCGAAGAATTTTCCAAGCGGGCCACTGGATTTCTTGCGGTGACGCAGCAAAAGAGCGGAGAGTGCCGGCGAGAGAGTCAATGCGTTAAAGGCAGAGATCAACACTGAGATGGCAATGGTGATTGCGAATTGCTGGTTCAGCAGGCCCTTAATGCCTCCGAGAGCGGCCATGGGCACAAAGACCGAAGCAAGAATCAGGGCGATTCCAATGACCGGCCCGGAGACTTCTTCCATCGCCTTGAGGGTCGCATCTTTTGGAGAAAGACCATGCTCAATGTGATGTTCGACTGCCTCGACGACGACGATGGCGTCATCAACCACCAGTCCAATCGCCAAGATGAGCCCAAAGAGAGATAGCGTGTTGATGGTAAAGCCCAAGATCGGAAAGATGGCGAAGGTGCCGATGAGTGACACGGGTACGGCGAGAAGCGGGATCAGGGTGGCACGCCAGTTCTGGAGAAACAGGAAGACGACAATAATCACGAGCACGATGGCTTCGACGAGCGTCGTGACGATTTCTTTCATCCCCTCCGTGATCGGGAGGGTAGTGTCCATGGCGATTTTATATTCGAGATCTTGAGGAAACCGCGACTTCAACTCCACCATCTGCGCCTTCACCTGATCCGCCACGGCCAACGCATTGGAACCAGGTGCTTGGTAGACACAAATGATCACCGCAGACTTCGCGTTGTATCGTCCGATCTGCTGATAGACCAGAGATCCCAACTCGATACGCGCGACGTCCTTCAGCCTCACGGTTGAGCCGTCGGGATTCTGGCGAACGATGACGTTGCCAAAATCTTCTGCGTTTACGAGTCGGCCAGGGGCGCGAACGGCGTATGTAAATTGCTGACCCTTCGGAGCGGGTTCGGCGCCAATCTGACCGGCGGGATTGACGGCGCTCTGCTGCTGGACGGCATTGGTCAGGTCCGAGACGGTCAGACCAAGTTTCGTCAATTGGTCTGGCTTAACCCAGATGCGCATGGCATAATCGGCGGCCCCGAAGTTCGTGACTTGCCCAACCCCGGGAACACGCAGAAGCGCATCGTTAATATTGATTGTCGCGTAGTTGCCCAAGAACTGCCCGCTATAGGTATCGTTTGGCGAGTAAACCGAAAGGACAAGGAGGGGGAGACCCATTAATTTCTTAACCGTGACCCCGTACTGATTGACAGAGGTGGGGAGATTCGGACTGGCCTGGGACACCCGATTCTGCGTATTCACCTGATCGATATCCACATTGGTTCCGACGTCATAGGTAACCTTGAGGGTCATGGTTCCATCATTGGCGTTGGTGGACATCATGTAGAGCATGTTGTCCACACCATTCATCTGCTGCTCAAGGGGTGTGGCAACCGACTGCTCAATCGTCAACGCATCGGCTCCCGTATAGGTCGCAGACACGTTGATTTGCGGAGGCACGATATCAGGCAGTTGCGCAACTGGCAGCTTTGACATTGCTACAACGCCACCGATGACCGTGAGGATCGAAATAACGATCGCAACAATGGGGCGGCTGATGAAGAATTTTGACATGTCTACTTTCCACCAGTCGGCGCGGTTGCCTGTGTGTCTTTGTATTGTGCAGGCGCAACGACCATTCCGCTCTTAACCCGTTGCAGGCCGTCCACCACAACGTTTTCGCCGGCCTGTAGACCGGAGTCAACGACCCACATGTCGCCGAACTGAGGCCCCAGCGTTACGGATTTGATGGTGACCTTGTTGTCGGCAGCAACCACTCCGACCTGGTAAACGCCTTGCAGTTCGGAAACACATTGCTGTGGAATCAGAAGAGCGCCTTTGCGCAACTCTGTAGCTGCGCGAATTCGCGCGTACTGCCCAGGCCGTAGCACATTGCCCGGATTGGGAAATTCACCTCGTACCTGAATTGTTCCTGTTCGCGAATCCACTTCGCGATTCACAAAAAGTGGGCGCCCAACATGAGGGAAGATCGTGCCGTCTCCCAGAATCAACTCCAGATCTGTGCGTCCGTGCCGGCTCGCTTTTTCACGACTTAGCCGAAGGTAGTCCTGCTCCGCGATATTCACGTCAACATAGATAGGATTCACACTCGAAACGGTGGTCATTACAGCGGTTGGGCTAATCAGATCGCCGATTCCAACCTTGGAGACTCCGGCAATTCCGGCAATAGGCGACGTCACGCTCGTCCAGCCAAGATTCAATCGGGCATTGTCCAAAGCCGCTTGGTCGGCCGCCACGGATGCGGATGCAGCTCTTTCGGAACTCTGCGCCTTGTCGAGTTCGGCTTGACTTACAGCCCTCTGGGCCACCAAAGGCGTGAACCGGCGCACGTCAATCTGTGCCTGTGACAATGCAGCGCGGGCACGCTCCAAATTTCCAGTCGCCTGCTCTACCGCAGCTTCCGCCTGGCGCTTATCGAGTTGAAACATCAGTTGGCCCTTCTCCACGTAGGAGCCCTCTGTGTAGAGGCGGGCGAGCAAAAATCCCTCGACCTTGGGCCGGATATCCGCGTCCACATTGCCGGCCATCGTTCCAACCCATTCCTGATGTATGGGAACGTCTTTCTGAATGACCGGGGCAATCGTGACTCCTGGAGGCGGAGGTGGTGGTTGTTCTTTATTGGAAGAGCAGCCAGCACAAATGAACAGCGTCGTCACGAAAAGGGCCAGGAATGAGGTTTGCCGAACGGCGAACCGTAGGCTCGCCAAGATAAAGGGCGCTCCATTGTTCCCCGCTGATTTGTCTTGTGGCCGCAGAGCGACGCGGAAATTAGGATCTTGTGTCATGCGTTTCGCCTCCAGGTTGCGGCCATCGGTGTGCGAGAAAGAAACTTCAATGACGTCGATTCAGGCCATGCGCTGGTTTTACCGTCGTCTGCTCGATGCGCCCCAGATGTCCAAGTATCGGTCACAGATTCTTCGCGAGAGGGGCTCCGTTTCGACAAATCCGTTCAGGGCCCCGAGCCTTTCTTCTGGGATTGGCGGAATCAATTTGGAAGAACTCGCTGAATCTCGATGGCCCAGGCTCAGAACTGACATCTGGCATCGCACGCGAGCGCTTGTCAGATGATTACAGTCGCCCACACACAGCGACGATGCTAGGAGCTGACCTTGGAATGTAGAACTGTCAAAATTAGCAGGTATTCCGCGCGCAAATCTTCACGTTCAGCAATCGTTGACACCTCGCGCTCACACTGATAGTTCTCTAAAAAGAATGGACTTACCTTGGCCTAAATGAAGCAAAGATCGGGCAATGACGGTCTATTGCCGCGAGCGAGGCTGACGACGTTTCGAATTGGGTTACGAACAGAGCAAGACAAGATTTGACATTCACGTGCCGATCTTCTCGCCGATGACTTCGCCTGACACGACGATCTCCACGCGGCGGTTTTTCTGCCTCCCGGCGGCTGTGTCGTTGTCGGCGACTGGGGAGGACTTGCCAAACCCTTGGGAGGAAACGCTGGCGTCAGGCAATCCTTCCTCGATCAAGTATTGGCGAACAACATCCGCACGCTGTTCCGAGAGTTTCTGGTTCGCTTCATCGCCTCCGACACTATCCGTATGACCTTCAACCGCGAGCTTCAAACCAGGGTGGGCGAGGACAATGCCAGTCAGTTTTGCCAGTTTCTCGCGGGCTTCGGAGCGCAAATTATACTTGCCAAAATCAAACAGCACGTCTCCCATGTTGACGACCAGCCCCCGCGGGGTATCGCGGGTTTCCAGTACGCGATTGAATTGATCGAGGAGTTGGGCTCTCAGCTCGGCCGCAGCCTTCCGTGACCGTTCAGCTTCGGCCCGTGCTGCCTCTTCTCTTGCTTTCAAGGCATCTGCTTCCGCCTTGGCCTTGGCTGCAGCCGCGTCTGCCTCCGCCTTGGCCTTGACTGCAGCCGCATCAGCCTCCGCCTTCATCTGAGCTTCCTTCGCGGCAGTCAATTCGGCCTGACGTTTGGCTTCTTCGGCAGCTTTCGCTTCTGCTTCAGTCTTGGCTTTGGCCGCAGCAGCTTCGCGGTCCGCGGCTATACGTGCTTCGTTCTGCCGTTGAGCTGCGAGTGCGCGCGCATCCTCGGCAAACTGGATGGCTTGGCCGGCCTTGGACACGATGTCCTTCTTGTCTGCTTTACTGGCTAGAGCGTTCTCCGCCATTTGCAGACTGCTTGTAGCCTTGGGGAATATCTCTGGTGCATCCTTGTCCGCTCCTCGTGATTTGGCAATATCTACGGCATTGCGGGCTTCGTACAGCTGTAGAGGGACGCGTTCCAGATCCGGGGTCATAGCCAGCGGATTTCCCAGTTTTTCGTATTGAGCGCGCCTCATCAACTTGAAGTCGTTGACGGGAAAGATCTGGCCCTTGGTGTTTTTCCGCGTGTCATTTTCCAGAATGACCATCTCGCTGGGGAAACGTATTGCAAAATACGGTTCAGCGGTGACAATGAGGGCGAAAGTCTGGGCCGGCGTGGTGGCCTTGAGCTTGCCCTCTCCGTTCTTGTTGATGATGATCTCGCCGGTGTTTCCGGAGCGGCCATCCGGTGTAACCACCCAAAGGACATACGTCAGAAATTCAGCACCTAGTGTCGACGGCTGAGTCATGCCGGTGAGACTGAGCTCGATAGTTGTGGCACCCGGTTTAGCTTCGACCTTTGCTTCTCCACCGGCCGCCGACATCAACTCTGTGCCTTTCAAGTCGACCTTCGTGCTTCCGCCGCCAACCCTATATCCAATAGCCTTGACGGACTTGGTGGTCAGATTGGAATCCGGGACGGTTTGCTGGGTCTGCCCTGCGGCCATGCTGGCCGCTAAAGACACTGTTATCAAACAGAAGAAGGCTTTGTTTAGGGGAATCATAGGTTTCTCCACAAAGGCCCGCGATGAGCCGCACGCTGTGTATCGTGATAACCCGCGGAAAAAAGTACCACTGTCAAGTTTGACAGCCGGGGAGACTTGACGCGCTGCCGCGCTGCGCTGTCTTTTCTGACAGTCACGGGGTTGCGCCCTGAAGATCAGACTTTGCATGAAAGTGAGTATTTATCCTGGAACCGGGAAACTGCTAACGAAGACCAGCGACAGAGGTCTAGTCATTCCAGAATTGCTCATATTGTTGGTTTTGACTGCGCTCGTTTTCTTGTGCTTCTCGCCCTTTGTGATCGCTTTGGCGCAACGAGGCAGAACCGACTCGCGTATGGGGAAATGAGATCGCAAGCAAGCACGAATGACGAAGACGCCGGGGGCCCAGTTCGAGGATGAATCCCCGCGAGCAAGCACCGTTCTGCGGGCATACGTCAACGAAGGTTTCTGGACATTCGGTTGATTGCGACATGATCGTTTAGCTATCCACGAAACCTTCCGAGTCAGGAGCCGCCAGCTATCGCTTTTGCGGTATGGACCTCCGCAACATTCGTGAATGCGGCCTGTCTACCTACTCCCAGGACCCGCGTGGCGTCGAGGAAGCCAAAGAGCTCGATGAGTTTGGCCACGAGTCCTGTCCAACCGGTCTGGTGACTGGCGCCCAGCCCGGCACCATTGTCGCCATGGAAGTATTCATAGAAGTAGATGTTGTCGCGCCAGTAGGGATCCGTCTGGAACTTTTCCGCGCCGCAGTAGACGGGTCGTCGGCCATGCGCGTCGCGCAGGAAAATCCGGGTGAGCCGGTTCGAGATCTCCTTGCTGACCTCGAAGAGGTTCATGAGTTTCCCGGATCCCGTGGGGCATTCGATTTTGAAGTTGTCGCCGTAATACAAGTAGAAGCTCAGCAGCGCCCGGATAATGAGCGCGTTCACCGGCATCCAGACAGGTCCCCGCCAGTTGGAGTTGCCACCGAACATGCCAGTGTTCGACTCCGCCGGCAGGTAGTCCACTCGGTACTCTTGGCCGCCCGCATGGAAAATGTACGGATGTTGCTGGTGAAACTTGGAAAGTGAGCGGATGCCGTAAGGACTCAAGAACTCGTTTTCGTCGAGCATCTTTGTGAGGATCCGGCGGAGCCGATCCGGGTTGACTAGGGCCATGATCCCGCGCTCGGCTACCCCGAGATGCCCCACGCCCGTTGGGTGGATCGTCTCTTTGAGTTCGGGAATCCGGCGCATGCGTTCCTGCACGTTGGCCATCGTCTGCGGAATACGTTCTCGCATCGACTGTTCGATTATCGTCGTAGCGCACAAGGGCAGGAGTCCCACCATGGAGCGCACCCTCAGGCGTGTCGCACTGCCGTCGGGGAGCCGCAGGAGGTCGTAATAAAATCCGTCCTCCTCATCCCACATGCCGTCTTGACCCGGACGATTCATGGCTGCGCCGATATAGTAGAAGTGTTCGGCAAACTTCATGATCATGGACTCGTAGGTGGGGTCGAGGGTGGTGATTTCGAACGCGAGTTCCAGCATGTTCTGGCTGAACAGAGCCATCCAAGCCGTGCCGTCCGCTTGCTCCAAGTGGCCGCCGGTGGGAAGCGGGGCGCTACGGTCAAAGACGCCGATGTTGTCGAGACCGAGGAAGCCTCCTTCGAACACGTTCTTGCCGAAGCGGTCCTTGCGGTTCACCCACCAGGTGAAGTTCAGCAAGAGCTTGTTAAACGTCGCTTTGAGAAAATCCAGGTCCGCCTCGCCGCGCAGGGCCTGTTCGGTTCTGTGCAAGAAGAGTGTCGCAAATGCGTGGACCGGGGGATTTACGTCGCTGAAGTTCCACTCGTACGCAGGCATCTGGCCGTTGGGGTGCAGGTAGGCGGCACGGAGCATCAGGTCCATCTGCTCCTTGGCGAAGTCGGGATCTACGATTGAGAGTGGGAGCGCGTGGAATGCCAGGTCCCAGGCCGCGTACCAGGGATATTCCCACTTGTCAGGCATGGAGATGATGTCCTGGTTCAGCATGTGGAACCACTCCGAGTTCCGGGAATTACGAAATCCGGTATGGAGTGGGTTGGAGTGGTGCTCATCCAACCAGTTGTCACCATCGAAGAAGAAAAACTGCTTGCTCCACAGCATGCCGGCGAGAGCCTGGCGCATCACGTTGGCCGCGTCTTCACTCACCGATGGCGGCGTGACGGACTTGTAAAACTCATCGGCTTCGCGGAGCCTGTTTGCAAACACCTCCTCAAATTGCTTCCCAAAGGGTTCGCTCTTCTGGTCTGGAGAACTCTTGGAGAGCCGCAGGCGAATCACTTTGGTTTGACCGGCGTCTATCATGGCCCGGTAGTCCGCTGCGACCTTGGTGCCTTGCTTGCCCGGGTTTACCGCGCCCTGGTTGCCCTGCACCACCCAATCGTTGATGCCATCCTTCACGTAGGGGCTCTCGTTCTTTAGTCCCGGGAAAAGCCGTTCGTGGTTTGTTTCGTTCTCGGTGAAGAGCAGCGGAACTTCGCCTTCGCAGAAAAGGATCAATTCGCCCAGCAGCGGATGCCTAGCCGCAACCGCACTAGTGCCCGTCGATCCCGGGATCTGCTGGAGGTTTGGTTTCTTAGTAGCTCTATTCGATTGGGCAATCCACGACGACCAGTCGTTCCGGAACCACAGCGTGGGCAAAAGGTGCAGTTCTGCCGGCTCCGGTCCACGGTTGGCTGCGGTGATGCGGACCAGGATGTCCTCCGGACCGCCCTTGGCATATTCCACGAAGACGTCGAAGTATCGATCTTCGTTGAAGACACCGGTGTCGAGGAGTTCATACTCCATGTCATTCTTCGTTCGGCGTCGGTTCGTCTCTACCAGGTCGGCGTAGGGATACGCTACCTGGGGGTACTTGTAGAGATACTTCATGTACGAGTGCGTTGGTGTGCTGTCGAGGTAGAAGTAGTACTCCTTCACATCCTCTCCGTGGTTGCCTTCGCTGTTGGTCAACCCGAATAGCCGCTCTTTGAGAATCGGATCCTTGCCATTCCACAAGGCCAGCGCAAAGCAGAGCCGCTGTTTGTCATCGGAAATCCCAGCGATGCCGTCCTCGCCCCAGCGGTAGGCGCGCGAGCGTGCCTGATCGTGGGTGAAAAAATTCCAGGCGTCACCATTTTCGCTATAGTCCTCGCGGACTGTGCCCCATTGGCGCTCGCTAAGATACGGTCCCCATTTCTTCCACGCTTCTTTGTGGCTGCGGCCATCATCCAGACGATCACCTTCTGCAGTCTTTGTGCTCATCGTGGTGTACCTCCCAATATTAGTGACAGACTTTCCTCTCGTGGAATTTTCTACGGGAGAGCCAGTCTGAAGACGTGGTGGCTCCAGGGCGGCAAGTCCAGGTAAAGGCCCGATGAGACGAGTTCGCCGCCATCGAGCTAATGCATGGCATGCCTCATTAGATCCTGCAAACGTGCGGTGTACGAGGTACTCGCGAAACACGAACCGCAGACATCCTCTTCTCGAAAACCCCCAATGCTCCGCACTTCGGTGCCGCACATTGCAACGTTGACTTCACAGAGCTGGTTCCATGTGTTCGCCAATTCTCTTGGTCAGGAGCAAGTCTGGGTCACAAATGGTGAGGGTGACACTGTGTATTCTTACAGGGATTCCGGGTTCCGCTTTTCCTATGCTCTGCCAGATTGGAGTCCATCATTTCTTGCGGATCACCTTGTCTTTTTTCAGTTGTTTTACAAGTGCGTTAGCATATTCCTTCCCCAGTTTCCCGAAATCCTTGGAATAGACGGTGTCCGTTTCGCCGCTCCAGAGGAGCTTTTCGTCTTTGGCGTAATATAGATTGAATTCCGCGCTGACGACGGTGTTTTCCTCCATGTAGGAACTGGTACGGGAACTGGTAAAACTGACATAGATGCGTTCGCGATAGCCCGTGCTGACTTCACGTCTGTTTGAGGAAGGGATCCAGTCGAGGGGGGAACGGTGGTGTGTGATTGCTCGGGTGTTGTCTCGGGCTGGATCCCCTGTGTCAGATTGAACTCACAGTATGATTGTCACGCCGTGATTTGAACTGTTAAAAGTATCAGTGCGACGGAAAACACTCACGCACGAAGGCTTGGGTTCGCCGGATACCACCGGCATCATTCTGTGTTTCTGAGTACCCTGACAAAGGCGCTGTTGGAGCGCGAAAGACGAATGGTTGATGTTCCCGGCGTTGCTCGAATTTGTCTGGTAGATTTCACCGTACCAATATTTTTGATTTGATAGCGAACTGAATCAACTCTGCCGTCGTTCGAATGTTCAACTCTTCCATGACGCGGTATTTGTGGAACGCCACAGTGCGAGGCGTAACCTTCAAGACGTCGGCTACCTCTTTCATGGATTTCCCCTCCGCCAGCAGTTGCACCACTTCTCGCTGCCGGGGCGTAAGGACCTTCGCCTGTCCCTTGGCTCGAGGGTTCTTTATGAAAGATTTCTGCATCCCGCGCCGAATCTGCGGTGTGACATAGGTTTTACCCTTTAGCGCCAATTGGATCGCGCAGAGCATTTCTTCAACTGCGGAACTCTTCAAAAGATAGCCAGACGCACCACAGCGCATCGCTTCCACGGCCAGATCGGGGTCCTCGTTCATCGTCAGGAAAATCAGCTTCATGGTGGGCATCAGTTCCTTCAATCGCAACCCAGCCTCCAGACCGTTCATCAGGGGCATACCGATATCTGCAACGATTACGTCTGGATTAAGCTGGGGGGCGGACTCCAGTAGGGCGCGTCCGTCCGAAGCTGTACCGACGATTTCGTACTGGGGTTCCAAAAGTTTGCGGAATGCCTCAACCAAAAATGTGTGGTCATCAGCCAACATGAGCCGCGGTGACGTCATCAGGACACCATCCACTAGTTGAATGTTAGGAACCTTAGCTTACTACCGAATACTGTCACTTTTGACAGGTCTCGGTACACCAGATGGCGTTCAGCGAATGCACTTCCCAAGAAGTATTTGTGCATGGGCGACAGAACCAAGCTGTGGTGGCTTGACCGGCGAAACGTGGGGGTGCCCGTGGGGAGCCGTTACTTTTGCCCGGCGTCTCGATGAGACTGCGAGGATGCTGCCTTCGCGTGTTCCGACCTGGTCGTGTAAGCAAGGGAAGGGCCAGCGATACCATCGCCTGCAAGAGTTGCTCTTACAGAGGCGTCGACGCTGCGAACATGCAAGTCCTGCTGCGGGAACGGTATTTCGATCCCGGCCGTCTGCAATGTTTTAGCAACCGCAATCACTACATCACTTTGCAGTTGAAGCCAGGTATCCTGGTACGCAGACCAAAAGCGAAGCTCAAAATTCATCCCGCTATCACCAAAGCCCAGAAAGTAAGCCGTGGGTGGGCGCTCGCGCAATACCATGGGATTTGATTCAGCGGCGCCGACGAGCAGTTTCAAAACGTGTTCAGGATCTGTGCCATAGGCCACGCGGACAGGCACGTCAACGCGCCGCCACTGCGAGGATAGGGTCCAGTTGATCACTTGGTTCGAAAGCAGATTACTGTTGGGCACGATGACTTCTGCGCCTTGGAAAGTCAGGATGGTGCTTGATCGAGCGCCTATGCGTCGTACGGTTCCTACCAATCCACCAATCTCTACAGTGTCGCCCAAATGGATGGGTCGCTCGAAAAGAAGAATCAGCCCTGAAACAAAATTGTTTACCACATTCTGAAGGCCGAACCCGAGGCCAACCCCGATGGCGCCTGTAAGGACTGTAAATTTATTGAGCTCAACCCCAGTCTCGGCCAGCGTCACAACCGCAACCATAAGCAATAGCACGTAATATGTCACCGTAGAGACGGCGTATGCCACGCCCCGCTGAAGGGGCATTCTCGGAAGCAAAAACCTCTTTAATACAAAAGAGAAAGCTCTTGCGAAGGTATAGCCAAGGAGCACGACTAACAAGACACTCAGAGAGCCACCGATAGTGAAGCGAAGCTCCCCATAACCGAACGGGTATTGCAGTGCGTCGGAAATTGCGCTGACGACCTTGTCGTGGATGGTCAACAACTGCGACATGCCATTGAGCCACGCGAGGATTGCGACACAAGCCAGCACGCGGCCAGTCCAGCGTTCGAAGACGGTGGTGCGGGCTTGAAGCAGGGATCGGGCCCAATCCGTTTGCAGAAGTATCGTGAGAATCAGGGTCAATACGAGGAAGGCACAGAAAAGAGCTGCCCCGGAGAAAAAGCCGAGGAGCACGCTCATCCCCAGAACCTGGGATAGCGACAGGAAGCCGAGGACGTTACTAACAAGAGAAGCTACGAGTACCGCGATTCCGGCTTGCACGCCGTACGATAAGAGCCGAGAATTCCGATCCTCCATTCCCAACCGACGCAACCGCGCGGGACGGATCATCCAAACGAGAAGAATCAGCGCCAGCAGCATGTTTAGGAGGAAAACTTCTCTTTTCAAGGCAGGGGAGAACGGTATTAGAATCCGTGCGCCCTCCAGGAAGAGAGCAGGGAGGAAGGCATACAAAAAAGAACGGGGTCCCGGCCGGATCAAGGGGGGAAGCAAACGCAAGATCGGAATCAGCCACAGAAGGGCAAAGAGGATGGCTATGGCAGACGTGGCGGATTGGAATCGACCTATGGTTCCGACTAAGACCATGACCAGAGCCACAGAATAGGGACGTGAAAAAATCTGCTGACGTTGCGGAGGAAGTTCGGCTACAGCCCGGGTGCTGATAAAAGCTTTGAGCCTGTAGGCGGCAAAAAGAGACAGCCCGTAGAGAGCCAGTGCGAAAAGCGCCCGTAACTTGTTCAAACCCAGGAAATCGCCCGAGCTTTTTAACTCTCGATCAACGGTCCGCCGCACCGATAGGGTCATCGGTCGATCGAGATTGCGCAATTCGCGAGCTTCCCAAAGGGGGTGACCATCTCGCTCGAAGAGATGGCCGCGCAACTGCTGGCGGGCCTGACTGAGCTGCGTCAAAACCTCGGTAATCTGTTGGTCCTGTTGTGAGATTTGGTTCTGCAGTGTCAACACCAGATTTAGCTGCTCTTGAACCTTGGTTTGCGTGGCCTTTATCGCATTCAATTCCTGCTGGACGCGATCTACCACGCTTTGGATACCCCGCATTTGGTGTATTTGATCGAGAGTAGCTTGCCAGACCGACTGGTGGACCTGGAGGAATTGAATCTGATCCTGAAGAGAGATGGCGCGTGAGGTCAGGAATTTGCGCTCGGAGGTGAACTGTCGATTCAGAGAGACCCAATATTGATCTTCGTCTCGCAGATCGAGCGAAGTCGGAATGCCCTTAACCAGAGCGTCAGCGAAGAGCTTCCGTTCGCGAATATCCTCGGCGCGCACTTGGGTGGAGCGTTCGGATGGTAGAGCATCCTTTGCTGAAAGCAGCTGTTGGTAAATCTCCACCAAGCGGTTATGCAATTCGTTTGCCCTGTCCGCAATCTGAGGCAATGGAATCGCCTGTTCGGTTTGTGCAGGGAGTGGAGCAGTCTCGGGCCCAGAGGAAATTTTGGAACTCGTCGTCGCGGGCGTGGTCTGCAGTTTCTGAGGTTCAGCCATGCAAGGCGGCGCTGAGGAGAGAATGAACAGAACCATACCCAGTAGGAAGGGGCGAACGACTCTACCGCTGGTAGAGTTCTGCAAAACGACCTTCATGGCCAGCCGATGAGATGGCCCTCGATAGCCCAATGTTAGTTTCCTTCCTTGGCAATCAGAAACTAGAGACAAACTGCCAGTTAAACGATATTTCTGGAAACGATTTATCGGCACTGTCAGAAGTAGCAGGTGAAAACAGCGACCGCGCCGGTCATCTTCACGTGCCCCGCCGAAAAACTCATCGCAAGGCTCGGACTGTAATTTTTGACAGTTAAGGGCGTCGGAAGATTGTGTGAACTTGACGGCTGTTGAACCGCTGTTGAGATTTGCGGCGGCGCATGCCGCCCGAGGCTGTGGCATGGTTCATATCTCGGGTACTTCTCGGACGACAAATCTCAGTGGCTCGCGGGAGTAGCTTCACAGAGAAAGGCTGAAACCATATGAAATTCGTGAATCGCTTGTTGCTGGCAATCCTGTTTGGTCAATACGTAATCGCTACACATCCTGCTCGGGCGCAATCCCAAACGCAAAAATCCACAAGCAACGCTGCGGCATCCGACGAGTCCGCTGCGCAGCAGAAAAATATGCAAGCGTACATTGATCTCTTGCGCAAGGATGTTCGTCAGGAGAAGGCCGAGATCATGGGAGCAGTTATGGTGTTAAGCGCTGATGACGCCACGAAGTTTTGGCCGATCTACAGCGAGTATGATGCAGAACTGACCAAACTGAACGACCAGCGAGTCGAGAACATCAAGGAGTACGCCCGAGTCTACAACCAGATGACCGATGAGAAGGCGGACGAGTTGATACAGAAGTCATTGGCCTACCAAAAGCAACGCGCGGAGCTTCTCGCGAAAACCTATGACCGGGTCAAGCAGGCAATTGGGGCAATCACAGCCGCACGGTTCGCGCAAGTCGAACATCAATTGTTGCTAATCATCGATTTACAAATTGCTTCATCGTTGCCCGTTGTCGGCCAAGGCCAGTGATTTCAAAGAAAAGGAGATACTCGAATGCGCAATTCATTTATGGCGACGGCCGCCCTGCTGGCTGGAATAATGATCGGAAATCCGGCCATGATTGGCAGTGCCGCTGCGCAAGGGAAGAAAAAAGTCACCGTTCCCGCGGGGACGCGGATTCTGATCCGAACCGTAGATCCGATCGACTCTAGCAAGCAAAAGACAGGTTACCGTTTCAAGGCCAGCCTGGAAACGAACTTGCAGGTGGAAAACACGATTGTGGCGCCGAGAGGTACCGTCGTTTACGGTCGTTTGGCACAAGCTTCCTCCGCGGGCAGGATGTCTGGAAGCTCTCAGCTCACTCTGGAGTTGACGGACATAGTCATCAATGACGCGTCTTATTCCCTCATGACTAGCACGTACGAGATTAAGGGCAAAGGCGAAGGTAAAAAGACAGCTGGGAAAGTGCTGGGCGGCGCGGGGCTTGGCGCCCTGATTGGCGGGATCGCAGGGGGAGGAGCGGGAGCCGCTATTGGCGTAGTCGCTGGTGCCGCGGGCGGAACGGCTCTTGCCGCGTCGAAGAAAGGTGAGCAACTCCAGATCCCGAGCGAATCGCTGCTCGAGTTCCGAATCGAACAACCTGTGTCCCTCCCAGTCGGAGACTAGTGTTCACGCCAGCTGTCTAAGGGCACACACAATGCCAGCCGCGGGCGCGAGTGTCAGTTTCAAGACAAGCCTACGCTCGCTTCCCACGGTACATTGGAGGCATTCGTAGGCCATTGATGAAACCTATGCAAATTATGGAAAGCAGCTCGGGCGTACGGGGCCTCTGCAACACCAATTCAGGAACCGGGAGCCTCTTTGCTTTTTTTCAATAATCTCAATTCAGTTGGCGGAATGTGAATCTCTGCGAAGCCACAATCCAGGCAGACCAATAGCTCCTGACAAACATAGACAGGAGGATCTTTTATCCCCTGAATGTTCGGGGTGCTCGCGGTCAAGTCAGCGTCGAATTTTCGCAAATTATCCGTACCGCATGCTCTACACGGCATCTTGCCCCCAGGCAGATTATCTGTAATCAACAGTCGCGTTTCGGTGCCCACCATTGTTGTGGGACCGTATTGCGCGCGAGTTTAGCACATTGCTTATTGGCCTGTGTTGAATATCCGTTCTCCCTCTGGGCTGGCAGACTTACCAGTATGCAACCCTCATGCCTCGCGTCTACTGTGGGTTCAGGCGCTCGACGGGGCGTTGCGCATCTATTCCGTTGCTACCGTTTCAGCCTGAATAACCAGGGGGGAGAACATTTGGTATTTCTTCCAGCGCGCATCCAGAGGGCGTGCCAGATGAACAAAGTACGAATTCTGTTGGCTGATGACCATCCTCAATTTCTAGAAATTGTAGAGAGGCTTCTGGGGCCAACGTTTGAAATTGTTGGAATCGTGGGAGATGGCCGCGCCTTGTTTGAGGCCGGCCTGAATCTCATGCCGGATGTCATCATCACCGACATTTCTATGCCCGTGATGAATGGGATCGAAGCTGTCGATGAGCTGCGGAAAGCAAATTGTGCCTCGAAGGTTATTTTTCTGACTGTGCATTCGGATCCAGATTTTGTCCGGGCGTGTCTTGCTATCGGGGCCTTGGGGTATATTTTCAAGCCTCGCGCCGCTGTTGATCTGCTCGCGGGGATTCGTGAAGCACTGGCTGACCATCCTTTTATTTCACGCTTTGACATCGAAGAAAGCTACGTGTAAGGCCAAGGGCTGCGGAGAACTATTGTCCTTGCTTGGGTGAGTGGGTTAGAGGCGTGAATGTAGATGAAATGTCAGACGCCATTGAGCTCGAGCGGCCACACCGGCGTTCTGGCAGGAATCTCTCAATTACATCCGTTTGATGACAACCGCAGTCAGATCATCTTGCTGCACGGTACCTTCAGAAAAGTCAACTACCGTTTGGTATAGGGTAGAGATAAGTTCGCGCGGAGATTTCTCCCTCGATTGTCGAATCACCTCTCCGGACCGCTTTACGCCGAATTGCTCGCCGCTTGGATTTGCCCATTCAAAGAAACCGTCGGTCGCCAGAACCAGCATGTCTCCCGGATGGAGCTCCAGGGTTTCTGGAGGGCTGGACACCAAGTCGGGCAAAATGCCGAGTGGCAGACCCTGCGCTCCCTTCTCGTCAATACGATCGGCACTCAGTTTGTACACGAGCAGTGGACCGTGTCCTGCCGAGAGCAGCTCCACAGTGGAGCTTGCCGGTGTGCAGATCGCCGCTACAAACGTCACAAACCGTCCTTCGCCGATATCACCTGCGAGCGCGCCGTTGAGCTCATTCATGGCGGCCGGTAGCCCGTTCTGCGTCTTGAAGAAAGCTCTGGCGTAGGCTCGACAAACCGCTGCCAACAGAGCGGGACCGATTCCGTGACCCGTAACATCCGCCAGCGCCACCACCACCTTGCCCTCGGGCAAGAGTTGCCAGTCATAATAATCTCCACCGGTCTGATCGGCCGGCTGGTTCCAGGCCGCGATTTCGTAGCCCTCAAGCTGAGGCATGGAGGTCGGAAGCAAAGACTGCTGGATCGATCTTGCCACTTCGAGATCATGTTCCATGCGATCCATTTGGCGTCGCGTTTCTGCCTCCCGCAAAGCTGCATTAACCTGCTTTCGTATTTCGCTGGCGACCATCCCGGCAACAAACCCGCCAATAACGAATTCAAGTGCAAAGTCAATGACCGCTTTCTGAGGAGAAACGAGGGAGGTGCCACCGGCAAATGACGGTTTCCAACCCAGAAAAAGTGCGGCTCCCAGGTAGCTAACTGCTGCCACAAACCCAGACAGCTGACAGAGCGCCGGACTCAGACGGAGCGTCGACAGTGTGATAAACAGAAAGAAGACCAGCACGGAAGGATGGGCCAAGGCTCGATACGCCGGTGCGATGGAGGAACTCGTGGTCAACACAATGCCGAGTGCGGGAAGGGCATTCTCCACGACGGTGTTGCCGATCCATGCCGCGTTTAAGAGATCCCGCTGTTGCTCATGCGCATGATTCGCCGCGCGCAACATCAGGAATTCGGCCCCCGCAAATGGGGCCAGCACACCCAACGTTGTCAACCACAATTGAACGTTTTCGTCACCACTGTGAATTAAGACGCGCACCGAGCGCAATAGAAAGCCGATGCCGATAGTTCCAAGAACAATCAAGAGACGTAGCCGTTCGCTCTGGAGTTGCGCCTGCCGGAACGCCGGGGATTCGATGTGGGTGTTGTCACTCATGACAGCTTCTTGCAGGTGAGACGGCAATCAAATTTGGTTGCTTGGTAGCAATCCGCTAGTGGGGCGAACTCAAGGCAGCACTCCGTAAGAAGCGCGAGCGTGGTCCGAGCCGCGATCATTCCAGAGGGAATCCGGCTCGGCCGGCAAAACGATGAACAAGGTCACTTACAATCTTATGATCACTATCGGGATGACGTAATGCGGCTTGCGAACCCGCAAACCCTCCGCGATCGAGCCGTGTCCTTAATCGTAATAAGGCCGGAAGGGGAGGCCTGGCTCCCCTTCCTAGCCCGTTTCGTCAGCCGTCGCTCTCCACCCTAAGGCGAATTGGCGCGGCCCCGAAAACCCGGTCCTCGATTTGCTCGGATCAGGCGATTGACTTTCGTACCGCTATGGACGCCAGAGAGAGCCCGCAGAGAAGCACTCCCAGGAGGCCTATGAGCGGCAACTCGCTGGCTGTTTTTGGCAGTACTGAGGGTGCAGGCTCCGCTTTAGCTTCCTCGACCGGGGCTGGTTCCGAAGGTGCCGCGACGATAAGGACCGGGACATCTGGCTTCGGAGCTGCTGGTGGAGGAGGCATGATTCCGGTTCTTCTTACTTCCTGAGAGACTACTGTTTCCGGAACCTCGGTGATCTTCTGCGCGGAGACGACCATGCCCTTCTTTAGACCAAAGGCATCGGTTTCTTTCCCGTCAATGGTGAATTTTTGCCCCTTGGGGATTTTGAAGGACTGGTTCGTGCCGTCTTCCAACGTCAAGATAACCGAGAGTGGTGGGCTCACCGACCACACCTTGCCGGTCACGGTCTCGACCTTCGTG
>WNFT01001162.1_pt1 | contig 22450 bp, 19 predicted proteins | sample 5400191 | NCBI WGS metagenome assembly WNFT01 (sample SAMN13153359, study PRJNA577476) | soil metagenome | isolation source: 80 cm saprolite under Madrone tree | place: USA:California | collected 2016-06-14 | reverse complement strand
TCGTGAAGGCAACCAGGGAGTCGGAAGCGGAGATCAAGCCCGGTGACGAGAAGCTCTTGAAGGAAATGGGCGCGTTCAACGAAGAGCTGGTGAAGGCCGGCATCATGCTCGCCGGCGAAGGACTCAAGCCGAGCAAGCTAGGGAAGCGGGTCCGGTTTTCGGGCGCGAGCCGCACGGTGATCGACGGACCGTTCACGGAGACCAAGGAGCTCGTGGCAGGCTACTGGCTCTGGCAGGTGAAGTCCATGCAGGAGGCGGTGGAGTGGGTGAAGCGCTGCCCCAACCCCATGCCGAGCACCGATTCCGAGATCGAGATCCGGCCTCTCTACGAGACGGAAGACTTCGCGGCGGCCGACCCCACGGGCGAGCTCCGCAAGCAGGAGAACGAGCTGCGCAAGACCATCGACGCGCAGCGGCGGTGAAGGATCCAACACGCGTTTTCGAAAGGTGACCCATGCCGAGAATCACCACCTTCCTGGCGTACGACGATCAAGCCGAAGAGGCGGCGATGTTCTACGTCTCGATCTTCAAGAATTCGAAGATCCTGAAGACCACCCGCTACGGCGAGTCTGGGCCGGGACCGAAGGGCAGCGTCATGACCGTCGAGTTTCAGCTCGACGCCCAGAAGTACGTCGCCATGAACGGAGGGCCGCACTTCAAGTTCACGGACGGCATTTCGCTGTCCATCGACTGCAAGACCCAGAAGGAAGTAGACGAGTACTCCGAGAAGCTATGCTCGGGCGGCGGCGAGCAGGGTCCCTGCGGCTGGGTCACCGACCTCGTGGGCGCCGATTTGCGAGACGACGATCGCTGCCGAGCTCCCTTGGAAAGCCGCCCGGCCAAGCGACGCTTCGTTCACTGATGTCGAACAGCCCCAAGCCGGAAGGAATGCTAGTCAGTGTACGGCCTCGATGACGTCGCCGGTGCGGACCACGAGGAGGAAGGTTCCGCCGAGCAGGGAGGCCGCCGAGCTGCGCGGTTAGCCGGCGTCGCGGAGCCAGCCCTTGCCCTCGTACTCCAGGTACTTCGCCGTCTTGTCGGCGACGTCGCGGCCGAAGTACAGCTCCACGACGTGCAACGCGAGGTCGATTCCCGAGCTGAGACCGCCCGCGGTGAAGATGACCGGATCGCTTTCCACGAAGCGCGCGCCCCGCTGCAGCGCCACATCGGGGAACTTCTTCTGGAAGTCGTCGTAGAAGTCGTGGTGGGTGGTGGCCTTCTTTCCTTTCAGCACGCCCGCCTGCGCGAGTCGGTAGGCCCCCGTGCAGACGGACATCACCACGTCGGCCTGTGCCGTCATCTTCCGGATCCATCCCAGCATCTTCGGCGACTTCCCCGATTGCGCGCCGACAACTACGATGCGCGGCCGCGGCGCGTCCTCGAAGGTGTGGTCCGGAACCACCTGCATTCCGCCGCTGATTCGCAGCGGCGCCTTGGAGTCCGAGACGGTGTAAAGCCGGAACGGCATCCCGTCGCTGACCATGACGTCCTGGAACACCTCCCAGGGTCCCGCGAAGTCGATCATCGTGGCGCCCTCGGTGATGACGAACGCCACCGGGATGGGTCCTGCCGCCGAAGGAGTAATCTTGCGCGCCTGCTCGCCGAACGCTGCCTGGAAGGCGATCGCGGAGGCGGCCAGCAGTTGCAGCTTCATGTTCCCTCCGCGGCCCTCTGGCCGGTGCGGTACGTGGCGATGGACACTCCGTACGACTGTTTCCAGATGCGCCGCAGCTGCCGCGCGTCCTCGAAGCCGCAGCTCTCGGCGATCGCCTCTACCGTGCGCTGCGGATCGGCGAGCAGGTCCCGCGCGACCTGCACCTTTACCTTGGCGGCGAACTGCTTGGGCGTAGTACCGGTGGCGCTGCGAAAGACGCGCGTGAGATGGCGCGGGCTCAAGGCGGCGATGCGCGCGAGTTGCGCAAGAGCCGGTTTTTTCTCCGGATGCGCCACCAGCCAGTCCTGCACGCGGTGCACGCCGGGGTGAAGGTGCGTGCGGTGGTCGAGGTACACGCTGCGCTGCTCCTGATTCCCGCTGCGCCGCAGGTACACGATCATCTCGCGCGCGACCCGCGACACGACGATCGGCCCGTGGTCCTCTTCGACCAGGGCCAGCGCCATGTCGATGCCGGAGGTGATTCCCGCGCTGGTGATCACGCCACCGTCGTCGACGAAGAGCCGGTTCTCGATCACGATCGCCCGCGGGTATTCGGCGCGCAGGCGCTCGGTCACCTTCCAGTGCGTGGTGCAGCGCCGGCCGTCCAGCAGGCCCGCGCGCGCCAGGGCGAAAGCGCCGCTGCACACCGAGGCGATTCGTGCGCCCGCGGCATGCGCCTCCCGCAACCAGCCGGCCGGGACATGCTCGAGGCGGTCGAGCGTTTCTGAGGAGACGCCTGGGACGAGCACCAGATCGCCCCGGCGCGCCGGCGGCGGGTGCAGGAGGTTCGACAGCACCAGGCCTTGCGCCGACGTCACTTGTGATCTCGCCGCGCAGTAGGAGAGCTGGTAGGCGCCGCCGAGCCGGGAGGCCTCGTACAGCACCTGGACAGGACCGGCCATGTCCTGTAGGTGCACGTCGGGCAAAAGGAGGACGAGCACCCGCCGCGGTCTCAAGGGAGCCTGGAGCGGCCGCATCTCTCTAAAAGATGTGCGCATCGATACAGACGGTAACGTCACGCAGGACGGCGAGCAAGGTCCGAGCGAGACGAAGACCGGACGGATCCGGCCATCCACGAAATCCCCGCCGCCAGTACCGCGTCTACCCCTCGGGAAGGTGCAGGAGGTGGTGCATGGACGCGTTCAAGCGATGGGCGATCCCGATCGTGCTGGTTCTGGCCTGGCTCCTCACCGCCGGCTACACCCTCGCCTCGCTCTCGCGGGCGAGCGCAGCCTGGCGGGCGCGCACGGCGCCAGTGCAAGTCGAGGCCCAGGCGAAGCCCGCAGTCAGCCAGGCCGACTCGTCCGCGGAGCGGGATAGGGAATGACTTCGCGAGGCGAAGGGGAAGGGGTTCGATACGCCGTACAATTACGGCCGCATCCAGCTACCCTGGACGCCAACGCCGGGCGCTCGCGGCCACGGCGCTGACTCGTGAGATCGCGATGGGCGGAGAGTTATGAGGCCGCTGCGCATGCTCGGGTACGTGTGGGCTGCGCCGACGACGCTGGCGTGCCTGGTGGATTTCCTCCTGCCCATGTGGGCGCTGCGGCAGGCTCAGCCGGGCGCCTGGCGGGATGGTGCCTGGGAATGGACAGTGACCACCGGCTCGCGATTCTCGCGCTGGTACGCGCTCGATGGCGGCTGGGGCGGGACCACGCTGGGCTGCTGTATCTTGCTCGCGACGCCAGCGGACATGGTGCGCCTGGCCGTGCACGAGCGCCGTCACGTCGCACAGAACCTGGTCCTTGGGCCACTGTTCCTCCCCCTGTACGTGCTCCTTTGGCTGGCCTTTGGCTACGATCGACATCCGCTCGAGCGCGACGCGCGCGCTGCGGCAGGCGACCGGCGGTGAGCGTGGGCCGAACGGGGTGCTGTTCAGCGTGCCGCACCGCCCCGCGCCTGGGTGGTGTCACAGCCGCCGCGCGGGCCGATCAGGTCAGTTCTTGAGCTTGTCATCTGCGCTTGGCGTCAACGGGCATCCGCCGAGGTGACCGCCGGCTGGATCTCTCGACCGCCATGCCAGACGGAAACGAGCCGCCTCGTGTTCCGGACGTCGTCCAGGGGGTTGGCCGACAGCACCAGGAAGTCTGCCCGCTTTCCCGGCTCGAGCGTTCCCCGGTCCGTCGCTCCCAGCATCGCGGCGCTCCCGCGTGTCGCGGCGACAAGGACGTCCATCGGCTTGAGGCCGGCCTCCACCATCAGTTCCAACTCCCGGTGCTCGGCCCAGCCGGGTATGCGCGCCGGGTTTGCACCCGAGTCCGTGCCGAAGGCGATCCGCACGCCGGCGCCGTGTAGCGTCTTGAGATTCCGCATCCCGTTAGCCAGCGCGGCCCGGAACTTCGGCACGTTCGGATCCGACTTGACCTTGTCGCGATATTCGGGACTGCGGAACTGCTGCAGAGCTTCGGGCGAAAGCGCGCCGGCGAGGAAGGGATCGTCGAGCATCGCCGGATGGTCCGCGAGCACGAACGCGGATTCGTCAACGGTGAACGTCGAGACATAGTACGTGCCGCGCTTTTTCATCTGCGCAACGAGCTCCCTGTCCACAGGCTGATCGCGGATGCTGTGCGCCAGCGCGTCCACGCCGTCGCCGATCAGTGTTTTCGCATCCGCGAGATAGAAGACGTGCGACGCGACCCGGATGCCGTTGCGGTGCGCCTCTTCGATCGTTGCCTTGAACACGGCCGGGTCCATCTTGGGGAACTTTCCGAAGACGTCATCCACCCAGATCTTGAAGAAGTCCGGCTTGTGGGCGGCTGCTTCGCGCACGTTCGCGACCGCTTCCTCGGCGGTCTTGGGCCGATAGACCTGATCGGGCGCGCTCGGAACCGGCGGCGCCCCGCCGGGAACGCCGACACCACGCCCGGCAGTGAACAGCGATGCACCCGGAAGTGCACCGCGGCGCTGCTCATCGCGCAGCTCGTACACCAGGTCGCGATTGAGCCCGAGCGTGAGCACGGAAGTGACGCCGTAGCGCTCGTACTGCAACAGTTGTGTCTGCACGTTCTCGCGCGTGTAAGCGTCGGCGCGGCTCTGGCCGCCGGCGACGAGACCTACGTGTCCGTGCGCGTTGATGATGCCGGGCATGATGGTGCGGCCGCGGACTTCCACGACCCGCGCTCCTGCCGGGACTTTCAACCTGGAGGCATCGCCCACCGCCGAGATCCGGTCGCCGTCGATGACCAACGTTGCGTTCTGCCGCGGCGGCCGTCCGGTTCCATCGATCAGGGTGGCGCCGCGCAAGACGATCACCTCGCCGAAAGCTGCGTGGGAAGCGACGATCGCGAGCGCAACGGGGAGCACCGTTCTCATGACCCGTCCTCCGTCTTGGCCGGGCACCGCCGGCCGGACCGTGGGCGTTATAGACCTCGCGAACGTGGAGCGCGAGCGCGCGGCCGCCGATTCGATTTCAGAGATGCTATTCTTGGCTGCGGAGCTTCACCTCGTCCTACTTTGCAGCAGGGACCATGTAGAAGCACAGGGAAAATTGCCATGATTAAAGCCAACCTCTGCGACGTCTACCGGGACTACATTGCCTGCCTGAATAAGCAGGACTGGCCGAAGCTGGAACAATTCGTTCATGATGAAGTGTACTACAACGGTCAGCGGATCGGGATATTGGGTTATCGCGAGATGCTGGAGAGAGACTTTAGTGAAATTCCCGACCTTTATTTCGACATTCAGCTGCTGATTTCCGATCCGCCTCATATAGCGAGCCGGCTAGGGTTCAATTGTACGCCAAAGGGAAAGTTCCTGGGCCTCCATGTAAACGGGAAGAGGGTCTCCTTTACCGAAAATGTGTTCTATCAATTTCGGGTAGAAAAAATTGAGCAAGTATGGTCAATCATAGATAAGGCGGCCATTGAAGCTCAGCTTTAGTGCGTGCGAGGCACGCGGGTCCATGCGGCAAAGCGCTCGCCGGCCGGCTGACGCCCGGAGGCTCAGGTTATGGGAATCAGGGTTCCCCCTCGCTTCAAGCGCTGGGACCCGAGGCTCGTGAGGGGTCACCGCAGGCTGACCAAGGAGATGGTCGGCCTCGGTCCAGCGACGAAAGAGCTCACACGCGGAGTCGGCCCGTAGTCAATGGCCTGCGCATCACTGTCGGCACCGGATGGAACGCGAGCGTCGACGAGTGCCGCGGGCCGCTGCCGAATCGCCTCAGCCGCTGGCATCGGAGCTGGCGCCTTCTTCTGGAGCGCGTGCGTGATGACCACGGAGACCGCTGCCGTCGACAGCAGACCCAGCAGCCAGATCCATGCCGGGCGAGAACGGGCTTGCGGAACGGAAGCCATGGCGTCCTCCTTGCAATTGCATGGCAGGAGGGTGTGCACCGCGCGGGGGCATGCGCTCGTCGTTCTGCAGAACACCGTTTGCGTTCAAACTAAATTCCGCCGGCCATGGGACCGCGCCGCTAGGTTTTGACGCGCCATGATATGGAGCCGCACCATCTCCGCCGGTCGCGGTCATGCAGTGGTTGGAGTGACCAGGAAGTTGGGCGCCATCGAACTCAGTCAGCGACGAGTCCGACGGGCGCCGGAGAGAGAGACTCGTCGCTGTGGGTGGGCGACGGGTCGCGTCTTGACTTTCCGCGCGGGCGTGGAGCTTACAGGACAAGCGGACGCCTGCCCGGTCAACAGCAGCATCAGCAGCATCCGGCGTCTGTCTCAATCAAGCCGCCGTGGATGGCAAAGGGGAATTGCGATGGAGTCATGTCAGCGTAGGCCGCCCGCACACCTGGTGCTCGAGTTCTGGTCCACCCTGCGCGCAGCGCAGAGGAGGTACGCCTGTGTCCCGATCCTTGCGCTCGCGGCGCTCGGCTCCCTCGGCGCTTTCGCCCAATCGCCGGTTCAGTCCTGCAATGTGCCCACGGGGACCGCGAAGCCCGCTTTCTGCAGCGCGGCACCCGGAGATCGCTCCGAGGGGTGGGTCCGGCAGGGCCGCTCGGAAACGATGTCGCAGCACGGGATGGTGACCACTAGCCAGTCCGTCGCCGCCCAGGCAGGTCTGCGCATTCTGATGAACGGTGGAAACGCCGTCGATGCCGCCGTCGCTACGGCGGCGGCGCTGAATCTGATGGAGCCGATGAACGTCGGGATCGCGGGCGACCTCTTCGCCATCATCTACATCGCCAAGGACAAGAAGCTCTACTCGCTCAATGCGAGCGGAAAGGCGCCGACGGGCGCCACCCTGCAGCATTACAACGACCTCGGCTACAAGTGGGACGGCGTCGACTGGGGATACGGTGCGAACATGCCCGGCGGGATCCTCAGCGTCACTGTGCCCGGCGCCGCCTGGGGCTGGGACGAGGTCGTCCACCGCTTCGGTCGGCTCAGCCTGAGAGAAGACCTCGCTCCGGCCATCGACTACGCCGAGAACGGCTTCCCAGTCACTGAGCGGATTTCCAACGATTGGACCCTGCCGAGAGCGCTGGGCCCCGATCCGGCCAACTACGCCAAGGGCTGCTGCACGCAGGTCGATCCCGACTCCGTCACTACTTGGTACATCAACGGCGTCAAGCCCACCCCGGGGCAGATCTACAGGAACCCCGATCTGGCGAAGACCTTCCGGATGTTTGCGGAGCATGGCCGCAAGGCCTTCTACACGGGTGAGGTGGCGCGGGCGATCGTCGCCAAGTCCACCGCCCTGGGTGGAACAATGACGCTGCACGATCTCGCGACCTACAGCGGAAAGTGGGACGAAGCCATTCATGACACGTACCACGGCTATGAGTTGTTCGAGGTCCCGCCGCCGGCGCAGTCCTGGAACGCGGTCGAGATCCTCAACATTCTCGAAGTCTGCGTGCCGCAGTGGACGCAGGGACAGACCCTGGCAAATCTGTTTAGCAACGACCCGGTGAAGTACTGGCACTTCGTTGCGGAGGCAAAGAAGCTCGCCTACAACGACCTATACCGCTACAACGCGGATCCGGACGTGCCGTCCAACAGCGGCTTGCGCGCGTTCATCGACAACCTTGCGACAAAGTCCCACGCATCCTCGCTCTGCGGCCTCGTCGACCCGAACCGCGCCGGCTGCCCCTCGGGCGACGGATACCATGCGTGCCCGATGAAGACTTCGGGGATCGACAACGGCGCAGGCGACACCATCGTCCTCTCGACTGCCGATCGCTGGGGCAACATGGTGTCGTGGGTCAACAGCAACTTTGCTGGTTTCGGCTCCGGGATCACTGTGCCCGGATACGGATTCGTCCTGCACAACCGCGGGCAGCAGTTCACCCTGAACCCGAACCACCCTGACAAGATCGAGCCGCACAAGCGGCCCTACAACACGCTCTCGGCGGGGTTCGTGATGCAGAACGGTCGCCCGGTGATGACCATCGGCCTGATGGGCGGCGACATGCAGCCTCAGGGGCACGCCCAGACGTTGGTCCACATCATCGACCTGGGGGCAAACGTGCAGGCCGCGACCGACATGGCCCGCTTCCATCACAGCGAGGTCCCGAATTCGTTGCAGCTCGAGTCGCAGCTCTTCAACCAGGTCGGAGCGCAACTGGCCAAGATGGGACACAACGTGTCGTCCACCAACGGCGGCGCGGTCGGCGGCTACCAGGCGATCATGTTCACCCCGAACCCTGGATCGGCCCCGACGTGCGGCGGCCGCGATCCCGACCGGGACGACGACGACCGCGGCGGTGAGAGCAGTTGCGGCGTCAACGGCTTCTACAGAGGAGGGTCGGATCACCGGAAGGACGGCGAAGCGGTCGGCTGGTGAGCAAGCACGTGCCGTGAGGTCCTTGACCGGGGCCTCTCCCCGGCTGAGACGTTCGAAAATCGCGCGCCGGCTCGGGTCGGCCAAAGCGCGGAAGACGGCGTCCTCGCGTTGCACGAGAACACGCATAAGCAAGTGCTTATGAATGTCAAACCAGGCCCGGGGACCTGAGCATCCCCGGGCCTGCCCGACCGCCGTTCGGCTCAGAGCCCGACGAACTCGTAGCCGATACCGCCCGTCATCATGAACGCGTTGCCGAAGTTGCTGACGTCCTGCGTGTGGATGTTCACGCGGACGTTCCACCGGTCCTGCTGGAACCCGATCCCCGCGCCAAGACCGAACCGGAGGTCGTTGGAAGACGTGCTCGCGCCGCGGGCGGGAGTGATGCTGGTCATGAGGTCGAACATGCCCGCCTCGAATGAACCGAAGAGGCCCTCGCGCTGGGACGCGAGGTAGTACTTGGTGCCGAAGAGGATCGGCAGGGCGTTCACGTGGGAGCTGGCGGCGGCGACGGTCCTGTCGGTGTGCGCCTCGAACCCGACGCGCATCGTCGCGCTCAGCGTCTCGAGCAGCGTGAACTCGCCGGTGAGGGCGACTCCGCCGCCGACGCTGCTCGCGTCGGCATAGTTCCCGAGCGGAACGCCAACCTCGGTATCGAGGCCGAACATCAGGCTGTGGCCTCGGAGGAAGCCTTGCGAGTGCGCGCGCGCCGCGTGCGCCGCGCCGGAAACGCAGAGAAGAAGGCATGCAATGTAGGCGATCGCTTTCCTCATGGGTTTTCCTCGGAGCGCATCTGCGCTCGTCCGATTGGTCGAGCACTTCCAGCGTAAGGGCCCGAGCAGGGTTCGAGACAAGGGCCGAACCTGCGTGCCGGTCGCCGAGGCGCGGCGCTCCTGCGCGGCTCGATCACTGTCGAATTACAGGACCCCGATCCGATCCGCGCGGGCAGACGCAAGAGGGCACTTCCGTCCGTTTCAATCCTTGATCAGGGACCGCTGCTCCCGCCCGTTCCCCGCCTCCGGCGGTTCACTGCGCGATCGAGGCGAAATCGATCTCCAAGTTGAGCGGCTGCGGCTTCGCCACTCCGGTCCAGGTGATGGCGGTCAAGGCGTCGGTCGAGACCATGCCGTTGTAGTCTCCGATGAAGGGCCGGAAACCGCTCGCGGACGACGACGGCACTCCCCACTGGGACGGATCGAAGCTCGAGCTCGACACCCGCTGCGGCGCCCAGGTGGCGCCTCCGTCGTCGCTGGAGGCGAGCGTGAGGTCGACGAGCTGGTTCTGCGTGTAGCTACGGTCGTAGAAGGACACGTCGATGCGACCGTTCGGCGCGATGCTCATCTCGGCCTGGAAGCGATCGCCGGCAGCGGGCGCGATGGCGGTCGGCTCGCTCCAGCGCGTCAGGTCGTCCGCGCTGGCGGACGTCCAGTACACCTGCGCGAAGGCGCCGCGGATATCGGGGAAGATGGCGTAAAGCCGCCCGTCGGTCGCGTTGTAAGCCGGCGACGGATAGCTGCCGCCCGATCGGAACGCGCCGCCCGCGATGTTGAAGCAGTACGGCGGGAAGGTGCAGACGGGGTTCCGGAAGGCAGCGAACTGGAACGGCTGCGTCCAGGTCGCCCCACCGTCCCTCGATTTCGCAACGTACATGACGGTGCCTTTCCCGCCTTGCACGCCGTTGTCGAAGGTGAGGAACAGGGTCCCGTCGGGAGCCGACGTGAGCCGCGCGTCCTGGTTGTTGCGGATCGTGGAGGAGGTGATCGCCACCGGCGTCGAAAACGTCCGCGCTCCGTCGCTCGAATAGGCCACTTGCACCGGCGAGTGCGTCTGCCCGCTGAACTGTACCCAGGTGACGTAGATGCGGCCGTAAAAGGGGCTCGCCGGGTTCCAGTCCACATAGATGGACTCGTGGTCGGGGAACTGCCCGTTCGAACCCTTGCTCTTCCCGTTGCCGTTCCAGGTGTTCACCTGCGTCAGCTTGTCCTTCGCGCCGTCGAGCCAGGTGCGGCCGCCGTCCCTCGAGCGACTGACGAGGAGCGCAATCTGGTAGGGGGGCGTGAAGTTGAAGGCCTGGCAGACGAAGTAGGCGGTTCCGTCGGGGGCGAACGCGACGGCGGGATCGCCCCCGGCGTCGTAGAGCCCGGTGCCCGGCACGGCCGGATCGTTCGTGTACTTCGTCACCCCGGGAAGGAACCCGTCGGGCAACGTGCGCGTCCACGTCTTCCCGCCGTCGAAGGTGGCATTCACCGCGCAGCCGTCGTTGTAGTTCCAGTCGTTCGCGCCGGTGACGAGGTTCAGCGGGTTCGTCGGGTTCAACGCCAGCGGAGTCTCGTTTTGCGAAAGCTCGTCGCGGCTGACATCGACGACCTTGGTGGCCGCGAGAGACTGCGACGATTGCGACGAACGCAGCGTCGGCGAGGAACCGGAGTCGCACGCAGCGCAGAGCGACACCATGACGAGAAATTTCCGCACGAATAGCTCCCAGGCGGCAGTGTAGGATTCATCCCACCACGAGCCGGGGGGTCGCCACAAGGACGCGGGGGCGCGATCCCGATCGTGCCGGTTCTGGCCTGGCTCCTCACCGCCGGCAACACGCTCGCCGCGCTCTCGCGCGCGAGCGCAGTCTGGCGGGCGCGCACGGCGCCAGTGCAAGCCGAGGCCCAACCGAAGCCTATGGCTTGAACAATCACGGCGTCGCGGTCGGGGTGAGCGGGCAGAAGCCGGTGGTTCGAGAACGGCGGCGCGCGAGTTCGCAGCGATCTCGCACCCCTTACGGTCCCCAGACTGGTGAGCTTGCCGCGATGGTCGAGAGGAGGCATACGAGGCGCATGGCGACGGATCTCGATGAGGAGCGGCAGCGGGTGGAGGCAGAGGAGCGGGATCTCGTCTTCACCCGCTTCACCAACGACGATGCCCTGGAGCTCGGGCTCCTCCTCGCCGAGAAGGCGCGAGCACGCAAGCTCCCCATCGCCATCGACATCGAGCGCGGTGGCCAGCGGCTCTTCCACTTCGCCGCTGCGGGGACGGTCCCAGACAACGCGGCCTGGATCGAGCGCAAGAAGAACCTGGTCCGGCGAATGTTCCGGAGCTCCTACGGAGTCGGGCTCAAGCTCGCCGCGTCCAACCAGACGCTCGAGGACAACATCGGACCCGCCGCAGCGGAATACGCAGCGCATGGCGGCTGCTTCCCCATCGTCGTCAGCGGCGTCGGCTTCGTCGGTACCGTAGCGGTTTCCGGCCTTCCCCAGAAGGAGGATCACGACCTCGTCGTGGAGGCGATCCGCGAGTTCCTGGCGAGGGCGCCGGCGCGGTGAGATGGGCGTCGAGCCTGCTGGCTCAACGCGGACCGGATGCTCGCGAGCGACGAGCAGGTCTCCGACCGTGCTGTCGATCCAGTTGGTCGGCGAGAGCATCCGCCGCGCGATCGCGAACGCGCACCGCGACGAGGACGATCCGTAGCTTGACGAAGCCGGATTCAGCGAACCGCCTGGGCGATGGCCTTGCCCATCTCCTCCGTGCTCGCCTTCCCGCCCATGTCACGCGTGCGCGGCCCTTCGCGGATGACGATCTCGATCGCGCGCAGCACCGCGTCCGCCGCCGGCTTGTGGCCGAGGTGCTCCAGCATCATCGCGCCGGACCAGATCTGGCCCACCGGGTTCGCGATGCCTTGCCCGGCGATGTCCGGCGCGGACCCGTGCACGGGCTCGAACATCGACGGGTAGTCGCGCTCGGGGTTCAGGTTCGCCGAGGGCGCGATGCCGATGGTCCCGGTCACTCCCGGACCGAGGTCTGAGAGGATGTCGCCGAACAGGTTGGATCCCACCACCACGTCGAAGCGCTCGGGCCTCTGGACGAAGTGGGCGCAGAGAATGTCGATGTGGAACTGATCGACCCGGACGTCCGGGTACTTCTGCGCCATTTCCTTCACCCGCTCGTCCCAGTACGGCATGGTGATGGAGATGCCGTTGGACTTGGTCGCGGAGGTGAGGTGCTTCTTCGGGCGTGAGCGGGCCAGCTCGAAGGCGTAGCCGAGGATGCGGTCCACGCCCTTGCGGGTGAAGACGGTCTCCTGGATCACCGTTTCGTTCTCGGTCCCCTCGAAGATGCGGCCGCCGATCGAGGAGTACTCGCCTTCGTTGTTCTCGCGCACCACCCAGAAGTCGATGTCACCCGGCTTCCGATCGCGCAGCGGCGAAGGAACGCCCTCCATCAGGCGCACCGGGCGGATGTTGGCGTACTGGTGGAACCCCCGGCGGATGGGGATGAGCAGGCCCCAGAGCGACACGTGGTCGGGCACGCCGGGGAAGCCCACCGCGCCGAGGAAGATGGCGTCGTAGTTCCGGATCCGCGCCAGGCCGTCCTCCGGCATCATCCGGCCGTGCTTCTGGTACCACTCGCAGCTCCAGGGGAAATGCTCCCACTGGAGCTCGATGCCGTACCTCGTCCCCGCCGCCTCGAGCACTCGAATGCCTTCGGGCACCACTTCCTTGCCGATTCCGTCGCCAGGGATGACCGCGATCTTGTGCTTCTTCATCTAGTGCTCCATTCCCCACTTGCGGACCGTGGCTCGTTCCACGGTCCGGAAGACCAGGTTCTCTATCGCAAGCCCGATCAGGATGACGGTGAACAGTCCGGCGAAGACGTTCGGCGTCTCCAGCTGGTTCTTGTTCTCGAACACGTACCAGCCCAACCCGCCGGAGCCGGCACTCACGCCGAACACCAACTCGGCGGCGATCAGCGTGCGCCAGGCGAATGCCCAGCCGATCTTCAAGCCGGTGAGAATGCTCGGGAGCGCAGCCGGGATCAGGATCTTCGAGACGTAGCGGAAGCCGCCCAGGCCATAGTTCCGCCCCACCATGCGCAACGTCTGCGAGACGCTGCGGAAGCCGGCGTGGGTGTTCAACGCCACCGACCAGAGCACCGCGTGGATGAGCACGAATATCAGGCTGGCGTTGCCCAGCCCGAACCAGAGCAGCGCGAGCGGCAGAAGCGCGATGGACGGGAGCGGGTTGAACATCGAGGTGAGCGTCTCCAGCAGATCGGTCCCGATGCGCGTCGCGGTGGCGAGCGCGGTGAGCAGCGCCGCCAACGTGAGCCCGACCGCGTAACCCTGCAACAGCACCTTCAGCGAATAGCCGGTGCGCTGGAACAGCACGCCGCTCCGGAGCCCTTCCCAGAAGGCCACCACGGTGGACGAAAAGGTCGGGAAGAGAAGCTCATTGTGGATTCTCCGCGCGCCGATCTCCCAGGCGAGCGCCAGCACCAGGAGGACCGCTGCCTTGCGGAGCGCTCCGTTCCCGTAGAGCTTCTCCGGCAGCGTGAGCGGCTTCTCCACCACGCCGAAGCCGCTTTCCTGCACCGAAGCGATCACCTCGGGCCGGCTCTGCTGCTCAGCCATGGGCGACCACCTCCTCCGCCGCGCCCGCGAAGAGCATCTGCTGGATGCGCTGGGACAGCCGCAGCCCGTCCGGGCCGGGCTGATCCCGGCCGTCGCTGTTCAATTCCGCCTTCACCCGGCCCGGATGGGGCGAGAGCAGGAGGATCCGATTGCCGAGCAGCACCGCCTCGGGAATGGAGTGAGTGACGAACAGCACGGTGAAGCGCGTCCCTTCCCAGAGTTGCAGCAGCTCCTCCTGCATCTTGCGCCGCGTGAGGGCGTCGAGAGCCGCGAAGGGCTCGTCCATCAGTAGGATCCGCGGCTCCATTGCCATGCCGCGGGCGATGGCGACCCGCTGCTTCATGCCCCCGGAGAGCGTATGCGGGTACGCGTTCGCGAACCGCGTCAGGCCCACCTTCTCGATGTACTGCATCGCGCGCTCCACGGCCTTCCGCCGCGGCAACGTGCGGCTGGCGGTGAGCGCGAAGGTCACGTTCTCCTTCACCGTCTTCCAGGGCAGGAGCTGGTCGAACTCCTGGAACACCATCGCCCGATCGGGACCGGGCTTGCGGACCGGCTCGCCGGCCAGGCGGATCTCGCCTTCCGTGGGCTGGAGATACCCGCCCACCGCCTTGAGCAGGGTCGACTTGCCGCACCCCGAAGGACCGAGAATCACGTACCGGTCCGACTGGAGCACCTGGAGGTCGACGCGGTACGTCGCCGTGATCAGATGCCGCCGCGTCTTGTACTGCAACGTGACGCCGCGTACGTCCAGCAGCGGCCCGCTGGCGGGCATCACGACCCTTTCAGGCTGTGTACGTTCTCGAAGAACAGGTCCTTCCAGCTCGACGGCTTCACCTTGATGCGGCCGATGCGGTGCATGAAGTCCGCGGTGGTCATCATCCGGTGCGGCTCGAGCGTGAAGACGATCTTCGGGTCGTTCATCATCTGCATCAGCGACTCGATGCTCTCCGTGGTCTTCGTCATCCGCTTGTAGGTCTCGGCGGCCGCGCGCTTGTCCTTGTTGATCGCATCGGTCGCTTCCTGGAAGGCGTCGGAGAACGCCTTGTACGCCGTGGGATTGGCGTCGTGGAACTTGCTGCTGGACCAGACCACGTTGAAGGTCGCCTGCCCGCCGAGGATGTCGTAGCTGTTGAGGATCGCGTGCAGCGGCGGCTTCGCCTTCTCCTGGTACGAGAAGGGCGGCGACGCGAAGTGGCCGGAGATCGCTCCGCTCCCGGAGAGCAGCGCGGTCAGGGAGTCGGGGTGGGACATCGACACGGTCAGCGAGTCGAGCTTCTCGTACTCCTTGTCGCCCCATTCTTTCGCCGCCGCCATCTGGAGGAGCAGCGCCTGGGTGGAGATCTTCACCGAGGTCACCGCGATCTTGTCCTGCGCTCCCAGGTCGCGGATCGACTTCACCTCGGGCCGGCCGACGATCAGCTCGTTGGGCATATCGTTCAGCGCTCCCACACCCTTCACGTTGAGCGGCTGGTCCCGGGTCTTCGCCCAGAGCGTGATCAGCGAGGGCACGCCGCCGGTGCCGAAGTCCAGGCTGCCGGAGAGCAGGGCGTCGTTCATCGCCTGCGGTCCGCCCAGCTTTGCCCAGGTGACTTTGAGCTCGGGCAGGCCGGCCTGCTTCGCGTGCTTCTCGACGAGCTTGCCGTCCTCCATCAGCATCAGCGCCAGGTAGCTGAGGCCGTACTGCTGCGCCGCGCGGATCTCGTTGGTCTCCGCGCGCGCGCCGAGCGCGAAGCAGAGCAGGGAGAGCAGGGCAATCCGGTTCATGGGGTGTCCTTTCTTACTCCGCGACACCGCGGAGGAGGGCGATCAGCTCGGACTTCGTTTCCAGTCCGATCCCGGGAGCGTCCGGAGGGCGGACGTACCCGTCCTGCACCGCGATGCCCTCGGCGAAGCCACCGAACGGCCGGAACACTTCCGGATACGACTCGTTGCCGCCCAGCCCCAGGCCGGCGGCGATGTTCAGCGACATCTGGTGACCACCGTGGGGAACGACGCGGCGGCGCGACCAGCCCAGCTCTTCCATCACGGACAGCGTTTTCAGGTACTCGACCAGCCCGTACGAAAGCGCGCAGTCGAACTGCAGCCAGTCGCGATCGGGGCGCATCCCTCCATGGCGGAGGAGGTTGCGCGCGTCCTGGTGCGAAAAGAGGTTCTCGCCGGTCGCCAGCGCGAGCGGGTAGCGCCGCCCCAGCTCCGCCTGGAGCGTGAAGTCGAGCGGATCGCCGGCCTCCTCGAACCAGAAGAGCCGGTACGGCACGAGTGCCTCGGCATACGCGAACGCGGTTTCGGGATCGAAGCGCCCGTTGGCGTCGACGGCGAGGCGGTCACCGCTCTTCACCACCTCCAGCACGGCTTCGATCCGGCGCACATCCTCCTCGAGTGGCACGGCTCCGATCTTCATCTTCACGACGCGGTAGCCGCGGTCCAGGTATCCGCGCATCTCGTCCTGCAGCGCGCGCTGGTCCTTGCCCGGGTAGTAGTAGCCGCCTGCCGCATACACCCAGACCTTGTCGTCCGCGCGTCCGCCGTTGAACCGGTCGGCAAGCAGCCTCCAAAGCGGCTTGCCGGCGATCTTCGCCACCGCGTCCCAGACGGCCATGTCGAGGGCGCCCATCGCCACGGAGCGCTCGCCGTGGCCGCCGGGCTTCTCGTTCCTCATGGCGGTCGCCCACACCCGGGCGGGGTCGAGATTGCCGCCGGTCTCGTCGAGCAGGGTGCGGGAATCCGCCTCGAGGATGCGGGGAAAGAACCGCTCGCGGAGGAGCGAGCCCTGCCCATACCGGCCGTTGGAGTTGAAGCCGTATCCCACCACCCGGCGCCCGCCCTTCGTCACGTCGGTGACGACCGCGACGACCGAGCAGGTCATCTTCGAGAAGTCGATGAACGCGTTGGCGATCGGCGAGGCGATCGAAACGGTCTTCTCGTGCAGGGCCGCGATGCGCACGGGCCCGGCAGAGTGGAAGAAACGCCGCGATTCTGCAACCCGGTCCCGCGCGCCGTGTCAGGCGTGGGGATGCGTGACCACCACCAGCGTTGCACCCGGGCGAATTCCGACATCGGGGATCGCGGGCAGCTTCGGATCCGCTCGGCCAGCGCGTGGGCCGTCGCGTCTGCATCAGTCTGCAGCGAGACCCCGGACGCGGTGTCGTGGCGCTCGTTGCCCGACCACGACGGGTTACGCGCGCGATCCGGTCGGCGGGAGAGGGATGGGAATCGTACCTCCCGGGTTGGCATTCGAGCACGGGTCGCGCTCACGCCTCCTGGAGTGCAGGGGGCTCGACGGCGCGCGCTGCAGCCAGCGCCCGATACAGCTCGTCACACGGGTTCGGTGGCCGGCGTCGTTCGCTCGAATCGGCAGCGCGGCCGTGCTATGCACCTCGCGCGCAGGGGTCGTAGCGTTATCTGACGGTCCAAGTCGCCAGTGTGGATGACGAGGTAGGGCAATGCGCATCGCGATGTTCACGAACGAGTACCCCCCGCACGTCTACGGCGGGGCCGGGGTCCACATCGAGTACCTGGCTCGCGAGTTGGCTGCGGCCGAGGGCGGCGCCCATTCCATTGACGTTTTTCCTTTCGGAGAGCAGCGCGAGACGCGCGGCAACCTTCGCGTCCACGGCGTGGCCCCGGCGCTGCGTTTTTCCGCGCAGGACCCGCGTCATGCGAAGCTCCTCGACGCGCTCGTGCGCGACCTCGCCATGGTGGGCGCGGTCCAGTCGCCCGACATCGTCCACTGCCACACGTGGTACGCGCATCTCGCCGGCTGCCTTGCCCGCCCGCTCACCGGTGCGAAGCTTGTGCTGACGACCCACTCGCTCGAGCCGCACCGCCCGTGGAAGGCGGAGCAGTTGGGCTCTGCGTACCATGCGACGACCTGGATCGAGCGAACCGCGTACCAGAATGCGGATGGCGTCATCGCCGTTTCCAAGGCGATGAAGCAGGATGTGCAGGAGCTCTACGGAGTGCCGCCAGAGCGTGTACGCGTCATCCACAACGGAATCGACCCGGAAGAGTATCGCCCCCGTCAAGCTCCGACGACGCTCCGCCAAGTCGGCGTCGATCCGGAGATCCCGATCGTCCTCTTCGTCGGGCGCATTACCCGGCAGAAGGGGATCCTCCATCTGGTCCGCGCCATCCGATACTTGAAGCCCGGGGTCCAGGTCGTGCTCTGCGCTGGGGCTCCGGACACCGATGCGATCGCGCAGGAGATGACGACGCTCGTCGGCGAGGCGAAGCGCGACGCGGCGGCCGACGTGATCTGGATTCCGGAGATGCTGCCGAAGGAGGTCGTGATCGCCCTCTACTCGCACGCGGCCGTCTTCGTCTGCCCTTCGGTGTACGAGCCCTTCGGCATCATCAACCTCGAGGCGATGGCTTGTGAGACGCCCGTCGTCGCCGCCGAGGTCGGCGGCATCCCCGAGATAGTCGTACCGGGGGAAACTGGAATCCTCGTCCGGTTCGAGGCGGAGGGCGGGGGCTCGGCGGAGCCGCGCGATCCCGACAGGTACTCGCGCGCCCTGGCCTCCGCGATCAACGACTTGATGGGCGCGCCCGAGCGGCGGACAACGATGGGGAAAGCGTCCCGAGCACGCGTTCTCGCCAACTTCAGCTGGCAGCACATCGCAGAGGTGACGCTCGATTTCTATCGCGACCTGCTGGGTTCGGCTAGATCCCCATAAAAGCTCGACCCGGACCGGCCCTCCCGACATCATTTCTCCACCTCACAGGCAGCGGAGCAACGAAGGCTGAAGAGCAATAAAACTGAAGTAGGTCTGGCAGATTAGGTGGCGTCCCCACAGAGATTCGAAATGGGTTGAGCACAAACTACATTTTCAGACGGCAGCGCGCCCTTCTCGCTCAATTCGCTGGCGTTCCGAAGACTCAAGTCGTGCCCAGCCGTCCACTGCAGTCGGCCAGATCCACCTCCGAACTCCGCAGTCATGGAGACCTTCTGGAGACCTGAAGTGACAGGTCCTGGCTGACCAGGATGCTCCACGACATGAAGCGATCTGGACGGGCCGCGTGCTCTGGCCTCGCTCGGTCCAGAGGCTCTGTCGAACCGGCCTGGTTCGTGAATCAGGCCGCGGCTGCATGCCTCGGACCGCGAACGGCATTACTTGTCGGCGGAGAATACGTCGTCGTCACCGTCCTCGCGCGTGCCATCGCGAAGACGGGGCGAACAATGGAAAACGAGCAGTGTTTCCTGTTCAAGGTTCGCGACGACCGCGTCGTTCATGGGCGCGTCTATGCCGATACGGCCAAAGCTCGCGAGCTCATCAGCCCCTCCCCGGCACGAAGGTAGCAACGCCTCGAACGGGCGGTCTGCTCTCCCGCCAGCGCAGGGGCCACGTTCACCTCTGCCGTTTCAACCCGCGGTCGCTCGACAGCGCGGCGAGTTCATCGAGCGCCAGCGCAAGTCCTGGGAGGAGAAGCTGGACCAGTTCGCCCGCTACGTTGAGGACGGCGACGCCTGAACCGGAAGCGGTCGCGCTCGTCGTTCACGCCCAAGACGACCTGATCTGACCTGATAGGACATGGTCTTCAGTCTTGAGGTCTTCCGTTGTTGGTAAACAATTCAATTACGGAAGCTGCAAGAGAGCGACGCGAGAAGCCCTCATCGTTGTAATATTGTCGTATCAATGCGGGTTGACCATATCATGCTCATTGTTGACCATATCACGCTCATTAGGGAGTCGGGCGCTTCGCGTCCCTTTCCTCCACCCGATCGAGTAGCTATGTCCTCACCGCACTTACCCCCCGCAAGTGAGGTGACTCATGGCTATTTCCAAAGCATTGCTATCTTGCGACGGCACTGCAAGAACGTCTTCGAAACGGAGCGCGCGCCGTATCGCCGGCGTGGCCGCGCTGGCCTTCCTCGTCGCTGCCACCCTGGGGAGCTCGATCGTCTTGGCCGGCAACAGCGTCGGCAGCTTCGAGATCGACGGCAATCTGGCTCCGGATTACGCCACCCCGCCCGCCGAGCCCATCGATTGGCTGAGCAATCCCTTCCCGGCGTCTCTCACCACGTTCCACGATGCCACTGGTCAAGGCGACAGCATCTTTGGCATGGGCTCGAAGGAGAACGACCAGAGCAGCTGGGTGTGCACAACCGGGAGCGCCCCCCAGAAGGACGACGTCCTGGATCAGATCTCCATCCCGCAAGACTCTTCCCCGGTCGCCGGAGAGATCGCTTTCCGATTCGTCGACGGCAAGCAGTTCATGTACGCCAACTGGTCGAGGCTCTCGAACAACGGCAATGCCCATATCGATTACGAGTTCAACCAAAACGACCCGGCAGTGACTCCCGCGAGCCCCGGGTGCTCGCAGCTTCCAAAGCGAAAGGTCGGCGATTTCCTCGTCTCATTCGACACCGACGTGGCCGCGGGGACCATCACGGTCGCCGCATTCACATGGAACGGTGCGACTTTCGTCCCGCTGGCTACGGGCAGCCAGGGGCTCCTGTGGGACGCCGCGGTCAACCCCGGCCCGATAACTGGCCTCATCGCCGTCAACTCGAGCCTGAAGGATGTTTCCAATCTGTTCGGCGAGCTCGCGCTCAACGTCAGCGACACGATCGGGACCATCCCCTGTAACCAGGTCCTCTTCGTGTCGATGAAGACACGGGCCTCGACATCGCTCAGCGCGGAGCTCAAGGACCGCACCAGGGCGGTGCCCGTGAACTTCACCGTCTTCAACCCGGCCGGGGCACACGCCAGCGGAAACGCCTTCGCGGCGCGCCTCCAGGATGCGCTGCTCGGGCTCGACACGACGCTTCCCGCGGCCACGCCGGTCGGCTGCGCGCAAGGAGTCTGCAGCTCGCAGTCCGGCCCTGGCTCGACCAGCAACGGCAACCAGGTGCTTGCCGTGCCTCCCCCTCCGCAGCCGCTCCTGAGCGCCAGCGTGCTGACCGCGTCCAGCACGAGCACGGTCGACCCGGCCAGCAACACCGCCACCGATACCGGCGTGGCCGAATCGGCCGGGGTCAACGTGCTGGGAGGCCTCGTCACCGCAGACGTCGTGCGGGCCGTTGCCAACGCAAAGGCGACGGGCTTCAACGCCTCGGTCAGCATCGCCGGGTCGGCGTTCAAGAATCTCGTCGTGAACGGGACGCAGCTGAACAACGTGGACCCGAACACCCGCATCGACCTGCCGGCGGCGGCTTTCGGGCTGGGCAGCTACGTCGCGCTGCTGGAAGAGACCGCTTCCATCTCGCAGCCTCCTGCGGGTCAGATCAGCGGCGGCAGTTTCGCGGCCGACGTGACGGTCAACATGATCCACGTCCACATCGCCGGGGTGATCGGCGGCATCGAGGCGGCCGACGTGATCGTCTCGCAGGCTGCGGCGCATGCCGACTTCCCGCAGCCGGGCGGCTGTCCGGCGCTGGTGGGGACCGTCAGCGGCGACGCGACGATCCTCGACGCGCAGACCGATCCTGCGGCGCTGCCGGTGCTGTTTGGCCGCGTCGCGATTCCACCCCAAGGTGGGCATGACCATCAGGACCTCGACCAGCTGACCACGTCCGCAGCCACGAGCGGGACCTCGGTGAGCGACAGCCTGGGAAGCGTCACGTCGACGACCAGCACCTCGACCAGCCTTGCCCAGGCGCAAAATGTCTGCGTGGTACCGACGGCTGGCGCCTGCACCGTGTCCGTCCGCGCCCTCAGCTCGCAGGCCAATAGCACCTCCGGTGGAGGAGCGTCCTCCTCCAACGCGAATGGAACGAGCCTGCTGGGGGTAACGGTCGGCTCGACAATGATCGGCGACAATCCGGCACCGAACACCTGCATCAGCGTGATCCCGAACGTCGCTGTCATCCTGAACGAGCAGGTCTGCGACGGCGCAGGCACTCTCAACTGTTCCCCGACGGGCACGCCGGTCACGTGCTCTGGGAGCACGAGCAGTGGGCTGACCGTCCGCGCGGTACACGTGATCGTGACCGACGGCGGGACCCTGGGCCTGCCTGCGGGGGCGAACGTGATCGTGGGCGAGGCGCACGCCGACTCCTCGCATCCGTAACATAGGCGCCGGCGACCGGAGAGACCGGCATGATGCCGGTCTCTCCGGACTCTCAGGGCCCCGGGCAGGAGGGCCGATCAGATGAGAGCGACGGGGGACGGCGGGCGAGACCCGGTTCGCGTTGGAATCCGTCATGCGCTGCTCGGCGCGAGTGAGAGCGCGCCCGCGCGTCGCGCGCCTGCTCGAACGCGAGTCGTTGGCCGAGGAGGCTCATTTCGTTGCCACTGCGCGGCCAACGAAGGGTACCTGCGCGCCGCAAGTTTCGGACTGGCGGGCAGGATGTCGACCTTGACGTCTTCCGGCGCTAGCCACCGATGCTCGGCGTGCGGATCGGCGGACCATCCCGGCAGCCGATCGAGCCCCGCGGGCAGCTCATCGACCTCGATCGAGACCAGATGTCGATGTCGTTCGTGGCGCGCCAACGGAAATCGAGGAAGCATCCCAGGGCCGACGCTCCGACGAGCACGAATGGCGTGTCGGGCCAGAGCTCGCGGAGCTTCCTCAGAGCAGCGGTCTGTCCCGGGGTAAACGTCACTTCGCCGACTCCAGGTACTTGAGGTACTTCGCGCGGATCTCTTCAGCCGCCTCGGCTCCGCGCTCCGATGGGCGGCTTAGCAGCTCCGCATAGACCAAGAGCGGGTGAGCGGTATACGGCT
>WNFT01001159.1_pt1 | contig 22466 bp, 21 predicted proteins | sample 5400191 | NCBI WGS metagenome assembly WNFT01 (sample SAMN13153359, study PRJNA577476) | soil metagenome | isolation source: 80 cm saprolite under Madrone tree | place: USA:California | collected 2016-06-14 | reverse complement strand
GGGTAACACAGCGCCAATGCAATCCGCCATCGGAGGTCTTCAGAATAGCTTTCTCGTTCAACGCCCAGCCATCTGAGCGATTCAGCATACGGATCGCTAGCAATCCAGCCTGGCCTGCACAACCTGTGCCGCCCAGGCTGGTGCCTGACGTTGTGATAGTGGGCAGAGATGTAGCCGTGCTCCCACTGGGATTTTGTCCGGCGGTATTCCCTGTAGCAGGAACAGCTGGAGTCCCACACGCGGCTAGCAAGCAGACGAAAATGACTAGCATCAATGTACTCAGCCAGGGAGATATTCTCTTTTGCCTGTCGTAACATCTCACTGTGCGTGTTCCTTAATTACTCATGCACCCATTGCTCGGTAGCGAGCTGGTATTCCACCAACTCTTCGGGCTGAAAGAAAAGGTTGATCTCCTGGACAGCAGTCTCGGGGCCATCTGATCCGTGAACGATGTTGAAACCGATCTCCAGCGCGTAGTCGCCACGAATGGTGCCTGGGGAGGCCTCGGCGGCATTCGTGGCACCCATTGTGGTGCGCACAACGCTGATAGCCCTGGGGCCTTCTACGACGCCCACCACGACTGGGCCAGAGGTGATGTGTTTGACCAGGCCGGCATAGAATGGTTTGCCCTGGTGGACCCCGTAGTGTCTTTCCGCCAGTTCCGGCATAATGTGTATGAGTTTGAGGCCCAGCAGTTTCAGGCCTCGCTGCTCAAAGCGGGAGATCACGTTCCCGATCAATCCCCGTTGGACCCCTTCGGGTTTCACAATAATCAAAGTGCGTTCTATCATTCTTCCCCCTGCTTAATAACTTGCTACCACCTGCGCGAGTTGGCGGCAGGCTTTTTGCATCTCCAGGCGGACTCGTCCAACATTGGCAGCGGAGTTCGTCGTCACCACAAGAATAAGATCGCCTACCTCTGCAAATTGGATGGTGCCGGTGTTTGTTTCAATAATCGCGTGGCGCATCTCGCCGCTGTTGATCTGCACCGTATAATTGCTGATGGAGCCGACGACAGCTGCCGACATTGCTCCCAGCACCTCTTCATCCTCGCTGCGTAGCGTTCCAGCAACGATCAAACCGTCCTTACCGACGAGCAAGGCACCGATGATTTCGTCAAGATCGGTCAACCGTTGTAGAATAATTTCCACGGACGACTCCTTTACCTGTTAACGGCGCTAGTGACCCGGGCCTTTGCCCTTTTTGGTCATACTAAGCGCTTTGTTATATGCCTCCATCGCTTGTAGATATTCCCCCTGACGCATGTAGGCATCACCCAGCACGCGATAACCTGCTGAATACCTGGGAGCCAGCTTGAGTAAGGCACGAACATTGCTGATAACCTCGTCGAGGAGTGCAGGTGTGCTGCGTATGATAATGCGGTACTCCTGCATTGCCTCGTCGTAATCGCCAGCGAGCTGGTGTTGGTAGCCTCTGAGTAAACGGTCTCTCTGACTGACGTTACTCTCTGCTATTGCGCTGCTGAGCGGGCGTTCGCCAGAACGGGCCTTGTGGGCGGGTGATGGCACTTCTCGTTGCGTAGGTGGTCGCTGCTGCATCGGCTGCAGACGAACTGCTGGCCGTTTCATGGTCGTTTCCAGTTCGTTTTCGAGCAATGCATCAGCGCGATAAGAAGGCATGAAGGCAGGCTCTGCAGGGATAGTGACGTTGGGAACCGCTGTCGGCTTAGGAACTGGAGGCGATGTAGCCGACCACAACGGTTGAGGTGATTGGGCCAGAGGTACAACGACTGGTGGGGTTGGTGGCGTAGTGTCAACGGGCGCAGCAGATGACGGCGGAGTCAAATCACCAAACTGAGCTAGTGCAGAAGAGAGCGTTGGCTCCTGTGCCTGGTGAGCAATGCTTGAGAGTGATCCCGGTTCCAACTCTACGAAGCCCTGTGCATGTAAATTTTGCTCCAGGTCTTCTAAGGTAGTGAACGTCTGCTGTTCTGCTGTGGAAGGCGGCCTGGTCACAGGGCTAGTCAACTCAGGAGATGGCTGTTGAACAGATGGCTCAGCCGTCTGTTCTGCCCGTGTGCCAGGTGTCGGTTGGTTGGCAGGTTCGTCAACCTGGTTCATCCTGGCAGAGGTCGACTGCTGGCCAAGCGGTTTGGTCACACGCCCCGTCCACGCAGGCGATGACGGTTGGGCGGGCCGCTCAGCGGTTTGGTCCATCCAGGCAGGAACCGACGGTTGTGCAGCAGGCGATGATGGTTGGGCGGGCGGCTGAGCGATTTGGTCCATCCAGGCAGGAACCGACGGTTGTGCGGCAGGCGGCTGTTGAGCAGGCGGCTCGGCGATCGGCTCCAGCCAGGTAGGCGTCGGTGATTGGGCAGTGGATTCAACCACCTGGTGTGTCCAGGCAAGCGATGATGGCTGGGCAGGCGGCTGTTGAGCAGGCGGCTCGGCGATCGGCTCCAGCCAGGCAGGCGTCGATGATTGGGCAGTGGGTTCAACCACCTGGTGTGTCCAAGCAGGCGATGATGGTTGGGCAGGCGGCTGGGCGATCTGCTCCATCCAGGTAGGCGTCGGTGATTGGGCAGTGGGTGGCTGTTGAGCGAGCGGTTCAGCTTCTTGCTCTATCCAAGCGGTAGATGGCGGCTGAGCAGATGGTTGAGCGATCTGCTCCATCCAGGGCTGAGTCGGTTGCTGTGATTCTGGTTTGCCGTCCATCTCTGTAGCGCCGAGCGATTTCAGCCACTCTGGCCAACCCATAGCATCGTTATCTTCTGCCGCAGGCGTAAGAGGACTAAGAGAAGCCATCTCAGGTGTCTCCTTCTGGAACGCTGGAGTCTCTGGTGCCACCGAGGATTGAACGGGCGGCATGGGTAGCTCTTGCTCGGTTGGTGGAGAAGGGGGTAAGTCTGGCAATGCGTCACCTGGCTGCGCATGTTCTCGATGTGTGAGCATATCCAGCCAGGCAGGTGGGGTAGGAAGCTCAGTTTCTTGCAAATCTGCTCCCCGCGATTCCACGCCCAGTATATCGCTACTCGACCAAACAGTATACTCTGGCGACGTTTGATAGTTCTTTTGGGGTTCCGCGACTGGTTCCGGACTGCTCCAGCCGAAAATCGGACCAGAAGATACAGGTGCGCTGGAGGTGCCATTTTTCGGCATAGTGGCCGCCTCTGCTGCTGCTGCAGTCGCTGCTGGTGAGCGGTGGGTGACTTCGGGGAGGATAATCGGGCCTTTCTTGATGAGTGCCAGGAATGGGTCATCAGGCTGGCGGGCTATCAGATCGCTGAAGAGTCCTTGTGCCATGACCAGTTCAGGGTCTAATGCCTCGGCTCGCTGTATCAACCCCCGAGCTTCAGCAGTGTTACGTGCGGACGTGATATGTGCGAGCAGGAGGAGTGCTTTCAGGCAGGTAGGAATTTCAGCGAGTATCTGTTTTGCTAGTTGTTCGGCTCGATCATAGTGCCCTTCACGCCATAATGCCTCAAGCAATCCGCTCCGAGCATCGAGGCGGTCAGGACTGGCGGCCAACACGGTTTCCCACTCCTGGATAGCTTGCAGCAGCAGATCACCACGCATATAGAGACGTGCTAGACCGGCACGCGAGAACATGAAATGTGGCTGTCCGACCTTGGCACTGAGTTGATTAAACTCTTGCCGAATCTGGCTATTGCCGCGACTGAGTTCATAGGCCTGTTGATAGCAGTCCAGTGCTGTGTCGAAATCTGCCACACGCTCACTAATTAAGGCACGATCGCAGTAGGCGACGACATTTTCTGGGTCGTTTGTCAATACCCAATCGAACGTTTGCTGAGCCTCTTGCAGATGACCTTGTGCCAGGTAGATCTCTCCCAGCAGGCGTTGTGTCTCAAGCGACTCTGGAAAGTGAGTGAGTATATGTTGACAGTTAGCCAGAGCGTCATTAATGCGACCGGAGCTGAGAGCGTCCTCTGTCTGCTGTAAATAGTCGCGAAGCATTGTTTGTGCCATAAAATCTGGCCTCCTCTTTCATACGCTTTTGAGCAACTTCCCAAAGCACTCTGCCTGATGCAGGTTGTATGGGCCAATGATAGCCAGGCGACGCCATTCAGGAGCAAAGCAGGATTGGGCGACGCGCTGGATATCCTGTTGAGTGACAGCATCCATATGTGCTATGACCTCGTCAACGTCAATGATAGTGTTGCGTAAACTTTCCTGACCACCGAGCCAGGATGCCACTTGCTGTGTGCCTTCTAACCCCAATACCATGCTCCCCCGTACATAGGCCTTGATCCGCTCCAGCTCATCTGCCGGTACTGGTGTCTCACACAGCTGGGCCAGTTCGGCAACGATAGCGCGTATAGTTGGTTCTGCTTGCGTGGGGTCTACGCCTGCACTCACCACCAGGTTGCCGGTCTCATAATAGCTGTTGAGGTAACTGCCAATATCATAGGCTAAGCCCTGCTCTTCACGAAGCGTCTGGAAGAGCCGGGAACTCATCCCGTCACCGAGCAGAGCGTTAATTAGCACGAACGGGTAGTAATCGGGAGAAGTATGGGCGATCCCCAATGTTCCCAGACAAATGTTGGCCTGTTCAGTCTCTTTTGGAATGAGTGCCACGGGTGTAGCCTCACGTGGCGGTAGGCTTTCTGTCCATGGTCTCTGCTGACGAGCTTGCCAATCGCCGAAGAGGCTTTCTGTCATGTCAATAACCTGTGTCGGGTCGATATTCCCGGCTACACTGATGACCAGCGAGTTGGGTCGATAATATTCATCCAGATAATCGAGCATGTGTTGGCGCTGCAACTGTGCAACAGTCTCCTCGAAGCCTGCATCATCGCGTCCCAGGGGAAGCCCAGGCCACATGGTCTGATCGATCAATAGGCTCACCCATTCCTGTGGGTCGTCACGAGTCGAGCTGAGTTCTTCGAGAATGACGCTGCGCTCTTTTTCCATCTCTGTCGGATCAAAGAGGGGTTGCCGTATCATATCGGCCAGGACATTCATCACCACGGGCAGGTGTTCACCAGGCACACGGGCCGTGTAGCTGGTGAGTTCTTTGCTTGTGCTGGCGTTAAAGGTGCCACCGACGCCTTCAATGGTCTCGGAGATCAGTCGGGCGGTCGGATAGCGCCGGGTGCCCTTGAAAAGCATATGCTCAATGAAGTGCGATGTGCCTGCGAGGGCGTCTGTTTCGTAGCGTGAACCAACGGTAAAAAAGAAGGCGATGCTGGCGGAACGCATCCCTGGCATGTGGGCGGTCAGCAGGCGCAGTCCATTGCGCAGCGTTGTTCGCTCGTAATTCATCAGGCTTGATTTTCCTCGATTGATAAACATCAGGAGTTTGACCTAGTCTCGCAGTATTATAGACCGTTTCAGCGTGTATCGCAACAGGAGGGTAGGAAAATGGGGGAAAGGTAGCCAATTTGGATGATGGAAAGAAGATACGGAGCCAACACCGAGTTCGCCCCGTATCAACACGAACGCTTAGAGCAGGCCGATATCTTTGGCGATCTCGCCAATCTCGCCCAGAGGGTTCCCATCATCGTCGAACCGGCGATGGTGGTGGTGATATTCACCGCCTCCATAGCCCAGATCGCCCTCGACGCGATTTTCGATGCTGTTCTCAACACCATGCAACAACATTTCGCCGCCGAGAACTGCTGCCGCACCGCCGAGAGCACCCATCGCCATCTTGCCACCACTTCCCTGCAAGAATCCACTCATGCCGCCTTGCTGGCCTTGTGCGGGTATATTGGCTGGGGTGGGTACGACACCGGCGAGGCTAGTGTGGCAACTGGGGCAGCTTGGTGTTCCCAGTTGTGCCATAGCCATACACACCGGGCAGCGCAACACCATTGGTTGTTGTCCCAGCATAGGCTGTGGCTGATAGCCTGCCTGTCCATACTGCTGCGGATATTGTGGCTGGCCGTATTGCTGTGGTGGGTATTGTGGCTGCCCATATGGCTGAGGCTGTGGTGGGTATTGTGGTTGATTATACTGCTGAGGTTGCTGTGGGTATTGTGGCTGTTGAACATATGGGCCTGTATACGTTTGTTGCGCCATGGGTGGCGGTGACGCTGTGATTGCTGTCAGCGGCTGGCCGCATCCGGCACAGAAATTCATACCAGGAGCATTCTGGTGCCCACAGTGGGTGCAGGAGATAGGAGTTGGTGTTGCTGATACCCGCGTGTTCTGTCCACAATTGGTGCAGAAGGCGCTCTCCACAGGAACCTCTGCCCGGCAGTTTGGACAAGGACGTGTTAAGGGCTGAGCGTGAGTGGCGGGAGTACCCATAGTTGGCGCGCTCAATGACGAGCCGCAATGCATACAAAATGCTGCTCCGGGTTTCACTTCTCCATTACAACGGGGACAGGTACTGGCTAAAGCAGGCTGACCGCTGGCAATTGCGGTGGCCGCTGGTTGGACAGGGGTTCCGCACTCTGGGCAGAACTTTTTGCCAGTGACGTCAGTGCCGCAGGATGTGCAGTTTGCCATATCAAGCTTCTCCTTATGTCTATGCTATGTCGTTGTCAAGCTTTCTCATCAGATGAGTGTAGCATAGTTTCCCGGATTCGTCGAGATGCTGGGAAGGAGAAGAATCCCAATCTCCTTTAGACACATTCCTTGAGTGCTGCTTTACTGCTGAGGCCGCGCAGTTTCATGAGAGCTACCACTTCAAGCTGGCGTACGCGCTCGCGGGATATTCCCAGCTCTTTGCCAACTTCGAGCAACGTGCGGCTGCGGCCATCACCAATGCCGTAGCGCAGTGTGATAACCGAGCGTTCACGTGGGGTCAGCAAAGCGAGGGCACGATGGAGTTCTTCGCCAAGCAAGTGTTGCGAGGCGGTTTCAGCCGGGGCAGCGGCGCCACTGTCTTCCAGGGTATCAGCCAGGGAGTAGCGAGCATCGTCGTCTACGGGGGCATCGAGCGAAATGGGCTGTTCGATGACACTGAGCAGATCGACTACCTCGTTCACATCTATATTGCATGCCTGGGCTATCTGCTCTGGCAGAGGATCAAGGCCATTTTCTTGCGATAATTGTGAGGCGACACGCCGTACTTTGCGTAAACGGGTTGCTACATGCTCGGGTAAATGAATTAACCTGGATTGCTCACCTGCTGCACGACTGACCGCCTGGCGAATCCACCATGTGGCATATGTCCCAAAGTGACAGCCCCGGTTGTAATCAAACTTCTCGGCAGCACGCATCAGACCCAGATTGCCTTCTTGGATAAGGTCAATCAGCGGTACCCCTGTGCTGGTGTAGCGACGGGCAATGGCGATGACCAGGCGCAAATTTGACTCGATGAGCTTGCGTCGGGCCAACGCATCCCCTGCAGCTGCTCGCTGTGCCAGGTCAATTTCCTCTGCGTGCGTCAGGAGGCCATATCTGCGAATGTCACGCAGATAACTCTGAAAAGCATCCTCAGCGCCGGTCGCTTGCCGAGCAGCGCTTGCACGACTACGTCGCGAACGAGCAGGACTCCCATCCAGTTCGTCTGTTTCGTTACTCTCATCGCCGTCATCATCGAGTAATGCCTCCCCGGTTTCATCCAATGGGACGTCGACCAGGGGCTCGGTGATACGATCTGGAGTGGTTTTGGTCAACAACATATCCACATCCATCTCAGGCGCAGCAGTAGTAGGAAACACTGCTGTAAGTAGTGTTCTACGTCGGTCGCTCACAGGATCGAAAATTGCCATATCCCACACTCCCTTCGGGGAACTACCGACAAAATCAGCTGTCGGGCTCTGTGTGGCCAGCGGTCATCAAGTACATCTGTGCCAATAGTTTATCTACTCGCTCTTCTTCCTTTATTTTAGAAGAATGAACCCCGCTCTAGCATCGGGTAATTACCCTAGCTGGGGTCAGGTCCTAACCGTATTTTTGTCTTTTGAAAGTTCCTTGTGGTGTGATCTGACGAAGAGCTTTCGGTCGATCTGTCTTATATATAATACGCACTGCGTTGGTGCTGCGTTACACGTTACCGAACAGGCCTGTTTGCTTTATGATGGTGATGCTGTTTCTACCCGCCACTTACACTAGGATTTGTCAGGATTCGTTTCATCGAAAGGGTCATGCACCCCGTGTCCACGATCATACATCAGTTGGGTTGGATCACCCAGGTGATGTTCATAATCAGGACGCTTCTCCCACTCCAGTTGCTTTGCTTCATCCGCGCTCATGAGCAGTTGCACCCGGTCGCCCTCAATGCTAGCGATGGCACTATAGGGAATGTAGCGATCTTTCGGGAAAAAGATTCCCTTGTGCACCAGAAAAGAATCCTCGTAGACTGCTGCTACATGTCCTAATCTCTGATCATCGGCAGCATAAACGGCCATATGGGGATGAAGGTCATGCTCGGTCCAATCTGACATAGGCGTCTCGCTTTCTCTGCTGAGTTCCGTTTCTATTCATAAATACGCAGTAGAGGGAGAGAAAGTTGCAGCTAGTTCAACAGCGCGATCATCTGGCGAATCTGTTGTATTTGTCGCTGGATACGGCTAACGTCGCTGGCTTGCGGGGCGAGTGCCACGTAAGCCTTCAAATCGCGGAGAGCGTGGGTGTAGTGTTTGAGTTGGAGATGGACTGCGCCACGGTCCCGCCGTTCGATGGCAGAGTGTGGCACTAACAACAGAATACGATCACAAGTGGAAAGTGCTCGCACATAATCTCCCTTGAACACGTAGATGTATTTCAGGTTGCCAAGCAGACGGGCCAGCAGTTGTTTGTTACTGACCGGTTCTAGCCAGTGGGGATTAAATCTGGCTTTGCCTCTCAAATTACGCTGCACACGCTCGCGGCAGTCCTGTTCACTGAGCAGGCGACCGCTTTCAAAAGGGTCGATGTAGATGAAACCTGCTGCCAGGTGACACCTCACGACGAATTGCCAGGGCAGCCCAATCCCGTCGATCTGCACACCTAGACGCTTCCCGACCTCCATGTATAGCAGAGAGAGGCTAATGGGGATACCCATGTGCCGCTCTAATACGTCGTTGAGAAAGCTGTTACATGGATTATAGTAATCGGCGGTGTTCCCGTGAAAGTGTTCCTGCTCGAAGAGGACGCAGTTTATGGCCTTGAGCACACGCTCTTGTGGGAGTTGCGCAGGGGCGTCCGTCGCAGACAGCCCAAGTACCCCGCGTACCTGTTGTGCCAGGTGGTCGAGTTTAGCCAGGTAGTACGCGATGTCGAGACCGGGGTATTCTTCGCTGGCGATGAGCAAAGCCGCTAGTGCCAGGTCGATAGTGGCGTCTTCACCTGCAATCAGTGCTTCAAATGCTTTGCGTGTGCGTTGCTGTGGTGTGTCAATAAACTCTTCTGGCATGACACTCTGTTTTTCTGAACTACCACAAGACGGCTTGCGCTACATAGCATGACATACGAAGGATGAGTACCCCATGTATTGTATCATAAACTAATTAAGCTATCTACCGTACAAAGATGTTAATCAGGTTACTACTCACGTCTCTTCTTTTCTACCATCGAACAACAACCTTCCCCTGGCCTGCCTGCACTCGCTGCTGCAACACCTGTCCACCTACGTGTACAATAACCTCATACCACTTCCGTTGTGGGCGATAGGTGGTGTAGCGCTCCTCAATCTCCACCTCCGTCAGATCGCGACTCACGCGGCAACTGATGGACGTGTGCGCAAACGCGCCATGGCGGTAAGCCAGCGTTGACCCATCATCCTCATACAACGTATAGTGTGCCAGTCCATCCGTTGCCATATAGCACGTGAAGGTCAACGGGTCCGTCGCTTGCTGTCTGCTATACTGCATCAATGGTCCGCTGGGAATGATGCTATTGCCACGCACCAACAGCGGCCAGCGTTCGAGCGGAGCGGCGATCTCGCTCCAGCCCTGACCTGGATACTCGGTGCCGTCCCAGTAGTCAAACCAGAGGCCTGCTGGCAAGTAGACGTTGCGACTGGTCACGCCCTGTTCATAGACCGGGGCCGAAAGCAATGCATCGCCCACCAGGAACTCGGATTGTGCGTCACTGGCCTGCTCGTCCTGTGGATAGTGATAGTAGAGCGGGCGTATGATGGGTGCCCCACTCGTAGCCGCCTCGGCGAAGAGGGTGTATAGGTAAGGCATGAGCCGGTAGCGTAACTCGATGGCCCTGCGGCAGGCGCTTTCGTACGGCTCGCCGAAAGCCCAGGGCTCCTGGTCCGGGTTGTTTTGAGCACTGTGATTGCGACATAACGGCAGGAATGCGCCCAATTGCGTGAAACGTAGCAGAAGTTCGCCATCGCTGGCTTCCCAAAAGCCACCGATATCGACGCCGACGAAGGGAACGCCGCTCATACTGATGTTCAGACACATTGGCATGGCCAGCAAAACATGTTCCCACTGGCTCGTGTTGTCGCCTGTCCACAAGGCTGCATAGCGTTGCATGCCTGCTGTGCCGGAACGAGTCAGCACAAAGGGACGACTATCGGGACGCAGGCGCAACAAGGCTTCTTGTGTTGCACGCGCCATTTCCATGCCGTAAGCATTGTGGTAGAACTGGTGCAGCACGGGCGGGCCATCGGGCCCGGTGGGCTGCTCGCCACCTGCACGATGCAGTACCGTATTGCTCATCGTTCCCTGATGGATGGGGAGTTCATTCTGCGCTTGTGGCATGATGTTTCTCAAGGAAGGTTCGTCCATGTCGTTCCAGATGCCGTCGACCCCCTGATCGAGCATTGCCTGGTAGAGATCACCCCACCATGTACGTACCTCACTGCGCGAATAATCGGGGAAGACACACGCGCCGGGCCAGACCGCTCCTTTGAAGAGTTCACCGTCCTGTAGGCGGCAGAGATAATCGTGCTCCATACCCTGCTGGTAGACCACATAGTGTTCATCGATCTTGGTACCAGGGTCAATAATCGTGATCAGGTGGAACCCTTGCGCGTGCAGATCATCCAACATGTGCCTGGGATCGGGGAATGCCTCAGGGTCCCAGGTAAAGTTGCGAAAACCATTCATATAGTCAATATCCAGCCAGATGGCATCGCAAGGGTGATTGCGCTTGCGTAGGGTGGTAGCAAGTTGACGCACCTGCTGCTCGGTGGCATAGCTCCAACGGGACTGCTGGTAGCCTAGCGCCCAGTGAGGTGGGAGTGGCATACGCCCGGTCAGGTCGGTGTATTGTCGCAGCACATCTGCGGATGTGGGACCGGCGAAGAAGTAGACGATCAAACTATCGCCTTCTACGGTCATGCTGGCTTCGGCTTCGTTGCTTTTGCCCATATCCATCTCGATCAGTCCTGTGTGATCGACGAGCACACCATAGGCTCTACCGTCATGCAAGCCCAGGTAAAAGGGAATAGAGGTATACATGGTCTGTGTCGCGGCATTATGTCCCCTGGTTGGGTCAACGTTCCAGATAGGAAATGCCTGGCCGCGTTTATTCATGTCACCTGTTCGTTCGCCTAGTCCGTAAATACACTCTTTGCTTGCGAGTGGGCGTGTCAAGCGCATAGCGGTGGAAGAGAAGGCAAACCCATGCAGGTATGGCTCCAGCACGCTGCGAGCCTCGGCTTCATCCAGGGCGCCAGGCCATTGTTCATCGCCCTTAGCGACGATCCAGGAATGATACGGCAGCGTACCGGCCCCTCCATCCGCGAGTTGGTAGCGTGACTCGTCAAACGATGTATCACGCAGGGCACGCACACGAACAACCTCACCCCCCAGTACAGCCCCAGCGAGCAAGCAACTCAGACCAGTGTCCCAGATATGCTCATGTCCACTCCTTCTTTGGTAGCGCAGTTGTGAGATTGTGGTAAACATCCGTCAGGCCTTTCTTTCTCAGGAAGTGTGTTGGCAAGGATCAAGTGTAGTTTTCTTAACCAGAATCGCTGTATTCGCATAAATCTCCATACTATCTTAACACATTCTCAATGTTATCTTCCCCCCCAGCGGGTATCATATGTGATGGGGGATAAAGCTGTGCAGGGAATGTTCTAGGGAACATACAGTGGCTCAGCCCGCAACATATGTCTTTGGGGGGACAGGCAAGAGAGAGCGAGCATTCGCTCTCTCTTGCTTTTTGGGGAAGGGGCTGCGCATAATTCTGGCGACCGCAGTAGAGTGCGGATTTATCTCGTAGTGTAGCCCACCGATTTATCGTGTGGGCGATTTATCCGTAGCCTCCCGATTTATCGAGCACGTCACGTCACGTCACGTCACGTGGTCGCCATCTGCCCCCACTTTATCAGCTTGCGAGAGAGCCAAAAAGTGATACAATCTAGGTGTGCACGTTTTGCACTCAATTGCAGAGTATAGCATACGCAATGCATTCGACAATGGGTGTTGCGTGCTGAGGGGCATGTTTTGGCCCTGCATAGTGAGGTAAGGAACCTCGTATTTTGTAATGAACAAGGAGAGACGTTTTATGGCATACGAACTTCCACCACTGCCGTACGACTACAATGCGTTGGAGCCGTACATTGACACCCAGACGATGCAGATCCATCACGACAAACACCATGGCACTTATGTGACCAACCTGAACAACGCGCTGGCGAACAACAGCGAGTTAGCCTCGCTCGCAGTTGATGACCTGATGCGGCGCATTAACGAGGTGCCTGCGAGTATTCGCACTACTGTGCAGAATAACGGAGGTGGTCACTCCAACCATAGTATGTTCTGGCAGATTATGAAGCCCAATGGCGGCGGCCAGCCAACGGGCGCACTTGCCAATGCCATCAATGGCGCTTTTGGCTCTTTCGATGCGTTCAAGGCCGCGTTTAAGGATGCTGGCGTGAAGCGTTTCGGCTCGGGCTGGGCATGGCTGGTCCTCGATGCGAGCGGCAAGCTGCAAGTGATTTCCACTGGTAACCAGGACAGCCCACTGATGACTGGCCTGTATCCGGTGATGGGCAACGATGTCTGGGAACACGCTTACTATCTCAAGTACCAGAATCGCCGTCCTGACTATCTCGACGCCTGGTGGAACGTGGTCAACTGGGATGAGATTGCCCGCCGCTACCAGCGGGGCGGTGGCCGGTAGGGGCCCGATTTATCGCGCCCGACAGGGTGGGGGGCCTTCCGGGACCCCGCCACCCTCACATCGCTGGGCTCTCAATGAACCTACAACGTGTTGTCAGCGCCGTGCAATTGGGCTCAGGCAGTCAGGCAGGGGTGCGCGTCAGATTTTTGCAAATACTGCCCCTGAATCTCCTGCCTCAGCTGGCACTCGCTTGGGCCCTATCCTGAAGCAGTTTGGGCTTCCAGCCGCGTCGTCCGCTCATGTGCCGCTTGTTCAATTTCGCGAAACGTCGCTTTGGGGTGGGCCAGTCACCACGCTTTCAGGTCCGTCAAGAGCTCTCCACTCAATGCACGCCATCTGCGGTCTATTTCTTCGTCCATTCGTCTCTCCTTGTTCGTGATAGGCCTATCCTAGCAGCTTTCTCTCCTGTTGTATACCTCTCTGCAAAAATCTGACGCGCACCCGTCAGGCCAGGGTTCTCTTGACAGAAGGTGTGCCTCATGGTATATTTTTGTAAGAATACCGAAATCGTTATCGTAAATGGAAGAAAATTTGCTGAAAGCATCCACACACAAAAAGACGATTGCTGCTCAAGCCGGTGTCTCTATTCCGACCGTTTCGCGTGTGCTCAACGGGCGTCCTGATGTTGCCCTTGCTACCAGGGCACGCATCGAACAGGTCATCAAAGAGAGTGGGATGTCAGGCAGGGTTCTCTTGACAGAAGGTGTGCCTCATGGTATATTTTTTGTAAGAATACCGAAATCGTTATCGTAAATGGAAGAAAATTTGCCGAAAGCATCCACACACAAAAAGACGATTGCTGAGATCGCCGCTCAAGCCGGTGTCTCTGTTCCGACCGTTTCGCGCGTGCTCAACGGGCGTCCTGATGTTGCCCTTGCTACCAGGGCACGCATCGAGCAGATCATCAAAGAGAGTGGCTATGTTCGTAGTAGTGCGGCCAAAGCGCTCAGGAAAGGCAGCAGTGGAATTATTGACCTTCTGGTTCCCAACCTCGATAACCAGTATGTTACCGAGATCGTTCGTGGCATTGAGGAGGCTCTGGAGCGCACAGGATTACGCCTGGCGCTCTCTTTCACGCAAGGCAAGTCCCTTGGGGAGAGGCAATGGCTCGACAAAATCACCGATCGTGCAACCGATGGAGCGATTCTTGTGTTAGCCCGTGGTCAATCCTCCCGCTTAAATGAATTACGGCAGCGCGGGATTCCGTTCGTCGTTGTCGATCACCGCGGCGAACTCGGCCCGGATGTTCCATCAGTAGGAGCCACGAACTGGGCTGGTGGACGCATGGCCGTGGAGTATTTACTGTCGCTTGGACATAGGCGCATTGCTATCATTGCTGGTCCACCATCATTCAGGTGTAGTTTGGATAGAATTGCGGGGTATCGTGCTGCTTTGGAGGCAGCTAGTATCCCCATCGATCCCGAGCTCATTCGCCCTGGCGATTTTCGCCTCCACTCTGGCTATACTCAAACCGGCGCTCTGCTCGCTTTGCCTGACCCGCCCACGGCGATCTTTGCAGGAAACGATATGCAAGCGATGGGTGTATACAAAACGCTCTACCTGCGCAACATTCTCGTGCCTGAACGCATGAGTGTGATCGGTTTTGACGATATACCGTTGACTGCCATCGTCAGTCCGAGTCTCACCTCCGTGCGCCAGCCCCTTTTCGACATGGGACGTGTAGCCAGCACTATGCTCGTGCGCCTGATCGCAGGCGAACCTCTTGATAGTCCGCGGGTAGAACTGGCGACGACGCTGATTACTCGCGAGTCTTGTGCGTCTCCGCCATCCCCTTCTTTGAAAACACGTGAAGAGAGCCAGCAATCCACCCTGGAGTAGCTGAGAAAGGAATCGCTCATGTCAGCAAATGTTTTAACCACAAAGGGTTCGTCTATTGTCGACAGCAAAGGCCAGAAGGTCATCTTGCGCGGCTTTGGCCTGGGTGGCTGGATGAATATGGAGAATTTCATTACCGGCTTTCCTGCCAACGAGGAAGCTCAGCGACAGGCCATCCGCCAGGTGCTGGGCAATGACCACTACGAATTCTTCTTTGATCGCTTCCTGGAGTATTTCTTCGGGCGCGATGATGCCCGGTTCATTGCGTCCCTGGGCCTCAACCTCCTGCGGCTTCCCGTCAACTATCGCCATTTCGAGTCCGATATGGAGCCGTTTGTCATCAAGGAAGAGGGCTTCAAGCACCTGGATCGGGTGATCGAGCTGTGTGCCGAGCAGCAGATCTACACGATCATCGACCTGCATGCCCTGCCCGGCTACCAGAATCAGGACTGGCATAGCGATAACCCGACCCACAAAGCCTTGTTCTGGCAGCATAAGCACTTCCAGGACCGGGTAGTACACCTCTGGGAAGTCATCGCCAATCGTTACAAGGGACATCCCTGGGTGGCAGGCTACAACCCCATCAACGAGCCGGGCGATGCCAGTGAAGAGATGATCGTGCCCTTCTACCGGCGGCTCTACCAGGCCATCCGCGCCATTGATCCCGATCACATTCTCTTCCTGGAGGGCAATCGCTACTCGACGGAATTCCATATGTTTACGGAGACATGGTCTCATGTCATCTATACCGTGCATGACTACGCCCTCCCCGGCTTCATGGACGGGGGTCCCTATCCCGGCATCTCTCGGGGACAGTATGTTGATAAGGCTGTCCTGGAGGAGACATTTTTGCGACGCACGGCCTACATGCAGCAGACCGAGACACCGATCTGGGTCGGCGAGTTCGGGCCAGTCTACGTGGGAGAGCCAGCTGCTGATGCCATGCGCTACCAGGTCTTGCGCGACCAGCTGAAGATCTACGACCGCTATCAAGCCAACTGGGCCATCTGGACGTACAAGGACATCGGCTTGCAGGGTGTTGTCTATACGGCGCCCGACTCGCCATGGAGAAAGCTGTTGCAACCATTGCTAGAGAAAAAGGCCCGGCTGGGCGTCGACTCATGGGGCACAGTGGATACACACATTCGCCATATCATGCAGCCACTCGAGGAAACCTTCACGAAAGAGTATCCCGACTACCATCCCTTCCCTTTCGGTACTCAATGGATGATCAATCGACTGGTGCGATACATCTTGCTTGCAGAGCCACTGCTGCAGGAGTTTGCAGCACTCTTCAAGGGCATGGAGGAGCAAGGCATCGATCTATTGATGCAGTCCTTCCAGTTCAAGAACTGTGTACAACGCACTGAATTAGCCAGAATAGTATCAGTTTGTTGAGAGTATTGACCAGGTTCAACTGCGAGTATGTGCTGGAGAACGGCTACCAGATGCGCTTTGCTTTGGAGCCCAAGCCGAACGAGCCGCGCTCCGATCTCTACCTGCCCACCATTGGGCATATGCTCGGCTTCATCTACACGCTTGAGCATCCCGAGATGGTGGGTCTCAATCCCGAAGCGGCACACGAGCTGATGGCAGGGCTCAACTTTGTACATGGCGTGGCGCAGGCCCTTGAGGCAGGCAAGCTGTTCCATATCGATCTCAATGATCAGAAAGGGCCACGCTATGACCAGGATTTCCGCTTCGGCAGCGAGAATCTCAAGTCGATGTTCTTCCTGGTCAAACTGCTAGAAGAGAAGGGCTACACCGGGCCGCGCCACTTCGATGCGCATGCTCACCGCACTGAGGACGAGGAGGGCATCTGGGATTTCGCTCTGGGCTGCATGCGCAGCTACAATATCTTCAAGGAGAAGGCGAAGCGCTTCACGGCTGACCCGGAAATTCAGGCGCTCTTGAAGGAAATTCACGGCGGTGATCAGACCTACGGTGGGCTGCTCAATGGCTATAGCCGTGAGACAGCTCGCAAGCTGAAAGAGACGACCTTTGATATCGAGACGCTGGCCAAGCGGGGCTTCCAGTATGAGAAGCTCGATCAACTCACAATTGAGCTCATTGTGGGCGTGCGCTAGCTGACTCGTATGATCCTTGTCATAGCGGGCCTCGCCTTTGAAGCGCACACAGCAGGAGGTCCGGGCAAACTGGCAGATATGAACCTTTGGGCAGGGTTCAGCCTTGTGCCAACGGTAGCATGAATGAGAAGGTAGAGCCTGCACCTGCAACTCCGCTACTCTCAACCGTAATGGTACCGTTCATGGCCTGGACCAGTTGCCGTGTAATATAGAGCCCCAATCCACTTCCTCGGACCGTGCCGTGCATGTCTCGCTCCAGGCGCACGAATTTGTCGAAGATGGCTTGCTTCCTGTCAGCAGGTATGCCCGAACCACGATCAACGACACTGATACGTGCCATGCGTGCTTTTTGTTCCAGGGCAGCAGTGATACGAATGGGGGTTTGCTGTGGAGAGTAGCGCAATGCGTTGGCGATCAGGTTGTGTAGTATCTGCTTCAAACGCGTTTCATCGGCCCAGACCCTTATAGCCTCGGCGACATCTATCTCGATGTGGCGCTGCTCCTGAATGATGAGCGGCTCAAACAGATCGACAACCGTGGTACAGATATCCTTCAGTACGACACTGCTGCAGTGCAAGCTAGCCGCATCGATTTCAATGCGGCTGGCGTCCATAATGTTGGCTTGCAGCAAGACAAGCTCATCACAGGCGCGGCATGCCCTGATGAGAAAAGAACGGCGCAGGTCCGGGCTGGCATCTTCCATTTCGCGGAGCAGCTCTAGATAGCCTTGCATGATCGTGAGGGGGGTACGTAATTCGTGGCTGGCGGTCAAGAGAAAGGCATCTTTGAGTTGGTCGAGCTCACTCAGCTTGGCATAGGCGATACGTAATTCCTGGTAGAGGCGAGCATTCTCGCGAGCAGCGGCGGTTTGCTCGTCTAAACTGCTCAAGAGGCGCGGATAGGCTGAGCCAAGGAGTCCGATGAAGAGGCAGACGAGGCTACCTATGCCGACCGCGATGGTCCACTGCTCATCAGGGATGAGGCTGCTATCCCACGACAAGCTCAGTGTTGTCCAGATACCCAGCAGGCTTGCTGCTCCTCCTACGCCACAACAGAGGTAGAGTAGCCAGGCAGGTGCAATGAGTTGCTCGGGTTTTGTGGCGAGGAGTCCGCGAAAGCGGCGTAAGAGGATGGGCAAATCGAGGAAAAGAATCACCATGGAGATACACCAGATGACGGTGGTCGTGGCCTGGGAGACATTATAGATTTTAGAAGAGAAATCCGCTCCTTCTGTTGAATAGAGCAATGGTCCCAGAAAGTAGGTGAAGAGGGCAATAAACAGAACAATGGTTATCTGGATGTTGGTTGCCCGAGAGGGTACTCCATGGCGGTTCACCCTGGCAAGCGCAGGGGGCAGCCGATGATCCAGAGCCGAGACGAACAAGATGCGTGCAAAGGTCACATTATACACAATGGTGACGATGATGAAGAAAGCAATGAAGGTCAGGCCGACCAGAACAGATAGGGGAACGCCAAAAACTATGCTCACTGCAGTGAGGGTCGAGTACGGTGAACTTGAGGCGCTCTGTGGGACGACCACCATGACGCCAAACGTCCCAAGTACATAGGCCAGCAGCACGAGCGGTGGTCCCCAACGCAGAAAGAGCGTAGCAGCATTGGGTTGCCTGGTTTCGGCGGCCAGGTTAAGAGGGACTTCAACACCGAGCAGGGCCAGTACAATCACTCCGTACAGGACAATGTTCTGGCCGCCGAAGCCGAGTGTGCTGCTGGTGAAGGAAATCTGAGGAGTGTGCCCGCTTAGGAGCCAGGCGACACCTGCCAGTCCGACGATCAGAATAGCCGCGCCATACAGCAGGACAATGCCTTTTGCCAATCTCAGCAGAAAGCTCAGGGGCAGAGTAGAAAGCCAGCCGGTCAGAAGGAGGATGCCCAGCACGACGATTCCCTGTTGCCAGGGTACCGCGAGCACGTTCGTGCTGGTTCCCCAGATTTGTACGCCGATGCCTTGCAGAAGGGTCACGATACCATCACTGGACGCCAGGAGTACCAAAATACCGGGAAACCAGGCGCAGAAAGCGGCAAAGAAGCCCCAGAGGGGACCTAGTGCACGGTGAGTCCAAACGTAGATAGAGCCGTCGACTGGCATGAAGCGATTGAGTTGCCCTGCGACGATGGCCCCGGGGAGCAGAAATGTGATGGTACCGATAACCCAATAGAAATATGTCGCTGATCCCGCTCCCTGCGTGGCTTGTACGACGGAGGCATTGGGAATGAACAGCACGATGGCGATGAAGATCGTGAGCAGATCGACGCGTGAAAGGATGCGCGGTAGCAGCTCACCGGTACGCTGCTCCGAGCGCAAGGGATCACCTATGGCGTTTTGTAGGACGCTAGGAGTATACGCTCCTTCCAGCTTCTTCATCACTCACATTGTCTCCGTGGTCTTATAGTTACATAGTGGGGTCCATGTACTTGTATCATCAGTAGTATAGCAGATACTCCTCTGTCTGTCAGCTTTTCGTAGTGCTGATGTGCTCCTTTCTCTTCGACGTCTCTCAAGCTTACACCATGGTGAGTCCACCACTGATGCTGAGGGTTTGACCCGTAATGAATGCTGATTCTGAGGACGCCAGGAACGCTATTACAGCTGCCACCTCTTCCGGTTGGGCCAGCCGTCGCAACGGAATGGCCTTGATCATGGCCTCGATGATGCGGGTGTTATCGGAACCTGTCTCAAAAGCCTTGAGAAAGGGAGTATCTGTTGGTCCTGGGGCAACGCAGTTGATGCAGATGCCATAACGAGCTACTTCGCGTGCTAAAGCCTTGGCAAAGGCAATGACGCCTCCCTTGGCTGCCGAGTAAACCACCTCGCCAGAACTGCCAACGCGTCCGGCGTCGGAGGAAAGACAGACAATCCGGCCACGGCGGCGTGCGATCATCCCGGGGAGCACCGCGTGGGTGCAGGCAATTGGTCCCTTCAGATTGATCATGAGCAGCTTTTCCCAGAGAGCCTCATCCGTCTCAATAAAGGGGGCAATCTTGTCCCACCCGGCGTTGTTCACCAGCACGTCGACGGGACCCAGTTCTGCTTCCGTGACCTGCACGAGCTGTCGTGCGGATTCGGCTGAAGCGACATCGACATGGACGGCCAGCGCAACTTTGCCCATTGCCTGAATCTGTGCAACCGTCTCCTGAGCTGCCTCCAGATGAATGTCAGCCACGGCCACTTTTGCCCCTTCCTCCACCAGCCGTTTGGCCGTGGCTCGACCAATGCCGCTACCAGCTCCTGTCACAATCGCTATCTGGTTCTGCAAGCGCATAGGCACATCTCCTTCCGTTTCGGCTGGCCTCAGCGTGGAGAAGTGAGAGCCTCCACGCCATCTCGTAAGGCAGGAATTGTCATCTCGATGCCACTAATCTCATCATAGCACATGCTGCAACGAACACCAAAATCAGCGTGCCAGCAAGCCCAGACATTTGGAGAGAAGGCCTGTCATTCTGAGCGAGAGCGAAGAATCTCTGCGTTGGGCGAGCCAGATTCTTCGCTCTCGCTCAGAATGACAGCCAAGACACCTCTCAAGTCCGTTCACGGGAGGCCTTCTCTCCAAATGTCTACAGCGTGCCCGCAATCATTGGCGTTGACACTGGTTGTGTGCTATACTAGAAAAGCACTCTATATTGATGATGTATTGCTGAATTTGGGAAAATTATACGATGAATGAAGAGAGCAGTCCCATCTCCCAGATGCGTGCTGTCACCATCTCACGCAAATATGGTAGCGGCGGCGGAGAGATTGCCATGCGCCTGGGATGGCAGTTGATCGACCACGAAGTCGTTGTGTAGGTCGCGCACGAGCTAGGTGTTAGTCAGATACCCCATGCATAGAATGCAGGGGCTTGTAGCTGTGCTCTACTTCAACTCGTGTCTGCCAACATGCACAGACACGCTTCAGTTTCTTCGCACGCTACATCACAGGAGCAATGCTCCCGTACAGGGCTGTCCGACAAGCAGCCCGTCCTTACCCACAGAGGAACCGAGTACTTGCGAGCAAGGAACGCTATCGCATATGGACGCTGTTTTACCCTGGCAGTCCCTACCTCTCGATAGGTGTTATCAGGAACCGAATTGCAGCTTCGGCGGGCATGCCCTAACTGTCTCTCTCTGGAAGCGTACGCTTGCGCCTAACAGAATTGTGGGCTACGTGCGTAACCCTATGGGTGCGCCAGGAGTTTCCTCCACCAGAGTGTCTTCAGGCAGCAAGAAGAGTATAGCACTTTACAGGAAGGATGTCAATATGGTAGTATTGTGGCATGACGATCCAGAAACGGCCATCGGCCACCACGATACGTTTAGAAGAGCAGGACAGGGAAGCCATAGCCCGTATCAAGGATTTGTACGGCTGTCCCTCAGATGTGGCGGCAATCAAACTTGCTTTGCGGCTAACAGCCAGGCAAGAGATTGCCCCTGCTCCCCACTCCCACAAGGAACGCCTGCTTCCTCCCCATGCATGAATGCAAGGGCTTCCGCAGGCGGACGCTGGTGAATACTGGGATTCTCACCCTGGAACATGTCGTCCGTCTGATCTGCCAGGCGCTCGAGTACAAAGCCAACCTCCTATCGACAGCGACCGAGGAGCTAGGACCAGGGGCAGGCCTGGCACGCTATGCTGGTCAGCCTGGCGATTTCCGCCCGCCAGAGAATATGGCAGAGTGATGATTGCAACTGGAGGGTGCTCTCTATACCACATGCTCTAGTCAGCACGGAGTCCTTCTGCAAGCAGAAGGTGTTCCTCCTGCTCATCGAGCATCCCGAGGAACGTCTCCACGATGAGTGGATCAAATTGACTCCCAGCACAGCGTTGGAGCTCTATCCTGGCCTCAGCCACCGGCATCGCTTCCCGGTACGCTCTATCTGAGGTCATAGCGTCGTAGGCGTCCACCACGGAGATAATGCGCGCACCCAACGGAATAGCGTCCTGTACTAATCGCGCAGGATAGCCTTGCCCATCCCAGCGTTCGTGATGCGCAATCACGATGTGGGCCAGTTGCTCAAAGACGCCACCCGTCTCTAGCAAGATCTGGCGACCAATATATGGATGGGTGCGCATGATCGCCCACTCGGCGTCGGTCAGTGGCCCTGGTTTGTGCAGGATGGCATCGGGGATACCAATCTTGCCGATATCGTGCAGGAGTGCCCCCAGCCGGATCAGGTGGATCTCCTCCTTGGGGAGATTCAGTCGGTAGGCCACAGCCACAGCCAGGCGCACCATACGCATTGAGTGAGTCCCCGTCGTGCGATCATGTGCCAATGCTGCGGCGGTGAGGGCCTGTATCGTCATGACTTCCGCTGAGTGCCCTTCTTTTCTTTCCAAGGGAGACTCCAGCTCTACCTCTTCCTCGATCCTTCCCATGACCGCACGGTGGTGGAGTAGACAGGTGATGGGGTCGGTCACGGCAGCCTGTGCCTGTTCGCGGTAGAGCCGATCGACCTCTTCGAGCAGCACGTGTTGCTGGGTGCAGGACTCCTGTGGTTGTGCTCGTAGTGTCACTGAGCGCTCAGTGACGCGACGCTGCTCACTGAGCCGGGCATGCACACCGAGTACTTGGCTGCAAATCACCCCCACAGCGAGTACGGT
>WNFT01001157.1_pt1 | contig 22480 bp, 20 predicted proteins | sample 5400191 | NCBI WGS metagenome assembly WNFT01 (sample SAMN13153359, study PRJNA577476) | soil metagenome | isolation source: 80 cm saprolite under Madrone tree | place: USA:California | collected 2016-06-14 | reverse complement strand
TCGATCCTTCTTCCACAAGCCTTCCCTCAAATACGCCGCATAGTGTCTACCTACTTATGTACTGATTAATAGCGTGAGGTGTGTGTCACCCCGGCTCCATGCCGGTCTTGCGGATAATGGGTACTGCTTCCGGCGCGGTCCTCGATATACATCTTAAACCCGCCGCCAGTACCGATTCCGGATACTGATGGCGGCGGGATAACCAACACGAAAGCTTCGCGCAGCGCCTGCATCTGGGCGCGCAGGCCGTTCAAGATGCTTGCAGTGGCGAGCCCGGCTTTCACCCGTTCCTCGAATGTCTTCAAGGTGACGAAAATAACTCCCATCTTGTCGTTGGTTTGTCCGGCCTAATGGACAAATGCCGAATGCGCACCATTATCATATCACGAAGTTCATGCCCTACCGGCTAGTCCTGGGGAGCGCGGGCGTACCGCCCGCGTGCAAAAGAGCAGGCGGGACGCCCGCGCTCCCAGGAGATGACAACACGGCAGGTATTGCGGTAGTCAAGAAATGCGCTAACGTGTGTCCTAGCCGGTATCTGGGACCGAACAAAGGTGGACGCGGCGGCGCCCACCCTAGGACCAAAACAGATGGCGGACCGCCCGCAAGAAATTCTGATTTGCTCGTGCGGAGACACGATGCCGATCGATGTCGAATCGGTGCGGCATGGCTGTCCGGGCGCGCAGGTCACGACCGCACGGGAGCTTTGCCGGGCGGAATTGTCGAAGTTTCGCACCGCAGTCTCCGCGGGTGTGCCGCTGATCGTGGGCTGCACCCAGGAGCAGCCGCTGTTTTCCGAAATCACAGGCGTCGACGACGGCGGGACCGACGTTCGCTACGTCAATGTGCGGGAAACCGCGGGATGGTCAAACGAAGCCGCGAATGCCGGCGCCAAGATGGCGGCGCTGATCGCGGCGGCCGCGGAGGGCGTACCCGAAATCCCCCTCATCAGCCTCGACAGCAACGGGGTCGTACTCGTTTATGGACGTGACGAGCAGGCGATCGAAGCCGCGAACCTGCTCAAGGATCATCTCGACGTGACGGTGCTGGTCGCGCCGCCTGCCGACGTCATTGCGCCCCGGGTCACCGCGTTCCCGGTGGTGCAAGGCCGGATACGTTCGGCCAATGGCCACCTCGGCGCATTCGAGCTGACCATCGACGACTATGCGCAGCCATTTCCATGGTCGCGCGGCGCACTCGGCTTTGGCCCTGCTCGGAACGGGGCGGTGTCGCACTGCGATATCGTGCTTGATCTTTCGGGCGGTGCGCCGCTGTTCTCGGCGCCTGACCTGCGCGACGGTTATCTGCGCGCCGATCCCGGCGATCCCGCCGGCGTGCTGCGGGTGGTGTTCAAGGCTCGCGATCTCGTCGGCACCTTCGACAAGCCGCGCTACATTGCCTTTACCGAGGATCTCTGCGTCCATTCGCGTTCGCGGATCGTCGGCTGCAATCGCTGCCTCGATCTTTGCCCCGCGGGCGCCATTGCGCCGGCGGGCGATCATGTGGCGATCGATGCGCGGATCTGCGCCGGATGCGGGCAATGCGCCGCCGTCTGTCCGACCGGCGCCGCGTCCTATGCGCTGCCGCCGGCCGATATGCTGATGCGAAAATTGCGGGCGATGCTGCGCGCCTACCGGGAGGCCGGGGGTCGCCACGCGATCGTGCTGGTGCATGACGATGCGCATGGGGCACCGCTGATCGACGCGCTCGCCCGGTTCGGCGACGGACTCCCTGCCAACGTGCTGCCGCTCGGCGTGAACGAAGTCACGCAGGTCGGCCTTGAGGCGATTGCCGCCGCCTTCGCCTACGGAGCAGCGGCGCTGCGGTTCCTGCTGCGCGCACGGCCGCGCCACGATGTGGCGGGCCTTGCGAAAACACTGGCGCTCGCGGAGCCGATCCTGTCCGGCCTCGGCTTCGGACCGGGGCTGCTTGCGACAATCGAGACCGACGCTCCCGACACGCTAGGCGCAATGCTGCGGGCGATCATCGCGCCTGCTCCCGCGCCGCGTCCGGCGAGCTTCCTGCCGGCCGGTGGCAAGCGGGAGGTGTTGCGGCTCGCACTGCGGGAATTGCAGCGCGCGGCGCCGACGCCCGCCGAGGTCATCGCGTTGCCCGCGGGCGCGCCGTTCGGCCGGGTCGAAGTCGACGTGGACGGCTGTACGCTGTGCCTCGCCTGCGTATCGGCCTGTCCGACCGGCGCGCTCAAGGACGATCCGGACCGGCCGATGCTGCGCTTTGTCGAGGATGTCTGCGTACAATGCGGGTTGTGCAAAGCAACCTGCCCCGAGAAGGTGATCACGCTCCGGCCGCAGCTTGACTTCCGCGCCGCTACCATGGCGGCGCAAGTGCTCAAAGAGGAGGAGCCGTTCGCCTGCGTCCGCTGCGGCAAGCCGTTCGGCGTGAAGAGCACGATCGAGCGTGTCGCCGCCGCCCTCGCCGGTAAGCACTGGATGTACCAGGCGGCCGATCGTCGGCTTGATGCGATCAGGATGTGTGCGGACTGCCGTGTCATCGCGGTGACGGAGGCGGAGGATCGCGCCGGAGCGCCGCCCCGCCCGGCGCCGCGCACCAATGAAGACTATATGCCTGAGCGCAAGACGCCCCTCGCGACGCCAAAGGACGAGCCTTGAATTCGGCGCTACCTTGCTGTCGCCTTTTCGAGGAAATGCACGAGCCCGGTACGGCCGACCGCCGAGCCGATGCGTTGCTCGGGCATCCCAGAGCAGGGGCGTGAAGGAGGCGCGGCCGCTTTCGAACAGCCTCCACAAGTGTCCGGCCGTCGCCATGCCCACCCAAAAATCGCATCGATCGGCAGCGCATAAGGGGCCCTGAAAAATATATATACGGAAAATGAACAGCTCTTTTCAAGAAACCGCATACATATTTTCAGAATGATAAATAAACTATTAAATAATTTATATATATATTGCGTTCTTATGCCTCTCTTTGAGCGCCTGCGCCCTGCTTCCGCGCCGCAAGGGCTGATGTTGAGCCGGTGTCCGCCTCTATCGATCAGCCGGTGATTGTGCTATCAATCAAACGGGCGCATCCTCAAACATGAGGATCGAGTTCAATGGCAACGGCAAAAGCATTGATATGCCGATTTTCGTGCTTCGTGGCTTTTCTGCCTGCTGTTGGCGCCGCCGGGCCGGCCTTCTCGTATGACGCATCTTGGTACAAGGCAAAGGGTTGGAGCGGCGAATACCCGAACGGTTTCACAATAGCCACCGACGTAACTATCAACATAAGGGGGAGCCTGGATTTGGGCGCGCCAAAATCGATATCGTGCGTTCTTAGGAAAGGCGCGACTTATCATCAGTGGAACAAGAAGCGGGTCGTAGCGGACCGATTAGAATTTATCTCCTTCACCAAGATCGCGATATACGAGCTTGAAGCAAGCCGTACCGTTGAAGTCTCGCGCAATTCGGACGGCCGCGAAACAACCATCGAATTCAAGAAGGGCGACCGGTGGTCGTATCTCGTCTATCTCGCCGAGGGGAATTTTCTCATTAAATTCGGTGACACGGTGTATGTTGCGGGTCAGGATTTGTTCGAAAAATCGACGGAGGTCGAAGCACCCGTCAAGAGCGACCAGAGTACGTATGATGAGTGGCTGAAGCTGAAATGTGCCAATGGCACGGTCGGCTGGCTTTTCTTTAACGAGATCAAGAACACCCCTGGCTTCTCTAAAGCCAACATTAGCGGATACGGCGTGGCTAGCGACCTGCCCAAGTCTCCCTCCCAGCGGGTGATATTTTCTTCGCCGTCATCTCACCGCAAATAGTCGGGCTTGAGGCCCGAAGGCCCTACCATGGCCCGCTGTGGGGAGGGGTCGGCGGCGGGGGTCGAGCCCCCGTGGCACGCCCCCCACCCCGTCCCTCTCCCACAGTGGGAGAGAGAGTCCAGCGGCCTAACCTGCGCCGATGAGGGCAGCCCCGAGGCCGCCCCTACGAGAGGGTCGGCGCGGAACAACCGATCCGGCAACCTCGCGAAAAGTTTAAGCGGCTGTCCGACGAAGATTAGATTACAGTTGTTGAGTGCCCGACCGAAGGAAGGGAGGCCCGGTCGGCAGGGAGGAGACAAGTGAGTGTAGAACATTTCCGGCGGCGTGCCGATGAATGCCGTCGTCTTGCCTCTGTCGCTCGCAATGCCAGCGACAAGGCATTTTGGTTAGGGCTGGTAGAGCGGTGGCAGGCGCTAGAGGTTCAAAAGGTCCAGCAACCCGTGCGAGAAAAGTCCCAATCGCCACGTCGCCGACAATCTGAGCCAGTCGAAGACTTTGGTGTCCCTGAGGGGTAGGCGAGCGTCGCTCGCTCTGTCCCGCGAGGAGGGAGCAACCGCGCCCCGACCCCCTGATGGCGCACGCCCTTGGGGGTCGGGGCCACGAAAGAAGGGGCCACGAAAGAAAAAGCCCCATCGACGACTGACGGGGCTCTGGCCATGATCGGGTCTTTGGGTCTGGGGGAGGGAGCCGATCAGGGCCATAGCAAATTTCATAGCATTTCACTTTTATGAATGCAAATTGTTTTGCCTGGGCTCCCAGGCCGCGCAAAGCTCTGGTAGAGAAACCGGCGCGGCGAGCCCTCAATTCCGCGCTACCTTGCTGTCGCCTTGGCGAGGAAATGCACGAGCGCGGCGCGATCGGCTGCCGAGCCGATGCGTTGCTCGGGCATCTTGGTGCCGGGCGTAAAGGCTGCTGGGCCAATCTCGAACAGCCTCGACACAGTCTCCGGTGTCCACACGATATCAAGCGCCTTGAGCGCTGCGGAGAAATTGTAGCCAGGCAACGTCGCGATCCTGCGCCCGAAGATACCGGCAAGGGTCGGGCCAACGCGATTGCCCCCGTCGCGCCCCAATGCGTGGCACGCGATGCAGGCACGAAACACTTCCGCGCCGGGATCGCCCGCATAGGCCGCGAGCGGATCGTCAATACCCCCGGCCGCAACGCCGTCCACGGGTTCGGCGGTTACCGTATCCCAGCGGCGGATCACGCGATCGGCACCGCCTGCGAGCAGCGTCCGGTTGTCAGGCAAGAACACCACGGACCACACCGGGGTACCGGGACCGTTCAGCGTCCGTTCGATCCGCCGGGCGGCACGGTCGAGAATCGTTATCGAACCGCGAACGCCCGCCGCTGCGATGCGCCTGCCGTCGCCGGACAGCGCAATCGCCACGATCGGCGCGCCTTCCGCCGCGATATCGCTGCGCCGGTCGCCGGTCGCCGACAGCACGTAAATCGTGCCGTCGGCGCCGGCCGTGACGATCTCGCCGTCCGGCGCAATCGCCACGGCATTGAGGGGCGTCGGCAGGACGGCGATGAGCGGCGTATCGTCGCCGGACAGCGGCCAGATGCGCAACGTCGCGTCGTAGCCGGCCGTGACCACGGCTCGCCCGTCGGGCGTAAATGCGACACCATTGACGTTCTGCGAATGGCCGGCGAGCAGGCGCGGCGGTCCGCCGCCGACCGGCCACAGACGCGCCGTGTGGTCCCAAGATGCCGAGGCCAGGAAGCGCCCTTCGCGCGACACGGCGAGAGCCACCACCGGCGCCCGATGTCCTTCGAGAACCGTCCGCGGCATTCGCTCGCCCGGGTTCCAGATGGCGATACGCGCATCCTCGCCGCCGGTCGCGGCCACGCCGTCTTTGAAGAGGACGACCGCGTTGACGGCGCCGTCGTGGAAGCGCAGCACGTCTTCGGCGGCGCTGCGTTCGAGCGACCAGCGGATGGCCGAAGTATCGAAGCTGCCCGACATCATGATCTTGCCGTCGGGCGATACCGCGAGGGCGCGGACCGGCCCGCCGTGACCGCGCAACTGCGCGTCGGCCACGCCTATCGCCGGCAGCCAGCTCGCCACCAGCGCGCAACAGCATAGCAAAGCGTATCTCATCTCGTGCGCAGTCTTAAAGCCGGCGCGAAATTCCGCAATGCTGCGATAGCGAATTTGGATGGCTCGCGGGAACGCAAGCGCAGTTGCGAGCTCCCCGAAAAGCCGCCGGCTCGCCGTCCACGGGCGCGAAGTACTGCCGAATCGCGCAAAAGCGCGCGCTATGGCTGGTACCTGAAATCACAAATGGCCAATACGGAAACCCCAAGGAATGTCGAAATCCGGCTTTCAGCGACATCTGTACCGGGCTTAGGCTTGGCCGGACCGGGCTGCCCGAACGATCGTGCTCTGATCAAAACGCATCGTACCGCTGAACCGGAAGGTCCGTCGCATTCATCATCATGGCAAAAGCGTCGATCGCCACGGCGGCGGTCTGCGGCTGGTTTTGCGAGCGGGTTGTGGCTGTGGCCCACGCGGTTATGGCAACAACGGTGAGCATTGCGGCGATTCCAAACGACAGTGTCTTGCGCATCTAACGTCTCCTTTGCGTGACGCAACCCGGCATTGCATCACCTGCTCCGCGGCGATGGGGCCGGCTGCCGTCCATGTGTCGCAAAGGAATGCCGAATGGTTCACGATGCCGGGACAGCTCATCTAAATCCCAATCGATAGGCTGCCCCAAGGGCGAGGAGGCTGACCGCGGCCGCAAACATGAGGTAATAGCTTGGCGCGAGCTGACTGCCGGTGACATCGATCAGCCACGCGATGATGAGCGGCGCGAACCCGCCGAAAATTGCGACCGCGACCGAATAACTGGTCGAGACGGCGGTCGTGCGCACCCGTATCGGGAACAATTCTGAAATCAGCGCAGGAATCGCCCCAGCGTAAGCCGCAACAAAAACGCCGAGGATCGCCTGAACAAGCAGCAACGATTCAATCGTCGGCGCTGCAACCAACCGCGCGAACAACGGATGGGCGGTGATTAATATGGCCACTATCGCGCCAGTTGCGATCGGCAGCCGTCCGACCTTGTCGGAGAGCGCCCCGACCAGAGGGATCATCACGATCTGGATAGCGCCGGCAAGCATGGTGGCCAAGAATCCGCCGACCGGCGGCAAACCAAGTTCGCGTATTGCATACGTGGGCATATACACCGCCGTGTAGGCCGCGACGGTTACAAGGACGATCGTTCCGATCGCCACCAACAGTCTCGCCTTGCCCCATGAGAATGTTTCCCAAAGCGGCGCGGAGGTTGTTTGCGCCGACCGGAATTCCAACGTCTCATCGACCTGGCGCCGGATATAGTAGCCGATCGGCCCGATCAACAGTCCAAACAGGAAGGGGATCCGCCATCCCCACGTTCCCATCTGTTCGGCTGTCAACGCGCCACTCAGTGCCGCGCCGAAGCCGGTCGCCAGAACCGTTGACAGGCCCTGACCGGCAAATTGCCAACTCGCGTAAAGCCCTCGCCGCTTGGGATTCTGCTCAGCCAGAAACACCGTCGCGCTGCCGAATTCGCCGCCGGCCGAAAAGCCCTGCATCATGCGTGCGGCGGCGACCATGATCGGCGCGAATATCCCGACAAACGTATATGTCGGAGCAAACGCCGTGATCGCGGTTCCAGCCATCATCATCGATATGCTCAATGTCATGCCTGCCTTGCGCCCATGGCGATCCGCAAGGCGACCCAGCACGACCGCGCCGAACGGGCGCATGACGAAGGTGACCCCGAAGGACGCGAATGCCAGCAGCAGCGACGCCGTTTCGCTTCCGGCCGGGAAGAACAGCCTGGCGATCATCACGGCGAAAAAGCCGTAGATGATAAAGTCGAACCACTCGAACGCATTTCCGATCGATGCGGCGGCAACCGCACGCCAGCGCCGGCCAGGGTCCGGCAACTCTTTCAACGCCATCCCGAAGCACTCATCCGATCTGAACGAGGACGACCCCGACGGTCGCTAACCCCACGGCCATCAGTTGTAGCGTGCTGACAGGCTCTCGCAACACCAACACCGCGAGCGCGCCGCCAAACACGATACCGCTCTCGCGCAAGGGCGCGACCAGGCCGATAGGACCGTGGACATAGGCCCACATGCCGCACAAATATGACGACAGCAGCAAAGCTGCTCCCGCATAACAGAGCTTGGGGTGACTCCTCAAGACGGCAAACGGATTCGTGCATGAGATTCCAGACACTACTCCCAATCCGATCCCGGTGACAACCGAACTCGTGACCGCATAGGGAATCAAGCAAGCTATTCCGCCGCCGCACGCGCGGATGCCATTTACGTCGAACAGAAGTGCGCATGCCAGCGCTCCGCCGGCGTAGATCGCGGGCAGCATTCCGCCTCCCCCCCGATCCCGAATCGTGCGACCCGAAAACGCAAACAGCAGGAGGCTCAACACAACGAGCGCCAAACCTTCAACGGCATACAGTCCGCGGGCCTCGTTCATGAAAATCCAACCGATCAGGAATAAAACCGGCGGAATAACCGCTCTTCCAACCACGTAGGCTATGCCGAAATCGGAGCATGCATAGGCCTGCAGCATCGCTTGGGTGAACGCGACGTTGCAGGCGCTCGCCGCCGCAACCCAGAGCCAGCTACCGGAAGGAGGCACGCCCACGAAGGGCAGGAGAACGCAACACAGACTGGCGGTTGCGAAAACAATGCCGCGGAGCAAATCCCGGGGCGCCGAATGGAGCTTTGCCAATACATTCCAGCATGCGTGCAAAAAGGCGCTTGCAACGGCAGCAATGAACACCGCCCAGGTCAAGGTAAGCACCCCTAAATGGCTCGCTTTCGAATCACACGGACCGACATTGGAGGGGGCGACGCAGTCGTGAGTCCGGAGTCCATAACCGCGGCCTAAGCGTTATGGATTGCGGGCTCGCCACCTGACGGTGGCGCCCCGAAATGACTCGACACGCCTCGCCGCCGCCACACCGCGTATGTCGACAGCGGCCAATGCATTAAAAACGCCGCGCAGTGACGCGCATATATTTGAAATTCAACAATGCCGCGCTAGCTGAGGAACGGCATGTGTCCCTTTTGAACGTTCTCGCCCGGCTCCACATGGGTGGCGTCGGTCGCCCTCACCTTGAAGTCCAGCACGTTTGCGACCTTGCCGGTGAAACTGCGAAGCTCGTCGTGCGAAATCGCGTACAATTTTGTCTGAAGATCGAGCAAAGCCATCGCGAGCAAATGCGACGTGTCGTCGAGCGATAGCGCTCGCGCCTGTCTCGCGCTGCTCGAAAGTCGGTCGATCAAGACAAGAATCTGTTGGTTGCGGTCGTTCATCGTCTTCTCCTCAGCAACTCGGCATTGGTCGGGATCTCGCTTATCCAACTGCTCGTGGTGACGATTTCGCCGTAAACCGCGACAATGCCGGCCACCGCTTTTTGGACGTCCGCGGCAGACAATTCGCCGAGCTGGTGGCTTGCGGAGGCATCCGCCAAATATGAAAATCGATGCCTGCGGTGGAATGCATCGATCGCGGTGGAGAGGCACGCGGTCTCTCCGGCAAATCCCGCGAGAGCGAAATGGCCTCCGCAACCGTCCATGAACTGGGCAAACGGCGCGCTGGAGTAACAAGATGGATTCTCGCGGTCGAAGACCATATCAGCGCCCGTTGGTTCGAATCCCTCGATCCATCCGCTGAATGACGTCGCGCGATTGAAAAAGGCGGAACGGCTGAACTGGCGGAGAAATGCCACCGGAAAGCCGTTCGATCTCGCGTAGGCGAGCGCGACGCGGCAGTTCGCGAGCGCGAGATCGGGGTCCGGCAGGGCCATAAGGCGGGAACCGGTGACATATTCCTGCTGCATGTCGACCAGAACGAGGCAAGGCGCGACCGACGCATCGGACAAAGCCCTGAGATAGATGACCTGGTTCACGCGGCAGCTCCTTCAGCGGAAGGCCGGCTGACGCCACGGGCTTTCGAGCGCTCGAGAATTCCGGGTTCCTGCCAGCTGCCCTCGGGACGGATGATCACGTAGGGATCGGTCTCGAACGATATCGTCCTTGCAGCGCGGCTCGTGTCGCAGACCATCTCGACATAATCGAAATCCGAAAACACGAGCTCGCGGGGCGTATCGGATATCGAAAAGCCGCACTTGCCCCAGAATTTCACCAGCCGCTTTTGGGCATAGGAACACAGACGGGTGTAGCCTTTCGTCTGACAAAACTCGACGCCGAAGCTCACAAGCTTGCGCGCCAGACCGAGGCCCCGGAACTCCTTGCGGACCACCAGCCTTTCCAACTTGGCAAAATCCGCAAAGTAACGAATGCGCAGGCAACCGGCCGGTTCGTCGCCCACATAGCCGATCAAATGGGTTGCGGTGAAATCATTGCCATCGAATTCCTCGTCATAAGGGCACTCTTGTTCTCCGACAAAAACAGCCCCTCGGATCACCGCAGCGCGCATGAAATCGTCGACCGTCCGCGCGACGCGAACCGAGACGGGAGGCTCGGGTGGGTGTGGGGGCGGCATCGCGCAAATAGTGGCTTCTTGATGGCGCGGCCTGGACCGTCGAAACAGGTGGAATTGAGGTGCCGTGCTGCCGGCAAGCTTCGGGGCAAGCCGAAATCCCATGCCCTCGACGAAGCGGGCAGCCTCGCTATTAATCGACCAGCTATAGAGATCGACATCGCCGCATTGCGGGCCACACAGCCTCTGCATGACCAGCGCCACACCGGCGGCCAGCTTGCCGGGAGCATAGACGGTCCAGACATAAATACCGGCGGGTTTCTCGTGTTGGGCCGCAATGACCGAAAGCGGCGGATTTCGCCGATCCAGCGTTCCATCAAGGAGTTGGCTCAACCCCTGCTTGGTCAACGGCAGGAGCGAAACGTATCCCTCGCCCACGGGCGCGTTGATATTGAACCTGTCGCGATGAGCGATCGCCCAAAAGCAATCGGGATTATAGGACACGACACGCTGCACGACCGCCGCGGAGGTCAGGCCCGGAATAGCCTTTCGGGCCTCGTTCATCAGCGTCTCGATCTGTTCGCCGGCGGGGTTGAAGATGACAAGCCGCCGCGCCAGGGCCAACATCGCCGGGTCGTCGATCCGGCGCGCCCCCCGCTGGGCGTGATCGAAAGCAAGCTTGGCGTTCTCGGACACCCGAACATCGTGGACAGTCATCGCTTTTCCCCTTTGGCGCTTCCCGTGCAATCTGTTAGAAAGTACCTTCATGCGGGGTGCGTCGGTGCGTTTGAATTCGACTATCGGTGCTCACGAAACTGAGCACGCACGCGTTTTGTCCGATGGCCCGGCCCCGGACTGGGAAAGCGTCCGCATTTTTCTTGAGGTGGCGCGAGGCGGCAGTTTCCGCACTGCGGCAACCAAATTGGGTATGACCGGCCACGGGATCGCCAAGCGCATCGAGCAGCTTGAGCATCAGCTCGGGGCAATGCTGTTCACCCGCCATCGCGACGGCGTCCGCCTCACCGCGGATGGCGATCACCTCCTGTCGTGCGCGGTGCGCATGGAGGAGGCGTCATTGGGATTCGTCCGGCGACGCGGCATGCTGACACAGCCCCTGCATGGCGAGATCCGGATCGCCTGCACGGAAGGGCTGGGAACGTTCTGGGTGACGCCGCGGCTGCTCGAATTTGCGCGGGCGCATCCGCAGATATTGGTTGACTTGAATTGTTCGATGCTGCGGCCGGACGACATCGTCGCCCGGGCTCAGGCTGATCTCGCCATCCAAATCGAGCAGCCTTCGCCGCGCGATCTTATCGCCCGCAGGATCGGCCGCATGCACATCATACCTTGCGCGTCGAAATCCTACATCGACACCTACGGCTTGCCGAAGACCAAGCAGGAGATCGGCGAACGTCACCGCATCGTATTGATGCACGCGGACCAGGGCAGGGCGCGTGATCTCTACGATCAACTGTATCCGGAACGGCCGCAGACCGGCTTCGTCACCATGCGCACGAATGTCAGCACGGCGCTTTACGCGGCGATCGTCAACGGGGTAGCGATAGGTTGTCTGCCGACTTACTGCTTCGCGATCGGCGCATCGGTGATCCCGCTCGACGTCGGATTGGTTTATTCCTTCGATATCTGGTTGAGCTACCATCCCGATCTCGGACAGGTACCCCGAGTTCGTCGGATGATTGATTGGGCGATCGAGCAATTCGATCCGCAAAAATGCCCGTGGTTCCGCGACGATTTCATTCACCCGGAGGAGTTCGGCAAGCATCTGCGCTCAAGCCCGTCGGGCGCAATTGATGCGGCCTTTGGTCGACCATAGAACTGTCTGAATTGTTGGTCGCTGAACTTTGAAGGCTTTCCGAGAAGGGCTGCGCCATGCCGGCCAACGAGCCATCGCTTTGGGACGAAAACATCGGTAAGCGCCTCAAGTTGCGGCGGCTCCAGCTGGGGCTGTCGCAGGAGTCGTTGGGTCTTGCGCTCGGCGTGACGTTCGAGCAGGTGCAAAAATATGAGGCCGGAAACGACCGCATCGAGGTCGCTCGGTTGCAACAGATTGCCGAGATCCTCAACGTGCCTATCTTGTTCTTTTTCGGCGGTACTCTCAGCGGGGCCCGCGATCGGGAACGCAGTTGCGACGTCGTCGATTTTCTCGATACGGCGTATGCGCTGCGTCTTGTGCAAGCATTCAGGCGGATCGAGGACCGCCACATTCGGCGGTCCATCGTTGAACTCGTCGAGCACGTCGCCGACACCGCCGGCGCGCGGAGAGGTTGATTTTAGCCGCGCCACTTTTCTTCACCCTCCCCACCTGCGTGGGAGGGTCAAAGCCACAGACCGTCAAAAAAAGGCGAGCGTCTCGCAACCGACACCGGCCTCGAACCGGCGCGACACGCGCCGCGACGCGAGGTCGATCACATGAACGCTCCCGTCCCCCTGGCAGGCGACGAAGAGCGCCCCCTCATGAAAGGCGCCATCCATCGGCTGCTGCCCGACAGCCACTGTCGTCTGGCGGCCGAACGTTGAGTCGATCAGCGTGGCTGTCGCGCTGCGCAGGCTCGTGACGAGGAGAATTTGGCCGTCCGGACTATAGCGGGCGATCTGTGCCGGCTCCGGCACGCCTTCAAGCGGCACCGTGCGGACGATCGCAAAGCTCGACGCGTCGATCAGGAGGAGCATCGGTTCCTCGTCATCGACCGCAACAAGGAGGTTGCCCTCAGGTGAAATCGCGAGGCCCGCCAGTGGATGCGGGGTCGCCACCTGTCGGACGAGTCGGCGTGCCGGCAGGTCGATCACCGAGATCGAGGCGTCCTCTTCGTTCTCGGTATAGAGCCACCGCCCGTTCGGTGCGATCACAAGGCGATGCGAATTGACGGAACCGGTTTCGATTGCGCCGACGACCGCATTGTCGGCGAGATCGACAAGCGCGACCACGCCACTGTTCTCGCACGTGATGTAGAGCAGGCCGTCCGGCCCGATCTGCAGGCCGTGCGGCGCCACGTATGGAGAAAGATCGATGTCGGTCACATGCTTGCGCGTCTCAAGGTTGACGATGGACAGCAAATGGCCGGGGTTGGGATTGCGCCCGTGGATGCCATCCCCATAGATCGGGACGTAGGCGGTTGAAGATTGCGGTGCGACCAGGAGCTCATGCGGCAGGCGTTCGAAGTCGTCAAGAATATGCGTCGTCGCATAGCTATCGGGGTCGAGGAAAAGCACCTTGCCGCCCATTTTGTCGACCGCAATCAACCCGCAAGCACCCCTGCTATTCATTTTGTTTAGATCCTGTGCCCGGTTGTCACCCATCCGGGCCGTAGGATGGGTTGAGCGATGGCGAAACCCATCAGGGCTTTCCAGCGCCGAAGTCGACGGTGGGTTTCGCTTGCGCTCAACCCACCCTACGCCGGCTGTCAGCCTTCCAGTGCGTTCGCCGCCGGGCAGGTCAGGCGCCAGATCAGACCCGAAGGAGCGTAGTCAAGGTGAGCCTCGCCGTCGAGGCTCCACTTCGCCATCGATTCGATGACCGCACTGCCGAAGCCACGCCGCTCGGGCTGTGACACGGGCGGCCCGTTGCGCTCAGTCCAGCTTATCTTGAACATCTCGTTGTCAAATCGCCAACCCACATCGACACGGCCGGCGTCCACCGACAGAGCGCCGTATTTGCCGGCATTGGTCGCGAGCTCGTGCACCGTGAGACCGATGGCTTGCGCGGCAGCTGCTTTCAAACGCAGCTTCGGGCCGTCCAAAGCGATGCGAGACCCGACAAGATCCGCAAAGTGCGCGAGCTCGGCGCGCACCAGTTCCTCCACATCGACCCCCTGCCATTCGTTCCGGACCAGCAGGTCCTGATTGGCGGCAAGCGCCCGGATACGCTCAATGAAGCGTCCGATAAAGTCCTCAGGCTCGCGAGCTGCGGTCTGGCGGGCGATTGCCTGTACCAGACTGAGCATGTTCTTGGCGCGATGATTGACCTCACGCGTCAGCAGGTGAACCTGCTCGTCGTGAGCTTTCCGCTCGGTCACATCCTGGGCCACGCAAACAAACAGACGTCGTCCATCCGACTGGGTTCCCAGCGCAGAGGAAACGAAGCTCCACAGACGGTCACGGCCGTCTTTGGTGCGGATCATCAGCTCAGCCGACTGCGCCTCAGGCGCCGTCGAAATGATCCGGCGAAAATGCCCCAGCATTTGGCTTGCGTGTCCGCCGCAGGCTCGCGTTATCCAGTCCTCGATGCGGCGCAGGGCCTCTCGCGAATAACCGCTTCGTTCGACCCAGCTCTGGCTGACGGCAAGGATTTGCTCCCGATCGTCGAACAAGAGGATCGGCACTGGCGAGTGGAGGATTGACGACCTGAAGCGTTCCTCGCTCGCACGTAAACCCTGCTCCGCCTCGAACCGCTCCCAGGCTTGCGCGAGAAAATTGGTGATCTGGCCGAGCCAGACGACTTCGTCATCGGTGAAGGCTTCCCGTGTCGCCGAGGCTACTGCAAACGTGCCAAGCAAGCGGCCGTCGAGCGCTTTGAGAGGGTGGCAGGCATACGCCGTCGCACCGAGTATGCGCATAAGGCCGGCATTCGGATCGGACGCAATGCGGTGCTTGTCGGCCACCAGCGGCCGGCCGCTTGCCGCCGCAATCCCGCAATACTCCTGACCAAGTTCGAGCGACTGGGCCGCCTGCAGATGTTCCGGCGGTATGCCGTGCACGAACTCCAGCCTGAGGCGCCGCTTGGCGGGGTCGAGGCGGTAGTTGGTGCAGACAACGGCGCTGAGGGGCGAGCTGACGTGCTCGAATATCACGCGGCCAAGTTCGCCCGGCTCGGAGGCGCGGATCAGGTCCGAGGTGGCCTTGAGCAGCAAGGCCTGCTGCGCGGCGTGGCGGCGCAACGCATCTTCGGCGCGCTGGCGTTCGCTGATGTCTCGATAGATAATGGACGATCCAACAGTCACCCTGCCCGAGCAATCGAGAATCATCGGCGAGACTTTGATCTCGACCGGAACAAGCTGGCCGTCCTTGTGCCGGCGCACGGTCTCCTTCAGCACGGCCGTACCGCTCATCACGGTCGCGTAGATGGCAGCGCTTTCGGCCTCACAGACATCGGGAACGATCAACTCGCTGATCGTGCGCCCGCGCGCCTCGGCTTCGCTATAGCCGAATAGCCGCTCCGCGCCAGCATTCCAGGTCCGGACCGCGAGGTCGCATCCGAGGCTGATGATAGCATCGCCGGAGGCGGCAACGATTGCGGCGAGCTGGGCGTTGCGCCGCTCGCCTACGCGCTGGGCTTCAATCAACCGGAACTGCCGCACAGCGCTGCCGATCGCGCGCCTGAGAATTTCGGCATCAAGGCGGTCCTTGACGAGGTAATCGAGCGCGCCGGCCTTCATCGCTGCGGTCGCAACATCCGCCGTTGCGGCCGCTGTCAGCATCACGACGGCGCATGGCAGTGTTCCGCCGGGTTGTCGCAAGGACTCCAACACCTCGAGTCCCTCCGCGTCCGGCAGCCCGTAGTCGAGGAGAATGCAATCGGGCGTCGAGGAGCGCGCGAGCTTCAGGCCTTGCTCTGCGTCAGCCGCCTCCTGCAACACAAACCCTGCGGCCTCGAGTGCGAGCCGAACCGCAATCCTATCCTCAGGCGTGTCGTCTATCACCAATACGTTGAGGGCTGGCTCGGAGGCGACTCCCGCTGTGGTCCGCTGCCGGCCCGGAAGCGGCTGAATGATGAAAGGCACCACTACGGCGTCCCTGTCGTCGTGTAGCGCCCACGACAGCGCCACGATAGCGCCACAATAGTCACACTCGCGTCGCACTATCAACGGGTGCGAGTCGGAAATTCAACCTTATCGGGCGGGTTAGGATGCAGTTGTACACGAATTTCCCGGCCATTCCAGCGGAAGTAGAAAGCGAGGAGTCGAACTCAACCACGCGATAGCCTGACGTATCAACGGCTGTTGCGAAAAGTTGTGCGAGGGCCGGATCACAATGTGGGCGCTCATGAACTCTTGTGCCCCACACTCGTCGAGCATGCGAGAATCAATCCAGCTTAGAGCGACGCGGAAACGGGCTTGCCTGCTTCTTACGGTTAGCAAAGCCGGATTTGAAATATCAATTCCGGGAACGGGCGTTGTGGCTGGGGCCCCAAAATATATCACTTCCAGCCTTAATGTCTGGATTGAGACCCTCCAGCAATATTCCGTTTGATGGCCACTTTTCGGCCCACGGAATGCCTGATCGGCCGTGCGTTATCCGCTTGCGTGCGGCTGTGCGCGGTGATGACATCCGCACGCGACCTTGGTCCCCTTCGCGTTGCCCCCTGAGGGGGATTGGGGTCTTGTTTCGACGGTCCGGTCCCGCCCTCAGCACGGGACCGGTGAGTTCCGTCGAAGTAGCCGCGGGCCCAGGCGCGTGGAGGGTGTTGGGAAATGCGCCGGGGCCAACGCGGGGCTGATCGCTTCCGGAGAATCATCAGCCGCACGGTAACAAAGCAACCGTGCGGGTCTGTTGTCGGTCGGCTTCTCGACACGTTCGACGAGGATGCAAGCGGCGTGTCTGCCCGGCAACACTTGCCCGTCGATTTCAAGGTTCGAATCACGTCATGGAGGCTAGTACCTCCGCACAGAGGTTTCGACGGGTTGTCCGAGCGGACTGCTTTGCATGTGTCAGCCGGAAATGAGACGCTAGGCGTACAGCCGGTTTTGACCCGAAGCGGAATTTCTGACGCCTGAGCCTTACGTCAGCTGCTCACCCGAAGCGCGGCGAAAGGGACACAGCGCACCGCGGACGAGTTGGATCCCAGTCGCATCTGTAGGCACTCAGGCTCGCCAATTGGATCCAAGTCGCACCCGTATGAGCTTCCGTGAGCGATCGCACCACAGCGGCGTCTCGCCGAGGAGATCGGCGGCTGCGACCGCGCATTCGACCTTGCTTGCGGCGATGGTGGTGGGCGCCATGCCGTCAACTCGCGGTGGTGATCTAATACTCTCAGCGCAGCGACTTGGTCGCTAGCGCGTAGTCGACGCAGTTGTTCACGTGCGCCCTGAGGATCGTCTTCGCGCCCTTTGCATCGCGTTTGAGCGCGCAGTCGAGCAGCCCCTTGTGCTGCGTGGCGGGCTCTGCGCCGCGATAGCTGAATGCCACCATCACGTAACGGACGTATTTGTCAAAGAGGAGCGCGTGCGCCTCCATTAGCACCCGCGAGCCGCAGTTCGAGATCAGAGCCTGATGGAATTCGCCGTCGTAGCGTTTCCACTGCTCGAGCTCTCCGATCCCGGACTCCATCAACCGCTCAGTTGATGCGAGCTTGTGATGCGCAGAGACGATCCGGCCCTCCCATTCTACGTCGGCGTGCGCGAACGAGCTCTCCATCGCATGCGACTCAAGAAGGAGTCGCAGCTCGGCCAGTTCTTTCAGGTTCTCGATCGATACCGGAGGGACTTCGAAGCCGCGACGGCCTTCCGCGATGACGAAGCCTTCTGCGGTCAGGCGGCTCAGGATCTCGCGCAACGTGCTGACGCTGACATCGTAGGTTTCCTTCAGGCCGTCGAGCTTCAGCTTCTGCCCCGGCCGAAGACGGCCAAAGACAATGTCGGTGCGGATGCGGCGATAGCCATCGTCTCCGACGGCTTCGATTTCCTCGTCTCTGTCGATCAACGTCATTGGAATCCCCAACGGTTCATTCGTCCCTGAATGCCACGCCGGGCTCTTTGCTTCAAGCCACACAAATTGCCATATGATCGTAGAATCTAAAATTAACATATGATAATATAATCGTCTGATGAAATAGATTTTATATCTTGATTACGATTTCACCATGTGCTCTACTGGCTTGCCCACGAAAGAGGGAGGGTACCATGCATTTGAAAACGCTGAAGATTGCTGTCGCTATGATCGCTCTGCTGGCCGCCGCATATCCGGCTACCGCACAGGTGCAGGAACGGACCATCCGTTGGGGTCACCTCAACAACACCGATCACCCGGTGAGCCTCGGAGTGCAGAAATTCGCCGAGGTCCTCGCGGCGAAGAGCGGCGGCAAGCTCAAGGTCCGCGAATTTCCAGCGTCCCAATTGGGCAATGAGCTGCAACAGCAATCGGCCGTGCGGGGCGGAACGCAGGAGGTGTTCTCCGCCTCAACCACGACACTCGCAAGCGTGGTGAAGGAGTTAGGTCTCTTCGACTTCCCCTTCATCGTCAGCACGCTTGACCAGGCCACGGCGCTGGCCGAAGGGCCATTCGGTAAGGCTATGATGGAGACGCTGCCTGAGAAGGATCTGATTGCGCTCGGCTATTGGGGCCTTGGATTCCGTAACGCGACCAACAGCCGCCGTCCGATCGCACAGGTCGAGGACTTGGCCGGGCTCAAGCTGCGCGTCATGCCCAACCCGGTCTATCTTGAAACCTTCAAGGCTTTCAAAGCGAACCCGGTCCCTATGGCGTTCGGCGAACTCTATACGGCGCTCGAGAACAAGACCGTCGATGGCCAGGAAAACCCCTACAGCGTCATCCTGTCGAACAAGTTCCACGAGGTGCAGAAGTACGTGTCGGCAACCAACCACACGTTCACGCAGAACATCATCATCGTCAGCAAGAAATTCTGGGACAAGCTCTCGCCCGAAGAGCAGAAGATTTTCCGCGATACATACGCGGAGACCATCCAGTATCAGCGTGAACAGACGAAGATTGCCGCCGACAAAGCGCTTGGCGAGCTACAGGCGAAGGGCATGCAGTTCAACGAGATCGCCCAGGCCGAATACTCCCGGATGCAGGCCGCGACAAAAAGCGTTATCGAGAAATTCTCGGCTGACTACGATCCCGCGAAGGTGAAGCTCTTCAACGCCGAGCTTGCCCGCATCCAGAGCAAGACGAACTGACGCCGCAGTCAAATGGGGCGGCTGATCGACCTCTATTGCGGCGCCCTGAAGGTCGCGATTGCGATCTGCCTCGCCGTGATGGTCGTGCTGGTGTTTGGAAACGTGGTGCTGCGCTACGTTTTCAACTCAGGCATTGCCACCTCCGAGGAGCTGTCGCGCTGGCTCCTCGTATGGCTCACTTTCCTCGGCGCGATCGTGGCGTTGCGCCAGCATGCGCATCTTGGCGTCGATACGCTGGTCCGGATGCTTCCACCCCGCGGCAGGCTCCTCTGCTTCATCGCCAGCTACATCCTGATGCTTTACGCCGACTGGCTGCTGACGCTCGGGAGCTGGAAGCAGACCGTTCTCACGTTCGGCGACAGTGCGCCGGCGTCCGGAATATCGGTCGGCCTCTTCTTCTATTCGTCAGGCGTGGTGTTCGGCGTCTCCGCCGCCGTGATCCTGCTCCACGACCTCCTTCGCGTGCTCATCGGCCAGGTGACGGAGAATGAGCTGATCACCGTAAGGGAAAGCGACGAGCACACCTGATAAGGACGGCGAGTTTCAAGTCCCACGCATGACTATCGCGGTATTCACCCTTTCGCTACTCGGCGCGATGGCGCTTGGAATGCCGATTGCGTTTGCGCTCATCGTCTGCGGCGTGGCGCTGATGCATTCGCTCGATATCTTCGATTCGCAAATCGTCGCGCAGAACATCATCAACGGCGCCGACAGCTTTCCGCTGATGGCGGTCCCGTTCTTCATGCTGGCCGGCGAGATCATGAACAAAGGCGGCCTTGCCAAGCGCATCGTAGATATCGCGCTCGCGCTGGTCGGACACGTCCCAGGTGGCCTCGGCTACGTCACCATCCTGGCGTCCTGCGCTCTTGCTTCACTGTCCGGCTCGGCGGCCGCGGATGCGGCTGCTCTGGCGGCATTGCTGGTTCCAATGATGGTCGCGGCAGGTCATAACAAGATGTACGCGGCGGGATTGGTCGCGGCGGGCGGCATCATTGCGCCTGTCATCCCTCCGAGCATTGGTTTCGTCCTGTTCGGAGTCGCGGGAGGCGTTTCCATCTCGAAGCTGTTCCTCGCCGGCATCGTCCCGGGTCTTCTGCTCGGCGTCGGCCTTTGCTTTGCATGGTGGTGGGTGGCGCGCGGCGAAAATATCCAAAGCCCGCCACGCAAGTCGTTGCGCGAGATAGCGTGGGCCGTTGTCGACGGCTTCTGGGCGCTAATGCTGCCCGTGATTATCGTGGTTGGTTTGCGTTTCGGCATCTTCACGCCGACCGAGGCCGCCGTCGTGGTGGCGGTCTATGCGCTCTTCGTCGCGACGTGCATCTATCGGGAGCTCAAGGTCTCGCAGCTCTATGAGGTGTTCGCCTCCGCGGCGCTCAGCACGGCCGTTGTGATGTTCCTCGTCGCGGCGGCGCTTGTCTCGTCGTGGCTGATCACGGTCGCGGAGATTGCCAGTCAGGTCGTAGACTTGGTCCGCCCTTTCATCGGCAATCAGATGCTGCTGATGCTCGCGATCATGGTTCTGGTGGTGATCGTCGGAACGGCGCTCGATATGGCGCCGACGATTCTGATTCTGACGCCGATCCTGATGCCGATCATCAAGCAAGCCGGCATCGATCCGGTCTATTTCGGCGTCCTCTTCATCATCAATAACGCGATCGGCCTGATCACGCCACCGGTCGGCGTCGTGCTGAACGTCGTATGCGGCGTTTCTCGCATCAGCATGGAGGACATCATCAAGGGCGTGTGGCCCTTCATGATCGCGCAGCTGGTCGCGCTGTTCCTTATGGTTCTGTTTCCGCAACTCGTCACGGTCCCCGCCAAGTGGTTCGGCGGTTGAATCAGAGGACCCGCCGCCGCATTCGCTAACAACTCACGCCGATCACCGACCGCCTTCTGCGAGGACTGGCATGCGTATCATGATCATCAATGGCCCAAACTTGAATCTCCTTGGGGTTCGAGAGCCACACCTCTACGGGTCGACCACGCTCGATGCGATCAAGCAAAGCTGTGAGGAGTTCGCCAGGTTCGTCGGCGCAGAGCTCGCGTTTCATCAATCCAATCACGAAGGCGTGCTGGTCGATCTCATTCAATCCGCACGTCAAGACGCAGATGCCTTGATCATCAACCCGGCCGCCTATTCGTTCACGTCTATCGCCATATACGACGCGCTGAGGATATTCGAGGGGCTGGTCTACGAGGTGCACATCTCGAACATTCACGCGCGCGACGAACTGCATCGGCACTCGAAGCTGTCTGCTACGGCGAAAGCCGTCATCGCGGGTCTCGGCCCCTACGGCTACATCGTCGCGATGCAAGCTGCGCTACAGGCTGGCGGAAAGTTACCCGGGACACTCCCCGCAGCCATGCGCATCGGCCCCAAATAGCCACCAGCGAGGACAAGATGCTGTGCAAGGGATTTCTGGCGAACCGGAGCGACCTCGCGCCCGAGGATGATACCGACTGGGCGCACTGGATGACGCGCGAGCATTCGTCTGAACGCCGTGGGGTCGAGGGCTTCCTGTGGTGCCGCATCTTTCGCGCGTTGGGTACGACAATCAATCGATACTTCATCCTCTATGACCGGGAGACTCCCGAGGTCGTCGGTGGACAGCAGTATCTGGCGCGGCGCAATGAGCCGACGCCGTGGACATCGCTCCGCCAACCCGTCAAAACCGCTGCGCAGAGGTACTAGTTGGCGAATATCCGCAATCGTCACCGCCGTTCCAGCGCATTTGCCGCCGGGCAGGTCAAGCGCCACTCCAGACCTGATGGAGCGTAATCAAGTTCGACTTCACCGCTGACGGTCCGCTTCGCCATCGAATCGATGACCGTAGTGCCGAAGCCACGCCGCTCCGGCGGTCGCACCGGCGGTCCGTCGCGCTCAGTCCACCTCATCGCAAAAATATCGCCGCCACTCCCCCAGCCCACATCGACACGCCCGGCATCTGTCGACAGTGCGCCGTATTTGCCGGCATTGGTCGCAAGCTCATGGAGGGCGAGACCGACGGCCTGGGCGGCGGCCGCATTCAGGCGCAGTTTCGGGCCGTGCACGGCGATCCTGGACCCGATCAGGTCGGCAAAAGGCGCGAGCTGGGCGCGCACCAGGTCCTCGGTATCAACGCCCTGCCACTTGTTGCGGACCAGAAGGTCCTGATTGGCTGCGAGCGCCTGGATGCGCTCAGTAAAGCGCCCGATAAAGTCTTCAGGCTCACGGGCCGCGGTCTGGCGGGCGATTGCCTGCACGAGACTGAGCATGTTCTTGGCGCGATGGCTGACCTCGCGCATCAAAAGACCAATCTGCTCCTCGTGAGCCTTCTGCTCGGTCGCATCGTGGGCCATGGAAACGAACAGACG
>WNFT01001154.1_pt1 | contig 22499 bp, 25 predicted proteins | sample 5400191 | NCBI WGS metagenome assembly WNFT01 (sample SAMN13153359, study PRJNA577476) | soil metagenome | isolation source: 80 cm saprolite under Madrone tree | place: USA:California | collected 2016-06-14 | reverse complement strand
ACATGCCCTTCGGCATCACGTTCGACACGCCAGTGCTGTCCGATGCAGACGCCTACGATGTCGCGGCCTACATGAACAGCCTTGAGCGTCCAGTCAGACCTAATCTCGACAAGGATTTTCCGAACAAGCTGCAGAAGCCCGTCGATACACCTTACGGGCCCTACGCGGATGATTTTCCGCCCGAACAACACAGATACGGTCCGTTCGATCCGATCCGCGCCAAGATCCGGGAGCTCGCGGCAGCGCGCAAGTAGGGCGCAGGGCGTCCGAAGCAGCAGCCTTCGGCCAGCTCAACCGTCCTTCGCGGCGGAGTCGATGCGGCTAAGCTTTGGCTAGCTCCTGATGCCTATCAGTGTCACATCCTGTCCGAGCGCGATGTGTGCGTTTTGGGGTCACCGGCCCAGGAGGATCGCTATGTCGCTTAAGGCAGTGGGCGTCATCGACATCCCTGATTCGACTGGCACTTTGTTCGACCATGGAGCCTTCGAGCCGAGGAGCCGTCGTGTTTTTGTGGCGCATACAGCCCGGGACCGCATCGAGGTGATCGATCACGATACCAGCCGCCATCTCACAACACTGCACGGCTTTCCAGAAGCGGCGGGCGTCGTCGCGGACGAAGGCCAAGTCCTTGTAACCAATCGCGGAGCGGCCGGATTGGCTTTGATCGACGCTCATACGTTGGAAACCCGCGCCGTGTTTGATACCGGCATGCGGCCGAACGGAGTCGCAATCGTTTCGCGCCTGATGCTGGCAGTGGTCGCCTGCCTCGGTCACAAAACCCACGGTCCCGTGCTCCAAGTTCTAGATCTTGAAGGTCACCGGCGGTGGGCAATCGATCTCCCTGGGCAACCACGATGGTGCGTGACGGATGTCGCTGGCGCGCAAGTCTTTCTTGCAATCCGGGATCCATCGATGGTGTTGGTCGCTCGACTGCCTGAACTCAATGAGATTCAACACTGGACGCTTCCATCGGCGGGCGCACACGGGATGGACATCGATCATCGAGCCGATCTGCTCTACATCGCGTGTGACGGCGGTGCCCTCGTCGAACTCGAAACGATCTCCGGAAAGATACGCGGCGAGTGGCCGCTCGCAGGAGTTCCAGACGCAACTTTCTTCAATCCGGCAAGTGGTCTTGTACATGTCGCAATTGGCAAACCCGGGCTGATCGAGTCCATCCACCCGCGGACGGGTGAGTGCACGCAATTCACGACCGGGGCAGGCGCCAAGACGACCGCGCTTGTTCCCCCGCACAGCCTCTATGTGTTTTCGCCGACCCACCTCGGAGTTTTGGCTCTCGTGGAAGCGTAGCGAACCTCAGCCGGGCACTACACCAACAAAGCGAAGCTCAACGCTGATAGCCCGCCTTTGCCGACTCTAATACAACAATTCCGGCTACAAATCGAACTCGACTACATCGAGCGCTAGATGAAGGCCAGCAGCCCAATCGCGAAGTGAAGCGGCGACTCAGCAATTACGCTACTCGCGCCACGGGCTTGTCTACACCCGCGGGGTCCGCCAGACGCCGGCACGGAAGGCGATCGTCAGGCTGGCACCGTAAACAATCAAGCCGGAGGCAGCGACTACCGCGAGGTCGCTGAGGTCAGTTCCGAGACGGACGGCAATCCCGCCGCCGACGGCGACGACGAGTGCACGGCCTGTGATGCCGAGGAGGGGCCATAGCGGCCGCCCCGCTGCCTGAAACGCCGACGCCAACGTGAGCCCCAACCCGAGGAACGGATAAGCGAGGCCGACGATAACAAGATAGTCCGCCGCCAGGACATGAACTTCCGGATCCTTAGTGAATAAGCCGGTCCAAGTACCCGGCGAGGTGGCGCCGAACAATCCGATGCATCCGGTGACGCCCGCTGCGAGGGCTGCCGCCGTCCATGCGATGCGCGCCGCGCGCGCGACGTTGCCGGCCCCGATATTGGTTCCGACAATCGCGAGCACCCCTGCGCCGAGACCGAACGCTAACGGATAGAGCAGGTACTCAAGACGTACGGCGGCACCGAAGCCAGCGAGTTGCGCGGCGCCCAAACTGCCGACGAAGCCGGTGAGTGTAGCGAGCGCAAGATTGTTGAGGATGGGCTGCAGCGACATCGGAGCACCGACGCGCAGAATTTCGACGAACAGCCGCCGGCTGAGTCGCACGCCGCGGAGCGAGAGCCTGATCGCTGTTCGCCCCGAGGCGATATACCATGCGAGCACTGCGCTAGACGCGGTAAACGACGCGACGGTCGCGATGCCTGCACCAGTGATACCGAGCGGCGGCAGTGGCCCCATGCCGAACATGAGTACCGGCACCAGCAGGATGTGCAGGGCCTCGGCTGCGAGGTAGACCACTGCTAACACAGTCGCCTGGCCAGTGCCACGAACGACACTGGTCAAGGTGCTGAGCAGCCAATAGGAGAGCGCGCCGGCGAAGATCGCGTTCGAGTATTCCAGCGCGGCGGCGCGCGTCTCGCCAGCACCACCCATTAATGTATAAATGGCCGGACCGCCGATCAGCAGAACCGACGCGAAGATCACAGCCATTCCGGCGGCGACGACGATACCATGAATGACTAGCGCGGTGGCATCCGCCTGGCGGCCGGCGCCGATTGCTCGTGCGATGGCCGACGCGATGGCTCCGCCCATGCTCGAGTTGGCCATCTGCTGCATGAGCATGATTAGCGGGAAGACGAGCGAGAGACCGGCCAGAGCGTCTGGCCCCACCTGACCGACGAAATGCGCATCTACCGCCGCCGTCACGGCAATGAGCACGACGTTCACTACGACGTTGGGTGCCGCAAGGCGCAACAGCGTCGAGACGATGGGCCCTTCGAGAAGTAGACGCGTCCGCGCAGCACCCGGCACCGGCACGGACATCGCTGGTACAGCTTGGGCGATTGACCCGCTTCCGTTGTTCATAGGCAACTCCTGCCCCCCATGGAGGGACTGGAGCAGCGCTTGGACGGAGCGTCTTGGGAAACCGGGCGGCTGCTTGAGAGCCCGAATGGGCGTGAACTATCCAATTTTCCGGCCGCGACGCAACGCATGATTTCTCGGGCTGGACTGAGGATTTTTCATGCCATTCCGCCGGAGCCGGGTACTTGGCCGTTAGCCGGCAAAGCCGACGTTAACCGGCAAGGCCAATGCCGTGGACTCCGTGCGAGTGGCGCCAAATGTGGTTTCCCGGGTTTGCCCGTAGAGAATCGTTCCCCCATTCTGAAGTTTTCTCATGAAGTGGGGATGATGCCACGGCGCCTGTCACAGCTCAACGCGCTCAAGGCCTTCGGGCCGCCGACCGGCACGTGAGCTTAGTCGTCACCTATGAGGCGACATTCAACCCCGCGAGCCCAACCTGCCGCGGTGCGGCTGAAGGGCAGTGCAGAGCTTCCGAACTCAATCATCGACATAGAAAAAGTATGCCTCCGAACCGCCCTGGGGCAGCATGTTGGGCAAGGACATGAACAGGCTATCCTGGGTGCGGGTCTTGAGATGAAAGCTCGTACTGCCGGCCCTTACTCCGATCTGGACGCGGGCCAGTGTCGCGTAGTGGTTTCCGGGTCAACCTGCTGGAATACGTCGATGGCGCCGGCACCGGGCGCATAAATCCGCTTTCAGGCAGCGTCCCTTTTAACGTGTCATTGATGACGTCCCTCCTGTCCGCTGGTTCAAACGTTATGCGTCGAGCGGTGCCGGACTTTTATGAGGTTTTCTCAAAACAACGAGGAACGGTTTTTCCTTCTTGGCTCGGCTGTGGGTCACGACTGCCTTTGCCGTTGTTCGGGTACTATCGTTTCTCACGAGATGAGGGGTTTCGGCTGAAATTAAAGCGATTCCGCCCGCGTTGACTTCCATTGATCCCTGGCCCTCGACCTCGACCGCCAGATTGCCTTCAAGGACAAAGATGATTTCCTGAGCGCCGGGATGCATATGCCAAGGCGCGCTTGCGGAAGGCGCCATCTCCAGCAGATTGACCACCGTCTCCTGGACCGTTTGGCCCTGGCGCTGCAGATCGGCCTTCAAGAGTTGAGTGAGCTTCGGTCCTCCTTGGGCAGGCTGCGCGTTACAAATTCGCGAGATGGCGGGTAGGGCCAATGCGGCACCAGTTATGTGCAGAAAACGGCGGCGAATGTAGATCATTGTGTTACCTCCGAAACTTGGTGCGGGCGGACGTTGCACCCGCCGTACCCAAGGTTTGAGCCATTTGGTCACTATCAGCGCTGGGAGGCCGTCGCAGCTGGCGGCAGAACCGCGGGAGCGGTGAACTCGGTGGGCAAATCTCCGGTCAGGCTGTTGAGAAACGACATGATCTCATTGATTTCGGTGTTGCCGAGCTTCATTCCGAGTTGCACGCGTCCCATAACCTTCACGGCCTCTGGGCGCAGCCGATTTTGGCGCTACAGCGGCGTCTCATCGCAACGCCATCGCTTAATTGCGACCAGTTGCGGCTAACCACCGCTCGTGCGAAGAACGCGGCAACCCGGCCCGTTAATTGGCCTACGGAGGGTATGCAAACAGCCGAACCTACACGGTTTTCTTACACATACACGGAATGATGCCGAAACTAGTGTAATATCAATTAGCTACAAAAGACAACGCCTGACTCAAAATCAGGCATCCCTAGCTCGGATTCCCTGCGGAGCAATGTGCGGGCGTGGCGGAACCGGTAGATGCAGAGGTTTCAAAAACTTGTTCCCAAAGAAGTGTGGGTTCAAGTCCGACCGCCCGCACCACCGCCAACATTGCCGGATTCACTTGTCCACATTCCGAAGCTCCTGGTGACGATCGCGGCTAGTCGCCATACCTCCTGGGGGCAAACGGGCCGCGGCACCTTGGCCTGTCGGCACTCCGCCCGAGGTACGCCCACGCACACTTTCTCTGCCGGAGCCAGACCGACCGTCGGTGCAGGCGCGTCATGGCGGGCGAAGTTGACGGTAAGAGACATTCCACCACGCGAGCCTAAGCCCGCCGCGGTGCGGGCAAAGGACAGTGCACAGCCTTCAATCATCGACATAGAAAAGTATGACCTCCGAACCGCCCTGGGGCAGCATGTTGGGCCAGGACATGAACAGGCTGTCCTGGGTGCGGGTCTTGAGATGAAAGCTCGTGCTGCCGGCCCCGACCCCGACCTGGACGCGGGCCAGTGTCGCGTATTGGTCCGGGTCGACTTGCTGGAATACGTCGATGGCGCCAGCACCGGGCGCATAAATCCGCTTTCGCGTCGGATCGAACCAGAGGTCGTCGACGCCGAGGATGCAGGGAAGCGTGGCAACGACCCGGCCTGATTGCGTGTCCAGCACGGTCAATCGTCCGGGCTGGAGCGATGCCGCGAATAGGCGATGGCCGGCTTCGTCCAATGCGAGTGCGTGGGCGTTGGTGTGGCCAGGAATTTTCCATTTCGTTACCGCCCCGGTCTTTTGGTCGATGACCCCGATGGATTCCTGGTCCGGCAGGTTCACGAAAATCCTTGAACCGTCCCGCTCCAACTGAAACGATTCCGGATGGCTTCCGAGCTTAAATTCCTCCAGCCGTTCCATCGCAACCGCATCGACGACCGCCAGCGCGCCGCGTGCGCCGTCGCCATAGCCTACATAAATGCGCCGCGATACCGGATCGTAACGCATGTTGTCAGTGTCGGCGTTTGCACCAAAATCCAGGGTTTTGACGAGCGCATAGGACGCCGCATCGTAGAAAACGCAGCTTGCCCGATTGGCTCGATACCGCGATCCGGTCGATGCCCGGCACGTAAACAGCGGCCTGCGGGTGTTTCGAGGCCCGTGATCGTGCGCACGCGCTTCCACGAGTTCACGATCTCGACGGTGTCATTGCCGAGCGCCGAGACGATCAGGTTGGCGCGTTTGCCGTCCCATCCGTAATGGTCAATGCGTCCATAGACACCGGGCAGGGGAATGCGGGTTCGCGGCATCAGCGGTGGAAGCTTGTCGAACTCCTTCGCCTGAGGCGCGTTCTACTGAGCGTAAGCTTGGCCGAAAACGAGCGCGGCAAGCCCGGCAGCCGTGATCATGCGTCTCATTCCGAGCCCTCCGATTCGCCGAAGGTTTGCTCGCCGGCGCCTTCGGCAAGTTCAACCGTCCTTCGCGTCGGACGGCACGGCTGCAACAGGTCTATCGCGTCGTCGCGAATATGCTACCGCACAAAGTACTGTAGGAGCGAGTAGCCGAGGACGACGAGTCCGCCGATCGGCACGATCAGCAACCAGCTGGTCCACACACGTTCCGCTAATCGGGACGGGATATAATAGGTAATGGCTGCTGCGCCCACCCATGCTGGAATTGCCGCCACCCAAACCGAGTTCAAGAAGTCGGCGTCAAAAGTTGCCCAATCCGTGATGAAAATCCTCAGCGCAGCAAGGGAGGCCGGCCAGAGCGCGGCCAGGATGCAGCAGAAGACAGTCGCCCGGCGGAGCCACTGACCCGAAATCATCGTCGCGATCCACGCCACCATCAACGCGATGGCGGCGGCGAGTACGATCCAGCCATACCAGTACATGGGCGGGCCTTCCCCGCTCAGGGGTCGGTGCAGCCAAAAATACAGCCTGCCGACTGCCGGTTGATAAGTGAAAAGCGGCCAATTGAGCCGTTCGTAGACCGTGTACAGGAGTGTGAATGCAATGCCGAATGTGAATGCGAAGGTCCTCGTGCGCGTCGCGGACGTCGGCACGCCCATCGCCTGGGAGCTGTCAAGTTGGGACAATCGCCCGTCTACATCCAAGGTCTGTGTCATGATCCGATCCCTCGAAAATCGTTGGCGACGTGGCCCGCACCAAAGGCGTACCACACGGTCACGGCGAGGAAGACGGTCAGCCATCTGCGCAGTCCGACATCTTCCGCCGACAGGGGCTGCCGCCACAAATACCAATAGGCCGGAAGGAGGCCGATGCCCATCGCTATGATATGCTCTTTGAATTCGAAGGCTCCGAGAGTCCACCAGTGGCGGAGTTCCTCCATAGGAATTCTCACGTAAAGGCGGTACTTGAGATACATCCACGAGCCCAAGAGCGCTTGGGGCACATAGAGGAGGACGATCACGGCGGCGTAGGACGCTGCTGGCACCGGACTAAAGCGATCAATGAAATTGCCTACCGCCTGTCGCGTCGACGTCAAAACGGCCGCCGCCTGAAGCGTGACCGCCGCCAGCAGGGAGACGGCCATCAGGAAGTGAAAGAAGAGCAGGATCTTCCAGAACGTGTCCTCTCGTATTACGCTAAATATTATGTCCATGGTATCTCCTCCATTTTTCTTCTGGCTTTGGCGATGACACTTGGCTGGGGCGATCGAGGCCGTTGGCCTTTCCCGCGCCCGCCGCGATAAGGACGAAGCCTTCGGAGGTCGGCTATCGAGATCCAAGATTGCTCGAGAGGTAGTCGAGAATCTTTGCTCGATCTTCCCTGTCGACTCTCATACCATAGCTGATCATCTCCTCGATCGTGGCGTCCCAGCCCTCACGGCTCAATCCGGTCGCAGCGACGACCATGCTCAGGTCGTGACACGCTTGGCACGCGCGTGACACGAGGTCCCGATTGGGCCCTGCCGGTAAGTCCCGCAGCTGGGCCGCAGCTGCGCTAAGCATCGCAACGGTGACGCTGAGGACGCCAAATAGCAGTCTCGCCCTACTCATAGACTGGTCTCCTTGTTTGACTCTTCTTTCAGCTAATAGTCCTTCAACAAGCGCTCGATATAGTCGAGTTCGAGCTGGGGCCGGAACGCTTCGCTCCCCGCCCCATTAGCTTTCACTTCTGGCTTGATTACTTGTAGTCCTCACAGGTATCGGGTTGATCGTCGTAGTAAGAAAGGCATTCTTCTCGCGTGATCTTGCCGCGTCCGATGATGCGCGCCTGCAGGTAGGCGATCACGAGATCGATTTCGTCGGGCGTAAGCGTGCGCGGAGTCGGTTGCAAATTGTCCGGCCGGATACCTCGAGGACGCCCGTAACACTCACGTGTCGTGTAGGCGTCCTCGTCGAATGAGGGCATGCCGGTTCCCGCCCGCCCGCATCTGATCGTCAATTTAAGTGCGGCCGGATCAAGCTTGGACGTACGCAAATTCGCCCCGATCGGGAAATCGTCGTCTTCCCGGTCTCCATCCGCGAATGGGCCATGGCAATCGGCACACCCCGTTGTCTTCCAGATCGCCAAACCCGCCTTCACCTTGTCGCTGTTTTGCGCAAATGTCGCAGTCGAATACGCAAGAGCCGTAACAACAAAGGCCAGAGTGACCCCGCTCGCGCTGAATGCGAGTTTCCGATCTCCAATCGATATCATATTCAACTCAGTTCCCACTCACGTCTCCGATGACTGCCAGTCACACACTCACCTCATGCTGCGAGCTTTCGCATAAAGCTAATTGTAGTCATCACACCAATCCGGCTTGTCAGTGTAATAAAGCAGACATTCCTGTTTGGTAATTTTTCCCTTTCCAACTATGCGCGTCTGAAGATAAGCCACCACATTGTCGATCTCCTCGGGACTGAGCTTGCTGGGTGCCGGGTAAAGATTCCCGCCACCTCCGGGACACCCGCTCGCGCCCTCTTCGAATGCCGGCATTCCGGTGCCCGGGCGTCCGCAACGGATTGCGAGCTTGAGCTCCTCCGCATTGAGCCTTGTCCTTCGCAAATCAGCTCCAGTTGGCGATTCATCGCGCTCCTTTTCGCCGTTCGCAAAGGCACCATGACATTCGGCACACCCGCTATTGCGCCACGCTGTCACCCCCGCTTTCACCTTGTCTTCGTTCTGCGCAAATGCGGCAGTCGAGCACGTCAAAGTGATGGCGGCAATCATCAGGATGACGGCCCCGGCACTGGACCGATGCTCCTGGCGCGCACCTGATTTTGGTTTCAAACTCAACAGCATTCGTCCCTCCTGTTTGGTTTTCAGCATTTCGGTCATTTAGTACGACTCAGACCCTTTTGGATTTATTCGTGCGCGAGTTTTCGATAGCTGCAGCCTTTCAGAGATTTACCTATTTCGGAAACTCGTCACAGGCTTCGACTTCCGAGCCCCAGAATTCGATGCATTTGGCGTGATCCATGGGTCCCTGCTTGACGACTTTCGCGGCCAGAAAATCCGCGATCGCCTCAACCTCGCGCACCTGCAGGGTCGCCGGCGGATCGGGCATCCGCTTTCCGGATGCCCTCAAGTCGGCCTGCTTGAGCCCGTAACATCGTCCATCGCTATAGGCCAACCTGTCGAAGGCCGGCATGCCGGTTCCGGGCCGTCCGCATTTAATGATCATGATCAAGTTTTTCCGATCGAGCGTAGTCTCCCGCAGGTTGGCGCCATCGGGCATTTGGGTGTCCATCTTGCGACCATCGCCCGCCCAGCCATGGCAGGCTTGGCAGTTAGCCTTTTGCCGAAACAGCCTTCCACCCTCGGCAATATCCGACGGATCGGCAGCTTGCGCCCACGCGATCGAGCCAGAGAGCAGAGCCAATAACGCGCCAGCGCGCGCTGAACGTAGCGCGCTTCTGAGCGTGGATGACGGAGGCACGTGATTTTGCGTTCCAGACGCACGACAAGCTGCAGCCGAATTACAGCGCTGTTTGCGTGTCTGATGTCGATCGGGATGACCAGATATCGATAAGAAGCGGTACATCATGTCGGCATGTCCCACTTCTTACTGCCATTAGCGGCGAATTGCTTGAGATAGCCCCACAGATCCGTGAGTTCCTTGTCGCTCTTGATGCCGGCAAAAATCATCTTGGTGCCCGGAACCTTCGCGCGAGGATCTTTGATGTATTCCTTGAATGTTTCCTCGTTCCAGGTGATGCCGGAATTCTTGTTTGCATCGGGGTAGCTGAAGCCTTCAACCGTGCCAGCCTTTCGACTATCAAGCCCGTTAAGCACCGGTCCAACCTTGTTGGTGGCGTCCTCGCCGACACTATGACAGGGGGCGCATTTTCTGAATGATGCTTCGCCGGCCTCAAGGTCTTGGGCCAGAACCGTCCCCGACGATGCCGCGATGGATAGAGCTGCGATCAAAAGTCGTTTCATGTGCGTTTCTCCTGTACGCTGTTCCAAGTCCTCTTTGTGTCGTCAGCGATCGTCATCGTCGTCCTGCCTCTCGGTGGCAAAATGGCCGGCCAATCCGACCAAGGCTGCCAAGCCGAGAAGGACGGAGCCGAAGATTGCCGCAAACATCATCTTTCGCCGGTTCATGTGAATCTCCTACTTGAGCATGACCCAGTCGGGTTGCAGCAGCGGGAAGGCGATCAGGCCGACGATTGCGGTCGCAGCAATGAGAAGCGGATTGCTGACTTTCCAGCGAAACAGGACGACAAGCGAGGCGAGGCCGATGAGGACCGTCAGCCAATCGCCGATCGCGATGCGACCCAGGAGGATGCAGGCTCCAAGAATGGTGCCGATCGCCGCCGCGTAGGCGCCTTTCACAAAGCCCTGGACATTTGGGTTGGCACGATATTTGGCGAGTAGCGGTGCAGCGACTAGGACCAGAATGAATGACGGCAGGAAGATGCCGATGGTCGAAACCACCGAGCCCCAGAATCCGGCCACCAGGTAACCGACGAAGGTGGCGGTAATAACGACCGGGCCTGGGCTGATCATCCCGACCGCAACCGCGATCAGGAACTGCCTCTGATTCAGCCAGCCATATTGCTGCACCAGCCCCTGCTCCAGGAATGGCACGATCACCAGGCCGCTGCCGAAGGTCAACGAGCCGGCCTTGAGGAAGAACAGGAGCAGTTTTCCCAATGTCGAGCTGGATGTAACCGGAACGAGCTGTGCCAGCACCGGGGCAGCGGTTACCTGCAGCAAGATCGGAGGCTGACGCCGAAAGAGATTGCCATAGTAGAGAATGCCGATGACGCCGGCGCCGATGAACAACAGCGCCACTTCGGCTTTAAGAATGACGGTGACGACCAGGCAGACCGCCGCAATCGCCCACTGCACCGGGTCTTCCATGCCCAGCTTGGCGAGCCGATAGCAGGAGTGCAGGATCAGCGCGATCACGGCCGGGCTCACGCCGTAAAAGATCGCGGTCACCGGCTGAAGGTCACCCAGAAAGACGTAGAGCGCGCCCAACGCCGCGACGATCACGAAATTCGGGAAGATGAAGGCCCACCCTCCGGCCCATGCTCCCCAGAAACCGCCGCGCAGGTAGGAGATGTAGATGCCCACCTGGATGGCAAGCGGTCCGGGCAGCGACTGGCAAATGGCGATGGCTTCGCGCATCTGCTCATTCGAGAGCCACGCCCGCTCCGCGACCAGCTCCCGTTCCATCTGCCCCACAAGAGCGACCGGTCCGCCAAAACCAAGCAGGCCCAGGCGCAGAAAGTACACTGTGAGTTCGCCGATGCCGCCGCGAGCGGGAGGCGCTTCCGTGCTCATATAAGACAATCCTTCCCAACGGAGGTGTGAAATGTCGGCGCCGAGTACTCGTTGAGTTCGTGCCGCAAGAGCGTGAATATCGGAAGCCGCTGATCAATCCATCCGGCGATGCGGTTCTTTGAACCTGCCTCCGGCATCACATGACGATCTGTGCGTTGCATCGACATTGTGGGCCACATCAATCCGCGTTGTTCGGCTTCTGCAGAACTCCTTGTAACGGCAGTCCCAATCCGGTGGGCCGCAGCTCAACCGCGTGCCCTGAAATCCAAACCTCATAGCAACCGCTGTCGGTCCCGGGTCCGACATCAACGCAAAGCTCATCTTTTTGGACCAACCATTTGGCGATTCTCGTTCGGCCCATGCTGTGACTCTTGAAACTGCCATCGCGCTCGTAAGCATCCCGCCAATGAACTTCGTCGGTCATTTCCATCCCTGAAAATTTATTCCGAATTTGCAGCCCAGAAATCTTTTTGAATTGCTCGACCGCGAAAGTGTCCGACGTTGCGAATAGGGCACATCCAAGCGCTAGACTCTCTATTGTCTTTGCCTTCGTCTTCATCCGACAAACTCGCGTGACACTACTTAAAATCAATTACGGGGCGCCGGCCGCTGTAAGACTCCTTCGAATGCGGCCGGCAAGCCTTCCAGCCTGAGTTCGACATTCTTCCCGGACACCCACACTTGGTAGCAGCCTCCATCATCCTTGCCGCGATCGACGCACAGCTCATCCTTTTCGGTCCGCCATTTGCCATCCTTCTTGCGACCCATCGAGTAGCTCTTGAGGTCGCCATTTGGACCAAACACATCGGCCCAATGCACATTATCGGTCATCTCCATTCCGACGAACTTTGCGCGGATCTGCGCACCGCTAAGTTTTTGGAACTTTTCCGCGGCGAAGCTATCCACGCTAGAAACGAGCAACCCGAGCATCGCCGTAGCGGCTATTGCGGTGCTCTTCATCACGACCTTCATATTCCGGTATCCCGCGCTACTTCGGAGAAAAGCCGATCCGCATTGCTCCAACGAACCGCGCTCATAAATGTATCGACGTAGCTGGCCGCCTTGGCGCCGAAGTCGATATGATAGGAATGCTCGTACATATCGAGCGCAAGGATGGGAACGCCGCCCGCCAGCGTATGGCAGTGGTCCGCCGCCCATTGATTGACGAGCTTTCGATCGCGCGGAGACCACGACAGCAATACCCAGCCGGAGCCGCCGCCAAGTGCTTTGCCCATGGCCACGAACTCGGAACGCCACCTCTCATACGAGCCAAAGTCTCGGGCAATCTTGTTTTTGAGAAGCGACCCAGGCTCGCTTTCGTCACCTATTCCATCAAAGAACAGCTCGTGAAGAATCATCGAGTTCATTGCGATGAGTTCTTCACGTTTGAGTCCATTGATTAGGAAGCCTGACGCATTCGCATAGTCGAGCTCAGCGAGCTTCTCTTCGATCAGATTCAGTCGCTTTACGGCGCCACCGTAATTGTTCTCGTAATGGCTGATGATCAGGCGTTCCGACATGCCTTTGACCCGGGCTGGGTCGCATCCAAGAGGCTTGACGCTGTACGGCATCACCACCCTCCTAAGGTCAAAGGAAATCGCGTGTCCTGAGTGGGGTCGTCGTTCATGCTTGGGCCTTGAGAGGCTGCGCCGCCGCCGTGCCCAGCGCTTTGCGGCACCAGGCGTAAAGCGCGTCGTAGATCACCAAGCCATGACGCAGCATTTCGTGGTCGTCGGGGAAATTCGCCGAAAGTCCGAATGATATCGCGTAAAGCCCCTCGCATTCAGGTGCGAGATCGCGTCGTGACGTGTCAGCACCGCGCACGACTGTGGCGACGCGATCCAGGGCCGGGTCTTTGATATCGAAGATGCGGACAATTGCGTCGAACGAACAGCGATCGTCCACGTGGCCGAATTCGGTGCCCTTGATGTCATATGGAATGCCGCCGGTCTCATCGACGACGGCAGTGACTTGGTCCGGTGGCACATAAATAAATTCGGCACGGGGATTGATGAACCGGGAAATCAGCCACGGACAAGCTATACGATCGATCTTCGGATGCTCCCGGGTGACCCAGTTTTTCTCGCCCGCCTCAAGCTTTCGGCGCGTCGGCATATGCCTCTCGGTCCAGGCGGAGATACCTCCTTCCAGGTAAGCGGCCTTGATGCCGGCGGCGCGTAGCCCCGCCGCCACACCCTGGCTGACCTCACGCCCATGACTACAGTAGGCCACAACCGGCCGACCGTTCGGCAATTCATCCAACCAGCTGTCCACGTCTTGGGGACGACGATGGAACGCGCCGATAATCAGCTTATCGTCGGCGCTGAACGCTTCTTGCCGTCGAACATCCACCAGCATCGGCGCCGAGGCCGTGCCGAGACGGGCATAAAGTTCGTCTGGAGAAACTGGAAGATTTCCGTCCATGAACAGCTCCTCAACGCATTGACCTTTGTGCAGACCTTGGTTGCGACCATCTCACGGGCAGGCTGCGTGTCCTCGTGATATGGAGCGGAGCTGGAAGAGCACGCAGACTTGCTGAACTCTCCAGCACTCAGTAAACCTATTCCTCCGACTGCACCCGAGTATCTGTTCCACGCCCCTCAACCCCTATCTTCATTTTCCGACGAATTTTGCGAGTATATAGTCGGCGACCACTTCAATTTCGCGTTTCGTCAAGCTCGTCGAATGCGGATCGCGCGCCGCGTCATTGCCAAGATCCTTGCCCTTCAGACCGTAGCAATCCGAATCGTCGTAAGCATATTTGTCGAAGTGCGGCATTTCGGTTCCCGGTCGCCCGCAGCCGATCACCTCGATCAACTGATCACGATTGAGACGTGTCTTGTGGAGGTCGGCCGCCGCTCCCGGCGAGCGAGGATCACCGCGTCCATCGCCATTGATGCCGTGGCAGAATTGGCAGTCCGCCTTGTCCTGGAACAGACGCTGTCCGAAGGAAGTGTCCTGTGCAAAGGCGGAATCAAGCCACAGCAAAAGGATCGCAACCACCGCAACTCCCAACATCATGTTAACGCGCCTGCGTTGATCGCTCTTCAGCGTCACCGCACTGCGTCGGTCTGTTGCGTGCCTCATTTCGCTCACCTCCGATCCCTCCATTTCATACTACCCGCCACTGCCGACCCACGTATTGCAACCACTTGTTTGTGGTTGTGCCGTCAATCATCGTTCCAATCCCAGAATGTTGACGGCTCGCAAAATCGAACCGTCGGTCGCGACATTCCCAAGTTTTGGAGGAACGGCAGCATGGAGCCATTGTCTCGGTTACTCACACCAGTCTTAGATTGTGATGCATCAATGGGAACGACCGGATGCGCTTGCCGGTCGCAGCGAAGATGGCGTTGAGTACGGCAGGCGCGGCCACGAAAATCGTCGGCTCGCCCACACCGCCCCAGAAACCACCGGACGGCATGATGATCGACTCGACCTTCGGCATCTCGTTGATGCGCATCGAGTTGTAACTATCAAAGTTCGTTTGTTCGATGCGGCCGTCCTTACGGTGCACTCCTGGTAGAACAGAGCGGAGAGGCCGTAGACGAACGAGCCTGCGATCTGTCGTTCGATTTGCGCCGGGTTGACGGCATGGCCGGGATCGGTGGCGGCCACAATCCGGTGGATTTTCACGCCACCATTGGCGCTAACCGACACCTCGGCACATGCCGCCACATAGCTGCCGTACCCCATGTGCTGCGACAGCCCGCGAAACACGCCTTGCGGCGCCGGCTTGCCCCATCCCGCCCTTTCCGCGACGGCATTGAGGACCGCGAGATGTTTCGAGTGGTTCGCCATCAGCTTCCGCCGGAACTCGAGCGGATCCTCGCCGGCCGCGTGGGCAAGCTCGTCCATGAAGCATTCGAGATAGAGAGCGTTTTGATTGTTGTTCACGCCGCGCCAGAAGTGCGGCGGGATGTGCGGATTGCGCATGGCGTGGTCGATCAGAAGGTTTGGAATCGTATAACTGAAAGCGCCTTCCGGGCCGCCGGGGTTGAGCCCCTGAAACACGAAGGGATCCTTGCCGTTCTGCAGACTCTGCGGTGCGACAAAGGCGATAATTGCCTTGACGCCCGGGATGTCCTTGATCGAACTTTCATCGACCTTGATCGGCAAGGCGCCGGCGACCGCGGGCCGGATTATGCGGCCGTGCACCATGCCGGGCACTTTGATGTCGGTGACGAAATCCTGTTCGCAGAACACTTTTGGCGCCACATCCTGGCGCTTGATCGGCCGGCCGACGATCTTGTGGTCGCTAGGCCTCTTCGGCTGTGCTTTACCGGGAGCGTACAGCGCGTTGCCGATCTCCTTGTTCCAGTCGAGCTGAACGTTGAAGTAGCGTCCCCCGATAAGCTCGGCGTAGCTTGCCTTCTTGGGAATATCACTCTTGGCGTGAACAACGCCATCAGTAACCGTCAGTTGATCTGCCGGCAGCGCGAGTTTCTGCGCCGCCATTTCGACCAGCACGCGTCGCGCCTCGGCTGCTGCCGCGCGCATCTGCTTGCCGCCGAATTGAATGCCGGTTGACCCGGAGGCACCGCCCTGGTTTACGCTGGTGGCGGTATCGCCCATGATCACTTTGACGGATGCAGACGGCACGTCGAGTTCTTCCGCCACCATCTGGGCGATCGCGACGAACAAGCCCTGACCCATGTCCATCTTGCCGAAAAATGCCGAGACGGTGCCGTCCGCATTAACAGCGATGTAGGAGGCGAGCTCGCTTGGCGGGTTGTTCAGGCCGAAATCGTTGCGGAGCGCGTAAAGCAATGGCATATCCGGATCGACATCGACGTTATGGCTCCTGCCGTTGACGTTCAGTGAAAATCGTTGGCTCATGTGGCGCTTCCTTGATCACATCCGGTGGGCGTTCATCACCGCAGAATTTTTAAGGCAGTATTTTTTGTCTTCAGCCCGAGAGCGCGTCAGAAACCTGAGTTCCAGTCGCGATCGCGACAGGATCGCCGCCGGGCAGCTGCAGAGATAGGGGGAAAAGTTCGCGTCAGAACGAGGATTTCCGGCCACGCCATCGCCGCCCGTGAAACCGGGTTGCATCAGCTCCTCGATGGAAAGGGCAAGAATTAGCGACATGGTGCGTCCTTGCATCGGCGCCGGACGCGATTCTTCAGCATGTCGCCTCGTGGGGAGATCGCATTCCCCATGCCGCTCAATAAAGGCAACGCTCTTTGCGCTGTCAAGTGTCGAAGCGGGCGCCGTCGTGCCGGAGAATGTTCGCCATAGCGGCTCAACGCTTCAGGATACGAAAGCTTGTTTAACGCAGTTTTATGGGCTTGTGGCAGTTTTGTGGATTCAGTGAAATTGCTTCTTGCCTGAACAGGCAGTCTCGCACACGGTCATGCGCTGCTCATGGCGAACGCATTGAGCGTCACGAAATGAGACCTGACTTGTCGCGATTCGTACCGAGATTAGCCAGATTTTTTCGAAGGAGTAGGAGGAACAAATGTCGAGACGGCCTGAACTGGCACTCCTTGCTTTGCCTCTGGTGGTTTTTCCGCGAATGGCGGCCGCCCAGGCCCCTTCCACTCCCGGTGTTCATGAACGCGAGCTTGCGCAAATCATTCGTCAAGCCGGCTATGACTGCCGTGAGATCGAAAGCATCGAGGTCAAAGTCAGTCCCGATCCGGCGTTCGACAGCCTCCGTCCGGAAGTAGCGACTTGCAAGAACGGAAAAAAGTTCCTGGTCGCGAAGTCGGGCCGCGGCGGCAGGAATGCAAGGCCAATCGTTCGAGCGCTTCCCGCAGACGCCTGATTGCAGATCGCCAGCGTCGGCCGACGCTGCCACCATATGCGTCGTATTGGATTATCAGGCCGATAGATCCTGCAATATAAATCTGCGTCGCCGCATGGGTTGACGATCGACGCGAGCGAAGATCACGGCCCGGAGCGCTCCATAACAAGCCGCCGCAGCGACAACTGAATCGCATTTCGGTCGCCTGTGGCCACGATCTCGGCACGCAGAAACCCTGCTCTCTCCAATTTATTAAGCGACGACTCTGAAAGCAGGAACCGCACGAACGCTTCGGCGCCAGCCGCATTCTCAACAGCCGTAGGAATGGTGAGGCCGTAGGACGCGGGGGCGCCTTGGAACGTCTGGCCTCGCGGGTTCGTATAACTGACTGTCGCGTACCATTCGGCCTGCGCAGGGTCACTCTGATCGACCTCCTCCGGGAGATCGATATACGGCACGCCTCCAACCGGTGCATTTGTGATGAATTGCACCGTGGCATCAATGCTTCCATTACGGAGCAAGGGATAGTCTTTCGTGCGGTCGAAATATTGGCTCTCGTTGTTGTCGATGCCGATGATTCGCTGCTTCAGGCCAGGAATCCGGTAGTGCTTTTCTGCCAATTCGAAGACAAAGATGGCGCGATAGCCGCCGGAGTCCACTGTGGGGTCGGGTCGCTTAAGCACCAAACCCGGGCGCAACAACACCTCATACCATGGCAATCTGCCGATCCTCGCCGCTTCGAAGTCATCGGCGAAACGACTGCGTGGGCTGTAGAGGAGTGCCGTTCGGGAATGCAGAATGGTCATGTACCAGCGTGCGCGTTCGTTCTCAGCCGGTCCGAACAACAACTTCATCTGGTTCGCGTCCGAACTGATGTAGACGTCTGGCCTGAGTTCGCCGCTGACGATCCGATTTACCAGTGCAATTGATGGCGCGCGAGAAAGTTCGAGCGGATCTCCGGTAGCCGCCGTAAACGCTGGGCCAATGTGGCTGAGGATTACAGGCTCAATCGTGCCCGGGAGTGCGACGCGTACCATGGACCGCTGCTGTGCGTGAGCGTCGTCCAGTGGCAGCGATCCAAGAATCAGGCAGGACACCAGCGGCAGCCAAAGCTTTTTCATTTGTCCGTTTCCTTCGTCAGCAATGTCAGCATCTCCTGCCAAAACTTGCGCTTAGACGCGGCGTTCCCCACAAAGGTGCACGCATCTTGGTGCGGCGATATCCGCCAAACAAGACCAACGAAAACCGCTCGCCCGCGAATCCGATCAACACCTCGCACTGGGCTTGAAGCATCATTCTGCGGCGATCGCTCGAATCTCCTTCGGTTTATCGTCATCTCGCTTGTTGCGACTCAGCCACGTCTGCAACCGGTCAAGGTAGAGATAAACCACCGGCGTCGTGTAGAGCGTCAACAGTTGGCTGAGGGCAAGCCCACCCACCATCGCATAACCGAGAGGTTGGCGCAGTTCCGACCCGGGGCCGGTGCCGAGCGCGAGCGGCACGCCGGCGAGCATCGCCGCAGCGGTGGTCATCAGGATTGGACGGAATCGCAACAGGCACGCTTGGCGTATCGCCTCGAGCGGCGTCATATGATCGTCGCGCTCGGCAGTAATGGCGAAGTCGACCAGCATGATGCCGTTCTTCTTGACGATGCCGATCAGCAGAATGATTCCGATGATCCCGATCACCGACAAATCCATTCCACCGGCACGCAACGCCAACAGGGCGCCAACGCCTGCCGACGGGAGCGTCGAGAGAATCGTCAGCGGGTGGATGAAACTCTCGTACAGCATGCCGAGAATGATGTAGACCACGATAAGCGCCGCGCCGATCAGAATCGGCGTAGTAGACAACGAACTTTGGAAAGCTTGCGCATTGCCCTGGAAGGTTCCGATGATCGAGCCCGGCATCGCTATGTTGTTCGCGGCTTGGGAGATGGCATCCACGGCTTGGCCGAGCGCAATACCGGGTCGGAGATTGAACGCGAGAGTAACGGCTGGAAACTGGCCTTGGTGTGTGACGGTGAGAGGTCCAGTCTTGCTCAAATCGATGTCCACCAGGGCAGTGAGCGGCACGACACCTCCGGTGACAGGCGATTTCACATAAAGGCGATCGAGCGAGGACAAGTCGCTCTGCAACTCCGGCGTGATTTCGAGAATTACCGGGCTCGTATTGAGTTGGGTATAGTATTGCGTCACCTGTCGTTGGCCATAGGCATCGTAGAGCGTGTCGTCGATCAATTGCGCTGAAATTCCGAATCGCGAAGCCTGGTCGCGATTGATTGTGACCTTGAGCTGCGGGGAATTTGCGAGAAGGTCGCTCGATACGTTCGTCAACTCCGGCAGCGCGCGCATCCTTTCGAGCAATTTTTGCGACCACTCGATCAACTCTGCAACGTCGACGCCTTGAAGAGTGTACTCGAACCCCCCGCGCGAGAAACGCACGCCTACGTTGATGTCTTGCGCCACCTGCATGAAGAGGTTGACGCCCGTTATCTCGGCGACCTTGGCCCTGAGGCGCTCCACGACCTGAGAGGCGGGTGCTTTGCGCTGCCCGAGTGGCTTGAGAACAATGGAAAAGCGACCCGTGTTTGCAGTTGTGGGATTGTCGTTATTGCCGGTCTGAGAAGCAAACCCTTGTACGTCGGGATCACTCAATATCGCCTCGCCAAGCGCGCGCTGCAGCCGCATCATCCGCGCGGGCGAGACGTCCTGGGCGGCCTCCGACACTCCTGTTATCAAGCCGGTGTCCTGAAGGGGGAAGAAACCCTTTGGGATTTGAACCGTCATGACGACCGTCAATGCCAAGGTGGCGAAGAATACCCCGAGTGTGATTGCCCGATGACGCAACACACAGTCGAGCGTGCGACGATAGCCCGACAGCAATGAATCGAACCCTGCCTCAATCGCTTGGAAAATGCGGCCATGCTCCTCCGCCCGCTTCATGCAGCGCGAACACAGCATGGGGGCGAGCGTAAGTGAAACGAGGACCGAAACAGCGATCGATGCGGTAACCGTCAGCGCGAACTCGCGAAATATGCGGCCAATGATTCCGCCCATGAGCAGGAGAGGAATAAAGGCAGCCACCAGCGAAAGACTTATGGACAGCACCGTGAAAGCGATTTCGCGCGATCCCTTCAGCGCAGCCTCCAACGGCGATGAGCCGTCATCGATGTGTCGATATATGTTTTCCACGACCACAATGGCGTCATCGACGACAAAGCCGATCGCGATCGTAAGCGCCATAAGGGACAAATTGTTGAGACTGAAATTGAGCATGTACATTGCGCCCAACGAACCGAGCAGCGCCAGCGGAATCGTGATTCCGGGAATTATGGTCGCCCAAAGATTACGCAAGAATAGAAGAACGACTAGGATCACGATCCCGATCGTGAGCACGAGCGTGAATTCGACATCGTGCACTGAGGCACGAATAACCTCCGTGCGATCGAAAATGGTCTGAACCGTCATGGCTGGGGGAAGGTTCGCCGTGAGCCGCGGCAGCCGAGCCTTGATCTGATCGACCGTATCGATCACGTTTGCGCCGGGTTGCTTCGAAATATTCAGTATAATGCCGAGCTCGTTATTTTGGTAACCGGCAAGGTTCCTGTTCGATGCCTCGGCGACCGCCTGACCGACATCGCGCACCCGTATCGGACCGCCATTTCGGTACGCAAGGACGACGTCGTTGAAAAGCTCCGCGTCGAGGATCTGGTCGTTGGCAGCGATCGTGAATCCGACCTCAGCGGTATTGAGCACGCCTTTCGGCGCTGCCGTTGTGGCGCTGACTATGGCCGGCCGGACCTCTTCGAGTGTCAGGCCCAGCGCAGCAAGCCGCGCCGGGTCAACTTGAATCCGGATGGACGGCCGGCGGTCGCCGCCTATCTGGGCTTGAGCGACGCCGGGCATCTGTCCGATCTGTTGGGCCAGAAAGCTGTCGAGATATTCGTTGATCCGAGTCAGCGGTAATGTCGCCGAGCGGGCGCCGAGGATGAGGATGGGCGGATCGGCGGGGTTGACCTTACGGTAGGTGGGCGGCAAGGTCATCGCCTGCGGCAAGGTCTTTCCGGCGATTGAGATGGCCGATTGCACGTCCTGCGCCGCAGAATCGATATTGCGACTGAGATCAAACTGAATGACCACCTGAGTTGCGCCGACCGTACTCAGTGACGTCAGTTGAGTGATACCTGGAATTTGAGACAATTGCCGCTCAAGCGGTGTCGCTACGGATACGGCCATTGTTTCAGCACTCGCTCCCGCGAGACTGGCCGTTACCTGGATGGTCGGGAAGTCGATTTGCGGCAGCGAAGCAACCGGCATGAAGGGAAACGCCGCTATGCCGACAAATGCTACCGCCGCCATCAGCAACGCGGTTGCGACCGGCCGGCGAATGAATGGTTCAGAAACATTCATTTGATGCAACTGGCCCTCGACGATTACGGGGCGAAACCGTTGCCGACAATACCGGTTGGTTGTTTTGGCGTTCAATCACGACCAGTCAGCTTCCCGGCCTGGAAATGGCCTACTGAACAATGCATCAAATCTTAGAATGCACCGAACCTGCCGCAATGCCAAGACAGCAACGACCATCCGCACTGCTGAATTTGCGCAACAAGTCAGCCTATAGGGGCTTGTTTAACGCCAGTTTTATGGGGTGCGGCCTGCCCGTGGATCGCACGCGCCTCAGGCCAAGATTCCAGGATTCCGCAGACGGCGCCTCTTGCCGACGCTCGAAATACCTCACATGCTGCCGATCAGGACCTCATCCGGGGATCGTCAAATGAAACTCAATGTCTGCCTGATTGCGATACTAGTCGTGGCGGCCGCCACAACCGCGATGATGCGCGAAGGGCCGGCAGCGGACGTGCCGCAGGTCGATCTCGCCGAGTGGACGCCGCCGAGCATTGGCTCGGCCGGAGACGATCCCTTCGGAAAACTCGTCAAGTACGGCTACGCCCTCTTCACTGATACTCCAAACCAGATCGGTCCTGCCGCGGCCGATCCCGCCAAGCGCTTCTCTCGCAGCAGCCTCACATGCCAGAACTGCCACCTTAAGGCCGGCACCCAACCCTACGCGGTGCCACTGATGGGCGTGTGGGGCCAGTTCCCGCAATATCGCGGGCGCGAAGGCGAGATCGGCACCCTGGAAGAGCGCATCAACGGTTGCCTGGAGCGCAGCATGAACGGTCATGTCATGCCGCTCGATGGCGCCGAAATGAAGGCCTATCTTGCCTACATGAAATGGCTCTCCACCGGAATTCCGGACGGCGCCAAGCTCATTGGCGCCGGCACCAAGAGCATCAAGGAGCCTGGCCGCGCTGCTGATCTCGGCAACGGTGCGAAGGTGTTCGCCGATACCTGCGCCTCCTGCCATGGCAAGGATGGACTCGGCCAGCGC